>ENA-OUVC01000065-OUVC01000065.1-marine-metagenome-genome-assembly--contig:-NODE-65-length-77072-cov-5.077317_pt1 | contig 77072 bp, 62 predicted proteins | sample MGYA00248622_ERZ508571 | MGnify/ENA primary metagenome ERZ508571 (study PRJEB26236, sample SAMN06267175) | marine metagenome | isolation source: Columbia River Estuary | place: USA:Columbia River Estuary... | reverse complement strand
ATCAATGGTATTAAAATAGAGAAACCATATCCAATGCTTGAAATTAAAGCATGATATCTTCTATTGTGAACACCAATTGTTTTGAAAGCACTTTGGAATCCATGTGCTAAGTGATAAGCCAAAGATCCACATGCTAAAACATATAACACTACAATGTATGGATTGGTAAATACCAAATCCATTTCTGCATATAAATTATGTAACTCAACACCGTTGTGATCCACAGTGCCTAAGGCTTTGATATTGCCAATACCACCTAATCTACTTGGTGTCCAAAAATGATAAATATGCGCAATTAAAAACAACAAAATCATCAAATGGTCGGGTACAATCAATATGGCAGCACCAAAACAAAGCGATCCATAAAATAAGGTAACAGTATTATAGCCATCCTTCAATTGAAAAAAGCAGGCCAACCCAATAAAAACCAACAAATTACCCAAATGATATTCCGTTAGCAGCAAGTTCTCGGGGAATAAACTTTGCACCAGAATAAAGAAATAGGCAGGCAGATAACCTACAGGCTGAACCAAACCGTGGGTTCTGCAAATGAAGTTGACAAACAGAGCCTGGCCCATAACAATGACGGCTGAAATCAAAACCGAAAAAACAGGCCATTGATTGATCCAATCTACCCACGAAAAAAGAAGTCCTGGTTTAAAAACAATCCCCGATTTTGGTATAATCCACAAAGCCGGCAAACGCAAGCAAAGTGCAAAAAGCAACAAAATCACCAAGGTAAAAATACTATGATCGGACAGTCTTTTAATCATTTGAAAACACTTGTAACCAAAACCATTGTTTATCGCGATAAATAGGCAGTGTAATTAACCCGTAATCCGTTTGTTTTCCCTCGTAAGGCACGATTGTCCCTGGGGTGTTTTCATTTCGAAATAACCAATCTCTCTCTACCTTAAATGACTTATCTATTTTCACATGCATGATCCTATTGATCTCCCCTTCATCGTCATTATATAACAGATTGATACTACTACCGCAAACATACATCCCAAAACCAAACAAATGTGCAACATTCACAGCCCCAACTTGAGTTTTTCTAACCATAATTAAGCTATCCAACGTCCCATCTTTTTGTAAATACTGCATTGCGATATCGCCATAATGGTAAAACAGCTTTGAACTCGTCTGTGGTACGCCATTCACGTAATATGTTTCCATCTGACGACTTTCATAAAACTGTTCAGACAGCATCAACCACCCACCGTTACTTAATGCCACCACGTTTCGGATATAATAATTGTCTGGCCTTTCGTTCCGCTTTAGACTTCCCAAACCCATAAATTGTTTGGCCGCAGATTCTGTGAATGGGTGATTACTCGTAGCGATTTGACCATCGTCACCAAATTCGCCTATGAAATAACCATCCATGCCAACGCCTTTACCTGCATTGTAATAACCAAAGACTTGCAACGCCTGTGTCTTTGTGTGAAGCACCGCCACCGCATCCAAGACATCGCCCTCCACAACCAAATCACCGCGCATCAAACTATCTCCGCCACTTTTTACCCAATGGAAATGATTTAACTGCTTGTGACCACCTAGCAACCCCGTTCCCCCGTAATCCTTGTCCTCATAAATTGCGAAAACCTTTCCACTATCGTCCAATACAACCGACTTCCAAGTTAGATCTGCAGGACTCCATCGCTCACTCGTTAGAATAAAACTACTTCTGGCTTCGCCTCCGTCCACATCAGCCCGCAACATCCAAACTTCTGTGCCTAAGGCCTCTCTTGTTCGCTGACCGGCAGTTCCAAAGCCCAAAATGACCCATCTTCTTTTATCGGGTGAACTTGCAACTTCAAATTGATCAATGTCGATGTCGCCGGTATTGTAAGTACCTATCTCCGTTACAGAAATATCTCCGATCAATGATGCAGAAACAGAATGAACGATAACCTTGATGGCCGATCGCTTTATTTTGGTTGCGCAAATCCAATAGAGCATAGAATCCGCCATAAACACCTTCAGCACAATTTGTTTGTTCGCCACTTCAAACTTTCTGTCGTTTTCAAAAACCAATCCCTCCGTATATCGCTCCAAAACAAATCCATTCGCCATTCGATCATCGCCGAAGCTCAGCATCAACGTATGTCCTTCAGCAGTCCCTATCGCCCGGTGAAATTGTGAACGCTTCTGGGTTAATTTAGGCTGATCACTAATGCGCGTCATTTGCCCATTGCAGAGCGAATGACATAGTAAAATCAATACCCAAAATAACAATTTGCTTTTCACTAGGTCAAAAATCCATGTATGACATCGAAATGCCAAGCTCTGACCTAATTTTGCATGGAATTATTTTAGAATTCGCCCATACCTTGCATACGAACGACATAAAAATAGAAACTGCCATCTTAGTTGGGGTCAATACGCCCAAACAAACTATGCCCATCGAAGAAACGCTAGATGAGCTAGAACAGCTAGTTTATACCTCCGGTGCCGTTACCAAAAAACGATTTATTCAGAATCTGGAACACCCTCAGCCCAAGACTTATGTGGGAAAAGGAAAGCTAGAAGAAATCAAGTTGTATGTTGAGAAAAACAAAATCGATCTGATCATTTTTGATGATGAACTCACCCCCGCACAAGTGAGAAATATCGAAACGGAAATTGAAAACACTAAGATTTTAAGTCGAACCCACCTCATTCTCGACATATTTGCCAACAACGCAAAAACGGCTCAGGCCAAAACGCAAGTAGAATTAGCGCAAAGTATTTTTATGCTGCCCCGACTTACAGGTATGTGGACTCACTTATCTAAACAAAAAGGAGGTATCGGAATGAAAGGGCCTGGTGAAAAGGAAATCGAAACGGACAGACGTGTACTGCGCGATAAAATTTCATTGCTCAAAACCAGACTCACCGAAATCGAGAAAGTTGGATTTACCCAAAGAAAAAGTCGCGATGGCGTTTTCCGATGTGCTCTTGTAGGATATACCAACGTGGGAAAAAGTACAATCATGAATCTCATGAGTCGTTCCGATGTACTCGTAGAAAATAAATTATTCGCCACACTCGATGCCACAGTAAGAAAAGTCGTCATACCAAACCCAGACGGAATGGGCGATATGATTCCTCTGCTGCTCTCAGACACGGTAGGATTCATCCGAAAGCTGCCCACGTTGCTCATTGAGAGTTTTAAAAGCACGTTGGCCGAGGCAATGGAAACGGATCTTTTGATTCATGTAGTGGATATATCAAATCCCGCCTTTGAACAACAAATGATGAGCGTGAAAGAAATTCTGCACGAAATTGGGGCTGGTAGCAAACCCGAACTCATTGTTTTCAATAAGGTTGATGCCTTTCAGGAAAGCGATGACGATGAATTCTTTGTAGGAAGTACCGGGATGACGATAGAACAATTCGAAAAAAGTTGGATTGCAAAGGAAATTGCGCCCGCTGTTTTTATCTCAGCGCACAACAATTGGAATATTGAAAAATTGAGAGCTACTATTTTTGATATGCTCTCACAACAAAAAATGGCCAGATAAATCTGGCCATTTTTTTCTCTTTACCAAAGATTAAAGTTCGTCTTCATTAAAGAAGTAGTCATCATCCGAAGGATAATCACTCCAAATTTCTTCAATACTCTCATATGGCTCACCGTCGTCTTCCAACTCTTGAAGGTTTTCCATTACCTCCAAAGGAGCTCCAGAACGGATTGCATAATCAATCAACTCGTCTTTGGTGGCCGGCCATGGAGCATCGTCCAAATATCCAACCAATTCCAGTGTCCAATACATAAATTCTTACTTACCGCGAAAATAGATTTTTGATTCAGAAAAACAACATGAAATTTGTAAGAAAATCATGCACCACGACTGGCAAGACCAAATTCATCAATATTGTGAGCAAATGAGCTCCCCTGAATCCCCTTTTTTACAGGCAATCAATGATTTCACATGGAAAAAAATGATCAACCCCCGGATGCTCTCAGGTCACCTCCAAGGACAATTATTGTCGTCCCTTGTATCCCTTAAACAACCCCATTGCATACTCGAAATTGGCACGTTTACCGGTTACGCCACAGCCTGCCTACTGCAAAACCTTCCCAAATCAAGCGAAATCCATAGCATAGAAGCCGATCCCGAAATCGCCCATAAAACACATACTTTTTGGAGTCAAAATAACCCAAATCACCCCGTTCAATGGCATATTGGTGAAGCCCTTTCCATCATCCCCAATCTAAAAATCCACCCCGATTTTATTTTTGTTGATGCGGATAAATCAAATTATACGGCCTACCTCGACCTCTGTTTGCCCATACTAGCCAATGGCGGCGTCATTTTATTTGATAATACTTTGTGGAGTAAACGGGTGATAAATGAAACCGATCTTCAAAACGATAAGGATACGCAAAACATGCATGCGTTTAACCAATACCTTATAAGTCATGATACCCTGCAAATTACATTGATGCCCATCCGCGACGGACTAACACTCGTACAAAAATTGAATTAACCCCGCATTGAATCCAACATCTCGTTGAATTTGTCATAATCGACCTTCACTTCGGCAAACAAATCGTTCATTCTCGATTTCATCACCGGTTCGATATCTAACAACAGTGACATCCCCTTTTCGGTAATAATAATCTTCATCTTCCTGCGATTCTCTTTGTCGATGGCCCGATTTATCAAACCCATATTCAACAATCGATCACACAAACGAGTGATATCCGGATTTTTGTCCAATATAACCTCTTTGATTTCAGTAGGATTCACACACTCAGGATACCTACCACGTAAAATGCGTAGAACGTTATATTGTTGATGCGTAATATCAAACAACTTGAATAAATCACGAAATTCTCCGTGAAGCCAATTCGCTGTATACATGAGATTTACCGTAGCCTTATGCAAAGGCGAATCAAATTTCTTTTGCTTTATGGCATCTTCAAGTTTCACGTGATTGCAAATTAATGACTTAACAACCAAATTCAGTAATGATTTCGCAAATTACTCGCTTCTAAAATTAGCGCTTACCTTTGCAGCGTGAGTACCGCATTTCAAAATACACTAGACTTCGCCAAGCAAATGGATCAAAATGATTCATTGAGCGACTTCCGAAACCAATTTTATTTCCCAACCAATGAAAACGATGAAACAAGCATTTATTTCTGTGGAAATTCACTCGGACTTCAACCCAAATCAGCCAAGCAAGCCATTGTTAACGAATTAGAGGATTGGGCCAAATGGGGTGTTGAAGGACATTTCCACGGTCGCAAACCTTGGTTTCACTATCATAAATTTCTTACGGAATATACAGCCGAAATTGCCGGAGCACTGCCTCATGAAGTGGTTGTGATGAACCAACTCACAGTAAACTTACACCTGTTGATGTTTAGTTTTTACCGACCCACTTTTGCAACCGATGCAGATGGCAATTACAAACCCCTTCGGTATAAAATTTTGATGGAAGCCGGTGCATTCCCTAGCGATATGTATGCCGTGCAAAGCCAAGTGGAATCTTATGGACTAGATTATAACGACGCTGTAATTGAACTTTCACCAAGAGAAGGCGAAAACACCCTCAGACATAACGATATTATGAATACCATCGCTGAATTAGGGGATCAACTCTGCCTAACATTTTTTAGCGGTGTTCAATATTATACCGGTCAACTTTTCAATATTCCAGAAATTACCAAAGCGGCGCACAAGGTGGGTGCTATGGCCGGGTTCGACCTAGCCCATACTGCGGGAAATATCGATTTGAAACTTCACGACTGGGATGTTGATTTTGCCGCATGGTGCTCCTATAAATATCTAAACAGCGGCCCGGGTAATGTATCGGGGGTTTTTATTCACGGCCGACATGGATTAAATCCAAAAACACCTCGCCTTTCTGGCTGGTGGGGTCATAAAGAAGATGTGCGCTTTCAAATGAAAAGGGGATACATCCCAGAACCTGGTGCTGCCGGTTGGCAAATGAGCAACGCGCCCGTCTTTGGAATGGCGATCCATTTGGCAAGCTTAGAATTATTCCATCAAGCTGGAATGTCTAACCTAAGAAACAAAAGTAAAAACCTAACTTCTTTTCTATCTTATGTGTTAGAAGAAGCAAAGCAAGTCAATCCACTTTTGCAGTTCGAAATTATCACACCCAAAGATCCCAATGAAAGAGGCGCTCAGTTGAGTTTACTTACCAACCAGGATGGGAAAGCGCTTTTCGACTTTCTTGCAAAGGCCAATATAATTGTAGATTGGAGAGAACCCAACGTCATTAGGATAGCACCTGCACCCATCTACAATTCATACGAAGATGTGTTTTTGTTGGGGCAAGCATTCCAGCACTTTACGACTTCTCTTTAAACGACTCCCAGTGGATGCTGTTGTCGATCCCTAAAATTCGCCTAATCTTAGACCTAACATTGTGTATATATTGAGGGGTAACACCCACAATTGCAGCGATATCCTTTGATTTGTATCCATCCACACTCAATATAAAAATCCGTTTCTCTGTTAGACTCAAAGTTTTCAGGGCTGGATAATGGTCAAAAATATCGCCTTGCTCTTTAATCTTAGAATCTGCCAGCTGCGGCCTTGTGGTATTCTCAACCCTACTCATCGCTTCCAGATCTTTTCGGATTGAGTCCAATTCTTGAGGATTTTCGGTTTTGATGGTATTGAGCTTCTTACTAATCTCCATACTCTTAGATAATACCAATTCACTCATATGAATGATGCGTTCATTCATTTCTTTTTCCTTCTGAATGTGAGATTTTTCCTCTCTTTGTAAAGACAACTGATAATTCGCCATCGCCAACTCTCTTTGCTTAATTCGCTGTTTCATCCAAAAGAATAAAGCGGTAAGTATGAGAATTAATCCAAGAGAGGCGAACAGGCCATAGGTGTAATTGGAAATCTTCTTTCTGTTAGACAACTCCAATTGATATTCCAACTGAGAATTCTTCAACACCTCCAATTCCTTCTTTGCCGTAAAATCTGCTTTGGTTATCGAATCGTGAAAATTCAGGAATTCATTCTCAAATTCCATCGATTGATTGAGCGCAATATATGCCTTGTCAGGATCATCTTTCGACTTCAATATTTTAGCCATTAAGCGATAATGGTTACTATTGGCAAGTGGATTCTCTTTAAATTGAAGCCTAAGCCTGTCATGCCAAATCGATAAACTATCTAAATCAAATAAATCCGGATTTTCCATAACTGAATATTCCATAGACTCATTAATCCCCAAAATTGCCTTAAAATAATTATCTGCAATCCACGGTACATGCGATTTTACCATTGCGCTAACCTTAGACGCATCAACCTGCATCTGCTGCCGTAATCTACAACCCAAAAATTCTATCCTAAATTCAGGTAAAATTGTGGAATCTGGCATTGAACTTAACAAGGCGGCACTCTGGTCCCACCTTCCCAAAGAAATATTGATTTGAAGTTTATTGATAGCCAAAACGCCTCGTGCATAAGGGTCCTTGGCAGCTTCAATGATTGCCTCATTTTTTTTCCAAAATTCATCCGCGGCCTTATAATTCTTTTCCGCAATTTTTAATGAAATGATATTATTAATCAAAATTGCAGGCATTTGCTCATCCTTGGGATAGTTATCATAAACCTCTAAAAAACATTTCGACGCCGCGCCAAAAAGTGATTGATAAAAATAAATCGTACTCAAATTGTTTAATAAAGAAGTTCTGACATGTAAATCATTGAATTTCGTCGCCTCAGACAAACCTTTGTTAATCAATTCTTTAGCTGCACGAAATTCTCGCTTTCCCATCAAATGGACCGACTTCAAATGGTAATAATAGGATTTGTCCGAACCCACCGGCAATAAACTCTCCGCTTCGTCTAGATAGTATTGCACTGAATCTGATTCCCCTCGTTCATCGCACTCAAAACCATGGGTAATCAACAACAACGACATACCATAGGAATCGTCATTGGATTTTACACGGTTATCAATATATCTCCGCAATTTTTTGAATTCCAATTCTTGATTGGATTGAAAAATCGATAATTTATCGATGGCTATTTTCAAATACTCATCTTCGCTCATCTTATCTAAGATAGATATCACAGAATCTGCAGTACTTATAGCATAAATACTTGGGCCTGATTTGGGACTAATTCCTATGAATTTAACCCATCCAAATGTTATTAATACCAAGACTAGCAGGCCAATTGCCATCTTTTTATTTGCCTTAATGTGTTTTATAATATCGCTCATATTTTAAACTTCCACAATATTAACATTCTTTCCACAATAAATTGAGTCATACGGGTGTATTATATTAGAAAATGTGAGAACCTATTATAATACTATCTTAAATCAAACAAATAGAATAATCTAAAAAGTAACAATGCACTTTCGATGCCTTTGCCATTGACACCAACAATGTCTATCGCAAATTATCAAACGGGAGATAAACAAGATTTTTGACCAAGTATTCCATTGATGCTATATGACAAAGCTCACCACATATCAACGCATAAAAATTACTTCAAACGGGTTTGCAGCGATTCATCAGACAAATTTGCAGTTCAATCCAATAATTATGACTAAACGGCGCAATTCCTATTAATTCCTTGTCTAAAATCGTACTTTTGAAGACTGATTTTACAATTGGCTTAACCTTTGATTACACAGACGCAACATGGAAAATAACCGACCTACCCCCGACAATAAAAAGCCGGGTGGATTCCGTTTCAATCCTTACTGGATTTATGGCGCACTTTTTTTAATTCTCATGGCTATGCTCTTCTTGCCAAAAAATGCAGGGAAGACCACCAATTGGAAAGAAGTACGTGACATGATCATTCAAGGTGACGTTAAGAAAATTGTAATTGTAAACGACAGGATAGTTGAAGTCTTCTTAACACCTGATGCCATTCAACAGAAAAAATACGGCGTTCGCAAGAGCAAAGATTACCTAGGTGGCGTAGAACCCAACTACAGTTTTGAAATTGAAAAAGGCTATTTCAATAATGAGATTACAGATTTAAAGAAAACATTGGCCGAAAAAAATATCGACCCCAATGAAATGGTGATTCAATACGAATCTCAAAGTGATTTATTTGGCGAATTATTTCAATGGATTTTCTTCATTGGTATTTTCCTGATATTCTACAATATGATGTTCCGCAAAATGGGCGGTGGCGGCGGCGGTGGTGGTGGTGCCAGCATCTTTAATATTGGGCGCTCCAAAGCTCAACTTTTTGATAAAGATACCAAGGTGAACAAAACATTTAAGGATGTCGCCGGACTTCAAGAAGCAAAATTAGAAGTCATGGAAATTGTTGACTTCTTGCAAAATCCTCAGAAATACACCAATCTAGGTGGTAAAATTCCAAAAGGTGTGCTCCTGGTTGGCCCTCCAGGTACAGGAAAAACCTTATTAGCCAAAGCCGTAGCGGGTGAAGCGGGTGTTCCCTTCTTCTCGCTATCGGGTTCCGACTTTGTAGAAATGTTCGTGGGCGTAGGCGCCTCACGTGTCCGTGACCTTTTCAAACAAGCGAAAGAAAAAGCACCCTGTATCATCTTCATCGATGAAATTGATGCCATCGGAAGAGCAAGAGGGAAAAATCTTGTACAAGGTTCTAATGATGAGCGTGAAAATACCCTAAACCAGTTGCTCGCAGAAATGGATGGTTTTGGTACTGATAGCGGCGTTATCATTATGGCTGCAACAAACCGACCTGATATTTTGGATAGCGCTTTGATGCGTCCAGGACGTTTCGATAGACAAATTTCTGTCGATAGGCCTGACCTTCAAGGCCGTGAAGAGATTTTCCACGTTCACCTTCAACCACTTACAAAACTATCCACCAATGTCGACGCACATAAATTGGCAGCCCAAACCCCTGGTTTTGCCGGTGCTGAAATTGCCAACGTTTGTAATGAAGCCGCATTAATTGCTGCACGACATAACAAAGAGGCCGTTGATATGCAGGACTTCCAAGATGCGATCGATCGTGTTATTGGTGGACTTGAAAAGAAAAATAAAATTATCAGCCCTGAAGAAAAATCTATTGTGGCCTACCATGAAGCTGGACATGCAATTGCAGGTTGGTTCTTAGAACATGCCGATCCATTGCTGAAAGTATCTATCGTTCCCCGCGGTGTTGCCGCACTTGGTTACGCGCAGTATCTGCCAAAAGAGCAATATTTGTATCGTACCGAACAATTGATGGACAGTATGTGTATGACATTGGGTGGTAGAATCGCGGAAGCCATCTTCTTCGATAAAATTTCTACCGGTGCTCAAAACGATTTGGAACGTATTACCAAACTCGCCTACAGCATGGTAACCATTTACGGTATGAACGATAAAGTAGGTCACGTTAGTTTCCATGACCCTCAAGGCGAATACGGATACCAACGACCTTATTCTGAAAAAACGGCAGAATTGATCGACCAAGAAGTTCGCGCTTTGATTCAAAAGGCATACGATGTCACCAAGAATTTACTTACAGAAAAAAGAGCCGAAGTAGAAAAGGTAGCCAAAGCATTGTTAGAGAAAGAAATCCTCTTCAAGGCTGATTTGGAAGTGCTGATTGGCCCAAGACCTTACGAAACTATTGCATTGCCAGAATCTTCTGACAATCAAGAGTCAACAACTGTTGAAACAACAGAAACTGCTGCGACAACATCAGAATCTCAGGATTCAAAAAGCCCAACGGAATCTAATACAGAGGTTTCCGGTGAAGACACCGTAGATAAATAAAGAACCAGATTAATTCCAATTAATCAATTGGATAGTAATTGTTGGAGTTGAATGAGGTTGAAATACATCCCCTTCTGCTCCAGCAATTCATTGTGAGTACCCGTCTCAATCATCTTACCCTTATCCAACACAATGATAACATCTGCGTGTATCACGGTAGAAAGACGGTGAGCTATAATGATACTTGTCCTTGAGCTCATAAGCTTCTCTAAAGCCTGCTGAACCGCCTTCTCGCTGTTACTGTCCAACGCCGATGTGGCCTCATCCAAAATCAATATTTCCGGATCCTTAAGCAATGCGCGAGCGATCGCCAAACGCTGTTTCTGACCCCCGCTCAACTTACCCCCACGTTCCCCAATTTCCGTATCGTAACCATGGTCCATTTCCATGATAAATTCATGCGCATTGGCCGCCTTAGACGCTTCAATCACGGCTTCAATTGGAGTTTCAGGGATACCCAAAGCAATGTTGTTTCGAACCGATTCATTGAAAAGAATGTTCTCTTGATTTACGATACCTATCAACCTGCGCAAATCGTCTTGCTTGAACTTGCGTATATCCACGCCGTCTAACAAAATACCACCATCCGTAACGTCATAGAACCTAGCCAACAAGTCGGTTAGTGTCGTTTTTCCCGCGCCCGAAGGTCCCACCAGCGCAATCGTCTGCCCTTTTTTAATTTCTAAATCAAACCCATCAATCACCTTGGCACCATCCAAATAACTAAATCCCACATTCTTCAAAACGATATTGTTGTTGAACACAGGAACCTCTGCCACAATTGGATCCTCAACCGTAACAGGGGCCGTCACCAACTCTTGAATTCGATCCAAACTGGCAATACCCTTCTGGGCGGCATACAAGGCATTAGAAAAGGCTTTAAATGGCGGTATCAACTGCGAAAAAATGGCAAAATAGGTCAAGAAAAATTCCGGATCCAACTCATTACGGAACACCATGCTACCGCCCAACCACAATAGCAAAGCACTAACACCTATACCGATAGTCTCACTTACCGGAGACGACAAATCGTATCTGCGCTGAACGCCAATGTTGTTCTTGGTATAGGCATCGTCTTGCTCCTTATACTTCTTAGAAAAGAAGCCTGCGGCGTTAAATGCTTTGATGATGCGAATTCCACCCAACGTTTCATCGTAGGCCGTCATCACCTTGCCCAATAATTCCTGATTCCGAGTGCTTCGCTTTCTCAATGACCTGCCAATGAGTCCAATAATCAAGGCCGTAATAGGTAAAAAGAGTAGGATGTATAAGGTAAGTTTTGCCGATAACATGACCAGCGCAATCATAAATAATAAGATGTTTAATGGCTGGAAATAAAGGGCTTCCAGGGATACCATAAGCGCAAACTCAATCTCTTTGACATCATTACTCATTCTCGACATCAAGTCGCCTTTGCGTTCATTGTTGAAATAGGCAATGGGCAAGTCAAGACATCGCTGATATACATTCTGTCTGATCTCTTGAATACTGCGATTTCGGATTAGCACCATGAAATTCATGGCCAAAAAACGGAATCCATTTTTTAATACTGTAACAACTACCAATGCAACGCTCAAATAGGCTAGCGCGGTGAAGGGTTCTCCCTTTGCTAGATGGCCAAACCAAGTAATAAAGTTCTGATACTGGTCGCTAAACCAATGACCCACCCCAAAATTTTTGCTGGAGAGAGCCTGTGCATTGGCATTGTCTTTTGAGAAAAGAAAACGCAATACGGGCATGATCATCATCAAAGAGACCAATTGGAACAACACATACAGCAGGTTAAAAATAAAATTGGCAAAAATTAACCGCTTATGGTTGCCTGCATATTTCAAGAATTGGAGTACCGCTTTCAAATCTTAGCGAAATTACATAAATCAATCCAAGACCAATAAAAAAGGGGAGCTATGCTCCCCTTTTTTATTCTATTTAAAATTAAAACTTATTGGAAACTCAAGAAATCACTATACATATCACCAGATTCTGTTACCACTTGAACGCGATACAAACCTGGAGTTCCATTCATAGTAAACTCAGCACTACGATTGGATCCAGTTACCAAATTCATTTCACGAACCAACTGGCCGCTCATTGTATAAACCTTTACTGAACGCATGGCTTGATTGCAATCAACCTTCACCGCACCATTGGTTGGGTTTGGATACATCTTGATACTTCCCGCATCAAAACGCTTCACAACACTCGCCTCGTTGTCCTTGATTAACAATGTCAACAATGTGTCTTTACCCAAATAACATGGACCCTGTCCATTGCGAATCGCGAAAATCAAAGTCTTGTCACCGTCAGGATCTCCATCATCTGTAATGTTCGCACGAATAAAGAAACTACTTACGTTCTTCACAACATTAATCTTGCGTGTTGCAAAATCGTAGTCTGTTGGAGAAACCGCAGTTCCACCAGCAATAGCGACATCAAAAGTGAAATTCTCATCCGCTGGAATCACAGAGAAATCCATACGGAAAGAATCCGCTGGCTCAAATACTTGATCCGATGCCTTTGTGAAATTCACCGTAGGCAAAGCAGAAACTTTTAAATCGTTCATGTAACGAGGACTCAATACATAACGAGTGATATAAGGAGCAGAATTATCAAACTGACCACCCAAACCAGTTACGTCGAAATATCCTACCGGAGCGGAAGAACCGTCGATATCTGTTTCAGCATCAATATTTAATGTATCAACACGACCTGAAGTGTTCATTACACGTACGTTTTTGAATCCATTGGCTGCCAAAGCTGTAGCAGGCCATTCGGTAGCATCCACCAATTTTACACGACGGAATTGGACCAATTTAGATTCTGTACTTTCATCCACACCTTGAACAAAAACGGCCTTCTTCAAAGTTCTACCACCAGAAATCTTCACGATGGTATCCAACTTATCCATTTGAACCAAACCTTGGAATTGACTTACCGTACCTTGAAGCATTATACTATCACCCTCAGTAACAGAATATCCAAATGTCTTAGGGTTAGTATATACGCCCATTCCACCGGTTCCGTCGATAATTGTAAAATTCATCCCTGCAGTACGCATGTTTACGCCATATACAGTTCCAAATACGCGACATTTAACATTCAAACTATCAGCTGCTTTATTCGCATTCGTTTGCTTATTGACAGTGCCAATATTATAAATTGGCAAATCATCATTCAATAAAGTGATAATCAAAGTGTCTTTTCCTTTGGCGATTTTAGAGTTCGACAATGTACCTAATCCAAAGTATACTTTCTTGGTTGGCTCGTACGCGTTATCCTCATAGAATGGCACGTTCACAATGATGGTATCTTTTGTAGTGCTCGTAATGCTAATGATTTTTGATGTAGGATTAAATTTGAAATCAACACCTTCCGTAGCAGAACTCAAAGCAGTGTAACAACGCAATGTGAAATCCGCATCCGCGTCAGAGCGCGAAGCAATTCTCATTCTAACTGCAACATTTCCTACCTTCTCAGTAACTGTCAACTTGCTATCAATAAACTCAATGGTCGCGGGACCATCATTGTCCAACATTACCAACGTAATGATTGAATCTTTGATGTAAGCACCTCCAGTGATCTGACGCAAAACCATGCGAATAGTATCGTTTGGATCAATATTGAAATCGTCAAATACCTTGGCGAAAATTGTAATTGAATCTGCTTTCGTGGTAGAACCCAAATTAAATGTTGAGTCTTTGCCACTCTTACCAATTGAAAACTCTGAAGGAATATAGGTTGAATCACCTTTGCCTTTCACCAACAACATCATCTTAGATGCAGATGATACCGGCTTATCCATTTTCAAGGTCATTCCAATTCTTCCTGCATTTTCCTTCACAACAACCATAGTATTTGGAACAATCACATTCGCGATATCGTTATCCGTAACCGTAATGGTATGCGCCTTTTCGATGCCAATCACACAGTTACCTGGTTGATCCACGCCCAATACAATTGTCTCAGGACCTTCCGCAGAATTATCATCGTTAATTGTAATCACAGTGGTGTCATTGATCGCTTTGCCAGAACCCTTAAAAGTAATAGTACGCTCAGTTAATGTATAATCCGCCGCAGCACCTTTGGTGGAAGTTCCACCGGCAACATAAAAACGAACTGTTTGATCTGTCTCACCACTATATTTTCGAGAAACATAAACATTATATTTTCCCACATCTTCTTTTGTAGATGAAGTCCTTGCCCAAAACTCAACCATCGTGGGCGTCAATGCAGCATCATCGTAATCCAAATTAATAGGCTTTGCATATCCACCAGAAGGATTTATTGTATTCTTTTTACTAGGCCCCCAGATTCCGTCAGCATCGGTATTTGCAAAAATAGTCCCTCCCGTTTTTAACGAAATATTATCTACCCTTCTAATGCCATTTGCTAAACTGTTTGGTACGATACCAGCCCAGTTGCCAGATACTTTCCAAACATTTGTAGAATAGTAACCTACCAAAGACGACAAATTACTTCCGGTAAATGTTCCACCTTCAACAGGACCAACCGACAATGGACGACCCGAACCCGCAGTATTGTCGTACAAAGCAACAAAACTTCTAGCCGGAGCCATACTCTTACCCCAAACGCCAGTACCTTTTACGTTACCAGCCGCATTTGGAGTGATAATCGTCATAGAGTCACTGCAATACATTCTTACTGTATCACCGGTAGTTATTCCAATTGCAATAACCGCCAAATAAATTTTATTGCCTGGAGACCAATAGTTTACACTACCTGTACCAACTATTCCAAACCAACCCTCAAACTCACCCATTAAACCGGTGGTTAAAGTATCGTCTCCCTTCGGAGCAGCCGTGGCAGTCCAATAAGATGTACCAGAATAATATCTGTAATTACCCGCTGTATCAACGTACAAAGGATTTCCGGCACCCGGCGAAATTGATTTTGAAGCAAAATCAGTTGACTTAATACCACGAACTACATATCTGTAATCCGATTTAGATTTTAAATTGTCTATACGCAAACGCACGTATGCTGGCAAACGTCTTGTTGAATCACCCGATGTCATATATTGGGGAACAACCAAACCGATTACGTTAGATGAAGAGTATTGAGCCTTTACATCTTTTAGAAGGAACAACAACGCGAAACCAAGTAAGAATTTTTTCATAAGTTCAATTTATACAAAAGTATAGAAAAAAGTCCTTGATTCAAAGAACGCAAGCCGCAGTCATAACACTCACTTTTTCAATCCCAATGTCATCAAAATGTAAGCAACTTTTTAAGCACGACTCTATCGTGGATCCCGTTGTCATTACATCATCTATCAAACACAAATGTCCCAAAGGAAATCCCTTGTATTTTGGATTAAATTGGTACTTACTTTCCGAAGACGTTAATCGTTCGGCACGATTTTTTTTGGTCTGCGAAATAGATCGATTTGGCTGTAAAAATAAATCCGTAATTAGTTCGCCACTCAATACCTCCGTGATGCCTTCAGCCAAACGTAATGCCTGATTATATCCCCGTTTTCTCACTTTTGAAGCGTGCATCGGAATTACAGCAAAATGGGTAAAATCCGGATCGCCGTGATCACGAGTTATCCTATCCCCCATTTCCTTGCCGAGTTTAACCGCCAATGACTCCGCTCCTTCGTATTTAATGGCCTTCATCATTTTGGAAACCCCCGAATTGCGTCTGTAATCCAATAAAAAATAACCCAACTCTAGTGGAACCCTGCCAGCCAAACCCCTGCAAATTGGGTTGGTTTTGCTCAGTCCGTAAACCGAAAATGGCAAATTGACATAGCATGTAAAACACAAATCATGTTCTTGTCTTATCAATAAATCACCACAAACAACACAAGTGCGAGGAAATGTAAAATCTAACATGTCCAAAACCAATTCACTCAATACCGCACCTACTTTTCTTGCATTTCGATCCACACAACCACCCATAACATAAATCACATATCCCAAAAACAAGGAATTGTCGATTTACCCTATCATTATTGCAAAAAACGCAGAACTTTGTACCCATGGCCGGACCACACCAACAAAATCGCGATATTCCTAAATCCAAATTATCCCTAGACGCATTCAAAAAGTCTACCCGGCTATTCCGATATATGTCGGCCCAAAACCGCGCCTGGTTTATTTTAGGTACGATTTTCCTTGCCATCAGCGCCGGTGCATCACTCATGTTTCCAAAACTACTGGGCGACCTAATGGATGGAGCGTTTGTATACAACGGTGGAAATATCGCCAAAGCACCAAACACCGAAGCCCTGCAAAAAGTGGCTATCTATTTTGTGTATCTCTTTATCATTCAAGCCATTTTTAGCTTTGGTAGAATTGCCATTTATGTTCGGGTAACGGAAGACATGACATACGGTCTGCGCACCGACCTCTTCAAAAGTGTAATCGGCCAAAACATGAATTTCCACAATCAGAATCGGGTGGGTGAATTACTCAGTCGCTTCTCAGCCGACGTGGCTCAAATTCAGGATGCCTTCACAACCAACTTGGCGATGTTTATTCGTCAGATTCTTATCCTTGTTGGCGGGGTCGTAGTTCTCTTCTTCACCTCTTCAAAATTGGCCGTTATGATGCTGGCCACCTTACCCGCAATCATCATCGTCGCACTGCTGTTTGGTCGCTTCATTCGCAAGAAATCCAAAGAAGTTCAAGACGTTACCGCCGCAAACAATGTAATCGTAGAAGAATCTCTGAGCGGAATTATGTCGGTTAAATCTTTCACCAACGAATATTTCGAAAACGAAAGATATCAAGCCAATAGCCAAAAATTAAAGCGCGATTCCATCATCCGCGGATACTGGAGAGGCACTTTTAGCTCCTTTATTATCATTTGTATGTTCGGCGCCATCGTTTGGTTGATTTATCAAGGACTAGGACTAGTGCAATCCGGCGAAATGGGCGTGGGTGAACTGTTCAACTTTATGATGCTAACCGCATTTGTAGGCAGCAGCATTGGCGGCATGGCAGAGCAATTTGTGCAAATCCAAAAAACCCTCGGTAGCATCGAACGCGTACTAGACATTATCGATATGCCCATGGAAATTGAGCCAATTGCGCAATCAGAAATCCAGCAATCTCCACCCCAATGGGATGAAGCCCTTCATATTCAAAATCTACACTTCCATTACCCATCAAGGCCAGAAAATGAGATTATCAAAGGATTAAACATCGATTTAAATCCCGGCGAAACCCTAGCCATCGTAGGGCCTTCAGGATCGGGAAAATCAACACTCGCCGCACTGCTTTATCAATTCTACCTCCCCTCAGATGGACGCATTGCATTAGGCGAGCAAAATATCCAAGACTTTGATTTAAAAACGTATCGCAGCGCCTTCGCCCTTGTGCCTCAAGAAGTAATGCTTTTTGGTGGAAGTATCTACGATAACATTCGTTACGGCAAGCCAGAAGCCACCGCTGAAGAGATTTATGTCGCCGCGAAAAAAGCCAATGCCGCCGATTTCGTTGAAGGTTTTCCAGAGAAATACGATACCCTTGTTGGCGATCGTGGTGTTCGATTGTCGGGCGGACAAAAACAGCGCATCGCAATCGCCAGAGCCATATTGAGAGATCCCAAAATCCTCATCCTTGACGAAGCTACCAGCGCCCTAGATTCAGAAAGTGAAATCCAAGTTCAACGTGCGTTAAAAGTACTCATGGAAAATAGGACATCTGTGGTAATTGCGCATCGACTCAGTACCATTAGGCAGGCCAATGTGATTGCGCTATTAAAAGATGGTGTAATCCTAGAGCAAGGAAATCACGAAACCCTTATGAAAATTGAAGGCGGCAAATACAGAAGGATGGTAGAACAACAAATCGATCCGTCCGATTTCTTCCAAAATACCTAAATTGCAACATGCCCGCCCGATTGCAATTAAAATCATCCACCCTCAGAAGCTTCCTTTGCACACTGCTGTGTATCGTTTCTTCCGCCGTTGTGGGTCAATCAAACAACGGGAACAATCCTACCCCTAACCCAGACTCAAACAAGGAACTGGCTTACGTTTTATACAATCAAAACGATTTTACCAGAGCCGCAATCCTATTGGAAGATATCGTGGAGGCCAACCCAAGAGACGAGCTCAGCTATCGTCGCTATCTTCAGTGTTTGATCAAAACAAACCAACAGGAAAAAGCCATAAAATTCGTCAAGAAGAAAGTAAAAAAATCACCCTATCCAATTCTCTATGTTGTTGATGAATGCTATGTAAACACGACTTTCCCCGACGGACCAAATAAACAAAAATATACGCTCCGGGCCGAAGAATTGAAGGCGCTTATCATCGAACAATTAACGGTTCATGCGATGGAACAAATGGGGCAGCAGCACATCGCCATTGCACAACGATTTGAACAATACGAACTCAAAGAATACGCCATCGCAGTTTTACAAAGCGCCGACCAAATCTTGGGTGATATCAATCCCGAAATTTCCAATAAACTCGCTGAACTGTACATGGAAACGGGGAACAGGGAAAAAGGTCTACAACGATATGTGATGCTTATGCTCAGCGGTGTGCCGTTTGAATCGATGAAACAAGTTTTCGAAACCCAAATCACAGACAGTGCGGATTATGTTTTACTCCAACGCCTTTTGCTGAAGCAAATCGAACAGAATCCCGAAGTGACAGCCTTTTCGGAAGGACTCAAATGGACGTTCGTTAAACAAGGAAATTGGCAGTCCGCATTTCTATATACCCGATCCATTGATAAACGACTCAAGGAAAATGGGGAACGCGTTTTTGAACTCGGTGAACTTTGTCAGTCCAATGGAGAATATCCCGTGGCGCTGCAGTGCTTCCAATATTGCATCGGATTAAAAGAGACATTCTTCGATCCCGCGCTGGCCCAAGCAAAATGGATCGATGTTACCTACGATATCACCATGAAGGGCAGGCCCCGCATTGAAGATGTGATTCAGCTCCAAAAACAAATGCTCGCCTTTGAGCAAAATTATGGTCCGCAAGAAGCCAGTCTTTTCAACGCCCTCAAATACGCCCAACTCTTAATTCGATACGATAGCTTATTCGCTGTAACCCAAGAATCAGGAAAAATTAGCGGCTCGCAACAAGCCATTAACCTATTGGAAAAGTATATCGACCCTTCTACCCACCTGAAAAAAATATCGCTCGCAAAAGTAAAAATGACGCTCGGCGATGTGCTTTTGTCTCGCGGCGACGTGTGGACCTCTGAATTGCTCTATGCCCAAGTAGAAAAGGACTTCGCCGAAGAAGAAATGGGTCAGTTTGCGAAATTCAAACGTGCAGAACTTAGCTTCTATCGAGGCGATTTTGATTGGGCCAGTATGCAACTCGAAGTACTCAAAAGCGCAACAACCCAACTAATAAGCAACGATGCAATGGAGTTGGCTCTGGTGATCATTGATAACCTCGGCATCGACAGCAATTACAGCGCATTAACCTGGTATGGAAAGGCGCTCTTGGCCGAAAAACAACAGCACTATAAGCTCGCCAACAAGTATTTAGATAGCATTACCACGGAATTCCCTGGACACGGATTGTCCGATGAAATCCTATACGTAAAAGCCCGAATGGCCGAAACAACCGGAGATTATGTGGCGGCGACAAACTTGCTAGAGACGTTATCCATTGCTTACAATTTCGATATCTTGGCCGATAATTCTTTGTACAAATTGGGTATGCTATATATGTATTCAATGAACCAACCCGAGAAAGCCAAAATCGCATTTGAGAAACTCATTGAGAAATACAGCAGCAGTGTTTATATCGTAGATGCTCGAAGAGAATATAGAAAAATTCGCGGCAATTAGGTTACTTGCGTACTGATTAGATTACCTATCGAACCCAATAACGAAAAAACCTCATTCACTAAATAATAATATTATTTTGAGATCATTAATTCAAGAAAATAAGTCATTCACAAAAGTCGTAACTCTACTATTTGTTCTGGCTTGCATCATCATAAATCCATTGCGGGCACAATTAGACAATAGGATTTTTAGCTTTTACCCCCAACCATTCTATTTCATTCAAAAAGCTCCGTTATACAAATTGGGGAGTATGACGGAATACGAAATCGCAATTGACTCCGCGGTCGAGATGACCCAAATTGATAGTATTGCGATATCCATTGAACCCGCCGCTGATTCGACAATTTCAGATACCACGATTTATCCGCCTTTGAGTGCATTAAATGAAGTGCAGGAACCGGATACATTTGGATGGCCTTCTTTGGAAAACTCACCATCACTTTCCGGCACAGACGCCAATTACATGACCGGAACACACTGGGGAATGTTGCATTACAACAAAGACAATGAATATTTGCAGCGCATCAATCCGGGTGAGACACTTTTTGGTAATATGGCATGGGCCTTTATCACTCGTTCTGTGGCCAAAGAAGGAGATGAGCAAGTTTTATTAACCCTCGGAGGTCTAGCAAAAGTCGATTTCGGCGGCTATGAAACCAAACTCCGATTTAACCCATTGATCCAGCTAATTCTGCACGCAAAACAAGGTATTTTAACGGTAGGAAGCATCCCCTCCCATACGCAACACTTAATGCCCGAACCGATGATCAATTATGATCTCGCATTTAAGAAACCGGTGGAATATGGTTTTCAGTTATATAAAAATACCAAGCGCCTGGTTTTAGAAAGTTGGCTCGATTGGCGTCAGGCTATCGATACACAGACATTTCGACAAGAGATTATCTCTTTTGGAACCCGTATCGAATACCAATTATTTAAAGACGAAGCTAAGAAATTCCATGCACTCAATGCCAAAGCTAGTGGGTATTTGCTGCTGCTACATAAGGGTGGGGAAGGATTTCGTTATCTCCTGCCCTTGGCCAATCGAGGTACATACGCTGCGGGTTTTACCCTTTTTACTCAACAGCGAAATACAAGTCTCGAGAATTATTCTAGCACGCCAAAGTTCAAATTGGAATGCTTGGCCTTCTATCAGAAAGATTTTTCCCCTCGATTGTCACAACCCTTTAGAGAAGGCACAGCCCTGATGATCAACATGGGAATCAAACTGACGAAAACCCAGCAACTTGTCTTGACAGCCTACCAGGCAAACAAATTCACGACCCCTTTAGGCGCCTCGTTTTATCAATGTGTGAATGAAAATAACATCATGTATTTCAATCCCGTACGGAAAATCATTTCTGCCCGATACATACAACAAATCCATATGATTTCTCAAAATTTTCAAATTGAAAGTCGCTTGGAACCCATCTACGATTTAGACCAAAAACACCTTCTGTACTCTCTCGGTTTGTACTTGAAGTACTCAATCTAATTTCCAAAACTTAAGCAGACAGCTAACAGTGCGTGCGTTTGCGGGTGCCAACTCTGCCTTACAGTTGATACAAAACATCCAAGCTTACAAGTGATAGGAAACACCCCATTCCATATAGTCCGCACTAGACAAATGGGCTTTCAAACGGGCAATAATATATACCCTCTGAGTTGCCCTATAGCTCACGCCAATACCTTCGTAATACCTTCTTTTGGTATCGTCCGGGCGGAATAAATACAAACCGGCATCCGCAATAAATCCCCATTTACCATATTCCCAATGAGACCCCGCCGTGATGGCCACCTCCGTAAAATCATGCAGTGAATAGGCATCACTCTTTAAACCAAACTTGCTATACATGTACGATTTATCAAAAAACACATTCGCTCCAACCCTAAATCTCGGACCCAACAAAGCTCTGCGAAATTCACAATTATACTCCAAAACGGCATTTACAAAAGTGCGACGTTGATCCAATTCAATCTGTCGTCTACCCAATCTGAATCCCACCAAATGTTGTGGACTTTTCACGTATGATCTTGATCGCGAAGCCCCAATTTGTTTGATGTGTTTCCAAGGAGCCGATTTATTATTAATACCTGCCTCGACTTCCGAATGGATTTCAATCACTTTTCCATAGTTATTACTCGCCAAAAACAATGTTCGCTTCGCACCAATCGATAAATAGGGAATATTGACCCCGAAATTGGGCTGTCGCCAATTGGCGTTGGAAAAGTGAACCATCCCTGCTTCAGCATACATTTCCCAACCACATTTGTTTAAATAGGGACCCACATCCAAATGATATCCCAGGTGCATCATACCATTCAAATGACTTCCAATGGCCGGGTTACGAGGATTACCAAATTCATCATATCGCTTTGTTAGATAGCCAATTCCCATTCCTAAAATCCAGTAATTGTACTTCCCAGATTGTGGCATAACTAAACCACCGGCCCCAATGGCGTACCCAGCGACCTCACTGCCCAAATTGAGCAAGTTAAACGTATATCCGTAGGTTATTTTGTCGATGTTGGTACCGTTTCCGTTTGGCTGATTGATCGCTGAACGATACTTGACATTGATACCCGTAGCATGTCGATACATGGCCATCATATCCGAATGATGCGGAATCAAATAGCCCCCCATCAACTGGGCACTCCATTCAGATGATTTGTAAACTTGAACCTTTTGTGCAGAGTCCTGCGCACTCAGTCGAGAAAATAAGAAAATCGCCGATGCCAGTATTACCAGACGTCGGCCGTTCATTAGCTACGTGTTTTGTCGGTTGCCAACACCATCTTAATACCCAAGTTCGCTCCCACCTGCATCACATCCACCATGTCCTGAACTTTCAGGTCTTTATCCAAACGCAAAACCACACTCAACAAACTCTTACCATCATCCCCAACACCGGCTTTGTTCTTTTCGTCAAGCAATCGATCGTCCAAATCATCAAATGCTACGCGTTCTTGTTCGATATAAATCCCCAATTCCTCTGCATCCACAGAACCCTTGTTCTCTATCTTCACCGTTAATGGCAAAGTTTTGATTTCCATGTGGGTGGTGGTAGATGCCTTGGGCAACATGATATTAATGACATTGGGGTTAGCCAAAGTACTGGCGATCAAGAAAAACAACATCAAGAAAAACATGATATCGTTCATAGACGAAGCCTCTACTTCGGCCTCTTCACGTCTTCTTCTTCCTACCCTCATGGTTATTTAATTAGTGGTTTGACTTGTTAAGAATTTCCAAGAAACTCAAGCTTTGCTCTTGCAAACGTTCGGCAAAACGATCTACTTTTCTCACAAACAACTGATATCCAATAAATGCGATGATACCTACCAACAATCCAGCGAAACTCGTTACCATCTTGATGTAAAGACCCTCAGAGATGGCACCAATTTCCAAACCGTTCGTTTGAGCAATCGTATAGAAAATGTTAATTACACCCCAAATCGTTCCCACAAAACCCAACATCGGTGCAATCCTAGCTACCAAACTCAAATATCCCAAATTGCCTTCCATCGCACTCATCTCAACGTTGGCTCTGGTTTCCATGGCACTCTCAATTTCTCTCATGTTGCTACCCAAGAAATTCAAACCCGTAGCCATTACCTGACCTTGTGCCGTGTTCATTCGCTGACAGTGCGCCAACGCTGAATCCATACGATTCTCTTTCAAGTTGTCTTTGATTACACCCATCAAATTATGATCAATCTTCGTACGATTGTTGATGTAAATGAATCTCTCAATGATAAAATAAATCGCAAGGAGAAGACAAAGTCCCAAAAAGATCATCACCACACCTCCCTTGGTCATGATTTCAAGAACTGGAGCTGAAACGTGCTCAGCTGCGACTGCGGCTGCTTGACCGGCGGCGGAATCTTGGGCTACTGCGCCCTGAAGTAATGTAAGTGCTAGCGATAACATATGATGCGAAGTAAATCTGATTTAGACAACTATAACGTTGAAGAACCCTAAAAATTATCCCCAAGGAACAAACGCTTATTTTAGGTTTGTAGCTCCTCCACTCAAAACAAACTTGGTTACGTCGCCGCTCTCTTTGTCGATAGGCTTCACACGCGACTTCTCAACCACAGTAGTTTCGCCCGATAGCGTGTAACTGTAAGGCAAATAAACCGCGCAACAGTGGGGCATGCCGATCACCGACATATCCTCTTGAGTTAAGAATCCAATTTTGTAGACACCATCAGATATTTCTACAACCACTGGCCTTGTAAACTTCTTGTTTTCACCCACAAACGCCTCGGTCATATCTTTGGTTGTACCGAAAATAAAATTCAGCCCAGGCGCTTTCTCGATGATTCCCTCAAAAAATCCTAAAATTTGTTGTGCAATCACACCCTTGGTCATTACCCCTACAACCGTAATTGCTGCCAAAACCGCAATCGCATAAAGGATAAACGCGCCAAAAGACAGCTGATCGATGTATAAATAGGAACCAACGCCTTTTAAAATCCACGAAAGTATACCGATGGTGATGGCTACAGGAAGGACCACCAGCAAGCCACGTAAAAAATAGCTAATGAACAACTGCATGGGTGTTTTCATGCGTGCTTTAGCCAAAGGATCAAAAGGATTGTAATTATCGTGCGACATATTGTTATTATTTTTGGTCATTTACTCTATAGTAACCGCATCAAATCCATCCCGATATCAGTTCGATGAAATTTGCCTTCAAAGTGAACTTCATCAGCCAATTTTCTTGAACGATCCAATGCCAAAGGGATATCGACGCCCAATGAGGTCACCGCAATCACCCGTCCGCCGTTGGTTTGTATTTCCTGACCCACAAGTTTGGTTCCTGCTTGAAATAGCCATTGATCCTGGCCTAAATTACTTGGCAACGCAATCACCTTTCCCTTCTCGATATCACCGGGATAACCGCCCGAAACCAAAAAAATCGTCGCCGCCGTTCTATCATCCAATTCAATTTCGATCTGATTCAACTTTTCATCTGCCACCGCTTCCAACAAATCCAACATCGATGTCTTAAGTCGTGGGAAAATTGCCTCCGTCTCAGGATCGCCCATTCTCACATTGTATTCAATTACTAAAGGCTCTCCGCCCACATTCATGAGGCCTACAAACAAAAATCCCTTGTATGGATGTCCTTCCGCAACCAATCCATCGTATGTTGGTTTTAGAATCCTATCGAAAACCTTTTTCATAAAAGCCTCATCCGCAAACGGTACCGGAGAAATTGCACCCATCCCACCCGTATTTGGACCTTCGTCGTTGTCAAATATCCGCTTATAGTCCTTCGCCGATGCCAACACTTTCCAATCCTTGCCATCGCTCACACCAAAAACACTCAATTCAATGCCTTTTAAAAACTCCTCAATTACAACCACTTCACCCGCCTTGCCAAACCTGCTACCGTCTGTCATTTCTTTCAGAGTTAAACAAGCCTCCTCAAACGACGATGTAATAATTACGCCCTTTCCCGCTGCCAAACCATCCGCTTTTAAGACATACGGTGGCTCCAACGTTTTCATAAATTCCGCCGCCGCATCCAACTCTGTCAACTGAAACGACTGATACCTCGCCGTTGGGATATTATGTCGGCCCATAAAAGCCTTTGAAAAATCCTTTGAACCCTCCAATTGAGCACACCAAGCACTCGGACCTGCGACTTTGATTTTTACTCCATCGGCAGCAGCGTGGTTTTCGATATAATCTGTAATTCCAGCTACCAAGGGATCCTCATTGCCCGGAATTACTAGTTCGATCTGATTTTCTAAGCAAAACAAATATACTTGCGATACATCCGTAGGATTCAATGCTACATTGGTTCCAAATTGAGCGGTGCCCGCATTTCCCGGCGCAATAAACAAACGATCCAGCTTATCACTTTCGCAGACTTTCATCGCAAAAGCATGCTCACGTCCACCCGATCCTAATAGTAAAACATTCACAAAACAAAGATACCCAATTCACAGAAATCAGACACCTTCACAGTCCACCAAAACACTGAGAATTACCCACAATTATCGCAATCGCAAAGCCGCCGCAACAGACACTGCCGCAGTTTCAGTTCTTAGAATTTGCTTGCCTAAATCCAAAGTCTTCCAGCCCAAACGCTGAGCCATCTCCATCTCTTTGACCGAAAAATCTCCCTCAGGACCAATCATGATGGCGCTTGGCAAACGCAACGACATCATATCAGACTTTTCGCCATCACCGCAATAAGCAATATATTTAGAATCCAAAGTGGCGAATAGTTCCACCGCTTCTTTGAATGTATGGACTTCGATTTTCGGCATCCAGGCACCATGACTTTGCTTCATCGCCGATAATGCAACCTTCTTCATTCGTTCAATATTCACCTTCCCCCGTTCACCATGATCGCTTTGAAAGAGTGTAAGACTCGTTGCGCCCAGCTCGGTAATTTTCTCACAGGCCCATTCCATTCTATCTCCCGCCTTCAATATGGCCATGAATAGGTGAAGTTCAGACGGTCTTTCCACCGCTATAGATTCTGTGATTCTGGCTTGAAATCCGGTCTTATTTGCATTATCAATGACACCCCGCATGTGCAATCCCTGGCCATCGGTAAAGTGAATTTCATCCCCAACCGAATATCTGAGCACCTGAATGGCGTGCTTGGCTTCTACCTCGTCAAAAAACGCGACACCATTTTCTATTTTATTACAGTAAAAAGTGAAGTGACCTGGCATAATCAATTATTATAAAATCACTTGAATTAAATTTTATTCCAAGTAGTTCCGTCTTTACCGTCTTTAATTTCGAAACCTTTTTCCTTCAAAGCATCCCGAATTTGGTCGCTCAAGGCCCAGTTTTTGTCTGTTTTTGCTTTGCCTCTCAATTCCAATAAGATCGACATCGCATCGTCTAGTCCAGAATTGTCATCCGCGTCTTCGGCTTTCATGCCCAAAACACCTTCACAATAATCATGGATGATAGATTTGATTGTCAGTTTGGTTGCCTCCGTAATACTATCCTTGCCGTCGTTAACCACATTGATTCTGCGAGCCAATTCAAATAAATGAGCAATTACTTGCGGAGTATTTAGGTCGTCGTTTAGACTTTCCTGCACCCCTAAAACAATATCATCTACATTACAGGTAGCATCAGAATTCACTGTTTGTAGGCTATCCACCAACTTAAACGCCGATTGCATTCTCTGCCAACCCTTTTGGGCCGCGAGCAAAGCATCGTTACTGAAATCCAAGGTCCCGCGGTAATGTGCCTGCAAAACAAAGAATCGCAACGTCATTGGACCATAAGCCTGGGCTAACAATGGATTTTCGCCTGAAAAAAGCTCCTCCACCATAATACCATTGCCCAAACTCTTAGCCATTTTCTGACCGTTGATTGTAATCATATTGTGGTGAATCCAATATTTGGCCGGACTATGATTGTGCGCTGCAGTACTCTGGGCTATTTCACATTCGTGGTGAGGGAACAGCAAATCCATACCACCCCCGTGAATATCAAATTGTTCTCCCAAATACCTTGCACTCATTGCACTACACTCAATGTGCCAACCCGGAAAACCCTTGCCCCAAGGACTGCTCCACTGCATAATGTGTTCGGCAGAAGCACGCTTCCACAAAGCAAAATCATTGGGATTGCGTTTTTCGTCTTGGCCTTCTAAGGAACGACTTTGATTGCCCGCGCCCGCCTGTAAATCTTCCAAAACTCGACCGCTTAACACACCATAATGCTGATGCGAATTGTAAGCCATCACATCAAAATATACCGAACCATTTACCTCATACGCCAATCCTTTTCCGATGATGGTCTGTATCATTTCGATTTGTTCGATGATATGACCCGTTGCGCGAGGCTCAATGCTCGGCTTCATTACATTCATGCGATCCATCACCGAATTGTAGGCATCGGTATAGGCTTGGGCTACCTCCATCGGCTCCAATTGTTCCACCTTCGCCTGTTGGGCAAGTTTATCTTCGCCCTCATCTGCATCGCCAACCAAATGGCCCACATCCGTTATGTTTCTTACAAAGCGAACCTTGTAGCCATGCAAAATCAAATATCGACGTAGAACATCGAACACAATCGGGCCCCTAACATGACCCAAATGTGGCGGTCCATATACAGTAGGTCCACAAACATATATACCCACATGCTTCGGTGAAATCGATTCAAACGTTTCGAGTTTTCTACTTAGGGTATTATATAGCTGCATCTTATTCAATGTTAATCTTTTTATACTACTAATTTGACTAATTCTATCCGCTTATCGAGCTGCGTACATCGACGAATAATAATCCGCGTACGCGCCAGAGGTAACGCGATCCAGCCATTCATTATTTTCCAAATACCAATCGATTGTCTTATCAAACCCTTGGTCAAAAGCCACACTAGGCGACCAACCCAATTCGTTTTCCAACTTACTCGCATCAATCGCATATCGGAAATCGTGGCCCTTACGATCAGTTACATAGGTAATCAACTTGGCTGATTCACCCGCTTCACGTCCCAATTTACGATCCATGATTTCGCAGAGTTTGTGAACCAAATCAATGTTCTTCCACTCATTATTGCCACCAATGTTATACGTCTCCCCATTTTTACCATTGAAATAAATGGTCTCGATAGCACGCGCATGATCTTCCACCCACAGCCAATCGCGAATGTTTTCGCCCTTGCCATAAACAGGGAGCGGTTTGTTGTTTGTAATATTATGAATCATCAACGGAATCAGTTTTTCAGGAAATTGATGACTGCCATAATTGTTAGAACAATTACTAATTACCATTGGCATTTTATATGTCTCGTGGTAGGCCCTAACAAAATGGTCTGAGCTGGCTTTTGATGCGCTGTAAGGTGAGTTTGGATCGTAAGGAGTTTCCTCGGTGAATTTGCCATCGTCTCCTAAGGTTCCATAGACTTCGTCCGTACTAACATGATAGAATCTACCCGTTTCAGTATCGCCATGTGCCTTATAAGCATTTAACAACACAACCGTACCCACCACATTTGTCATTACAAAATCAATCGGATTGGTAATACTCCTATCAACATGGCTTTCCGCCGCCAAATGGATTACGCCATGAATGCTGCGCGATGTAAACAATGACTCAACCGCCTCTTTATCAGTAATATCCATACGAACGAACTCATAGTTCGATGCGTTTTCGATATCCTTCAAATTCTCCAAATTCCCAGCATACGTAAGTACATCTAGGTTGATGATATGCAAATTAGGATGATTCTGGACAAAACGCCTAACGACATGGCTTCCAATAAAACCTGCTCCGCCTGTGATGATTATGTTCTTTTTGCTCATAAAGATTCAAAATTACTATGTTCGATGTGCTGTTTGAGAGAAAAATTTGTGTTACTCCGCATTAACTGATTTAATAACAACCCTAAGAGGGGCATACGAGGGCACACCAATTCTTCCGCGGTTGCCATAACCATTGGAAGACGTTACCAAAAACTCACCTTCTTCTCCGTCACTTAGATAGAATGGCAAAATATTTAAACACCTTACATCGTAAATGGCCAACGCAGATTCAAAAGGGTCAACACCCACTTTCTCAGCCCTGTACAAGCGACCTTCCATGGATGAATTCACAAGCAATGTACCATCAATATTATATACTTCGCAATGAAACGTGGCCGCATTTGCCGATTTCAAAAATGGCGCATTTTCTAACCTGCGATGCTCTGTATCGTAACTCCCATCGTTCTGTTTGATCCGATATTTGATCATTTTGGTAGAATCCAATAACCAACCACCCTCGACCATGCCTTTCAACCCATTCTTCGATGCATAATCGTCGATAATTTTGTTCTCAGCCATAATTCGATTCAAGAATTTCTGATTTCGGTAGGCATCATAATCCTCGGCCGACAGAACGCGGTCCACTTGAATAATAAAACGAGCCTCTTTCCCAGATTCCAATAAACCAATCAAAGGCGATCCCCCGATTTTGAGTTTCAAACTATCCGTGCTGATTTTAACCTCCATTTTTGTCCCAGCACCCATCATCATCAAGGATTCTAAGAGTTCATTTTTGGCAACCAAAGGAAATGGCAGCTCTTCTAACGTGTCAGATAAAAAACTATTTTCCAGCGTGTCGCCCTGGGGTCCAATCAACATGTGATTTAACAACATAAAGTGATGCGGTCCGTAGGGTTTCTTCAGCGCATCGCCTTCTAAAAACTTATAAACCAAACCTTTCTCGCTGGTCTTAAACCCCCCATTACAACCCACCGCCAGTAGCAATGGCAACAAAATCAATCCAATCCAAAACTGCTTTTTCATTTCGATAATTTTAAATGATCCGTTAAATCGCTTGTAATTCTTTTTTATACAACTGAATGGAAGCCTTAAACTTAGCAACCGTTTCCTCCAACGTCTCCGTACTCTGTCCGCCCGCAGCATTCCTATGTCCGCCCCCCTCAAAATATTTACCCGCAAACTCATTGGCTGGGAATGTCCCTTTGCTACGGAAACTCATTTTAACCCTTTCCGTTCTATCAATAATCAAAACACTCAATACGATATCTTTCAGCCCCAACCCAAAATTCACCAAGCCTTCTGTATCGCCCGTCTGAACATGAAACTGACGCAGTTCATCTCTATCCAAATAAATCAAAGCCGTTCTGCATTCGGGAATAATTTCTAGCTTCTTATAAAGACAGTATCCCCATAATTTGGTGCGATCCAACGTAAATACATCGTAAATATTGGCATGTATTTCCAAGTGGTCGGCGCCAAACTCCATCAAATCCGCCGCCAATCTCAAGGTAAATGGTTTGGTGTTGTTGTGCTGGAAATTTCCAGTATCCGTCATCAAACCCGTATACAAACATGTCGCGATGTCCTTGGTAATAAAACCTTGACCAAACGCCTCCTTAATCCACAAATAAACCAACTCACAAGTACTAGACGCTTCGTGATTCCAATAGGTGTATTCGGAAAAACTATCAGGTTCTAAGTGATGGTCTATCATTACTTTTGATGCCTTTGATTCACGTACTAGTTCACCCAATTGGTTGATCCTCGACAAACGATTGAAATCCAGACAAAAAACCAAATCCGCCGACGCTACTTTTTCTGCCACCAACGTAGGATTTACCTCAAAATCTATCACCGCTGCGTTACCCGGCAACCAAAATAAATTCTCTGCGTAATCCGTGGGCGTACAAACCACAACATCATCAATAAATTCTTGCAAAAACGCACAAAGTCCCAAGGTAGAACCCATCGCATCGCCATCGGGTTTATGGTGTGTAGTAATGACAACAGAATGGTATTTTCTGTCCTTGATATTTTGAACTAAGTCGGAAGTATTGTTGATTAACATGGAATAGTACAAAAATACGCCAAACAGAAGGTATTTTTGCCAATCGATGGGTTCTGAACAATACCAATTAATTACACTGCCAAATGGCTTGCGCGTAGTGCACCAACGCGTGAAAGGCACTCAGTTGGTTCATGCGGGATTTACCATTCAAGCGGGAAGTAAAAACGATGGCCAGAATCCCGGCCTAGCCCACTGCCTAGAACACATGCTCTTCAAGGGCACCACCCACCGAAAGACCATTCACGTGCTAAATCACTTAGAAGTGGTTGGCGGTGAGTTAAACGCCTACACAACCAAGGAGTTAACCACCATTTACGGCACCACACAGTCCAAATATCTATCCCGCCTCACCGATATTTTATGCGATGTCGTTTTCCGATCCACCTTTCCCGAAGCGGAATTAGAAAAAGAGAAAAAGGTGATCGTAGATGAAATCAATATGTACCTTGATACGCCGGAGGAAAATATTTTTGATGAATTTCAAGAGCGCATTTTTGATGGACACCCCTTGGCCCACAACATTTTAGGGACAGAGGAATCGGTAAATAAAATCACACAATCAGACCTTAAACACTTTGTTAGCACACATTATCGCTTTGAGAACATGGTTTTTGCCGTGGTTGGAAACGTATCGATTGAAAGAGTACTTTTAGCCTTGCAAAGATTCCTTCCACAAGCACCAGAACTAAACTCTCCAGGTGTGATTCTTGCCAATAGCACTTTTGAACCGCTTAAAACTTTTCATGAGGTCAAAAAGACCGACTTCAATCAAGCGTATGCGATTTTAGGGGGGTTAGCTTACGAAATCGACCATCCAAATCGCTGGAAATTGTTGCTGGTAAATAACTTTTTTGGTGGCCCTGTCTTAAACAGCCGATTAAACCTTGCCATCCGCGAAAAATATGGCTACACCTATAATGTAGAAAGCGGATACAGCGCCTTTGCCGAAACCGGATTGTTCCACTGTTTTGTAGGCAGCGAACCCAAATACATTGAGCGTTCCGTAGAGTTGATTTTTAAGGAGCTGAAAAAACTGCGTACCCAATCCCTTGGATCCTTACAGCTGTCACGAGCAAAAAATCAATACGCCGGTCAGTTAATACTTTCTAATGAAAATCGCAGTGGCTTGATGATGCACCTAGGCCAGAGTGTCCTTAGAAAAGGCAAAGCCAATTCCATCGAACACGCCATCGAATCGATTAGAAAAGTGACCGTTTCCGATGTACTTGAAGTGGCCAACGAACTCATGGCTGAAGATAATTTTAGTCGTTTGTATTACGTTCCACAAGACTAAATCGCTCGCTCTCTTCGCGCCACATTTGATACCCTTTTACAGCAATTGGGATATAGATCAAGTACAAAATAGACGTAATATAGTTATGGTTGAGCCAATAAACAGGAACATAAATTAGGTCAACAACAATCCATAAAATCCAATTTTGAATCCATTTCTTTGCTTGCATATACAGGGCCGACAAGCTTAAAAATAGGAGCATCGCATCCAAATATACAAACTTCGGCGCCGCGATGCTGGGCAGAGAAGAATGGCCTCCAATAGGGCTAATTGCCATGAAAATATCACCCGACAAGAGGGCCAAAATAGTTTTTGCAAATAGTCCTGAACTGACGATGTAAACCCAAATGGGATAAATACATAGGGCGATTAGCATAACACGTAAAATAGATTTTTTAGGCCCCAAACTGGGCTTCAACGTATTTCCTATGATGGAATTTTTTCGCCATTGTGCCCACCCGTAACATTGAAAACCCACAAACAATACATTCAGAATTGCATCAGAATAAAGACCGCTGACTAAAAAAACCCAAGCGTAAATTAGCGAACCAGCCATCGCAACAGGCCAATTCCAAATGCTATTCTTGGCGGCCAAAATCACGCACAAGAACGACAAAATCGCAGCAATCCATTCGGTAGAATGCATTTGTTGAATTCCACTCCACAACACATTCCCAAAACCCCCGTTTGCGGAAATCGCCAAAACCATTGGTAATTGAAATGCAGATAACATGGGGTAAATCAACATCCGTCGTGATTTTTTAACTTAATCGATTCAAAAGTACGATAGTAAAATCCGATTCAATAATGCGGTTGAAAAGCAAAGGCGATTCAACTAACTTTGTTTTCATAAACAACTAAAAATAAGCCCATGTTCGAATTACCTGCTTTGCCCTACGCTCACAATGCTTTGGAGCCACACATTGACGAAAAAACCATGGAAATCCACCACGGTAAACACCATCAAGCCTATGTAAACAACCTTAACAACGCCGTAAAAGGCAATGCTGCAGAAGGTGTTTCTTTGACTGATTTGGTTCACAATATCTCTAAATATAGCCCTGCCATTCGCAACAACGGCGGCGGACATTGGAATCACAGTTTCTTCTGGGGAATTATGGGACCCAATGGCGGAGGTCAGCCTACAGGTGCTTTGATGGACGCCATCGTAGCTAGCTTTGGTTCTTTTGATGCGATGAAAGAACAGTTCAACAGCGCCGGAACAACCCGTTTTGGTAGTGGTTGGGCTTGGTTGATTGTTCACGATCACAAATTGGCCATTACATCTACTCCTAATCAGGACAATCCATTGATGGATATTGCCGATGTAAAAGGCACACCTATTTTGGGATTGGATGTATGGGAACACGCTTACTATTTGCATTATCAAAACCGCAGACCCGATTACATCGGTGCGTTTTGGAATGTAATCAATTGGTCCGCCGTAAATGCCCACTTTGAGGCAGCTACCAAGTAATTTCAAGAACCAATTAAATAAAAAGGGCCCCCGAGCAAATGCTCGGGGGCCCTTTTGTTATTACTAATAAAATTATTTTTTCGCAGCATCTGCAGCAGCCTGCATCAATGCACGAGTTGTCTTAATAGATAAGATTGCGTTCGCTGGAGAATCCAACAACTCAAACCCAGAAACTACAACGTTACTCACCTTGGCAGACTGTCCGATTTCCAAAGTATCAATGCTAACATCAATGAAATCTGGCAAATCTTGAATCAAACCGCGCACACGCAAACGGTTCAACTTCTTTACCAACTTACCACCGGCACGAACACCAGGTGCGTTACCTACCACGCGTACTGGAATTTCCATTACAACAGGCTTGGTTTCATCAACAGCAACAAAATCACAGTGAATGATCATGTCAGACACAGGGTGAAATTGAATATCTTGCAAAATGGCATCGTAATTTTTGCCACCCAACTCAATTTTTACTTTGTATACGTTTGGTGTGTATACCAAATTTTTGAAATCGGCATGGTACACAGCAAAATTCATATTGCCATCTACCAAACCATACATGTTACAAGGTACTTTGCCTTCGGCACGCAATACTTTCGCTGTGCGAGTACCTACTTCGTCGCGCAATTCGCCTTTTAGAAAAATGGTTTTCATATTATACTATTCTTAATTTTTTACTTATTTTAATTCAATCTTAGTTTGATGCGCAAACACCTGCTTAAACAATGAACTGATACTTCCGTGCTCATGCACATTGCGTATCGCCCTAGCAAACAAAGGAGCCACAGAAACCACCTTGATTTTATCCGAATGATGCTTCAAAGGAATTGTATCCGTAACCACCAACTCCGTTAGTACTGAATTCTCGATGTTCTCGTATGCCTTGCCACTCAATACAGGGTGACAGCATAGCGCGCGCACCGATTTGGCACCTTTGTCCATCAACATAGAAGACGACTTACACAAAGTTCCTCCCGTATCAATGATATCATCGATCAACACAACATCTTTTCCTTCTACATCCCCAATCACCGTCATGTTGGCAATTTCGTTGGCTTTACGACGTTCTTTGTCGCAAATCACCATATTCAAATTCAAAATCTTAGCAACCTCCCTGATTCTGTTCGATGCGCCCACATCGGGAGCAGCAATCACAATATTCTCGTCGGCTAATGTTTTAATGTAAGGAGCAAAAATGATCGAACTCTCCAAGTGATCCACCGGAACATTGAAAAATCCCTGGATCTGAGGTGCATGCAGTTCCATCGTCATCACACGATTCGCACCCGCCGTTTGCAATAAATCCGCAATCAACTTAGAAGCAATCGATACCCTTGGCTTATCCTTACGATCCTGACGGGCAAAACCGTAGTAGGGAATAACTACTGTGATGTAATTGGCACTAGCGCGCTTGGCCGCATCAATCGACATCAATAGTTCCATCAAATTGTCAGAATTGGGGTAAGTACTCTGCACGAGGAACACATCGCAACCACGAACACTTTCGTTAAAAACCGGTTGAAACTCCCCATCGCTAAAACGCGAAACGGTCATGTCGCCAGGTGTAGTTCCATAGAACTCACAAATGTCCTGCGTGAGGGCGGCAGATGCACTGCCTGCGAAAATCTTTACGGGGTGTATTAATGATGTCATAACTTTCGATTTTACTGTCTCTCTGGCTGCGATTATACGCAATGGATATCATCAAACCTACAATTTGTTGCCCTACTAGGACTCGAACCTAGACATACGGTACCAAAAACCGCTGTCCTGCCAATTAGACGATAGGGCAATTTTTTTGGACTGCAAATATAAAACAAATATTTGTCCTATCACAGCCCCTAGAAAAAATTATTGGACCAAAAGTACTTCGGTTTTTCTTTTTTCTCCTTGCGACAACTGTACATAATAATTGCCTTTACGCAATCCTCTTACCTCAAAGTTCACCGTATAAGCACCATGTGCATGCCATCCTTCTTTCAAAATAGCAACTTGCTGACCCATCGCATCAAAGACAGTTAATTTAATATTACCTGACTCTGTAAAATATTCAATATCTGTATTTTCGGTCGCCGGATTTGGATAGATTTTATTCAGAGAAATCCTGCTCACAAGGTCCACATAATCGTCCACCGTAGCACTATTATTTTTGAAAATCGGCAATGTATTAAACGATTTATTACCCATGGCCAACTTCACATCTGCATCACTCAACTCAAACCAATCTTTCAAAACAGAGGCATAAATCTGTCTAAAATCATATTGCATCGGTACGTTATCATTCACCGTTACAGTAGAAGGAATGACAGGATTGGCCCCAATAACACCTCCTTGAACGGCATTTCCGAAGACAAACATCGGTGCTGCAGCCCCGTGATCTGTTCCATCACTCGCATTGCTGATTACACGCCTTCCGAACTCACTATATGTCATCCCTACAACCCGATTGTCCAATCCCAGCAACTTCAAATCATCCTGAAATGCAGCAATCGCATCACCCAATTGCTGCATCAAATTGGCATGCATTCCCGTTGTATGATCCGTTGTGTCCACCTGTTGACTATGTGTATCAAACCCACCCAAAGTGACCATATAAACAGGTGTTTTTAGTCCACCACTAATCAATTTAGCTACAATTTTCAATTGATCTGCAAGCGGTTGTCGTCCCGCTGTAGCTGGGTATTTGGTCGATTTATTTGTACCCTTTGCCGCCGCATTTTTTACAATCGTAGCATATTGATTGCTCTGCTGTGCCATCAAACGCAAAAACGCCAATTCATGACCTGCCGGAGTATCCGGAGTTTTATCGGTTGTGCCATTGGCCAAATTGTAAAAAGAATTGGGGTCAGAAATTGCCATGCCCATACTCACCGAAGGCCCCATGAATCCCAGCGATACCATTTGACCAATCTGAATCGCTAAGGGATCAGGCATCGCCGCGGTAGGATATCCTGTGGGATAACCCGCAAAACGACTATCCAAGTATCGTCCCATCCAACCCGTTGTCCAACTTTCATTGCTATCAGAACCACTATTCCAGATATCGGTTGCGCGAAAATGCGAATAACTCGGATTGGGATAACCTACAGCTTGAATAGCACTGACCATCCCGTTATTATACAAACCCTGCAAACCAGTAAGTTTATTGTGCAAGCCCACTCCTGACTTACCATTCAACGAAAGCACTTTGGTATCAGGCAACAAGATGCTATTTCTCGCCTTGCTCAAATTACTGTATTGATCCACCGGAATCAAAGTATTTAACCCGTCGTTTCCGCCCGATAAGTTAATGATTACAAGGACTTTTCCATCCGCGCTTCTTCTACCCAAGGCATTAAACAAAGGATTGTCCTCGTAGGCCTTCACGCCCATGCCGTTCAATGTGATCGGCAATATTGTACCCGCCGCTGCGGTTGCTTTTACAAATGATCTGCGTTTCATGGCTTATGACAATTGGTATTCTGAAAGATTCATAATGGCTTTGTATAAATAACGAAGCTTAGACGTTGCGGTAGTTAATGCGGTTTTATGATTTGGATCCGATGCGTCTGTGGCAGCGCGATATTCATCGCTCCAATTGTAGTCGGGAATACCTCCGGGGAGTAAAATTTCCTTTAATCCACTAATTTGACCCGCACTCAGTGCCATCGGCAATAAGAAACTCGTAGTATCAGAAATCAATGTATCTGGCGTGCCCGGGTCCGATAATTGTTTGGTCAGAATCCATGGGTCTACTAACAACGTATAGGTGCCAACTTTATGACCAACCAATAAAATATAATCTGTGAATTGGTTCCGCTTCGGCAATGTGTCGCTGTTAATCCAACTGCGATGGAACATCGGTTTTTGATACCACGCAGGCCACCCCGCAACATTTGGTGGATCTCCCAAATGCAATTGCGTAAGCTGTCCAAATGCACTACCCAATTCCCACATCTTGTACAATAAAAAATAGTCAGTTGATGCAGGGAATGGCAATTCCATCTCTCTACAAAAACCCGCTTGTTGGGTAATCGGATCTTTGATTACACATCCGCGGTTCCACGTATCGTAAAAATGTTCGCTAGACAATAGCGTCTTTAAAACCGATTTAACATCGTACCCACTGTCCCTGAAAACCTTGGCCAAAGGCACAATCACATTGGTCTCAACGGTTTCATCGATTTCATAATAAACGAAGAACTCATATAGTTTCCGACATAAATACAGAGCCACTTCATCCACCTTGAACATCATGGTAAGCATATCGTCCAGTTCGGTATTTCCTGCGTTGATTCCAGACTGACCCTTGATAACGGTATTTCCATAAAAAGCACTAAACTTCTTATCTGTTGTATCGTGGTTGGTATTTAAAAAGGTAGTAGTAAATGGATTGGTTAACGGATTGATGTTCCAACCTGTAAGAACCCTTGCCGCCGCTTTCACATCGTCCTCGGTGTACTTGCTATTGGGGCCTTTGCCCATGGTGAACAGCTCTTGTAACTCACGCCCGTAATTTTCATCGGGCGCCCTTTTTGTGTTCAGTCGGCCATTCAAATAAAATAGCATCGCGGGATCAATTGTAATTGCCCGGGTTAAATCCTTCATATTCCCCAAAGCATGTGAATACAACACTTTGGTATATGTGTAGCAGGCGCGTGAATCTGGAATTTCTAAAAATTGTATAGCAAAGTGATTGTGCCAAAACAAGACCATTTTGGCTTGAATATCGGGAGTTTGATTTGCCATTAAGCCCCAAATCCAATTTTTGACACTGCCTTTGCGATAAAATTCTACGGCGGGGTCTAACGGCGCATTGACCCATGTTGAACCGTAAGCCACATTTGGGTCCGTTACTAAATTGCCGTAATTATTTAGTGGAGGATTTGGCAATGATGCAGGGACGGTTAAAATTGCATCAACAGCCTGCTGTAAAGTCTTTCCACGAAACTTCTTGAATTCGCCATATTTCACACCAAACATGCTTCGTCGCATCAAATGCAACAATTCCGCATCGCCAAAAGTGCCAGCATAGGCTTGGATTCCCGTATTGGTCCTGCGAGTTAATCCCGATCCCGCTGATTTAAATTGCGTGTTGGCTGCAGAAGCATTTCCTAAACCAGGTTTTTCTTCTTCAGTAGAAGTCAAAAAATTGGGCTTTAACGACTCAAAAAACTGTTTGCGATCCATAAATAGTGTCCTAAATTAATGCTTAGACCTAACATTGCGCCTTTTCGTTTACTCTATTCTAAATAAATGACCAAATTAATACGCAATCTTAAAATTGCAGTCGCACTAGACCGTGATGAAATGCCAATAATTTCCCATCCGCATCCAAAATCACTATTCTTCCTTCTTGATCAACATCTTGCAAAATTCCCGACATAAGTTCCGGCTCCGTTGCATCACTATGATTAGGTGAACTTACCGATAAATTCACTATTTGGCCCCTTTTCCAGAGACAATTTGCATAGTCCACCATCAGATTGGGCATCTTTTTCCAAATTTCATCCAAAGTGAAAAGCAATGCATCCATCACTTCATCGCGATCAAATGCACCGCCTTGAATCCTCGCCAAGGAAATTGCTTTGGGTTGATTTTGCCAATCCAACTGATTTACATTGATGCCAACGCCAAGAAGTAAAAATTTTTGTTGGTTAACTTGGGTAATTTCCATCAACAAGCCACCGAGTTTTTTTGATTCAGTGACGATATCATTGGGCCATTTGAGAAACAACTTTTCGCGGATTACATTCTGAAGCGGCCGCAAAACACCTACACTTAGGGCCTTGTTTAAAAGAACCAGGTCGATATTTTGGGTTGATAAAATCGGAAAGGCCAATGTCATTGCGATATTTTTATCCGTTTCCCCATTCCAAAGATTACCGCGCTGTCCCTTACCATTTTGCTGATCATCCGTATACAGCGCCAAAGGCAAAAAACGATTCGCCAATCCCATCGCACCTTGCTCAATCAATGTAATAATCGCAGTTTGCGTAGAATCACAGCTCGAAATGTAAAAAAGATGAATGTCCGCAACGGGCCGAATGAACTGAAAGTCTAACAAAATGGCGTTCTTTGTAGCAAAGTAAGCGATTAGATGGCAAAAAAGATTCAAACATCAGAAGTAGAAGCGTTAGTGGCCGTGATGGTTCATGGAATGCAAGAGAAGAAAGCGTTCAAAATTGTTTCGATAGATTTAAGAAAAACCTCAAGCGCATTTGCCGATTTCTTTGTGATTTGTCATGGTGGTTCAGCCCGACAAGTAGACGCGATTGCAGATAGCGTAGAAGATGAAGTTAGAAAAGCATTGAGAGAGAAACCCGCCCACCGCGAAGGAAACGACGAGTCAGAATGGGTACTCCTAGATTATATCAATGTTGTCGTTCATATTTTTTCAGAAGAAAAGAGAAGTTTCTATCAACTGGAAGAATTATGGGGCGATGGAATAATTACTAAGCACGAATCAGCATAATTTTTTTGGGAACTGCATTGTTTTACAAATTTCTTTGTATCTTTGCAGCCCCTTAGATGGCCCGTTCGTCTATCGGTTAGGACGCCAGGTTTTCATCCTGGAAAGAGGGGTTCGACTCCCCTACGGGCTACGAAAATAAATCGCGGGATGGAGCAGTGGTAGCTCGTCGGGCTCATAACCCGAAGGTCACAGGTTCGAGTCCTGTTCCCGCTACTAAAAAAAGCCGAGTAATTACTCGGCTTTTTTATTTATCAATTTTTCAAATTAATCGATATCGTATTCCAAGCTTACTGTAATACTCGCCGTTTTTTCTTTGCTGCTGGTATTTAACGTGCCTCCGTAAGAATATTCTTCGCCTGAATACTGACCTGTGATTTGGAAAACCCCCATTGAACTTTTGGTTAATCGACCTTTGCCAGAGCCTGCCTCGCCCAAGATTGTTTCGCATCGCTTTCTCGCATCCGTTGCAGCTGCTTTGAGCAAATCAATTTTCAATTCAGCCAATTTGGTGTAATAATAGGATGGGGAATTTGAATTAAACGCAATGCCTTGCTCCAACAAATCCGTGATTTCACGCGATATATTCTCAACCTTGTCAACCTCTTTTGATTTGATGGTTACACTTTGAACAGCGCGATAACCAATAAAACGCTCACCACGAAAATGTCCTTCAACATCGTAAACGCTCTCCGTTTCCTTTCTCACATCGGTAGACGAAAATGTAATTTCAGCCTCTTTCACTCCCTTGGCCAAAAGAAACGCCTTGGTTCTTGCTTGGTCATTTTTCAATGCTCGGTAGGCCTCTTTAAAGTCTGTGCTCGATCTATGATACTCGCCACTCCATACAACCAAATCACTGATGAAATCTTTTTCCGCCTTACCGGTAACCTCAATGGATTTCTTGTTTTCGAAATTGCGCTTGCTTTTCACCCATGAATTGCCCAAAACTAAGGCCGTTATCACAACCCCAACGGCAACAGTAATACTTCCTAAGTGTTTAAAGACGCTTGATTTAAATGTTTCTGACATAATTTTTATGTTATAACGAAACTAAGAAATTTCTATTTTACAATCGATTAATTTTTCAAATTATCGTCGAAAAAATCGATGGCTAGTAAACCTTGCTCTCCCCAAAATCCATAATTATGTCCGCCATTTTTTACTATTGCCAATTTCATCGACGACATCTTTGTGGGAATCGTAGACGCACGCCTTACAATTTCATGGGCTTCGTAGAGCTGCTGTGATTGTTGCATCGGAACCACTTGATCAGCCTCACCATGCGCGATATAACAAGGAATTTGTAACTCGTTTACCCGCATCTCAATATTATTCGTACCCCGCCATCGCCAGGGAACATCGTCATATTTTCCCAGACAATTGATCATTAGGTTGTCGTTCTTCATCAACAGCGGATTGTAATCACCACTCAAGCCTGCACATCCCTGGAACGCCTCAGGATGCTCCAAAGCTAGCAACAAAGCGCCTCTTGCACCTGTAGACAAGCCCATCACATAAGACGGAATAGGCAATCGCATCGATTTATAGTAAACATCACTATCCACCGTCTTTATGGGGTCTTCCGGTATACCTCGGTCAGTAAAATAACTCCTCTTTTGTAATGGCTTTAATACAGAATCCCAAAGCCATGTCCGCGTGGGATGCAATCGGTAATCAGTGCGCATCTGCGGATACAAACTATCCATATAAACGCTCTTACCCATCTCCACCAACATCACATCGTAACCTCGCTTTACAGCCTCATCACAAACCCGCGTTCGTGTGCACCACTGCGTATCGGCAAAATTCCAACCGGGCAACAGCAGCAACATTTTCCGACGAGTCGATGCATTCGCAAATCGAGCAACCCTGATTTCAACACGGATCCTTTTGCCATTACACGGAACAAAGTACACGGTATCGCGAGCAAAGCAACCCAGAGATTTTGAATCTGACATGGAAGTCGAAACTGGAGCAATGAACCCTCTCTGGCGATGAACACCATGAACAAATTTGCCCAGGCTATCATTCTCCGAAAGAACCGTGAATGCCAACAGCGTAATCGACACAATCCCAACGCCAACAATGATCCACACACGACCTAAAAAGCCCAGTATACGTCGATATTTCATTGTCCAAGCCATTGGCATGCTACCCAAATTTACTCCGATTCGTATCCAAATTGATCCAACATTTTCTTGTTGTTGCGCCAATCTTCTCGAACTTTCACGAACAATTCCATATACACCTGCTTTTGGAAAAACAACTCCAGTTCTTTCCTCGATTCGATGCCCAATTTCTTAATACTCTGACCCTTTTTCCCAATGATGATGGGCTTCTGAGAGTCACGCTCAACAATAATTTCACAACTTAAACGGATAATTTTCGGCTCCTCCTTAAATAACAAAGTCACAATCTCTACCGAATAAGGCACCTCTTCATCGTAAAGTTTCAAAACGTTGTTCCGAATGATCTCGTTGACAAAAAATCTTTCGGTTTTATCAGTTAATTGATCCTCTGGATAATAGGCTGGATGCTCAGGCAAAAAATCAACCAAATACTTCTCCAACACATCAATCTGAAATTTTTCCTGGGCCGAAATCGCCAAGTAAACATCGCCAATAAACGTCTTTTTCAACCAAACCAACTTTTCCTCCAACTTCTGCTGATGTACCTTGTCGATCTTATTCAAAACAACGATTTTCTTTGCCTTCGACCGCTCAAATTTCTCTTGAATCTCCTCAGAAAAATCCTTTCCATTGATGTCGATCAACAAAACCAAAACATCGCTATCGTCCACACTTTCCTTCACAAACTTCATCATCCGCTCGTGCATTCCGTAGCTGGTCTGACGTAAAATGCCGGGGGTGTCAGAAAAAACGATTTGGTGGCCAGGGCCATTTTTAATACCAAAAATCCTGTGTCTGGTTGTCTGCGCCTTCGAATTTACGATGGCTAACTTCTCACCCAACAAGGCGTTATAAAGGGTACTTTTTCCGGCATTTGGCATACCGATAATACTCACAAATCCTGATTTAAATGCTGCTTCACTCACTACTTCAAACCTACTGCGAATTTCTTAACTTTGTTTATGTCGTTTTTGATGCCCTCTCAATTGAAAATCATACACCGCCAAACAGCGAATCACCTCAATTTTTTTCGCCCGTTTGCATCAATAATTCTGATCCTCTTTTCATTGACCACAACGAATTGGGCTAGCGGCAAAACCTCATCGCCTATCGATTCAACCCGAGCGGGATTTCGTGCCGCCAAAATGAGCATGTATTTCAAAAAAAATTGGGACTTTAGAAGTGCGCGATATAGCCGTCAGTTCAAGCACCTAACTAAAAACACCACTAACCTTGTTCTGCCCGATGAGGCCAAAGATTATCAACTCGTATTTGAAGACAATTTCGATACTTTCAATCCCGCTGTTTGGTCGAAAGGTCAGCCATGGGGACGGTTTCACCCAGACAATGCGCATCAGTTTTACGGTGACCCACAAGTTTTTGTCGCCGATGGCAAGTTACACCTACTCAATGAGCCCAGGCCTTATCCCATAATCATTGAGAATCAACCCAAAGGCGATGTAGACAGGATGTATCGAGCGATGAATGAAACCAATCGGATTCAAAACGAACTCATTCAAATTCAGCGTGTGAATGCAGCAGGAAATGTCATAAAATATCTGGGCGACCGCGAGGTAAGAGATAGTTCAGTATCAACCTCACAAGTACAACAGAATTTGGATGCATCGGGACCAGACACCGGAAAGCTAGCCGTTATGATTCCTTATAGCGTAGGGGTTGTCAATACGTTTCATAGTAACAATTTCACCTACGGATATTTCGCCGTCCGCAGTAAAAACCCCTCTGGGCCTGCAACTTGGCCGGCGTGGTGGCTCACCGGAAAAAACAATTGGCCCCCCGAAATCGATATTTTTGAGATGTACGGAAAATCCACCGGCAAGGACGTAAACACACAAACAATGACGATTCACACGGGAAAAGTAGAAACCCATACCAAGCAAATGATGATGAAAAAAATCCGCGTTTCGGAAGATACAGACTCATCGTTTCATATTTATTCGTGTTTGTGGACCCCAACGAAAATCGACTTCTATACAGACGGCATCAAAGTCAAATCGATACGATTTAATAGTTGGATGGCCCAGTTTTACCAAGAACCCATGTATTTGGTTTTGAATAACGCTCTCGAAAACTCCTACATCCCTCAATTGATTGAAAGTGGCAACAAAACTTCAGATTTTCAAGTGGACTGGGTAAAGGTGTATCAATTGCATCGCATACCTTTGCAATTATGAAAGGCATTATACTCGCCGGCGGTTCTGGCACCCGATTGCATCCATTAACATTGGCGATGAGCAAGCAGCTGATGCCTGTGTACGACAAACCCATGATTTATTATCCGCTCTCTGTTTTGATGGCGGCGGGCATCAATGAAATATTGATCATCAGCACACCCCACGATTTGCCCCATTTCCAAAAGTTATTGGGCGATGGTACAAATTTGGGCTGCCATTTCGAATATTGCGTTCAACCCTCTCCCGATGGATTGGCGCAAGCCTTCATTTTGGGTAAAGATTTCATCAGCGATGATTCCGTTGCCTTGATTTTGGGCGATAACATTTTCTTCGGTTCCAAATTCCAAGACACCTTAAAAAGCAGTATCGACCCCAATGGCGGGATAGTTTTTGCTTACCACGTAAGCGATCCAGAACGGTATGGTGTTGTAGAGTTCGATGAGCACCTCAATGCCATCAGCATCGAAGAAAAACCTTTGGAACCCAAGAGCAATTACGCGGTACCTGGCTTGTATTTCTATGACAATCAAGTGGTCGATATCGCTTGTAACCTTAAGCCATCACCCCGCGGCGAACTTGAAATCACCGATGTAAATCGCATTTATTTGGAGCGGAACGCATTGCAAGTGCGCATCATTGAGCGCGGAACTGCTTGGTTGGATACAGGAACTTTTACATCGCTCATGCAAGCCGGACAGTATGTTCAAGTCATTGAAGACCGTCAAGGCCTAAAAATTGGTTGCATTGAAGAGATTGCTTGGCGTCAGGGATTTATCACTTCTGATGAATTGCTGGCGATCGCCCAACCCTTGAAAAAGAGTGGTTACGGCGTATACCTAGAGAAAATGGTGACACAGAAGTTGTAACTCAAACGAGCTATACGATTTTTTGTGGTTTTGAGCCGTAGATTAACTCAACCGCGTTCCGTTCAAACCGCCTCAATCAAGAAATACTGCTTTTTGCCTTTCTGAGCAATCAAGTATTTTCCATGCAATAAAATCGCATCGTTAATCGTACCGTCGATATCGGCGTACTTGTCCTTGTTAAAAGCAAATCCATTGGCCTGCAACATCTTGCGCGCTTCTGATTTAGAAGGGAAGATTTGGGTATTCACGGCCAACAAATCCAATACTTGAATGCCTTGAGCCAACGATGATTTCTCCACTTCAAATCGCTCCATGCCATCTGCTGCTGCCGCTAGAGTGGCTTCATCTAACGCTTTCAAATCTTCCGCCGAACCATTGCCAAAAAAGATCTGGGTCGCTTTTAATGCCATTTCCAAATCATGTTCAGAATGCACACGCGTGGTCATTTCCGCCGCCAATTCTTTTTGCAAAATTCGCATGTGCTCTTGACCTGTATGCTCCGCAATTAACGCTTCAATTTGATCGCGGTTCTTCAAAGAATATATCTTGATGAAACGAATGGCATCCTCATCCGCAACATTTAACCAAAATTGATAAAATTTATAGGGCGATGTTCTTGCTGGGTCCAACCACACGTTACCCCCTTCAGATTTTCCAAACTTCGTACCATCCGCTTTGGTAATTAATGGTGCCGTTAAAGCAAACCCTTCTCCACCTGCCATTCTGCGAATCAACTCTGTACCCGTGGTGATATTTCCCCACTGATCGCTGCCGCCCATTTGGAGTTTGCATCCCTCATTCTTATACAAATGCAAAAAATCATACCCCTGAACCAGCTGATATGTAAATTCAGTGAATGAAATCCCCCCCGATTCAAGACGATTCCGAACACTGTCTTTGCTCATCATATAACTTACAGTGATGTGCTTACCCACGTCGCGAATGAAATCCAAAAACGACCAATTCTTAAACCAGTCGTAGTTGTTCACCATCTTCGCTTTATTGCCGCCTTCGCCAAACTCAATAAACTTTTGTAGTTGCGCTTTCTGACATGCGATATTGTGATTTATCGTTTCAACATCCAACAACTTTCTTTCATCGGTTTTACCGCTGGGATCGCCTACCATGCCTGTTGCTCCGCCCACCAAAGCGACAGGAATATGACCGGCGCGCTGAAAATGCATCAGCTGGGTTATCGGGACCAAGTTGCCAATGTGCAATGAATCTGCCGTTGGATCAAAGCCAACATAACCCGTCACCTGCTCTGTATTGAGCAATTCTTGGGCACCAGGCATCGCATCATGGAGTAACCCCCTCCAACGAAGCTCTTCTACAAAATCAAAATTGGGTTCAAAAGACATAGGAAATGCAAAGTTACAAATAATCCTTTGGGAACAATTTATTGTGCCTCGCGTTTTGCAATGGCCTCAGAAATATAGGATTTCAAGGAATCTACATCTGCATCGTCCAAACCACTCGTTGCCAACGAAACAACCTGGGCCGTTTCTTTTAACATAAAGTTGATTTCATATTCCAAATAATCAATGCGTTGCAAGTACTTCCATGGAATCATCATATAAGAAGAAAAAAAGTGCAATCGGAATGAAATTCCTTCTTCGTCTACCTTAACAAAATATTCGCCGCGGCGTTTTTTGATTAAAAACAACAAAGAGGGTATCGATAGCAGCAACCAGACCAATCCACCTTTCCATCCAAGCATTCCATAGTGAAATCCCCAACCCACAAAAATCAAAACACACAAAACGATTAACGCAGGCATTTCCGCTTTCTTGGTCGGAATTACGATATGCAACGGGGACATTACTCCTTGATCCATTGGGTATGAATTCCGCTAGATGTCATGAAGTAGATACCCGCGTTCAAATTAGAAACATCCGCGCTCCACAAACCATTTTCCTGAGTCATTGTGATGTTTATCTCAGCGCCCAAAGCATTGTATACCTGTGGCTTGGCTTTGCAACCAGAAACAAAGATCTGATTTGTTACGGGGTTAGGATAAACACGAATCGATGTTAAACTATTTTCTGTGATTTGCGCAGTTCCGCCAGTAATTGTAATGCTAAAATTCTTGATGGTATCCGGTTGGGCAACAGGTAGAAAACCGTTAACCTTGGCGTACGCTATGATAGCAAATTTCAAAGGGTACACACCAGACGAAGTTGGGGTGCCGTTAAGTTTGATACAACGAACCTTCGAAGGCAAATAAATACAACGAGGCTCAAAACATACATAACCCATACCTGTTGGCAAGCCAATCACCTTGGTAAGTTTTAATGAGTCGATCGTTACTTTCTGCTTGCTACCACCTACAACCACAGATGTATCCTTAAATGAAAGTACCATCACGGTTTGATTATACGCGGTACCTACATTTCCATCAGCCAATTTACTTGGATAAAATCCCGCTACTTTGATGGTTGTGTCTGGCGTACAATTTTGCGCCTGAGCGTTTAAAGCCAAGGAAACCAAGGCTAAAAAAACGATATGTTTAATTGTTTTCATATGATTTCAAAGATAAAGTATTACTAAATGGTTTTTTCATGTTGCCAGTTTTTGCCTTTCCAATCCAAATAACAATGACCAAAAAGTAAGAAAATTAAACCACCGATACCTTGGATGCGATAACCACTGATCCAAGCGCGAATATCGAAAGGAAGTGCTTCAAAAAAGACAATGAGTCCCATCAAAAACGCCCCAATGAACAGTCCTAATTTGATCCAAGTTGGTATGATTTCCTCATGTTTCACAAGGGTCACATCATCATGCTTCAATGATATCAACCAGTCCTTAACAACAAATAATACCAATGGCCACATCATAAACAACGAATAATCCCTTTGGTGTGGAAAAGCCAATGGAATTGATGCCATAAAAATCGACATCAACAAAATAGATTTTTTCTGCTCTGAAATGTTCCGAAATCTCCATATCCAGTAACAGCAAGACGACAGTACCAATAATCTAAACAATTGCGTTGTGATAAATACGCCCGATGCGCCCATCGAAAACCAGGCTACACGGTTTTCTCCTTCAATATTTAAACCCGTTAAGTACTTAGTAACCAGTGCGCCAAAGTCAATAAAACCGCCTTCGCCCAGCTCCACAATGTGGTTTTTTGAAAATGGGTTGATATTCGTCATCCAGCTTTGAAGCAATTCTACATGATACTGAAACGGCAAATATGCGAAAGGCAACAATATCATCGCAATGACCAAAGAAACTGTGATAAAAAACGCCCGCCATTGTTTCATTAAGAACAACTGACCTACCATAAAAATGGGTAAAATTTTCAGATTTACCCCAAAGGCCAAACCGGTGAAATACTTAGATTTTTTTGAATGTAAAAATTGAAATGCCCGAACAACGCCCCAGACAATCAGAATTGTCATCTGGCCATACAATAGATTCAAAAATATCCATCGATAGGAGACCAAAGCGAGCACAATCCAAAATGTTAATCCAGCTTTGTTTTTGGGGGGATTAACTAAATCCCTAACAAACTGAAACAACTGATAAACAAAATATAGATTTAAGCAATTCCAAAGGATTTTTAGAATAAACAATCCAAAGGGGACTTCGTGAGTTACAATAAATTGAGGCAAGAATGTGAATGGCGCAAGCAGGGTTGCAAACAAAGGGCTGTAATAATAATAGAGCTGCCAACCTTCGGCCGAATAAGGTTTGCTATAAAGATTCTCCAATGATACCAATCGCTGAGCAGTACCATAAAAAATATTCAAATCATTGTTGGTACTGATACTCCGAAGAAATGGCCACGCAACCAACCCGATAAAAAAACACGTGAGTATTTTAAACCCTTTTTGATATGATTTTTCGATTTCCGTCACAACTAGCGATGCAAATTTAGCCATTGCAATGAGGAATCTATGCAGCGAACCACAAAGAGTATCGCCAATTGATAAAAGTCAAAGCGATCTAACAAAATACAATCCTTTTAAAGTAATTTTGCCACCCCTTTGGCCCCGTAGTTCAATGGATAGAATAGATGTTTCCTAAACATTTGATATGAGTTCGATTCTCGTCGGGGCTACCAAATTGACTTATTTCAAATCATACGATTTGATTTCCGTATGGTACGTGTTTCCACTCGATGCATAATCATCATCCACCATCACCAAACCCACTTTTGGCGCGTAATAAGCATCCGATGTATAACCCAAAGATGGGATGTTTAAACGAATATGAACAACATTCTCAAACGATTTACTTCCAACCGTTTTAGAGACCGTTTCGATGACTTCGTAATTGTACTGCTTCAAAATTCCGCCCAATCCCTTAATCGACTTCGACCATTTTTTTCCGGTCTGCATTGAATCCTTTAAATATACGATTTCTTGGGTCGCACCGTCGGCATCCAAAACCAAAACACTGTAATTTCCCTTGCTGTAACGATAGTAATTTCGGCTGATAACACCCGCGGTATTGGTCTTGTACATTTGAAAAGTTTTCGATGAATAAAGAGCGGTAGAATCTTCCACTTTCACCGTCCAATTGCTGCTCGATGTGCCTGTAGTTGCATAACTCCAGTTGGAACCAACCTGAGAATTCAAATATTCTCCCGGTCCAGGCATCGACTTTACAGGGTCCTTTTTGCAAGATCCAAAGCCAAAAATTAATGTCGCTGATACTATAGCAAATGAGAGTTGTTTTGAAATACTTACTGCAGAATTCATGTCGTTTTTATTGGATTCAAGATTACCATTTTTTGATGACGCAAAAAAGCATGTTCCCCGCATCGTATAGAAAATCAAACACTCTATCGATCATTCAATATGATCCGATGGCAATTTATAGAGCGCGTAATGTTCATTCTCAAAAACCATTTCAAAGTTTGGGGTTACGCTCGATTGGATGATGTCTAATGTCACCCAATTCTTAAAACTGGATTTATTAAACACCAAATATTTCGCACCCTTCTTGATCCATGCGTTCATTTGATTGATATCCAAAACTTGTTCGTTCAAAGCAACCCATCCCTTTCTGTGCAAAAAATACAGCTCTTGGGGATTTACACCCGAGTTAATAACTACGAGATCCGATTTGGGTATGTGGCTACTCACCTCCGATGCTAAGGTGAGTTTGTACATTTCACTTGTTTTGATAAAATGGTCGTGCATTTGGTTTGACACCCCTTCCAAAATGATCAAAAAGATCAGCGCGTTCGGCAACTTGTTCCCAAAGCGGAATCTCGTTAAGGAACTCAAGCCAAAGCCTACGAACAAACACATAACAGGCACAAATGGAATCACGTAATAGGTATGTTGTGGAAAAACAGAACCCGTTTTTACCATGTAAAATACAAAAACCAAAGCAATCGCTGCTATTCCAATCCAAAAGTCTTTGTCGCGTTTAACAGCACACACAACAATGCCGTAAATCATCGCGGCCAGGGCAAGAAAACTATAAAAACTGGTGAAGTAAAACTTCTCCAATAACAATCGCCATAGCGGAAGAATTTCCCGAATACCCTCTACTAATCCTTTGGAAATAAACCAGGGGTATCCAAACGTATTAAGGTAGGGAACCCAATAGAAATACCAGAGAATGGCGGGCAACATCGACAAAAACGCCCCCATAAAAATCAAGATTTTTGTCGTTCGTTGAATTTTATTCATCCAAACCATCGGAAGCAACGCGGCCACCAAACATGCCGAAGGAATCTTGCTCAGCACCCCCAAGCAAATAAAAATGACACCCAATATCCAATCCTTGAATCTTATTTCGATGCAATATTGGACCCAATAACTCAATCCGATGATGACGAGTGAAACGGCAAAAGTATCGGGCATGATTTTCCTAGAAATGGAAAACCAAACAGACGCCATCAAAGACAGGGCAGCATAATTGGCGACACGCTCATCGAACAAAACCTTGGTCATTTTGTGAAATCGAAACACACCCCAAACTACCATCAACAAATTAATCAATCTTCCATACCAGTGCGCAAAACCAAAGGCTTTAAAGCAGAGGAAAATAAGAAAATTCATGATTGGGAACTCCGCCCCTGTAATCCCCGTTTTCTCTCCGGCGATATCAATTCTGGGGTAGAGCCAATCCATTCCCGACTCGAAATAATTTCTTGAAACCATATTGGTTAGGACCTGCCTCCAATTATGGCCGATTTCTAGCGGCGGATCCGTAATGCCAATACATTGAATCAAAAAAAACAACAACAGCCATCCTTCGATTCGTGTAAAAATACTTTTGCGAAATTTGGCGCTAGTCCCCATCGTAAACTGAAAAACAAAAATAGGTTGCGATTGATGAAAAATATCGAATGTTGGTATCACAAAGAAGTTGGCATCTTATTTCTAGAAAACAATTTACACCAGTTCAAATTCCTATATTTGAAAAATAAGAACAATTATGAAACAAAAATACTTCATTCTATTGGGTGTCCTTTTGGCGAGTTCGGCCTCAAAAGCGCAGACATTTAGCGACAATTTCGACAGTTACAAATCAGGCGACAATTTGGCTGCTACCAGTGCCACTTGGGAAACTTGGAGTAGCCCAAATGGCGGTGCCGACGATGTAAAAGTGAGTTCCGCAAAAGCAAAAAGCGGAAGCAACAGTTTATGTTTTCAGAGCACAGCGACTAACGGTGGGCCCATTGATTTGGTTCTTCCCTTTGGCGGTGTAAAAAACACGGGTACCTTCAGTTTGAAAATGGCCATGAATGTGGATGCTGGTAAAAACGCATATTTTAATCTTCAAGAGCAAACTACTTGGGGTAAGGGTTATACGATTGATGTGTATTTTAACATCGACAAAACCTTGCAAATCAACAATGCCAGTGCCGGCAATCTAGTTAGTGTGAATTATAACCAAGGTCAATGGTTTGATTTTGAATTGAAAATCAATCTGAACACCAACACTTGGGACGTTTATTTGGATGCGGTAAAAGTGGGAAGTTTTCAAAACGCCACCCGCGCCATTGCTGCCATGGATTTGTTTCCAATCAACGGAAGTTCCTTTTATGTGGACGATGTTTCAACCACCTACACCGCCTATACTTCAACCACCAAAAATGCTAGCGCAACCTACATTGGGGGCGTTGTGGGATTTTTGGCAGGCGCTAAAGTTTTGCCAACCATAGAAATTCGCAATCTCGGAACTACCATCATTACTGATGCCGATGTAAGTGTTAAATATAATGGAAATACCGATACCAAAAAGTTAACTGGCTTGAGCATCGCGGCGGGTGGCTTATACACCGCAACAATGACGAACACTTTATCGATCGTAGCCGGCAAAAATGATGTCGTTGCGAGCGTTACAACAATAAACGGTTCCGCAGACGACAATGCATCGGACAACAGCAAAACTATTACAATTGACCCCGTAGTTCCAGCCAAAGGCAAAGTTGTAATTGGCGAAGAAGCAACCGGTACTTGGTGTCAGTGGTGCCCCAGAGGCGCTGTCGCTCTAAATACAATGACAGAAAAATACGATGGCTTTTTTCAAGGCATCGCGGTACACAACAACGATCCTATGATGAATGGTTACTATGATGCGGGCATGGCCTCAAAAATCAGTGGCTACCCTAGTGCTTTGGTAGATCGCGGGACCAAAATGGATCCATCTGCGATGGGCGGGGACTTTATCAAGCGTGTACAAACTGCGCCAAGAGGGATTCTTGACATTGCTGCCAAATATGACGCTGTCACCAAGGTGATGAATGTGAGTATTAAAACCACTTTAGAGTCCGATATTTCTGGCGACTTCAGAATTGCTTGTGCAATTGTTGAGGACGATGTTCGCGGCACCACATCGGGTTTCAACCAATCCAATGCCTATGCGGGCGGTGCCAGCGGTGTGATGGGTGGCTTTGAAAAATTGCCCAATCCAGTGCCAGCGGCGCAAATGGTTTACGACCACGTAGGAAGGGCGATTGCTCCAACTTTTGCGGGTTTACCCAATGCCTTCGGTAGCAGCGCAAGCAAGGGCGCAAGCTTCGTACACAACTTTACTTTCCCGATGGATGGTTCTTGGAATATGAACAAGATGCACATTGTTGGGATGTTTATTGATAACACAACTTTGGTAGACAATGGCGGTACTATTTTGGTAAACGATGCGTTGAAGAAAGCCTATGCACAGGGCACTGAAGTGGCTGCAACTTCTCTTTTGAACGGTCCGGATGCCATGGTTTCTGTTTACCCGAATCCAAGCACGAATCAATTTCAGTTGGTGTTAAATGTTGCTGCCAACCAAGCGATGCAATACGAAGTTTCTGATGTGATGGGCAAGGTGGTTTACACTAGCACGATGAACGCTGGAAAATCAACCATCGATGCAAGTGCTTGGAGCAATGGAATTTATACTTTGAAATTAGTTGACGGTACTGCGGTTTATCAAACCCGCATTATCAAAAACTAAGGAATAAGCAGGTTATCGATTAACCGAACACCTTCCAAACTGCCCGCAAAAACAACTGCGGTATCTGTGGTGATTGCATTATTGGCCGCATTATCTTCCATGGCGTTTAGGTCGTGTAATTTGGCCTTTTCCATATTGGGTAATGAAACCCATTCCAAATATTCTATTTCAAATCCCAATTGTTTCAATCTTTGACATTCTTGGTCTTGAACTTCCTCGCAATTTTCTAAACTTTTACTAATTCGTAGCATCGAAGCATAAATCTCAGCTGCCGTCTCTTTCGCTACTGATGACAGTCTTTCATTCCTAGAGCTCAATGCCAAACCCGATGGGGCTCTGAGCGTTGCAACCCTAAAATATTTGATTTCTGGGAAATATTCCGCGAGCAATTTTTCTACTACCAAACACTGCTGCAAATCCTTTTGGCCAAAAAAAACAGCCTTCGGTTGAATCACAGAAAACAACTGATTTAATACCTGAACCACGCCATTAAAATGCCCCGGTCGATGCAATCCTTCAAAAATCTGATCCAAAATTCCCAAATCCAACGCGATTTCTGTAAAATCAGCTGGGTAAATGGTGTCGATATTGGGAGTCCATACAGCATCCACACCCGACCCAGCCAATAGAGCAAGGTCATTCTCCAAATGCCTGGGGTACTTCTCCAAATCTGAAGTATTATTGAATTGCAACGGATTCACGAAAATGCTTACAACTGTTTGATATCCACTTTTTTGTGCTGCTTCAATCAAGGATAAATGCCCTTGATGTAACGCGCCCATCGTTGGAATCATGGCCCAATTTGCCGATTGACCGCCTCCAAATTTCGCTGCCCATGTTTCCGCTGATTCAAATACCTCCATTATTGCCTAGAAAGAGGTGCAAATAACGATTTTTCCTGGGTTCTTAGTAGATTGTTGTTTCAATTTCCGATTTTTTTATTATACTTTTGTATTCTTTTTCTAATTAGAGTCTAGATAAAACCATGACCCAAACCAAAAAACGCGTTCTGTTTGTGAGTTCTGAGATGTCTCCTTTCCTCGAGACATCACCCTTAGCAACAGTTGCCCGAATGCTGCCTCAGGCACTTCAAGAGCAAGAAAATGAAATTCGAATTCTTGTTCCCCGATTTGGCGTCATTAACGAACGTAGAAATCGTTTGCATGAAGTTGTGAGATTGAGTGGGATTAATATTTCCATTGACGACAACGACAATCCTTTGATCATCAAAGTTGCATCGATTCCGCAAACCAAGATGCAGGTCTATTTTCTAGACAACGAAGATTATTTCCATCGCAAATATGTGTTTAGAGACGAGGCGGGTAAATTGTTCGATGACAACGACGAGCGCACGATCTTCTTTTGCAAAGGCGTTATGGAAACGGTAAAAAAATTGGGCTGGGCTCCAGACATTATTCATTGTCAGGGCTGGATGACAAGCCTAATCCCGATGTATTTAAAGACCATTTACAAAGACGAGCCGGTGTTCAAAAACACCAAGGTTGTCTACAGCGTTTACAGCGATGAAGATAGCATCAATTTAGGTGCTGATTTTGCGCGTAAAGCCAGTTTGAATTCACTCGATGATAATTGCATGGAGTGTTTTTCTGATGGTTCGGTGAATTCTATGAATATTGGTGCCGTAATTCATTCCGATGCAGTTGTAACAAACTGTGAAGAAGGTCACCGCGTTGTTGAAGCACATATCGCAGATAAAATCGTGATGCGCCATAGCGACGAAGATGCAGGTACTCAATATGGCACTTTGTACGAACAGCTTCTTGCTTAATTTTACGCACAAACAGTGACACTTCGTAGCTTACTTTTCGCTTTTTTATTCTTAACGGCTTTCTCGGCTTGTAAACGCAATGAGGGCAATATTGTTATCGCCGGTCAACAAAAAAGTGATCAGCTAACGTTATTCAGGACCGACACGTTTACGCTAAAAGCCTCTACCGTTTTGGAAGATTCTTTGCCAGCCAATAACCTTACTTATGTTTTGTTGGGTGAGTTCCATGACCCTTTGTTGGGCAAGAGCAAGGCGAGCATCTATGCCAAGATGAATATTTTGGCGCCAGAAAACAACTTTCCCAATGCCATCGAGCCTGATTCAGCCTTGTTGTATATCCCATTGGTAGACGGCCTTAATTTTTACGGAAATTCTCTCACCAAGCAACAAATCAAAATTTACGAGTTAGACGAAACTATCACTGGGTCAAACATCTACTATCAAAAACAAAGCAAGCCCAAGGTAAATAAGAACGTCGCAACGGACTACTATGGGACGATTTACCGACAAAAAATTGATTCTATTGGATATCAAAAAGGCAAAATGGGGTTAAAGCCGGGTCTATTAATCAAGTTGAGTAAAGAATTCGCACGACAGCTGCAAAAAATGCCAGCGGAAGCCTATCAAACCAACGAAGGTTTATTGAAGCACTTTAACGGCATCGCGATTGTGCCTCAAAACGATGAATTAAACCCTGGGGAAGGTGGATTTGGAGTCCTCGACCTAGCAAATGCCATTAACATCAACTATCGCGCTAAAATTTTACTGTATTACAACGATACAAGTACTTATATCTTTGGCTTTGATCTGAGATCTACCATCGTAAACAACAGTGAAACGGGTCCTTATCCAGAATTTGTTGAAGCCCAATTACGTCAGCCAAACAAACATTACAACACCACCTATGTTCAGTCGTTGAACGGCGTAAAAACCAAAATTGAAATCCCCTATTTATTGAATTTGGTGAAAAGCGGAACAAATGGTGAAAACAATGTCGGCATTAACAACGCCACCTTGAAACTCTATGTGGACGATAATACAAACGCCAATTATTTTGCGCCACCCCGAATGAATTTGTTTCAACCCACATCGCGCAGTAGCGATAGAAATCGATTGTTGGAAGACGCACTGGCAGCACCCACAAAGTTTGGCGGGGTATTTAACGACAAGGGTAGATATTATCAATTCGACATTACCAGGCACATGCAAAATGTGTTGAATGACATGGCTTTTAGGGGTACAGACAACAATTTGGGATTGTATTTTGCCGTACCCACGGACAACCCTGTAATCGGAGCGCGGGCAGCCATCGACCATTCAAAAACGAAATTGATTATCACCTATACCAAACCCAAATAGTATTTCATTGTTACATCTGCATGGGAAATCGCAAACCATATCAACTCGTAAGTAGAGAATGGAAAAAGGAAGACACCACCTTTGAAGTCAATGGCGTTTGCATTGGAAAAGAATTGGTGATGATTGCAGGTCCATGTGCTGTTGAAAATAGGGAACAAATTTTTACAATTAGCGAGTACCTATCCAAATTAAACGTCAAATTTCTTAGGGGTGGCGCTTACAAACCTCGTACAAGTCCCTATTCATTTCAAGGGTTAAAAACTGAAGGTTTACAACTACTCAGAGAGGCGGGAGATAAATATGGTTTGGCTGTGGTGAGCGAAATCATGGGATTGGATAAAATTGATGAGTTTTGTGATTACGCCGATATCCTTCAAGTGGGAACACGCAATATGCAGAACTATCCATTGCTAAAAGCATTAGGAAAAAGTGGAAAGCCTGTGTTGCTAAAAAGAGGTATGAGCAGTACCATCGAAGAGTGGTTGTTGGCAGCTGAATACATCGTTAGCAGTGGTAACGACAGAGTAATACTCTGTGAGCGCGGCATCAGGACATTTGAAACCGCTACCAGAAATACAATAGATATTGCCGCCATCCCACTAGTGAAATTGTTAAGTCATTTGCCTGTTATTTTGGATCCGAGCCAAGGCACTGGCCTTCGTGATTTGGTAAACCCTGTTTCCTTAGCTGCAATTGCTGCCGGTGCGGATGGGCTTATCATTGAAGTTCATAATCAACCTGAAGAAGCACTTAGCGATGGCGATCAAAGTTTATACTTGGATCAATTTACCGATTTGTTACCCAGTTTGCGGGCCCATGCACATTTACGAAAGAAGCATTTCGATTTCGAAGCGAGCTACGAATTCTCTAATTTGAGTTGATATTTTAGGTTGATTGATTTCGACTAGAAAAAATCGAATAGATTGGCCAGCCCAATGCTACGATGCCAATGCCGGTAATAGCAATTGAAAACTGACTTACGATTATTCCAAGAGCAACAAAACCTGCAACAATCAAATAGATGATCGGTAGGTAAGGGTAGCCCCAGACTTTGTAGGGCCTTTCGGCATCGGGTTCTCTCTTTCTCAAGATCAAAACTCCTGCTACGGTAATGATATAAAACAACAACGAGGCAAACGTACAGTAGCTTAATAAGTCGCCGTAGGTGCCACTTAAACACAAGGCACTTGCCCAAAAAGCCTGCATCCATAGGGCATTGGCTGGGACATTTTTACGATTGAGTTTTGCCGCACTTTTGAAAAATAAGCCCTGGTCCGCCATGGCTTTATACAATCGACTTCCAGCTAGAATCAAACCATTGTTGCAACCAAATGTGCTCACAATGATCAACGTAGCCATGAAAATCAATCCCATAATTCCCGCCTCTGCATTTTGGGCAGATCCCATCAAAACCGATGATGCTGCAACTCCAACCCGATCCTGATCGGCATGGGAAATTCCCAAAACCAAGTTGTCCGACAATCCGTTGGAACCCACAGTAGCCATTGCATCGGTCAAATTGAGCCCTTTTAAAGGCAATACGGCCATGTATGCCAAATTTGCTAGGCAATACACCACCGTAACGATGAAAGTGCCGTAAAGCAAAGCTTTGGGGATTGTCTTGCTTGGGTTTTCTACTTCGCCCGACATAAATGTAATTCCTTGCCAAGCATCAGAGGAGAATAAACTCCCAACCATCGCGCTGGCAAATGCCAGTAATAATCCAATACCGGCGAGTGATTGCCATTGAGGAACAACCTCATGAAGTTGAGTGCCACCCACACTTCCAACATTGGGTTTTATTGGATTTAATTCATCTAATGGCACAAAATGGGAAGCCCCGGACGACATATTATCCCAGAAGTAATTTTTGACACCATTTAGACTTCCGCCGAATAAAACATACAGGCCACCCATAATCAATGCGCTTAATGCGATCAACTTGGCCAATGTAAATATGCGTTGTATCCATTTTCCCTCTTGGATGCCGAGGCTATTAATCAGTGTTAACAAGAAAATACTTCCAATAGCGATAAGTTGACCTGCGAGCAATTTGAACGTTGTGCCAAATAATACAAAACTGAAAACCACCTTTTCATGGTTCCAAGTAAAAATGCCCAAGTGCTTTGCGAAAGCCATCGCAACGGCGGCAATTACACCCGTTTGAATGACTGAGAATACGGCCCAACCGTAAACAAAACCCATCCGTTTTCCATAAATACGTGTTACAAAATTGTATTGTCCGCCGGCATTAGGCATCATCGCCGCCAATTCGCCAAAACTAAGTGCTGCCATGAGCGTAATCACTCCCGTTAACAGCCAAGCCAACAACACCAGCGGTCCACTTCCCAGCTGCCTTGTCATGTCGGATGTTACCAAAAATATCCCACTCCCAATCATACTGCCAGAAACCAGCAATGTAGAATCAAACAATCCCAATTTTCTCGTTGCGCTCATACTCCTTAAAACGGAATATTACAAAAAAGGCCTGGGGTTACCAAGCCTTTTTAGAAATATGGATAAGACTTAAGGTTTATTATTTAGATTGGAGTTCCTACGAGAATAGGCAAAATAAACTACCAAACCCACAAGCATCCAAACCACCGCTGCTTTCAAAGTGAATGCGTCTAAGGCGATAATCATTGCAGTACAAACCAAAATACCCAACACTGGCACTAAGGGCACCAACGGTGTTTTAAAAGGTCTTGCTAACTCTGGATTGGTTTTACGCATCAATAAAATTCCAATACAAACCAAAACAAATGCGAACAACGTACCGAATGAGGTCAAATCGCCTGCAATACTGCCAGGAACAAATGCCGCAAATGCACCTACAAAGATGAATAAAATCCAATTTGCTTTAAACGGAGTTTTGTATTTGGGATGCAATTCACCAAAGGCTTTGGGAATTAAACCATCTTGACTCATTGAATAAAATACTCGGCTTTGGCCCATTAACATTACTAATATTACAGAAGAAAATCCTGCCAAAATTGCCAATGTTACACTTGTGCCAAGCCATTCATATCCACTCATATATGTTTTAATCACGTAGGAAACTGATGCTTCTTTACCAGCAGTAGCAAATTCACTCCAATGAGCTACTCCGGTTAGAACATGACCAAAAAGAATATATAAAACCGTACAAATGGCCAAGGATCCCAAAATACCGATTGGCATATCTCTTTTCGGGTTTTTTGCCTCTTGCGCTGTTGTACTCACCGCATCAAATCCAATAAATGCAAAAAATACAATTGCAGCGCCTCCAAGTACACCACCCCAACCCCATTTAAAGAAGCCTTCGTGACCAATTGTCCCTTCTGGGATTAAATAAGGCGTATGATTTTCAGGTTTGATGAATTGCCATCCAACCACAATAAAAACCAAAACTATAGCTACTTTAATAAATACAATAACAGCGTTTACCGTTGCCGATTCTTGGGTTCCTTTGATCAATAACAATGTTAAGGCCAATAGAATTATCAGCGCAGGAATGTTCATAATGCCCGAGGTTACTGTAACTTGAGAAACAATATCTGCCGGCAGTTTTGCAAATTGATCCGCGTTTAAAAAGCCTTTTTCTATTCCTATCCAGTTCCCTGGCAACGCTTGGATTTGTGTAATCACATCCGCCGATGCTTGATAGAGTTTTTCAAACGGCGAGTGGCACCATTGATAGGGTATCGAATTCCCCAGCAGATTATTTAAATATTCACTCCATGCAATTGAAACCGTAGCGGCTCCTAATGCATATTCCATTATTAGTGCCCAACCGATTACCCATGCAACCAACTCGCCCATTGTAACAAAGCTGTAGGCATATGCACTACCCGAAATGGGTATCATCGCAGCAAATTCTGCATAACATAAGCCGGCAAAGGCACAGCCAATTGCCGCAACAATAAACGATAATGTTACACCAGAGCCAGCAGCATCAGTGGCTGCCGCTGCTGTTCTAACAAACAATCCAGCACCAATGATTGCTCCAATTCCCAATGCGATTAAACTGCCCGCGCCCAATGTGCGTTTCAAATTGCTTCCTTGAGCTTGCTGCAATAATGCATCTAACGGTTTCTTTCTCCAAATAGACATGTTTGATTTTGCTTAAAAGACAAATATAGGGATTTAGGCTATTACACCCAATGCTTTACCCACTTTGGTAAATGCTGCAACTGCCTTGTCGATGTGCTCAAATTCATGCGCCGCACTCAACTGAACACGAATTCTCGCTTGATCTCTAGGTACCACAGGGAAGAAAAATCCAATGACATAGATTCCCTCTGCCAACAGAGCATTCGCCATATCCTGACTCAGCTTCGCATCGTATAACATCACGGGTACGATGGCACTGTCGCCGTCCTTAATATCAAACCCAGCGGCCTTAATTCCAGCCTTGAATCTTTTTACATTCTCCTCCAATTTGTCGCGCAACGCGGTTGTTTCATTCAACATTTTCAATACCTCAATGCTCGCACCTACGATGCTTGGAGCCAATGAATTTGAGAACAAATAGGGGCGACTTCTCTGACGTAACAGTTCGATAATTTCCTTTCTGCCTGTAGTATAACCACCCATGGCACCACCCAAAGCTTTTCCCAAAGTACCAGTGATGATGTCAACTCTACCCATCACGTTGCAATATTCAGGTGTTCCGCGACCGGTAGCGCCAATGAATCCCGCGGCATGACACTCATCTATCATTACCATCGCATCAAATTTTTCAGCCAAATCACAAATTTTATCGAGTTTAGCTACCGAACCATCCATCGAAAAAACGCCATCGGTAACCACCAAGATAAAACGAGCACCCTTTTCACGGGCGGCAATCAATTGGGTTTCCAGATCTGCCATGTTGTTGTTTTCATATCTAAAGCGCATCGCCTTACACAAACGAACCCCATCAATGATAGAAGCATGGTTTAAACTATCCGAAATAATTGCATCCTGTTCTCCCAATAAAGGTTCAAAAAGACCTCCGTTTGCATCAAAAGCGGCGGCGTACAAAATGGTATCCTCAGTGCCATAAAACTCGGCGATTTTGGCCTCTAACTCCTTATGAATGTCTTGGGTACCGCAAATAAAACGCACACTGCTCAAACCGAACCCATGGGTATCGATGGCGCGTTTGGCTGCCTCCAAAACCCGCGGATGACTGCTTAAACCCAAATAATTATTGGCGCAAAAATTCACCACTTCACTGCCATCTGCCAATTTAATTACGGCGTCTTGCGGGGTAGTAATGATGCGTTCTTTTTTGAATAATCCGGCTTCTTCGATGCTTTTCAGCTCAGCCGCCAAGTGTTGTTGAATGGCTCCGTACATAGGTCTTTAAAGGACAAAAATACGATTTTAACCCTTAAAATAAACCCATAGAGGCCTTGATTTCCTCAATCACCTTGCGATCGTTACTCAAACGTGGCACTTTATTCTGTCCGCCCAACTTTCCTTTCGATTTCAACCAATCGTGGAACGTGTTCTTCGGCACCGAAATCACCTTGGGTAACTTCATTACGATATTCCCTTGTCGTTTTGCTTGATAGTCCTCATTCGCAGCCATTAACGCAGAATCCAAAACACGAATGAACTCCTCTAACGACGTGGGCTCCTTACCAAATTCGATCAGCCATTCATGACCTGCATCCGCTTGGTCCGACAAATAAATCGGCCCGGCTGAATAATCAGTGACAATGGCGCCGGTTTCCTTTGATGCAATTGCGATGGCCGTCTCCGCATTTTCAATCACCAACTCCTCCCCAAAAGCATTGATAAATAATTTGGTTCTACCGGTAATTTTAAAGGTGTAAGGCTTGGTATCCGTAAAGATGATTGTATCGCCAATAATATATCGCCACAGTCCACCCACCGTGGTTATTACCATGGCATAATTCACCCCAATCACTACATCGCTCAAAGGAATAATGAATTCAGGGCCTTTGGCAATCGGATAAAATTCGTAAAAAATTCCGTGATGCGTCAGCAAAAGCAAATCTGATTTATTCGGTGATGCCTGCAACCCAAAAAACCCTTCACTGGCATTATAGGTTTCGAAGTAATGCATTTTATCCGACGGAATCAGCGACCTTAATTGATCTTTATAGGGCTCAAAACTGACACCCCCATGCAAAAAAAGCTCTAAATTTGGCCATATTTCGAGGATGTTATTCTTCCCTGTAATTTCCAACAATCGATTGAGCAAAACTATCGTCCAAGTGGGAACACCGCTCATGCTTGTCACATTTTCCTGATAAACCGATTGCGCCATTTTCTCCAATTTCTCCTCCCAGTTTTCCATCATGGCAATTTCCATATCTGGCGTACTTTTCCAATTCACCCAAGCCGGCAAGTGATTCATCAAAACAGCACTCAAATCACCATAAAACGCATTTTGATTTAACTCATTCACTCGATGGCTTCCGCCAATCAGCAAGCCTTTGCCTTTAAAAATCTCTGTTTCAGGAAAAAAGCCACAATATTGTGTCAGCGTTTCTCGGCTGCATTCGTAATGATTGTATTCCAAACTCTCAAAACTCATGGGAATAAACTTGGCAACATTACTCGTCGTTCCGCTACTCTTGGCATACCATACAATATCGCTAGGCCACAACAATTGCTGCTCCCCTGCCATATTGCGATCGATCCATGGCTTTAAATCTTCATATACTACCACAGGGACCTTGGCACAAAAATCCTCATATGTGGTTTTTTCAGAAATTTGATACTTTTCACCATAACGCGTATTCGACAATCGCTCAATCAATTCTACAAACAACTCTTCTTGTTTCAGATTGGCGCGATCCAAATTCTCACGCAAGTCCTGACTGCGTTGCTTAAAATACCAATTGATTACAGGTGAAATCATGGTTCAATCAGTCCATCTCTGAGGCGTACGATTTTTTTTGCATGCTTTGCGATGTCTTCTTCGTGTGTAACCAACACAATTGTATTTCCCGCAGCATGTATTTCTTCAAACAACGCCATGATCTCATGCGATGTTTGTGTATCTAAGTTTCCCGTAGGCTCATCGGCCAGCAATAAACTTGGGTTGTTGATTAATGCCCTGGCCACTGCAACCCGCTGCCTTTGACCGCCCGATAATTCGTTGGGCTTATGATGAAAGCGATCGCCTAGTCCAACCTTATTTAAGGTTTCAGCAGCCCTTTCATTTCGTTCTTTTAGAGGTATTCCCGCATACACTAAGGGCAAAGCAACGTTATCTAATGCCGTTAGACGCGTAAGCAAATTGAAAGTTTGAAATACAAATCCGATTTCATCGTTTCTAACCTTGCTTAAATCCACATCGCTCATCTTACTCACTTCCTTATCGTTGAGCCAATATTCCCCCTGCGAAGGCGTATCCAAACATCCTATCACGTTCATCAATGTGCTCTTGCCAGAACCCGAAGGTCCCATCAATGCCACAAATTCACCTCTTTGAATGTCTAAGTCGATTTTTTTTAGGGCATGCACCGTCTGCGCGCCCAGAACATAAGTCTTGCGAATGTTAGATAACGATATTAATGCCCTAGACATTGCCGTCGATTACTTTGGGAACCCGGAAGAAATCGCTATCGCTCTTGGGGGCATTTTTTAACGCTTCCTCGTGGGTGATAGTTTGGACAATAACGTCATCTCGTAAAATCGTATGACTATCTGTAAGATAAATCAACGGTTCAATCCCTTCCGTGTCAACAGATTTTAACTGTTCACACATCCCTAAGATTTTCTCGAGATCCTCTTGCATCTTTACCAATGCAGGGCCTTCAAATCGCAATCTTGCCAAATGGGCCAATTCCTTAACGCGTTGTTCTGTGATTTTCATAATACGCCTACCGATTTCAGTTGTGAAGATATAACATCATAGACCTTTTTTTGCAGTGCGGGTATATCCTCCAACGACAAACCTTTGGTTTCAATCGGTGTATGCACAAACATCCTCATTTTTCCCGGCGATCCCCTAAAATTATCAAGATCAAAACGGGCCAAATTGTCTGGCAATGTTATTGGAACAATCGGCACTTGCTTTTCAATGGCCAAACGAAATGCCCCAGCTTTAAATGGGAATTTAATTTTTGGCGCATCTTGAGGAATTCGGCCTTCAGGATAAATAATAAGATTTGCTCCCAATCTATCCATTTGCTCGCCTGCCTCTACATAAGCTCTATATGATCCCTTCATACTCGAACGCTTTACAGCAATATCTAGAGTTCTAAACCAAATGCCAAAAAGTGGAATCTCTGCAAGTTCGGCTTTGCCCATAAAGAAGTTAAACCCAGGCAATAAACTTCCACAACATACAATATCAATGTAAGAGATATGATTTGCACAAAATACGAATTGCTGATTTTTTGGCAATGGCGATTCATATGTCACCTTGGGTATGATAAATCCCAAATAGCAACAAGTTGTACCCCAAAACCGACGTAAATAATGCGCATACCTGTACGTTTTCGGTGAAATAAACAAAAATAACAAGGGTATATAAATCAATAGAAATACCACAACGAACCAAAGGCCCGCCCAAACCAACCACAGTATAGTAAGAAATTTCCTCATCCGCTACGAACCTATGACGTTTGTTTATAGTTCCAAACAAAAACTATTAGACATACAACCATTCCCGTGGAAACGCACATCATCAATTCAAAACCGCCAAAGGCAGATGGGCCAATTTTGACCTCAAAATTCTCTTTTAACGTCGATTTTCGCTTTGCCTTATCTGCTACTAATACAGATTCATCTCCATCAACCGATTTGTCGATTGCGGCATATTGAAGCGACCGCCAATCTTGAATAATTTCCTTTTTATTGTTATAAATATGCTGATAGGCCGCGATGTTTGTTCCAGCCATAATGAGCGACATCATCAAGGATAAAAACAAGGCTTTGCCCATGTTTATTGGAGTATCACCTTGCTGTTTCATCAAACTCTTCACAAACAGATAAACTCCAACACCCGGAATTACCAAATTAAAAAACATGGGGAAAAAGGCCGCTGCAGAATTGGAACGATACAAACCATTGAGATATTGAACCAATAACATAGAGGCGCTTAATGAACCAAAAGCAATCCCGTAAATAAATACACGTTTAAACACCGTACAAAAATAGTAAAAGGAAGGGCAAAACCCGTCCGATAAAAAAACTAGGTAATTCTAGGATTACGAAGCGTAATCGTCATCCTGACGATCGTATTCATCAAAATTGTACTCCGGCAACAAAGTAGTTTTTACGTGACCAATGGTTTCAGCCAAGCCATCACTGAACTTATTGAAGTCCTCTTTGTACAAATGAATCTTCATTTTAACAAAATTGCCATCGTCGAATTTACTGCGCTTACTTTCCGTAATCGTGATGTAATAATCATTGTTACGCGTAGCTTTTACATCAAAAAAGTAAGTCCGTTTTCCCGCACGAACTCGCTTTGAAAAGATTTCTTCTTGCGAATCTCTGTTGTAATTTTCTTCCTGCATCATCTTCTTTTTATTCAGAGAAATTATTTCTCATGGCAAATATGCAAAAATTATTGAGGTTGTGTATATAAAATTATTATAATTTTTTAAGGTGTGTCAATACTACGCTTTTACACGCCTTCTGATTGGTTTTCAGCACTTTGGCTATCATTTAAGTTTTTGTAGTATTCACAACTTACAAGCAATTCATCATGTGTGCCTATGTGCGTAAGCTTACCATCGTCCAATACCAAGATGCGATGGGCCATTTTTAATGGAGCGATGCGATGCGAAACCACAACCGCCGTACTCTGTTTTAACCACGCCTGCAACTGATCAATAATGTTTCGTTCCGTCTCAGAATCCACAGCACTTAAGCAATCGTCAAGAATATAAAATTGCGCCTTTTTGATCAACGCCCGAGCCAAACTTACCCTTTGTTTTTGACCGCCAGATAAACTCACACCACGTTCGCCCAATATCGTTTCTAACCCCTGAGGCCATTGTGTTATATCATTCAATAAACCAGCCGCCGTAACCGCTCTCTGCAATTCTTCATCACTCGCTTTGCCATCTTCCAATCCAAAGGCTATGTTTTCTCTTATCGACTCCGAAAATAAAAATACATCCTGAGGCACGTAAGCCAAGTTTCTGCGAAAATCTGTTAAGTCGATTTCAGCCAGTGGAACCCCATCAAATAATATAGATTTTGCTTCGGCATTGCCATAATACATGGCCGCGAGCATCTGAGCCAAGGTTGATTTGCCCGACCCCGTTTTTCCAGTGATACCAATGATTTCGCCTTTTTTGATTGTGAAATTTATACCACTCAAGGAGGATGCCGTTTTTCCTTCGTAGGTGAATGACAAATTATTGACTGTGATCTGATTAGACAATGAAAACGATTTACCCGATTCTGTTTGATGCGATTCCGCTTGTAAAAATTCGTTGATGCGCTTTTGACTTGCTGCAGCCTTCTGAACCAAAGCCGTTGTCCAACCCAAACTCGCCACGGGCCAAATCAACATATTTAAATAGATAACAAACTCCGCCAAATTTCCCGGTGTAAACGTGCCTTCCTCTACCGCTTTTCCACCCAAATAAATCACCAACAACGTACTCAAACCCATTAATAATAACATCAAAGGGAAAAACATCGCGTTGATTTTCGCCAAATCCATGTTTCTACGCTTGTATTCCTGACCTTCTTCGTGAAATTTCTTGCTGAAGGTTGATTCCATGCCAAAAGATTTGATGATACGAATACCCGCAAAAGTTTCTTGGGCGCTGGCCGTTAGCAATGACAACTGTTCTTGAATCACTTTGTTGCCAAGATTCATCCGCTTACTCACTTGATAAATGGAAACCGACAAAATCGGCAATGGCAATAACACCCACAGCGTTAGACTAGCATTGGCTTGAACCATTTGATAAATCACCACAACAAACGTGAAAAGCATGTTGGCGAAATACATAATCGATGGACCAATATACATCCTCACATTGGAGACATCTTCACTCATTCGAGAGAGCAAATCACCTGTCATATGTTTTCGATAAAATGCCTCTCCAAGCTGCTGGTACTTATCGTATAAAACATTCTTTAGATCGTACTCCACTTTGCGAGAAACCACAATGAGTGTTTGACGCATGAAATACATGAAAATGCCGCGTAGTATTGATACAAATAAGATTGCAACGCCAAAAATCAAGGCTGTCTTAAAAATCAACCCCATTACCAAAGAGTCGCCAGAGCCACTGATCCAAACGGATTGCTTTAACGCCTCGTCCAAACCCACTCTCACCAAAACTGGAACGGATGCTGAAAAAATGTTCGTGAGCAAAACAAACAAAATGCCCAAACTCATGGGGATGGCGTATTTTTTCAAATACTGATTTAAGAAATAGAGTTCACGCATAAATAGATTGCAAAGGTAGTAACTGCATCGCAGGTGAAATTGTAAATTGCAGGTGAATTTTTGATTCCTTAAGGATTATTTCTGTCGATGAAGCGATAATATTCGAAACTTTTTCAAGCTGATATCCACATTTTTAATAATGTTGCTTATCTTTGCGTCCCATTTGAGAAAGCCATGCACTTAACTGCTGATAGAAAGAAAGAAATTTTTACCGCCTTCGGAGGCGCTGAAACCAATACTGGTAGCACCGAAGCACAAATTGCAATGTTCACTGAGAGAATTAATTTTATCAGTGCGCACTTGAAGGAATTCCGCAAAGACAAAAGCGCGGAGTTATCGTTGATTAAGTTGGTTGGTAAGCGTAGAAGCTTGTTGAACTACTTGATGAAGAACGACATCTTCAAATACAGAGCGTTGATTAAAGAATTGGGCTTGCGTAAGTAAGTTTGGTCTTTTATACCTTTTACGATTAAAGAAAAGCCCCGTTCGCATAGCGAAGCGGGGCTTTTTATTTAAGAAATTATAAAATAATGTTTAAAATACACAAAAAACAATTCGACACTGGTGATGGTAAAATCATCGAGATCGAAACCGGAAAATTGGCTCGTCAAGCCCACGGTAGCTGCGTAGTGAAAGTTGGTAAAACCATGATCTTGGCCTCTGTAGTTTCTAACTACGATGCAAAAGAAGGTGTTGACTTCCTTCCTTTGAGCGTTGACTATCAAGAGAAATTTGCTGCTGTAGGACGTATCCCAGGTAGCTTCTTACGTCGTGAAGCACGTTTGTCTGACTATGAAATCTTGATTTCTCGTCTGGTAGACCGTTGCTTGCGTCCTTTGTTCCCAGAAGATTATCATGCCGACACACAAGTGATGTTGACGTTGATTTCTTCAGATGAGAACATCCTTCCAGACAGTTATGTTGGATTGGCTGCCTCTGCTGCGTTGATGTTGACTGATATTCCTTTCTTAGGACCTATTTCTGAGGTTCGCGTGGGTAGAATCGATGGCAAGTTCATCGTAAACCCTACGAGAGAAGAATTGGCAATGTCTGATATCGACATGTTGGTTGGTGGTACTGCCAACGATTTGAATATGGTTGAAGGTGAATTGAAAGAATTGTCTGAAGAAGAGTTCTTGGAAGCCTTGAAATTTGGTCATGAAGCTGTGAAATTGCAGTGTGCTGCCCAGATGGAATTGTTGGCTGAAATGGGTGGTCGCAAGCCTGTTCGCGAATACAACCATGAAGACAATGATGCTGATTTGCGCGTGCGTGTGATTGCAGAAACCTCTGCAGACATCCGTAAAGTGGCAGAAAGTGGTGCACCTAAAAATGAGCGTACTGCTGCGTTTAAGGCCATCATTGCTGAATATTGCAAACAGTTCGAAGGACATGAGCAAGCCGCTCGCATGGTTCGTTTGGCTAAAAAATACTTCCACGAAGCGGAATACAACCAAATGCGTGAAATGATCTTGGATAGCGGTCGCCGTTTGGACGGTCGTTCTACAACCCAAGTTCGCCCTATCTATACTGAAGTAGATTATTTGCCAGCTGCACACGGTTCTGCTGTGTTTACACGTGGTGAAACTCAATCATTAACAACAGTTACTTTGGGTGGTAAAATGGATGAGCAATTGATGGATGCACCAATGTTACACGGACATAGCCGTTTGATGTTGCACTACAACTTCCCTGGTTTTTCTACAGGCGAGGTAAGACCTAACCGCGGTCCTGGTCGTCGTGAAATCGGTCACGGAAACTTGGCGTTGCGTGGTTTGAAGGCCATGTTACCTATCGATGTGCCTTATGTAATTCGTATTGTAAGTGATATCTTAGAATCTAATGGTTCTTCTTCTATGGCAACGGTTTGTGCCGGTTCTATGGCGTTGATGGATTCTGGTATCCCAATGCAAAAGCCCGTTGGTGGTATTGCCATGGGTTTGATTACTGATGAATCTGGACGTTACACTGTGTTAACGGATATCTTAGGTGATGAAGATCACTTGGGTGATATGGATTTCAAAGTAGTTGGAACTACCGAAGGTATCACTGCTTGTCAGATGGATATCAAAATCAACGGTTTGAAATGGGAAATGGTTGCTCAGGCTTTGAAACAAGCCAAAGACGGTCGTTTACACATTCTGGGCGAAATGGCTAAAACTATCACTGCGGGTAAGCCAGAATTGAAGCCTCACACTCCGCGTGTTGAAATGATTGTGATTGATAAAGAATTCATCGGTGCGGTTATCGGACCAGGAGGAAAAATCATTCAAGACATTCAAGCTCGTACAGGCACTAACATCTCTATCGAAGAGCGTGATGGTAAAGGTTATGTAGAAATTTTGAGTAACGACGGCGATAGCATGGCAGCAGCAGTTGCGATTGTAAATGGCATCGTTGCAATTCCTGAAGTGGGTGGAACATACACCGGAAAAGTTAAAACCATTACTGAATTTGGCGCTTTTGTTGAATTCATGCCTGGTAAAGACGGATTGTTGCACATCAGCGAAATCTCTTACGAGCGTGTTTCTACTATGGAAGGCGTATTTAACGAAGGAGATGAAGTTACTGTTCAATTGGTAGAAGTAGATCAGCGTTCAGGCAAGTACCGTTTGAGCATGAAGTCATTGACACCAAAGCCAGAGGGTTATGTAGAGCGCGAGCGTGCTCCACGTCCTGACGGTGGCAGAGGTGGTCGTGATGGTGGCCGTGGTGGCCGCGACGGAGGTCGTGACAACCGCAACCGTCGTTAATTCATCGATTGAAATTTTATAAAAACGATTAAATAAAAAAAGGGAGGCTTTGCCTCCCTTTTTTTATTTAAAACACATTATCCGCGACGACAGCCGATTTAGGATCTACATCGCATCATTTCAATGCAAGTCAATCCCCACAATAAAATACATGGGAAAGCTTTCAATTGAGCGGTTTCTACAATCCAGAATCGGACTTCCTTGGGATAAACATCCGTAGGTCCAAGCATCGTGAAAAGAAACAACATTATAAATGCCAAAATCCACGGTGAGTTGTACCGACCATCATCCAATTGGGTGTTTTTGGCAGACTCAAAATCGGCATTATACATGAACTTGACCTGCGAAAAGGCCAACATCGCGCCACCAACAGCAATCACATAGGTTGCTGATTCAGCCATATGGTTAAAGATGACCATCCAAAGGAGCCAAGACGCGGCAAAAAGGAACTGCCATCGTTCAAGACTTTTGGAATTCATCTGTTGAAGCGAGCCGGAGCGCCATAGTTTTTGTTTGATGATAAGCACCAACAATGGGAGGCATTGCAAACCCAATCCCAGTATCAAAATGAGATTTTTGTTGGGCCGCAGTCCAAACCATTGCTGTAACCAACCCATCACCGAATATTTAACGAAGAAGCCATGGTCATGGGCCAAAAGATTGAACATGGAAGCGTATTGTTGTTGTAAGCCATCCCAACCCAAAATGGGCAATGGCAAAAGATACAACACCACAAAGATCACTGGAACTCTCAACAAGGATTTCCTCAAAGCCCCGGGAAAAACGAGCAACATCGCGAAGAACAAAACTCCAAATAGTTTGATGAACGCTGTGAGCCAAATAAACAATACTGCTTGCGATATCCGGCCATTTTGCATCGCTACGAAAGCGAACAACAACAAACCTAGCATCAAACCATTGCTTTGGCTGTTTAATGCGCTTGTAAAGCCTTCTAATAGTAAAAGTGCAGACATGGCGGCCTTTACTCGACTCGATACTCCCTGTAACTTATAAATGGCAAAAACCGGAAACAGCAGATTCAATGCTGTCCAGACTGAATAACCCAAAAAATCTGGCAACATGGAAAATGGAGCAAACAAAAGGGCGAAAGTTGGAGGGTATTTAAATAAATCGTATTGCTCCTGAGGATAGTGGATGTATAGGTCTTGACCGGCAATCAGATGAAAAAACGATTGTTTAAAGATGATGTAGTTGTTGTAATGGCTGTAAAATCCGCCATCGGCAAACAGATCACCCCACGGTAAACTTAAATTTCTAAGTGAAATAAAAACAATAGCAGCGACATACAGTAGGCAAACAATTTTCTTGCTCCCCATTCTTTGAAAAATTTGCTCTGTTATTTTCTTTATCACGATACCTTGCGCTTGTGACCAAGCCTTTGTTAAAACACGGCTAATTTACTCGAAATAATTTTAGGGTGCTATGAATTGTTCTTTCATCAATTTTAATAGAAGAGGGGGGCAATTGCCCCCCTCTTCTATTAAAATAAAATCCTTAAAATCAATTACTTCACACGAACTCCATTTTGGAATCCTGCAATAAACGCATCAGAATAACCCAAACCGCGTACACGTGATTTCTCATTCAACGCTTCAGCTTCAGAATTAAACACCTTGTCTGTGCAATATTTATAGTAACCAGCCTGTTGATATTCATAAACATAACCAATTCCTTTATCTGTAAAGGTTTTCACTGGTATTTGTGTTTTTGAAATAGTAAACTGGATACGATACTGAACCTTAACTCCTGTTACAATAGGTGTAAGTATGTTGCTACTTGGAGTAATTGCGCGCTGTACAACAGGTTCAGAAACAGTAAGTGTTTGATTGCCTGTTTTTACATTGCTCACTTGACTTGCTCCACCTGTATTATTCGACTGTTGACCAGGTAAACAAGCAGGGGCTTCCACTATGTCTGGAATGCCATCTTCGTCTGAATCTGTATCCACGTAATCTGGCTTGCCATCACTGTCTGAATCTGCAGGCGCTGATGCCACTTTGCCTTTTTCCATAGAATCAGGAATGGTATCACCATCAGAATCAGTATCTAAGAAATTGGGTTTGCCATCCTTGTCTGTATCAATCCTGCCTTCAACACTATCACTGATGCCATCGCCGTCTGCATCCAAATCAAGATAGTTAGACAATCCATCACGATCTAAATCTTCTGAGCCTTCCCCTTTGTCTGGAATACCATCATTGTCTGAATCTGTATCCAAGAAATCAGGTTGTGAATCTTTATCTGAATCTTTGGTGCCTTCTGTTTTATCATCAATGCCATCACCATCAGAATCAGTATCAATCAAGTTGGCCTTGCCATCTTTATCTTCGTCTCCAGTCTTCTCGATGCCATCTGCGATGCCATCACCATCTGAATCACGATCTAAGAAGTTTGGAATACCATCCTTGTCAGTATCTGTTCTACCTTCTGCCGCATCCGGAATACCATCATTGTCCGAATCCGTATCTAAATAATCTGGGATACCATCGGCATCGGCATCACCGCAAATCATAGACTTCTGAGAAATATCTGCCAAGGCAGCATCAGAGGCTTTAACAGCAGAATTAGTATTCGATGCTGAACCATCCGCCGAGGCAACTGTACCGTCAGCATTTTGAACTTTTTTCGCAGTATCTACCACATTTGATATAGCACCACACGGTACAATCGCACGGATAACGAATTCTGTTCTGCGGTTTACCGCATGTTCTTCATCGGAACATGTAACACCATCCAAACACCTATTCAAAATATTGGTTTCCCCATATCCTTTAAATCCAATGCGAGATGCATCCACTCCACGTGTTACAGCATAATCATAGGCGGCTTTGGCACGACTTTCAGACAACTTTTGGTTAAACGCCGCTGATGCTTTGCTATCTGTATGCGAGCCCAATTCAACGCTTAAGCCAGCATTATCCTGCATAATTACCACAAGCTTGTCTAACTCCCTTTTGCTATCTTCAGAAATTGCAAATTTCGCCGATGCATAATATATGGGTTTGATATCGAACAACTTGCCCAAATCGTCACCCACTTTATAAGCCTTCGCTTTCAACACTATTTTGCGTGATCCATCTTCTAAATCAATTACACTATCCGCTGTTGCATAGCGATAGCCACATGGATGCGATGATACTTGCAAATTAGGATTTGCATCTTGAGGCGCAATTCCTGAAAAAGAATAAACACCTTTATCGTCGGTAAGACCTTTGGTGGCAATTTCGCTATCGTTCAAATCATCAATGGCAATTTCGGCCCCCTTTAAAGGCAAACCCGTTTCCTCGTCAATCACTTCAACAATAACAGGGCTTTCCTTAGCCTTCTCAATTTCTTCTTCAGAAGGACCAACCCAACGGAAGAAATACAAATTGTCATCATATCCCTTACTCAAACGATTAGAAGACAAAGTACCCCAAGCATCGCGATCGTGGATTTGTGCAGAAAAATCATCATATGCAGAGTTGATAGGTCTTCCCGCATTCAATACCAACTTGGTATTACCGTCAATAAAAAAGACATCTAAGCCACCAAAACCTAGGTGACCATCAGAAGAAAAATAGAACTGTCCTGAGTCGCTAAAACTTGGAAAGTTGTCGCGGAGAGCTGTATTAATCTCTGAACCCAAGTTTTTGGCCTCACCAATTTTAATTCCATTTTCATCGTTCTGCAAAATTGGTGCTTCGTATAAATCCGATTTTCCGAATCCGCCTGGCATATCTGAGGCAAAGACTACCTTAGATCCATCAGGAGAAATCACCAAATCCGCTACAGAGAATTCGATATTGTTCAATTGAAATGGGATTTCATTCCATTTCTTAGTCAGTGCATTCTGTCGCATTGCGAATACTTGCAACACTCTTTCCCTCTTAGCGTTCTTTTTTACTGCATCACGAGTAACATAAATGAATCCCGTGTTGACATCTACAAAGCTCACGTGCTGATGCGCACCATTTTTATTATTCGTTAATTCAGAAGTCAATCCCAATGAACTGTCGCCATATTGTGCTTTGAAAATTCTGTAATACGGTTGCTCATGCCATGCAGCAATCGACTTTTGCAAACCATTTTCGGCGTGTGTAGAATAATACGCGTTACCTTTTTTGTCTGGAACCAGCGAGTATTCACCCAGTTTTGAATTACTCGGGAATGGCTTAACAGAATAAAAGGAAGAAAAGTCATTTTCTGCCCAATAATTTTCCGCTGCTTTATTTTGGTCGATAAATTCCTGACTCAACTCGTTGAAAAATGGTTGTGCCGCGTAGTCCGTAGATTTAAGAAACAACAACAAACTATCAGACAATAGATAGTTTTCCATTTTTCTAGCGACTAAAGCATAGCAGAGTTTATCATATCCATCCACCATGTCTGCATATTTTGTAAATAACTCAGAATAAGACTCAAAGGCCAACGCGTTTTGCTCTACCTGAGCCAACGAATAAGCCAAAGCTCTTTGATGCGGATAATCCGATTTTTTTGCAATTGCCTTGCCCCCATTTTGATCGATGATTTTGGTGTAATTGTAGGTGTAAATATCATCGACCAATTTTTTCTGAGCCAATAGACTTGTGCTAGTTAGGAGTAACCCAACAATGACCGTAACTATATACTTAGATGACTTCATGTTTTTTCTTTAATTAATTTTTTTGTTAGAAATAACGAGGCACTTTCATGCGACTGTTTGACTTGTAAGGGATCATGTATTGCAAACCAAATTCGTGTGAACCTCTTATGTATTCATTCAAAGGGGCTGTTTTGCTATCGTAAGAATACATAAATTTAAAGTTTGGATTGAGTTGAACTGCAGCCATCAAACCAATATCACCACCAGTTCTATAAAAAGCACCAATCGATCCAAAATCCTTATACAAAGCATGCAAATTAAAATCTGCTTGCATTGGCACACCGTTTACAAATTTGATCTGCGTTGTAGCCTTCAATTTTAAATCATAATCCACATCAAACACCTTACCTCCAGTTGCATAATAATGCGTTTGAGAAATATAATTTAGGTTGATTCCAGATGCCGTTGTACTAGGTGAAACAAAAACCATTCTCGGTGCACTCACAGCAGCAAAGAAATTCTCTGTATAAAGATAAACTCCAAAC
>ENA-OUVC01000064-OUVC01000064.1-marine-metagenome-genome-assembly--contig:-NODE-64-length-80018-cov-4.079959_pt1 | contig 80018 bp, 68 predicted proteins | sample MGYA00248622_ERZ508571 | MGnify/ENA primary metagenome ERZ508571 (study PRJEB26236, sample SAMN06267175) | marine metagenome | isolation source: Columbia River Estuary | place: USA:Columbia River Estuary... | reverse complement strand
TTCTATACAATAGAATGGATTAGCGGTGGCCGCCAACAATTGCAGCTACTGCCGCAAGTTCAGCAGCTTCTTGACTATGCTGCTCTTCAAGCTCAATGTGATCCATTGATTCATTATCAACATAACCCGCTTCAATTTCGCGAAGTGCGATAACTGTTGGCTTGTCTGAACCACGCTCAACCATAGGGGTTTTTCCACCAACCGCAATCTGGCGGGCACGGCGTGCCGCAACCAAGATTAAATCAAAGCGGTTGCCAATTCGGCTTTAACAGCCAATTATAAGTGGGTGGTAGCCATCACCGAGAGTAAGGTGAAAAGCAAGCAATCAGACCAAGATGCACCAGGTGGAGTGGTGGATGACTACGACCATGAACACGCTTTGCGCGGTGTGGTGGGTTCAACTTTGGGGAGTGACATTAATACGGCTGCAGTTTCCGCGGGATATGTAAGAGAAAAACATTTTTACGTAGTTCCCAAAGCCAAATGGAATGCCATTAATTGTGATGTAGTAGTTTGGGTTTATAATGTAGATACCAAAGAAGTGGTGCAAGTGGAAAAAGTGGCGCTCAAATAAGTTGGGGCCCGTTTAATAGGAGTTTCGAAATGACAACCCCCGCTTGGATAGGAGCCAAACAAAGATTCAAGCAGTATTTGCAGTTGGAGCGTTCACTGTCGTTGAACAGCGTTGAAGCCTACATCGCCGATTTAGATAAATTTGAGTTGTGGAGTGTTTCTCAAGGGTGGAGCGGTCCGCTAGATATGGACCAGCAGCGCATTCAGAAATTTCCTGAGTGGGTTGCTGACTTAGGTTTTCAGGCTACGTCTCAGGCCAGAATTATAAGTGGGGTTCGTTCCTTTTATAAATTTTTGGTGATGGAAGATAGCTTGGTAGAGAGTCCGGCTGATTTTTTGGAACCCCCAAAAACGGGAAGGAAATTGCCTGTGGTGTTGAGCGAAGAGGAAATCGATGCCATGATTTCGGCGGTGGATCGAAGCACGGCGGAAGGGGAGCGCAATGTGGCCATGTTGGAAACCCTTTACAGCTGCGGTTTGCGGGTGAGTGAGTTGGTGGGGTTGAGAATGACACAAGTCCACGCCACGGAGGGTTTTGTGCAGGTTGTTGGAAAAGGGAATAAAGAACGCTTGGTGCCGGTGGGCGGACGGGCCTTGAAGCATATTCGAATGTACGTGGATCAGGTGAGGGTTCACTTGAACATTCAGCCAGGCGCTAGGGATATTGTATTTTTAAGCAAGCGGGGTGGACCCGTGAGTAGGCAGTCGGTGTTTTTATTAATCAAGGCCTTGGCATTGAAGGCGGGGGTGAGGAAGAATATTTCGCCGCATACTTTCCGACATAGTTTTGCGACGCATTTGGTGGAAGCAGGAGCTGATTTACGTGCGGTTCAGGAAATGCTGGGGCATGAGAGTATCACTACTACGGAGATTTATACGCATTTAGACCGTAACTATTTGGCGGATACGTTGTTGAAGTATCACCCGCGAAGCGGATGACGTTAATGCCAAGGATTGTTGGATATTGGGTATTTAGTGACGAAATAACTTTAGAAGATTATTTTCACAAGCGGGCATCAACCAATTCTCTAGGCAGAATTGATTTAAGATCGAAAATGACACTATTTACATTTGATTTTAGCGCATTGAAATCCAAATTCAAAAATTGATCATGGGCCACAGTTAATAATATGGCGTCGTAAGTTTTTAGTTGGGTAACTGGTTGGATCTTGTGGAGATTATAGACTTGCTCTGCATTGGCATTTGGATCAAATACATCCACAATCAGACCCAATGCAATGAGTTCGTCGTACACTTCGAAAACTTTAGAATTGCGAATGTCCGTACAATTTTCTTTAAACGTTAGACCCAAAATTAGGACATGTGACCCGCTGATGGACAGATTCTTGGAGACCATCAATTTTAACAATTTATTCGCCACAAAAATCGCCATGTTGTCATTGACTTTTCGGCCACTCAGAATCACCTGTGGTTTGTGGCCAAGTTTTTCCGCTTCGTAAGCCAGATAATAGGGATCAACTCCAATACAGTGGCCACCTACGAGTCCTGGTTTAAAATGTAGGAAATTCCATTTCGTTTGAGCTGCTTCAAGGACATCGGCCGTATCGATGTCCATCAAATCAAAGATGAGGGCTAGTTCATTTATGAATGAGATATTTACATCGCGTTGGGCATTTTCAATGGCTTTACATGCTTCTGCAACTTTGATGCTTTTTGCCTTAAAGGTGCCTGCGTCGATAATAGATGAATACAATTGATCAACTATTTCAGCAATCTCAGGGGTAGATCCGGAAGTTACTTTTTTTATAGTCGTTAGCGTATTTACGCGATCGCCGGGGTTGATACGTTCCGGTGAGTAGCCACAGAAGAAATCAATGTTGTATTTGAGTCCGGATGTTGACTCCAGTATTGGAACGCAATCATGTTCTGTACAACCAGGGTAAACAGTGGATTCATAAATGACGATATTTCCTGGACTGATCATCGCACCCAACATTTTTGTTGCCTCCAATAAAAAAGTTAGGTCGGGCAATTTTTGCTGGTCTACGGGGGTGGGCACAGTGACAATATATATGTCACTGTTTTGTATTTGACTACTATCGTCGGTCAATGCAAGTGAAAATGAATTAGAGATTGCAGAAACGAGTTCGTTGTGATGTACTTCTTTTGTGACGTCGGTTCCGTTGTTGAGTTCTGCTATTCTTTTCGAATTCACATCAAAGCCAATGGTAGAATATTTTTTTGCAAAGGCCAAGGTTAGGGGCAAGCCTACATAACCAAGTCCAATCACTGCTATTTTTTTATTTGTTATTGACATGGATTACTTGGGTTTAGGGTCTTGCCATTGTTGCCATGTTTTTTTACCACGTGTAAAATATCCGATAACAATAGATTGGGTTATACTGCCGTTTAATTCTGCCAACGTTTTGGCACCGTGAGTGGCCGGGAATTGGGATTTGATGCGGTCGAATTCGCGGTGGGCTTTTACAATTTGCGGAATGTGCGACCACTTGCCCTGCAGCATAAAGAAAACGCCGGCCAAGCCATCGAGTAGTTTACGAGCCAAGATGCGCCCAGACTTTTCAGATGGATGCAAATTTTTGTGCAGCATCAACAAGTTGTTGCGGAAATTTAAAAATGTTTTTCGCGGACTTTGGTTGGAGAGGGTGGCGCCGCCGATGTGAAAAACGCGGGAATCGGGGCAAGACCAAATGCTGTAGCCCATGAGTTGAAGTCGCCAACACAAATCGATTTCTTCCATGTGGGCGAAGAAGGCGAGATCCAAGCCGGTGGCTCGTTCCCAGGCTTCGCGTTTGATGAATAATGCCGCGCCGGAAGCCCAAAAAATGGGCATCGGGTTGTTGTATTGTCCTTGATTGGTTTCAACGTTGCCGAAAATCCGACCCCGACAAAATGGATAACCGTATTTGTCGATGAATCCGCCGGCTGCGCCGGCGTATTCGAATTTGTTGCGCTTGTAATAGTCGATGAGGTGCGGCTGCGCCGCACCCAAATCCGGGTGTTGCGCAACCAATTCTAGCAATGGCGATAGCCATTGCTCATCGGGCTCTGCATCGGAATTCAACAAAACAAAATAATCCTCGGTACACTGCTTTAACGCCTCGTTGTATCCGCCTGCGTAACCGGTATTTTCGGAAAGCTGAATGAAACGAATTTCTGGGTAATGGCCCAACATAAACTCAGCACTTCCGTCGGTGGAGGCATTGTCAACCACAGTAATGGTTGCCCCCGGATACTGACTGTTCCGAATCACAATCGGCAAACACTGTTGTAACAGGTTGCGCGTATTGTAATTTAGAACAACGATATTTATGGTTGGGGATGGCAAATTGGGAGTTGTTTTATTTTTCGGAGGGCTTGGTGCAAATGTAATAGATCGCGCGCCTTGAATTTATGCGTCAGCCACAGCGGAACTTTTTCCAGCGCCGGCCGCTGAACCGCCCTTGAAATTATGAAAAACAAACTGAGGCTCGGGAGCTACCATCAAAAATACACAACACTTAACTTTCGGATTGCCGTAGGTCTTCAAAAAAGCACCCAATCGCTCCTTCTGCAAAATGCCCAATTCCAAAAATCGCTCTATTGTGGTGGCATTAATCGAATAGGGAAATCCGAATTCATCGCGATCCACAATCATTTCGCCAATCTTGGCTTGCTCCTGATGCGCCACGTAAATTGGATGCTCCGTAAACTTTCCATCGACCATGTCGGTGCTCACCTCCAATAAAAAATCGTTCAATTCGCCCAACTGGGCCTCCAAAGATTTTAATTGGGATTCTACGACTGGATCTGACATATTTTTTTAATGTTGAACGATAAACTTAGAAGTGATAGTGCGTGATTTTTCGCCGTCTAATTGCAAAAAGTAAGTGCCGTTGGGCAAGTTCGCTATTGGGATCGCGCTAGAATCGCCGGTGCCAAAATCGCCGCCGCCTCCGCTGGAAACACCATTACCAAAACGACCTTCCAAAACCAAAGCGCCCTGCAAGTTGTATACGCGATAACTCAAATTTTGCATCGACATCGTTCCGCGAACAGAAATCGAACTGCTGCTCGGGTTGGGGTATAATTTAATCGAACTGCCACGCGACAAACGGGAAACTGAAACCGGCGCTTCCATGTAAACCAGAGGCAAAGCAAACATCCCCCGACCATGGGTGATTACAAACAAAGTACGGTCGTCGCGCATCTTGATTTCGTGAACGGCAACATTTGGAACGCGGTAATCCTTGCTCCACGTTTTGCCACTGTCGATGCTGTAATACAAACCAAAATCGGTGCCCGCAAAAAAGACTTCGTCCGGACGGTAAGGATCCACCGCCATCATATTTACTGGTAAACCCGGAGGCAAATCGCCCGAAATATTCTTCCAAACGGGTTTGTTAGTAACGCTGTCCAACCCGGTCACCTTCCACGCGCGAGGCTGGTTGCTGATGTTTGAAAACGCCACATACAACACATATGGATTTTTTGGGTGAACCGTCATCCCCTTGATTAAATCGTTGGTGACGGCCGAAGGAACACTGGAATTGTAGTTGACCTCCTTGCCCGGGATCGCCGTAGCCGCATGCTCAATTTTGTATAGCTGCGCCGCCGTGCCGCCAAAATAAACGACCGGATTTTCTTGTCTGCTAATGCCAATCGCCTTAATCCCCGCCCTCAAGCTGGTTGTCATCTGGTCCCAAGTGAAACCCATATCCATCGTGCGATAGAGGTATTTGTTGGTGCGATAAAAAACCATGTTTTGGTCGGACAGATTCATTTCGTAAAGGTTGATAAAATCCACGCCATCGGTTGTAAATCGAGGGTCAACGATGTTGGTTGTGTTGCCGCGATTGCTGGGGCTGAAGTTGTTCATCACATGGATCGCAGCGTTTTGATAACTCATGTAGGCGATGCTTCCGTCTTGCTGCCCGATATTGCAATAGGCGCCATCTCCGCCGAAGAATCGCTGACTCACGAGGGGCTTCTCAGCGACTTGTGTTCCATTGTCTTGAGCGCCGGAAATGCCGACCATCCCAATGGGACCGTAGCCGCCGCAATAGAACTGGGTTACGCGGTAGCCGTTGTTGAGATTGGCCGCAACAGCAGTGGATGACCATTTATATCGATATACGCCGCCATCTCCACCCATTAGGAATTCGGTCGTTGTTTTGGGCAAAAACGCATAAGAATGGTGGTCGGAATGACCTATTTCGAGCGGGGTCCACGAGGTTCCACCGTTGTTAGTTCTGCAGATATCACGTCCGCCTACCACGATACTGTTTGTGTCGGTTGGGTGCGCACCCATCACCATGCAATAGGCCTGATAACCGGGTCCGGCTGCGGTGGGAGCGGTTTTGGCTTTCCAAGTATTTCCGCCATCGCTGCTCTTATAGAAAGCCACGGGGGCGGCATCAAAAGCGAATCCTTCGAACACGGCAAAGACCACTTTTGGGAATTTTTGACAGTAGTCTAATTTTATCGTTCTATAGGTTCCAGCATTGGGAGCGCTCGGGAAGGTGAGTGTTTTGAAGGTGCCGGGTTTTCCGTTGGAGTCGGATGCCACAACGAGGTTGGATTGCATGGTAGCCATCACGCGGCCGTTGGGAAGACAAACCACATCGGTGACTTGTTTGTTTCCGCCATTGTAAGCGATGGACCAAGTTGCGCCGCCATCAGTTGAGCGATAGAGGCCATAATTATTGGTGCCAACGAATATCGTTTGGGAGTCGATTTCTGAATGTTCGATGTCCCATATCGCATTGAAACCATTGAGTTTTACTGTGGAGGAGAGTTGGTTGAAGGTCTTACCACCGTCGGTTGATTTGAAAACGCCTTCGCCATCCACATCGGCCGAATTGGCTCTGCTTTCGCCGGTTCCGTAATAGACTTCGTTGTGGTTATATGGGTTTGAGGTAAGGGCGGATGGCATCATAGAAACTTCATGTTCGTTGATGGGTTTCCAGCTTGTGCCACCATTTTCGCTGCGCCACAGTCCACCTGAGATGGCACCGGCGAGGATAATTTTTTCGTTTCGGGGGTCGACCCATAGCGCGCGGGTTCTGCCGGCTACGTTGTTGGGTCCGAGTTCAATCACGGTATCGATTGGGCTGTTGCCAGCACGACGGTCGAGTTTTTTTGCATCGTATTGTGCCCATTGTGAGCGAAGGAAGGGGGGTATTTGGCCGTTGGCGTCCTTTTTTTCTTGGAACCATTGCTCGTAATAGCCGGGGTGTTGGGCGTTTTCTTTTTGGGAATTACCGTTGCTTTTTTCGTTCTGACCCAGCGAAATTAGGCTATATAGTCCGAAAAGGGCTAGGGTTGGGAATAGGAGGGAGAGGGAGAGGCGTGCGGATTTCGACATCATAAATTACAAATATACAATCGGGGGCGGAGGGTTTGCGGAATTCGTAGGATTATTGGTAAAAGTTATATGAGGGGATTTCGAATTGGATTTTGGTGGGTGCAAACTTTGGAATGTTTGATTACATTTGAATATGATGAAGGCTTTTCAGCGCTTTTTGTTGGTGTTGGGCATTGCTACGGTATTGACCGGGGTGGTGTGGGTTTCGCCATGGGGATATTTGATCAAGGGGGTTCGGTTGACGTACATGATCGGACAGAAATCGGCTAACTATTTGGATTACAAGGGGTTCGATACGCGAGAAATCGCTAATGATCCATCACATGTGTCTACTTTGACGACATTGGAAGGCGCTTCGGAGGCCGCTTTGAGTGAGGGGTTGGTGGCGATGTTGAATAAAACCGAGAGCGGTTCTTTTTTGGTGTTTCGCAACGATACGTTGGTGTGCGAGAAATATTTTGAGCCGGTGGATGCTCGGGTACCTACGAATTCGTTTTCGATGGCCAAAACGATCACATGTCTGTTGGTGGAGAATGCGATTGAGCGCGGTGAAATATCGTCGTGGGACGAGCCGGTGCGGAAGTTTTTGCCTTGGGTGGGTGCGGTGAAGGATGTGGAGGGGTATCAAAATGAGGCGTTGGAGGAGAATGCGAAGGCGTTGACGTTGAGGCATTTGATCACGATGACGGCCGGGTTGGCTTGGAATGAAAGTTATGTGTCGCCTTTTGGGATCACGGCGAAGGCGTATTACGGGAGCGATATTGAGGCTACGATGCGACAGGTGCCGGTGGTGGTGAAGCCGGGGGAAGTGTTTGAATATCAGAGTGGTGCGACGCAGTTGTTGGGGTTGGTTTTGGAGAAGGCGACGGGAAAACATTTGGCAGAATTGGCATCGGAAAGAATTTGGAAGCCATTGGGTGCTGAGGCGCCGGCGACGTGGTCTTTGGATAAGGAGAATGGACGGGAATTGAATTTTTGTTGTTTCAACGCCCGGGCTCGCGATTTTGGTCGGTTGGGCTTGCTGGTGATGCATCACGGCGATGGGTTGATTGATTCTGGCTTTTTGGCTATGGCTCAACGTCCGTTTGTATCGGCGAATCACCCGGAGGCACCGCGGTCTGTGAATTACGGACATTCGTTTTGGTTGGGCGAGGTAGACGGGGTGAAGTTCAGTTATTTTCAGGGTTTGAAGGGTCAGTATATTGTGTTGATTCCGTCGCGGGGGATGGTGGTTGTGCGCACAGGGAATGGGATTGAGCGGAATGCTGACGGCGGGAAGGTATATGCTTGCGTGAAGACGTATGTGTCTGAGGCGATGAAGTTGTTTGGTCGTTGATGGATTTTTTTGCGTGGTTTTTAAGGTTTTGATTGATTGATGGGCGAGATGGAATTTTCGGATTTTATAAATTTTGGTGGATTGGCGGAGGATGTGTTGTGGGGCGGATTGACGAAGGATGCGCATCGAAAATATATGTTGCGCTGTTTGGAACTTGCGGAACGCGGACGGGGCCGGGTGAGTCCAAATCCGATGGTGGGTGCCGTGTTAGTGCGTGACGGGGTGGTTGTGGCTGAGGGGTGGCATGCTTATTTTGGCGGGGCGCATGCGGAGCGGATGTTGTTTGAGGGATTGGGGGCTAGTGATTTTTCGGATTGTATTTTATATGTTTCGTTGGAGCCTTGTGCTCATTTCGGGAAGACGCCGCCTTGTGCAAATTTGATCTTGGAGAAGGGTGTTGGCAGTGTGGTTGTGGGGGTATTGGATCCCAATCCGTTGGTGAGTGGAAAGGGTGTGGGTTTGTTGCGCGCTGCGGGGATTGAGGTGTTGGTGGGAGTGCTGGAGGATGAATGCAGGGGTTTGAATCGCATGTTTTGGGTTAATCAGGTTTTAGGCCGGACAGCCGTTGTTGCGAAGTGGGCAGAGACCGGTGATGGGTATATTGGTCTCGTCAAAGACGAGAGACTTTTAATTTCCGGCGAGGAATCGGGTCGGTGGGTACATAATTTGCGTGCTGATGTCGATGCGATTTTGGTCGGGGTGAACACTTGGAATTCGGACAAGCCGAAGTTGAATGTCCGTGGGTTGGAGGTTTCAAAGCAGCCGATTCGCATCGTATTGGATCGAAATGGTCGCGGAGAATATACGGTTGAGGGTTTGGGTCGGAGCGACGGAGAATTGTGGGTTGTTGGCGGCGATTTGGATTTGTTGGAATTGTTGAGGTGGTTATACCGGGAGAAGGGTTTGGGATTGATTTTGGTTGAGGGCGGTGCATCGATTTTGCAATTGTTTTTGGATGCGGACTGCGTAGATGACATTCATATTTTGCGAAATTCGCAAATGCATTTGGGATCAGGAATCGAATCGCCGAATTTGGATCGATCGATATTGATTCGGGAACAGGATTTGGGGTCTGATGAGCATTGGGTTTGGCATCGGAATTTTGGTTCAGTTGGCATCGAAGCTGGTGAAGGGGATCGGGCGGAGTGAGTTTATTTTCCGACGTATATTATGAGGTGGAGCGCGATGCGGAATTCGTTTTGCGTGAGCGGGGTAGCAAGTTTTTTGCATTTGTTTATGGGGTGAAGTCGGACCAGGACATCAAGGAAAAATTGGAGGGTTTGAAGCGGCAGTATCCGGATGCCACGCATCATTGTTATGCTTGGGTGATGGGGGCGCGGGGCGAGGCGCAGCGGGCGAACGACGATGGGGAGCCGAGTAATTCTGCAGGTAGACCCATTTTACGGTCGATTATTAGCGTTGGTGTCACAAACGTGGTGGTGGTGGTGGTGCGATATTTTGGTGGGACGTTGTTGGGGATTCCGGGTTTGATAGAGAGTTATGGGGAGGCGGCCGAGTCGGCGCTGCGCGCCGCCGGCCGCCTCGAAAAATTCATTGAAGAAACCTATGAAATTTCATCGGCTTTTGAGCACGAACAGGAGATACATCGACTGATTGCAAAGTACGGCGCTCGGGTTTTAGGCAGCGAGTATACAGAGCAAGTTTGTTATCGAGTGGCGGTGAAGGCTGGGGTAGGTCGGGACTTTGAAAATGCGCTGTTCGACCATTACCAATTGAGCGGGAAACGCATGTAAATTCTATTCTGAAGGTTTTAGAATCAAATCTAAAAAATCAGATAACGTCATCTCTCCAGTTTCAAAAATGAATACGGGTCCGCGAACATCAGACAAAGTATGTTTGAACGGAAGTCGATCACCCCAAGCGCTGTCTTTGAAAACATCCATTACAGCGACCTTGTGTGGGATGTAATGGTGGTCTTTTATTTCTTTTAATAGCCAATGTCGACGTTCGTATTTTGGACGAATAATTGGAATTGTCTCGTGGATTTTGAAAATTGATGGCCCAATTTCTATCGGAATTGATAATATTGAAAGTGTGTCGTATGGAAATCCCCCACCGGGAAGTTCTTTGGGTGTGCCTGCTTTGAAAGGAAACTGTGCCAACTGCTGAAATCCCATGCTCGCTGTCTCCAAAACGTAGTGGTCTAATACAATCACCGCGCCAATTTTCTGGGTTCTGCAGAGGTTTGCCATCTTCTCGGCATCGCCGCGCAACTGATTGATAGGGTAAATCATCACCGGAACATAGGTTTTGCCCAACTCTCGAATGCTGCACTTGTCCCAAAAACGATAACCATAAAGGCCAACAGCAGCAAAAAGGCAGATGGAATAAACGGGTTTAATAAGCTTGGACGGGATCTGAAATTGGCCAAAAAATATAAATGGACATTTGATGGTGACTTCCCAAAAGCGCTTCAATCCGCGGAACGAAAATCCCGAACTAGACACCAGCCAACCCCACGCAAAGGGTATCGCCAAGAAAAATCGACCGTAGCCAAAGAAGATGTTCTCCGTGCCGTCCGTTGTCTTTTCTACTGCAAGCATGACCAAAGGCAGCAATAAAATCCCCAAAAAACCTAGCCATTGATTTTTGGATGTGGGCGTAGCAACTAGCAAAACAGCCAATGCGATTAACCCGCAACCCAACAATGGCGAACGTCCGCCGTAAGTGTGCTGCAAAAACCAGTTGTAACGCTGGATGCTCTCAGAAAAAACTTGCCACGAGAAATTGGTCTGAACCGTTGCATGAATCATCCATTCCGGATGTTGTGATTTTAGCGTCGCGTAGGTGATCACGAGTATAATAAGCCCCAATGTCGCTGGCCATATTAAGCGAATTGAATTAACAGCGGTCTGTCGGACCGGAGTCGACTTTATTCCAGCGAAACGGCTAAACTCCGCCATCCAAATAGGGAAGACACCCGGCAGCAGTAGCAGTCCATTCGCGTTTTGCATCAATCCCCAGCCCATCAGTAGTAGTCCGATGTTGAACCAGAGTCGCGATCGATGGATGAACCTCGTCGCCAAGGATGTCAGAAACACGGATTGCATGAAACCGCGAGAGATGTAAGTTGTTTGCAGCCATGAAATTGGAAAGGCCAAGCTCAAGCAGAGAATTGCGCTGCCTGCCAGGTTACCGCTGCGTTTTCGTGCGAGGTGCGACATCCAAATCCACGGGAGGGTCGACATGAGTGCTGTGACCAACGGAACCGAGCGATAGACAGGGATTCCCAACCAAATGAAGGGTGCTGCGAGCCAAGCTTCGAGGCCGGAGGAATAGAGTTGACCGTAAAAAAAGGGGGTGTGGAATCGGAAATGGGCAAAATCGTCCGCCATCTGCCACATTACACATTGGTCGGAATCGGTGTAGTTGCCAGAAAAATAACTATAGGCAAAGGCCCGTAAACAAAGAAAGGCGACAAGTGTGATCGGATATATCCACTTCTCGCCTTTCATGGTTAGATTGTATAAAGGAGGTAATTATGCCACGCTTCTGCGAATGATGTTCAACGCGCCACCGGCAACAAACCAATCGATTTGCTGTTCGTTGTAGCTATGGTTCACAGTGATAGTATCGCTGCTGCCATCGGCGTGGTTCAATACCATTTGCAAAGGGTTGTTTGGCGCGAATTCGGTCAATCCGAGGATGCTGATAGTATCGGCTTCCTGAATTTTGTCGTAATCGGCTTTATCGGCAAATGTCAATGCCAACATCCCTTGCTTCTTCAAGTTGGTTTCATGGATACGTGCGAAGCTCTTCACCAACACTGCACGAACGCCCAAATGACGGGGTTCCATGGCAGCGTGTTCGCGGCTAGATCCTTCACCGTAGTTTTCATCGCCCACTACGATGGTGCCAATACCCGCGGCTTTGTAGGCGCGTTGGGTACCTGGTACGGTATCGTAATCGCCGTTCAACTGGTTTTTTACTTCATTGGGTTTTTCGTTGAAGAAGTTGATGGCGCCTATGAGCAAGTTGTTTGATATGTTATCGAGGTGACCGCGGAATTTCAACCAAGGACCAGCCATAGAGATGTGGTCGGTGGTACATTTTCCTTTTGCTTTGATCAATAATTTAAGGTTGTTGAGGTCGGTGCCTTCCCAAGCTGCGAAAGGGTCGAGGAGTTGCAAGCGGCTGCTGTTTGGCGCTACTTTCACTTCCACGCTGCTGCCATCGGCGGCTGGGGCTTGGTATCCTGCATCTTCAACTGCGAATCCGAGGATTGGCAATTCGTAGCCGGTTGGGGCATCTAGCATCACTGCTTCGCCATTTTCGTTCATTAATGTATCTGTGAGTGGGTTGAAAGTCAAATCACCCGCAATCGCCAGTGCTGTAACGAGTTCAGGGCTACCTACAAACGCGTATGTATTGGGGTTTCCATCGGCGCGTTTCGCGAAATTGCGGTTAAACGAGTGTACGATGGTATTCTTTTCTTGTTTGTCGGCTCCCATGCGATCCCACATGCCAATGCAAGGTCCGCAAGCGTTTGCAAACACTTTGGCACCGATTTGCTCAAACACGTCGAGGAAGCCATCGCGCTCGATGGTATATCTTACTTGTTCAGAACCGGGGGTGATCAAGTATTCTGCTTTGGTTTTTAGGTTCTTTTCAGAAACCTGTTTGGCCAAAGAGACGGCACGAGAAATATCTTCGTAGGAGGAGTTGGTACAGCTACCAATCAAACCCACTTCAACTTTTGTGGGCCAACCGTTGGCGGCGGCAACTTCTTTCATTTTAGAGATAGGGGTAGCCAAATCTGGTGTAAATGGGCCGTTCAAATGGGGCTCCAAATCAGACAGGTTGATTTCGATTACTTCGTCGAAGTAGGCTGTTGGGTTTTCGTATACTTCCACATCCGCATTGAGGTGCTCACGAACACCGTTGGCAGCGTTGGCGATGGCTTCACGGCCGGTGGCACGGAGGTAACGCTCCATAGAATCATCGTATCCGAAGGTTGAGGTGGTTGCACCAATTTCGGCACCCATATTACAGATGGTACCTTTTCCGGTACAGCTCATGGCGTTGGCACCTTCACCGAAGTATTCCACGATTGCACCGGTTCCACCTTTTACGGTAAGGATGCCAGCGACTTTCAGGATCACGTCTTTAGGGGCTGCCCAACCGCTGAGTTTGCCGCTGAGTTTGATACCGATCAGTTTTGGCCATTTGAGTTCCCATGGCAGGCCAGCCATCACGTCGCAAGCGTCTGCACCACCCACACCGATGGCGATCATACCCAAACCACCCGCGTTCACGGTGTGAGAATCGGTACCGATCATCATTCCGCCGGGGAAGGCGTAGTTTTCGAGTACAACTTGGTGAATGATTCCGGCTCCGGGCTTCCAGAATCCGATGCCGTATTTATTGGAAACAGAGGCGAGGAAATCATAGACTTCGGCGCTTTCTGTGGTTGCTTTGGTAAGGTCTTCACCGGCACCAGTTTTGGCGGTGATGAGGTGATCGCAATGTACGGTTGAGGGTACAGCTACTTTAGGTCGGCCGGCTTGCATGAACTGCAACAATGCCATTTGGGCGGTTGCGTCTTGCATGGCTACACGGTCTGGGGCGAAATCTACGTAATCGTTACCACGTCCGAAGGCTTGCGGCGCGGCGTTATCCCACAGGTGAGAGAAAAGGATTTTCTCGGTGAGTGTGAGGGGTCTTCCCAAGAGTTCACGGGCGGCGGCCACGCGTTGGGGCATTCTTTGGTAAACGGATTGGATGAGGTCTAAATCGAAAGCCATGAATAGGTTTTGTAAATGAATTTCTACAAATTTCGGAAATTTTCCTCGGATTTTTTCGGAAATCGGCATCTTTGTAGGGTGGAGAAACCGCGGGTAATATTGGGCATTGATCCTGGCACTAATTTGCTAGGGTACGGAATGATTCAGATTGATGGAAACAAGCCGCGTTTGTTGGGTTTGGGCGTGGTTCGATTGGCCAAGGTGGGCGATGCGGGGGAGAAGTTACATCACATTTATGAGCGGGTGACAGCGCTGATTGAGGGGTTCGAAGTAACGGAAGTTGCGGTTGAGGCTCCCTTTTTTGGAAAGAACGTTCAGTCGATGCTCAAATTGGGTCGGGCCCAAGGGGTTGCCATTGCGGCGGCGATTGGCAAGGGGTTGCCGGTTTTTGAGTATGTGCCTCGCAAGATCAAGCAATCGATTGCGGGGAGTGGGAATGCGAGCAAGGAACAAGTTTTTGCGATGCTGCATGCGGAATTCAATTTCGAAGAAAAACCAGAAACGATGGATGCCACGGATGGGTTGGCGGCGGCAGTCTGTCATTTCTATCAGTTTGCACCACGGGCGTTTGGCACTACCAAGGGAGGCACTGCGGGTGGCAAGAACAAGGCTGGCGGCTGGGCGCAGTTTCTCAAAGAGAATCCCGATCGGGAGGTTTGATCACATCCGCTCAACAACCTCGATACCTAGTAAGCCCAAGGTATGCTTGAGGGTGTGGGCCGTGTGGTAAGCCAGTTTGAGGCGGGTGTTTTTTACGATTGAGTCGGTTTCACGCATGATGTGACATTCATTGTAAAAACGGTTGAATGTGCGGGCGAGATCAATGGCGTACTGACAAATCACGGCAGGTGATGATTCATTGCAAGCTTTGTTAACCTCTTCTGGGTAGCGATACAAAGTTTGGATGGTTTCGATTTCAACTGGCAAAAGCGCGGAATTGATTTCTGAAGTCTGCCAATCCCCTTCGCCGGCTGAACGCAAAATACTCTGAATCCTGGCGTAAGTGTATTGGATGAAAGGACCCGTATCGCCCTGAAAATCAATGCTCTCCTGGGGGTTGAACAACATCCGCTTGCGGGGATCTACTTTGAGAATAAAGAATTTCAAAGCCGATAAACCTAAGGATTCGTATAAGTTAGCAAGCTTTGCGTCTACCAATCCTTCCGTTTTACCCAGTTCGATGGTTTTGGCCTTGGCTTCGTCCACCATTTCCTGAACGAGTTCGTCGGCATCCACAACGGTGCCCTCGCGACTTTTCATCTTCCCGCTGGGTAAATCCACCATGCCGTAGCTCAAGTGGTGCATCCCATCAGCGAAAGGTCGGCCCAGTTTTTTCATGATCAAAAACAACACCTTGAAGTGGTAATCTTGCTCATTGCCAACCACATAGATACTTTGATCTACATGGTGTTGCTGGAATTTTAGATCCGCCGTTCCAATGTCCTGGGTGATATAAACGCTGGTGCCATCGCCTCGCAAAACAAGCTTTTCATCGAGCCCGTCTTCGCGCAAATCGATCCAAACACTGCCGTCGGCTTTGCGATAGAATACACCACTCTGCAGACCTTCGTCCACCACGTCTTTGCCCAACTTGTAGGTATTCGATTCGTAATAATATTGATCAAAGGAAACACCCAATCGCGCGTAGGTTTTTTCGAATCCGCTGTAAACCCAAGCGTTCATCGTTTGCCAAAGGCTGATGACTTCGGGTAGGCCGGCTTCCCAATCGCGCAGCATTTGCTGGGTTTCACGCATCAAAGGGGATTGATTTCTCACCAATTCCTTGATATCGTCTTTGAGTTTTGAGATTTGCTTTTCTTCGGGGGCTTGTTGGAGCTGACCGTAAATCGCGGCATATTTGGTTTGGGCGATGTCGCCTTCCGGTGCCCAGTTGCCCGTAAGCGCCGATTCAATGGTAGGTAGTGTTTCTTCGCGAAGGGCGTTCTCGAAAATCACATAGTATTTGCCCACCAAGTGGTCGCCTTTCATCCCCGTAGATTCTGGGGTTTCGCAGTTGCCAAACTTCTGCCAGGCAATCATCGACTTGCAAATGTGTATGCCCCTGTCGTTCACCAAGTTGGCCATAACCACATCGTAACCTGCTGTTTTATAGAGGTTTGCGACAGATACGCCCAATAGGTTGTTGCGCACGTGACCCAGGTGTAGGGGTTTGTTGGTATTGGGCGATGAGTATTCCACCATCACCTTTTTGCCTTTGCCTATCGATGTTTGTCCGAACGAGGCATTGTTCCAATTATCCTTTAGGAAATCGGCGTAAATCTGTGTGTTGAGCACGATGTTCAAGAACCCTTTTACCACGTTGAAATCGCTCACGATGGGGGCGTTTTCTTTGAGCGACTCACCAATGGCATTGGCGGTGGCTTCGGGGGTAGATTTCGAAAGGCGCAACAGAGGGAAAACCACAAAAGTGTAATCCCCAGCAAAATCTGGGTTTGTCCGCTCGAGTTTCACGGGTTGTGGGTTGCTGCCATAGAGGGTTTCGATGGCTGAGGCAATGTGATCAGATAGCGCCTGTTCTAGGTTCATGGGATTTTACAAAAATACGAAATTGGGAGGGAATTTGGGGTGAAATCGGTTGGGGCAGGTTCAGGGGAGTGGCTTTGGGGCCAAGATGAACCTCAATCGTGGTGATACCCCGTTCCTTTGAGGATGTTGAGGGCTCGGTAGATTTGCTCGGTAAGGACCAAACGCGCCAAGTGGTGAGGGAAAACGAAATCCGATAGGCGGATGCTGGGGTATTGATTTCTAAGTTCATCGGTGAAACCATATGCGCCGCCAATGGCGATGATGATTTTTCCGCGGGACTGGGAGAGGGTTTTTTCGAGGTGGGTGGCGAAGGCCCTGCTGCTGAAGGTTTTGCCTCGTTCATCGCACAGAATCAGGGTATCGCCCGGCTTCATCATTTTGAGCAAGGTCTCAGATTCCTTGGCTTTTTGGGTTTCGGGATCGGGGGTTCTAGCAGCGGGAAGCAGTTCGAGTTTTACGGCGTGCATTGGGGCGCAACGCTTCACATAATCGTTACAAAGCGCATCGATTTCCGAATTTTTGTGGTTTTCGATGGCGGCAATCAGGATCATCCCAATTAATTATTGAGAATTTCCAGGATTTTATCGAGTTGAGGGGTAAGCACAATCTCGGTTCTGCGGTTCTTCGCACGTCCTTCTGGGGTGTCGTTTCCGGCAACGGGCTGGGTATCGCCTCTGCCTACGGCTTGGATGCGCTTGGGGCTCATATTGGCATCGGCAATCAAAATTCGGGCGATGCTAGTAGCGCGCAAAACACTCAAATCCCAGTTGTCTTTGATGGCGCCTTTCATCGGAACATTGTCGGTATGACCTTCAATCGCCATTTGCACATCGGGTTGTTTGTTGAGGGCTTTGCCAATTTCGATGAGGGCTTCGCGGCCTTTTGGATCCACGTCGATTGAGCCAGAGGCGAACAACAATTTCTCGGGTAGAATCACATAGACTTTTCCATTGCGGTATTCCACTTTGATATCGAGTTTTTCGAAACCGGCCAATGCTTTGGCAATGGCTTCTTTGAGTTCGCGGACGGCGCGTTCTTTTTTGGAAAGTTCGGCTTCGAGGTCTTTCACGCGTTGCGATGTTTTTTCAAGTTCTTTACGAAGTTGCTCTAGACGGGCGCGTTCGGCTTCGGCCTTTGCCAGTGCGGTATTGAGTTCTAGCTCTTTGGTAGCTAGGGTTTTGTTTTTCTCGTTGATTTCTTGGGCCAGATTTTGTCGTTGCGCATCTAGCGAAGATCCAAGATTCCGGATGTATTGAAGATTTTCATCGAGTTGCACTTGGCAGGTTTCGATGGTGTCTTTGAGGGCGGAGATATGTTTTTCTTTTTCTCCTTTTTCGGCTTCGAGTTGGGCGATACTCGCTACGAGGGCCGCATTTTTTTCAACACAGTCGTCGTTTTTGCGCTTGAGCGAGGATTCCATTTCTGTTTTGGAAGCTTCGAGGGCTTGGTATTGTTTTTTGGTAACGCAAGAAGAAAGGGCGATACATGCCAGGGCTAAGAAACTCAATCCAATTCTCATAATGGGCGAAGATAGTCGCCGCGCGCGGAGCGCGCGGCGACCGTTATTCACATGTGTTGCCGATTGGACATCAGCAGCCCTCTTAAAAATTCAACTTGTAATAAAACAATGGCAAGAAGCCCAATTGGTAGGTCTGACGGAAATAAGGTGCTGTATCAATATAGCTGTACTTCAACACGTTCTTGCGGTTGGTCACATTCACCAAGTCAAAGGCAATCTCATGAGAAACGTGTGCCGCATTGATTCGGTAAGCAATCCTTACATCAAAACGCTGGTAAGCTGTTCCAAAGCGCTGGGTGTTTTTCAAATCACTCTTCTCGATGTATTCGCGCTCGTAAATCGTAGCCATCGTATCGATCGGAGAGAATCTACGTGCACCGGCAAATGTCACCTTGCCACCAATGTTCAATGAGTTCTTATTTTTGAAAACAAATTCCCTGGCTATCAATCCGTTGGCCGCATAGTTTGTATTGAAATCGCTACTTCTCCATACGTCGTCACTGCCCTGGTACTGCGCATCAAACAAACTCAACGATGCCAAATAATAGAAGCCCTTGCTAAAGAATTTTTCTACCGTAAACTCGATGCCATAATTGTATCCGCTGCCGGTATTCTGCAAACTGTCTGGGAAGAAACGAGAGAAACCGCTGCCAGTGTTGGCCAAACTGAACGATGAACCCTTGTAATTGTTGCTAGCCATAAGCATCTCTACGGGTAGGTTCTTCAGTGCCTGATAATAGGTTTCTACCTTGATTCTGCTGGCTTTGCCCATTTGGTGATCCCATCCCAAAACCGCGTGATTGCTCTTAGAAAGTCCCATGCCTAAGTTGTGAGGCGTGTTGTTTCCGGGTTTTTGGTAGTAGTAAACGTAAGCGCTTTGATTCTGTGAATGCATTCCCAATCCCAAGTTGATTGCATCGCGCTTGGTGACTTGGTATCGCGCTCCGAAACGCAATAAAGGACCGCTTTTGCTGGTGTTGCTGTATTTTTTGTCGCCCGCCATCGCAGTTCTAGCCAAAGGCGTATTGCTTGGGTCGTAGTTCACCGTGTACGTCTGCATTTGAATTCCAGTGCTGATGGTGAACGCCGGTGAGAACTTGTATTTCCATTGCACATAAGGAATCAACATAAACGCAGTTCCGTTAGAATTCCAACGCGTGCTAAACTTCCAAAACAAATTGCTGGTAGGGTTGAAATTCAATGCGCTATCCACAAGCGTATAATTGTATTGTGTGGCTTGAACCCCAATTTTCATCGAACTCTGGGCCGAGAATTTTTTGTTGTAAAACGCATGAATGCCATAAGTTTTGGTATCGAACATATAGCCCAAGTTGGGAACGATCGAATCGTTTTTGTATTGTAAGTAGGATTTGCCATCGCGGACAACGGTGTCGGTGACATGACGGAAAACCAGCTCGTGGTGGGCATTTACGCTCTGACGGGTGGTTGCCGCTGTAATCTTGAAATAACTGTTTTTGTCGATGTTATACTGAAAAGTGCTACCCCAAACATGCATTTTTGATGCAAAGTGCTGGTCGCGATCGTTGTCGCCATACAATTCCGAACTGCTCTCTTTTTGCTTGCTGATATTAATGTCGATGTCGCTCGCCCCACCAATCGCAAAGAAGCTCAAATTACCTTTGTTGTTTTTCATCGGCAGGTTAAACTTAAACGAATAATCTTGGTAATTGGGGATGGCATCGGTTCCGATGGGGATTTTTAGTGCGCCAAAAGCGGCGAGGGTAGAGTAGCGGTAGGTGATCAAATAACTGGCTCCACTTTTCTTGCTCACGTACCCTTCGGCGAGTGCGTCCCATCCCAATAAGCCGAGTTGAGAGCTGTATTCGCGTTTTTTGTTGTTACCGTTGCGCAATTTCAGGTCAAAAGCGCCGGCATTGGCGTTTCCATATTCGGCAGGGAAGGCTCCGGTAAAGAAATCGGAGTTGCCTAAAATTTTGTTGTTGATGATCGATACGGATCCACCGGTAGTTCCAGGAATGGCAAAGTGGTTGGGGTTTGGAATGTCGATGCCTTCCATACGCCACAAAATCCCTTGGGGTGAGTTTCCGCGAACAACGATATCGTTTCTGGAATCATCGGCCCCTTGCACACCGGCAAAGTTCGATGCCATACGCGCTGGGTCGCCCCGACTTCCGGCAAAACGGTCTGTTTCATCCACGGTAAACAATCGCGCAGAGATCAGTGCTGCATCGTTATTGGGTTTGTCGCCTTTTGGTTTGGCTTTGATGCTGACTTCGCCCACGCGTTCGATGACTTGTTCGAGTTCGTAAGCGAGGATTACTTCTTTTCCGGAGGTAACAACGATATTGTTTGTGCCAAAAATTTGGTAATCTTTTGCTTCAACGGCGATGGCGTATCGACCCACGGGGATATCGTTAAAAACGAATTCACCTTTTTCATTGGAGGTGGTTTCGAACGAGGCGGGCGGGTTGGTAACGGGGCCTTCGAAGAAGATTTTGGCTCCGGTAATTACGGACTGGGATTCTTTATCGCGCAGGATTCCGCGGACGGTTTGATTTTGAGCCCAAGTAGTTAATACGAGAGACAGGGTAAGAAAAAGGGTAATTAATTTTTTCATGTTCCGAAAGTAAGTGGGTTTAGCACTTCGATATTACGGAAAATCGCAACTAGGCGCAATCGATATTACGGAAAATCGCAAAAATGACTTAGGCCTCTTGATTCACTACCTGCTTGAGGTCGTTCTCCAATTGATAGGCTGTCAGCGACAAAGACGGATCGGCCTGAAGTTTTAGCCAGTGCTTGTGTTTTAGCCACCATTTCATTCTCAACGAGGGCATGCCTTGTTTGAAAAAGTTGGTAATCAATGGGTTGGCTCGCAAGGTGACTTGTTTCTGGTTCATATTTTCCCACAGGTAGTTGATCTCGTTTTCGATGCGATCCAACAACTGCACGCTAGAATCCATTTTGCCGGTTCCGTTGCAACTGATACATACTTCTTGGGTTGCAATTTCGGTAGCGGGACGAACGCGTTCACGGGTGATTTGCACCAAACCAAACTTACTCATTGGCAAGATGGTATGTCGTGCACGATCGGTTTTCATGGCGGCTTTCAAAGCAGTGAACAGTTCGTTCTTCTTTTTGGGGTCGCGCATGTCGATAAAGTCGATCACAATAATCCCGCCCATATCGCGTAATCTCACCTGACGTGCGATTTCATCTACGGCTTCGAGGTTTACTTTGAGCACATTTTCCTCACGATTTTGTTGGTCGTAGGAGGTGCTACCGGAGTTGACATCTACAACGTGGAGGGCTTCGGTATGGTCGATGACGAGGTAAGCGCCGCCGCTAAACGGCACATTGCGACCGAAGCTCGCTTGAATTTGGCGGTTGACGTTATATTGGTCGAAAAGACTATTTTTCCCTTGGTGGAGTTTTAGAATTTTCTCAGCGTCGGTATTGTATTTGCCCAGGGTTTCCTTTACAGCTGCATGAATTTCTCCATCGTTGGTTACAATTTGGGTAAAGGAATCGTTAAGGATATCGCGAAGCAGGGTTTGTAGGCGATTGCCTTCACCGAGTACTTTGCTAGATAGGGGTGCATTTTTGAGTCCACGGATCAAATCGTTCCATTTCTTCACCAAATCGCGCATGTCTTTGTCGAGCTCTTCGATGGCAACGCCTTCGCTTACGGTTCTGATGATGACACCGAAGTTGTGCGGGCGGATGCTGTTGGCGAGGTCTTTCAGGCGGGCTTTTTCTTTGGGGTTACCAATTTTCCGGCTGATAGAGATGGTATTTTGGAAGGGGACGAGGATAAAATAGCGTCCGGGGATTGAGATGTCGCAGGTAACCTTAGGGCCTTTGTTGGCGATAGGTTCTTTGATAACTTGAATGAGCAGGGGCTCACCGGTTTTAAGGACTTGTCCTATTTTCCCGGTTTTTACGATGGGTTCTTCGATGGTAAACTGATCAAGGTCGGCCGCACGCGGATGACCAGCGATAGCCGATTTGACCATCTTGCGAAGGGATGTTAAATTAGGGCCGAGATCGAAATACGTTAAAAAGCCATCTTTTTCACCACCCACATGAATGAATGCTGCGTTGAGTGATGGAGAGATCTTTTTGACTTTACCCAAGTAGAAATCGCCCACTTGAAAGCCATCTCCGGCTGTTTCGCGGTGAAATTCTATGAGTTTGCGGTTCGATAGCAGTGCAATTTCAACCCCCGACGAACCTTTTTGTATGATTAATTCGTTGGACAAAATGCCGTGTTATAATGGAAGAACCAACTTATTTTTTCTTGTGACGATTCTTGCGCAGACGTTTTTTACGCTTGTGCGTGGCAATCTTATGACGTTTTCTTTTTTTACCGCTTGGCATATCTTATGGTTTTAATTTATTGAACTAACTTTTGTGTTTTGATTGCCAAATTGAGGTAAACCTTTGCATTGACAGAATCTCCCATTACACCGAACACATCGCTCATTTCGAACAACCATCGAGGATTTTGGGGTTGCAAAGATATCAATTTTTCGCATTTTTTCAGCGCTTTTGGCCACTGTTGTGACTTTTTTAGCAGATTTAAATGGATAAAGTGTAATTCGATGTTGGTAGAATCGGCTTTTAGGGCATTTTTTAGGGTGCCTAGAAACTGCATCGGGGCGTTTAGGTATTCGCTTTGGTAGACGATGAGCGCGTTCAGCAGTGGCACATTGTTTGGATTGGCTGCCAGACCTTTGTCGATGTAATTTTTACCTAACTGAAACAAATAAGCCGACTGGATTGGTGTTTCCATGGCGCCAGCACCTGCGAAAATCAGGTTTCTTGCGATTTCTTCTTGGGGCGCATCGCTCATTTTGCTTTCGAAGAGATCGGCATTGAGCAAAGCAATCAGCGGAGCATTTTCTGTTTCTTCGGCCCATACCAATGAGGCCAACAAAGAATCTTTGGGGTAAGTACCAGGTTTGGAGGTAAGGACCCTCGCCACGAGTGGACTGGGTTTTGTTTTTTCGAAGACGGCGTTTAGGAATTCTATCCGTGTGATAGGTTGCTGGGGTAAGCCATCGTTTTGAGTGCCCGGCATACCGCTAGGCATTTGATCGGCGGCGGCGGTTGGGGTGAACGAAGAAGATTTCCATCGGTTCACAACCAATAACACACCCAGCAGTCCTAAGACGGCAACTAGAATCCATACGCGAAGGTTAGAATTTCCCACGCGACAAAGGTAGGTAAAGAAGATTAGAGCTTATCGGCCAAAATTTTGCTTTCCTTTACTTGGGCGGCAAATTCTTTGGCTGGCTTAAAGCGGGCAACATGGTGAGCGGGTACTACCAAACTTGTATTGCGTTTGATGTTACGAGCAACCTTTGTCTTGCGCATTTTAAGCTCAAAAGTTCCAAATCCACGGAGGTAGATATTGCTACCTGATACCATAGAATTTTTAACAACAACGAAGAAGTTGTCGATTGTTTCGGCAATCGCTGTCTTCTCTAATCCGGTGCGCACTGCAATTTCGTTAACGATTTCTGACTTTGTCATAATAATAGAAGTGCAAAAAAAATACAAAAGCCGTTCTTTTGCCAAAGTTTATGCAAAGAGTTATCCAAACTTTGTCAAGATGGTACAATCTTGAGTCGCGGGATCTTCCTTGGCGACATACCCGTGACCCATACAAAATATGGATTTCGGAGGTGATTTTACAGCAAACGCGGGTGGCTCAGGGCATCGGTTATTACGAGCGGTTTATTGTCGCCATGCCCAATGTTTCTGCCTTGTCGGAGGCTTCCGAGCAGGAGGTTTTGAAGCTGTGGCAGGGGCTGGGATATTACTCTCGGGCTCGCAATTTGCATGCTTCGGCCAAGCAGGTTATGAATGAGTTTGGAGGGGTATTTCCGTCTAATTACACAGACATTTTGCGTTTGCGGGGTGTGGGTAAATACACGGCGGCGGCCATCGCTTCGTTCGCTTTTGGTGAAAAAGTGCCTGCAATCGACGGGAATGTGAAGCGAGTTGGGGCCAGATTGTTCGGTTTATACGATGCAATTCACACTTCTGCGTTCGAAAAATCTCTTTTTTCTCTTCTTTTTGATGCGATTCAGGGGGCAGATCCAAATATTTTTAACCAGGCGATGATCGAAGTGGGGGCAACAATCTGCTTGCCACAGAATCCACGATGCGAAATTTGTCCGCTTGCCGAGGTCTGCGTGGCTCATTTGCAACAATTACAAAAGCAAATTCCGGTGGTGGTTAAAAAGCAAAAACCTATCGCCAAGCACTTTTATTACCTGTGCCTTCAGCATGGAGAACTGTGGGCATTTGCGTCGCCTCGAAGTGGAGGTATATGGCAGGGTTTGGTTGAGTTTCCGATGGTTGAGGGAACCGATGGTGGGATGGGTTTGGACGAGGTTCTGGCTGCAGTGGGTGCTGTGGATAATTTTTCGGTATTATCGGAGCGAACGTTTACACATCAGTTAACGCATCAAACAATTTACGCTACGTGTTGGTATTTATGCCTTTCGGACGATAAGTTTGTATCACCGGTGGATTGGCAATGGTGCAATTTGGAAGAAATTCAACGCCTGCCCTTGCATCGTTTGATGGAAAAAATGATTAAATTTACTTTATAAAATTGTTCAACAGCGATTTAAACAACAGTGTACTATGATTAACAAGGTTATTTTATTGGGCCGTTTGGGAAAGGATCCCGTGGTTCGCAGATTAGAAAATGGCAGGGTTGTGGCCAATGTAACATTAGCAACCAACGATTATTACACCAAGGACGGGCAACGGATGGAGAGTACGGAGTGGCACAATTTGGAGATGTGGGACAAGCAGGCGGAAACGGCTGAAAAATATTTAAAGAAGGGTAGTTTACTCTATGTGGAGGGTAAAATTCGGACAGATCGATATACTGATGCGGACGGACAAGAACGTCAGGCCCGCAAAATACGTGTCGGCAGCTTCCAAATGATGGGTTCGATGCTATCTAGCAGAACTGAGGAAGGCGGAAACCGCGAACAGGGCACTGAAGTCCATACTTCAGAAACGTTTCATCAAGAGGGTCCCAATTCTTTGGATGGTGGATCGGATGTACAGGATGAGGAATTGCCATTTTAATGCTAGTTATGAGTATTGATGAACCCGGGCCCACGGGTCAATTTATGTTGATGAGCATCGTAAAAACGGTGACCATGGCAGACGCACCTGAGATTACGGTGTATGTATTAATCATGTTACTTTGTTTGTTGATTGCTGCGATTTGCGCGGGGTCTGAGAATGCATTTTTCTCGCATCGCGACAGTGATGTGGAGGATTTGCGGGACGATAAGACGGTGGCATCGAAAATGATTTTATCGATTTTGGAGCGGCCCAAGCATTTGTTGGCTACGATATTGTTGCTCAACAGTTTGGTGAATGTTGCTTTTGTTCTGATCAGTATTTTGCTGACGGAGAAATTGTTTGATTTGGAGGCTTTGCCATGGTTAAAGTTCTTTGTGGAGGCGATTGTGGTCACCATTATCATTTTGGTTTTTGGAGAGGTGATGCCCAAAGTATTTGCGACGCAGCATTATCGTTCATCGGCGCGTTTTCTGGTTTATCCAATGCGCACATTTACTTGGGTTCTGTGGCCATTTACCCACCTGCTGGTGAAGTTTGGTTCGGTGTTGGAGCGCAGGGTGAAAGTGAGGGCGAATGAGTTAACACCGGAAGAGTTGTCGAGGGCTATTGATATGGCAACCGACGAGGAAGATGCGAAGCAGGAGAAGGAGATTTTGAAGGGGATTGTGAATATGGGGACGATTCAGGTGAAGCAGATTATGCGGTCAAGGGTGGATATGACAGCGGTGGCGAAGGATGTCGATTTTCACAAGTTGCTCGGCGTGATTCGCGAGGCGGGATTTTCGCGGATGCCGGTGTACGACAAGACGGTGGATGCGATTGTGGGGGTATTGAGTATCAAGAGTTTGATTCCTCATTTGGATGCGGGTATGGATTTTGCGTGGCAGCAGTTTGTGAAGACACCGTATTTTATTCCGGAGAACAAGACGATTGACGATACGTTGCAGGAGATGCGGACGAATCACAACCATTTGGCGATTGTGGTGGATGAATTTGGGGGGACGAGTGGTATGATTACGATGGAGGATATTTTGGAGGAGGTATTTGGAGACATGCAGGATGAGTTTGATGATGACGAGGAGCAGGCGTTTGTAGAGATGGGCAATGGGGTTTGGGTATTTGAGGCGAAGGTGTTGTTGGTAGATTTTATACGTGAGACGGAGTTGCTGATGGATATGTTTGATCATTTGGAGTTGGAGAGTGATAGTTTGGGAGGGATGGTGAGTGAGCGATTGGGGCGGATGCCGAAGCGGGGCGACGAGGTTCAGGTGGGTAAGGTGAGGTTTAGGGTTGAATCGGCGGACATGCGGAGGGTGAAGAAGATTAAGATAACGATGGAGGAATCGCATGCGGGGGAGGATTGATTTTACGAGGGTGAGGAATAATTCATTGCTGATGGGTGTCGTTCTTGTGGTGGTGGTTGCCGCCGCCTGCGGCGGCGGCAATACGGACTACGTCCCCAAGCCAAAAGCGTATCCTAAAATGTCGCTCCCGGCAAAATCGTATGGCCTAGCATCGCCTAGCGACCTGCCAATGAGTTTTGAAATTCCGACCTATTCGCAATTGAGTCCCGATACAAATCAAGCGGGGGTTCACACGCCAGGATGGTATAATTTGCAGTTCCCCAATTTAGACGTCACACTGCATCTCACCTATTACAAGTTCAACGAGTGGAATCTTTTTGACAGTTTGATGTACGATACGCGCAAGTTGGTGAACAAGCACATCCAAAAAGCGGATGATATTGTGGAGCGACCGACCCAGTTTTTGAATCCATCGGCCAAAGGCTTAGTATTTAGTATTCAAGGAAATACGGCAACAAATTTCAACTTTTATGTCACCGATAGCGCTTCTCATTTCTTGCGTGGTGCATTGTATTTTAACAATCATACCGAGTCGGATAGTATCGCGCCGGTGTATCAATTTGTAGAAGCCGATGTGTTGCATTTAATCAAAACGTTGAAATGGAAATAGGGTTGGTTCTGGTTAAGGCTATCACTTCAAAAACAATATTCCGTGCGGTTTGTATTGTTGGATTCTTATTTTCTGCCCCCATCGCTGCGCAAAATCCGAAGGCAAAAAAGCAGTTGGATGCGGCATTTACGGCTTTCAATCTTGCAGAATTTCCGGATGCGTTGGGTCTGACAAAAAAAGCCATTAAGATTGATCCGACCTATGCCGATGCATATTCATTGCAAGCTTCGGTTTATGAGGCTATGCGTGATACGCAAAACGCCAGTGAATCCTATCAGCAGTGTTTGAAAGTGGCTCCCCAATTTCAGCCTATGTATTTTTACTATGGGGAGTATTTGTATCGAAATAAACGTTTAAAAGAGGCGAGTGCGATTTTGTCGAAGTTTGATAGCGTTCCCATGATGCCCTCATTTATCCCCGCCAAACATGGCGCTTCGGTGCGGTTGAAGGAGAAGGCGGCGCGGTTGAAAGCCAGTGTGCAAACGGCCATGAGCGATGTCAATATTGCCGAAAATCTAAAAATCAAAAATATGGGGCCCTCCATCAATACTGCAGTGGATGAATATTGGCCGGGAATGCCGTTTTCGGGGAATCGTTTTGTGTTCACCCGTCGTTTGGGTGGCTCAGGGAATGCGGTTTTACAGGAGGATTTTTTCATGAGCGACCGCAAGGATTCAGTTTGGGGCAAGGCTTATTCGGCTCCGGGCGATATCAATACGCCAGAAAATGAGGGGACATTGAGCGTAAAGGCCGATGGTTCTGCGTTGTACTATACGCGCTGTAATCAACCCGGTGGATTGGGCAGTTGTGATTTGTACATTAGTGACTTGGATGGGAAGGGGTGGAAGCGGGGTTCTAATTTGGGAAGTCCTATCAACGGTGCCGCTTGGGATTGTCAGCCAGCCATTAGTGGCGATGGTCATACCTTGATTTTTGCGAGCAGTCGGGCTGGTGGGTTTGGTGGTAAAGATTTGTGGATCAGCTATTTGCATCATGGGAAATGGAGTATTCCAAAAAACATGGGTCCGGCAATTAATACCCGGGAGGACGATGATGCGCCTTTTTTGCATTACGACGGTGCGACATTGTATTTCAGCAGTTTGGGTCATCCCGGCTACGGCGGATCTGATATTTTTATGTCGAGAATGGGCATTGATGGACTCTGGTCGACCCCGGAAAATTTGGGTTCTGGATTAAATACACCCCAAGATGAATTTGGATTATACATCGATGCGGGTGGTAAGAATGGCTATTTTGCCAGTGATCGTCCGGGTGGATTGGGCCGATTGGATATTTATCAATTCTTGGTTCCGGAGAAGTTTATGCCAAAGGCGGTGACTTATGTATCTGGATTGTTGACGGATGCCAAGACGGGTTTGCCTTTGAAGGGTAGGGTTCGCGTGGTTGAGTTGAGTTCGGGTAAGGTGGTATTTACCGACAGTGTATCTGACTTTTTCATTCCATTGCAGGCGGGCGGAAACTATGCTTTGTTTGCTACGGCGAAGGGTTATATGCCTCGGAGCTTGAATTTTCAGCCGTTGGCATCGGATTTAGACCATCCATTTAAGGTGGGGGCTCAGTTGATGCCGATAGATGCGAAGCAGGTGTTTGTTTTGAACAATATTTTCTTTGATACGGATAAGTTTGATTTAAAATCGGAGAGTAAGGAGGAGTTAGCGATTGTTGTGGATTTGATGAAGACGAACGCGGGGATGGTGATTGAGATCAGCGGTCATACGGATAATCAGGGTGCAGTGGATTACAATATTCGGTTGTCCGAGTCGCGAGCCAAGTCGGTGGTGACGTATTTGATTGCGGCGGGTGTACCGGCTTCCCGATTGAAATTCAAGGGTTACGGATCTTCACAGCCTGCGGCGCCGAACGATACTGAGGCTAATCGTGCTTTAAACCGTCGCATCGAGATGGTAGTATTGAAGTTGAAATAACTGTTTCTGTTTTTAGGCTTATTGGATCTTGGCTTGAAGTTTGATTTGAAATTTCATCGAGGTTGGGCTGACCGGCGAGTATCCAAGCGGTGTACCAATAGCTGGCCACGGCTGCAATGGCTTGATTCATACGGGTTTCCACCATGTTGTTGAGTTGTGTTTCGTAGGATTTTACAAATTTGGGGTGAATCTGTTTTTTAGTTTTGCCATGTAGGTCGGTACTGAATTCATATTTTTTGTTTTTGGGCCAATTTTGGGAAAGTTGTTTTTCTGTTTTCAGGACGGTTGGGAGCAGGGCGTGGGATTGGGAGATGCTGTTCCAGATGCTATCGGCGGGAGATTCTAAGAAATGTCCATTGGGGGTGAGCAGCAAGTAATTGGGCAGGCTGATTTCTGGAATTCGGGTTTCCCAGAGGGCATGGATACCGTGTTGGTGGGTGAGCTGACCATCGTAGTTTTCGGTGGTATGTAGGGGCACGTGTACATCGGCCACGTAGTGGCCGATGTCGGCCGACAGCCGAAGGATGGCGGCCAGGTTTTTCTCTTGGAATGCCTTGGTGAGTCGGTATAACATCATCTGCACGTGATACGGAACGATACCATATTCAAACAGTGTGTCGGCCGTGAATTTTTCCACCGCTTGCATCCAGTATTTTGGCAGTGTATCTATGGGCAGCGCCTTTTCGTAATGGTCTAGGTCGATGTAATGTCGGCAAGCCTCCGCCGTATCGCTATAACGACGTTGATCGGGATCAACCGCATGGTCTGTAATGAATTGAATATGTTTTTTGTAGAAGCCGAATAGGGGTTGCGGGAGTGCAAAAACTGCATGTTGGTTGATGGTTTTATGACCCAGGAATCCCCATTGGGTTACGGTTGTTTTTACTGGGATCACATTGAAACCATCGCTGATGGAATTGCCGCAATAGGCAATGAAGCAAATCGCTAGCAGGATTTGATGTTTTAAGGATTTCATGGTGTGTCGTTCTTGGCTTTTTCACAGGGCTATTGTCACCATTGGACCGCGGTCCAATTACGATGCTATCGTTTATGCAATTCCCTCAGGTACAGTTGAATGGTATTTTGAAGACCGAGCATCAGTGCATCGCAGATGAGGGCATGTCCGATGGAAGCTTCTTGCAAACCGGGAAGATTCCGGGATAAATAATTAAGGTTGTGTAGGTCAAGATCGTGTCCGGCATTGATTCCAAGTCCAGCATCTACAGCCGCTTGGGCAGTTTTTCTATAAGATTCAAGCGCTGATTCTGCGTTGTTAGGATTTTCTTCGTAGGCTTTGGCGTAGGCTTCGGTGTAGAGTTCGATTCTATCGGTGCCTGTGCGTTTTGCCGAAGCGATAAGTTCAGGGTTTGGATTGAGGAAAATGGAGACGCGGGCCCCAGTTTTTTTGATTCGTTGTATGATCAGCGAAAGCTCTGTTTCGTGGGTGATAGTATCCCAACCGGCGTTGGAGGTGATGGCATCCGGCGGATCTGGGACCAAAGTAACTTGATGGGGTTTAACGGTTTCGATGAGTTGAAGGAAGTCCTCGCTGGGGTATCCTTCGATGTTGAATTCGGTGGTTACGGTTTCTGATAGTTGGACTACATCGGCGTAGCGGATATGTCGTTCATCCGGCCGTGGATGCACCGTAATTCCCTGTGCACCAAATTTTTCGCAAAGCAATGCCATTTGAACGACATCGGGGTTGTTGCCACCGCGAGCATTTCTGAGGGTAGCAATTTTATTGATATTTACGGAGAGTTTGGGCAGGGTTATTTCCAACATAGCGATACAAAAATACGGGGTTGATTGGGGAATTCGCTGTTGTTTTTGTGTAGGAATTCGACTCGAAAGGCGGTTTGCACTTTGTGGTTGCTGGCTTTATGGTTTGTGGTATTCGATTTAGGGATTGCGGCGTATATTTTTTTGGTTGCGGCGTTTGATTTTTTGGAGGAAGGTGATTTGAATTTAAAGGAGTATTCGATGAGGCAGTTGGCACCATAACCTTGTCCAGACAGCACATAATTGGCAATCTCGGTGGCGGTTGTTGTTGGTTGGTGATATAACGGGCTATTTGATTGATAGCAAAGGGTTTCGAATGTGATTTTGAGTGGTGTAAAGGGTTTTCGATGTGTGATGGAAATGGCAGCAAGCATACCATTTTTATATCTGTTGGGGTTGATTTGGGTTGATTGATTGGATGAGAATTGGTTTGGAGATGTCGTATTATTGATTCCAGATTCCCTGGACCAGATGGCATTTTGTGTCAGGGGTGAAATTGCAGAAAGGAGGGAAATTTTTCCCTTTACCGCCCAGCCGAAGGCTGGGCGGTAAAGGGCGACCACCGTCACGCGCCGACGGAAACCATGGGCAGATTGGGATCGAACGGTATTCAATCCTCCGTATTCCATCCGGTAATCAAGTCCCGGGGAAGCCGAATAATGCGTCGCTGCATCAAATTCCGAGGCAGAAATGTCGCCGCTTCGTCGGAGCTGCCAAAGCAGCTCCGACGACCACACCTTTGAATATTTTGCTGAAATTCCCAGCTGGTAAATTACACTCACAGGTTTTTCGCCGTTAGCATTATACCTCAGATTTTTACCCATTTCAGCTCCATACTTTACAGTGTATTTATAGTTTGGATTGCTGCTCAATGTCATACTGAGTCGTTGATGGTTTCTCTGAAATTCATTAAAAAGTCCTTGGGGCGGACGGAAATTCTGCTGAATAGAATAATATCGCAGCGAGAGGTCGGCGTTTTTGCCCATCGGCTTGACATACCCCATCACAAATGCTATGGGGTGAAATGTAGAAGGAATCTCGCTGGGTGCAAGAATGTTGGGATTAGTTTTTACAGACTGCCATTGCATTGCCATATTCATGAACCACATACCCCCGGATTTTTGAAAATGGGTACACCAAATCTGAGGGTAGTGAAATTTGTTACCCGCGCGCAGCGCGGGTAACAAATCCATCCATTCCCCCATCGCATTCCATGGCCGAGAATAGGCATATCCACTCCATGAAATCCCATAGGTGCAACGACGCAAAGATTGATATTGAACCGCCATCGTGCCATGCCATTGTTCCGTATTCTTAAACCACCGCAGCGCACTCTCGGTGCTAAACATCCCATCCGAAATCAAACTTTGAATCCTCCCCAAAGTGTCGGTTCGTGCAGAAAGCCTGTCCTGTGACACAGCAATAATCATCTGTATTTTACCCGCCATCTTTTTACCATTACCAAAACCCAGTCGGGATCCGTTCGCGCCGCCAACACCAAAGTTGAAGGCCATCGCCACCCCAGAATGTCCCCGATACTCATCAAAGCCCCGTTTCTCTGCCAAATCCCAATCCGGCGATTTCCTTGCCCACAACAATGGAGCACTCCAAAATCCCGAAAGACCGCCCTGCACCAAGCCCTGTCCCAATTGTAAAATATACCGACCCAAAACCAGTTTTTCCATCCCAAAACCGCGGCCCAACGGAATGTTTCCAACCCTCAGATGCCATTGCCGAAATGGAAAATTCAACCCCCGCACCGTCTCCCCCGGATCTAGCTGCAATGAGCCACCAACGGAAATTGTCTGTCCGTTATTCCATCGCAACTGCAACGAATGTCCCCAAGGCCCACCCAACGAATTGGGTATCGATTTTAGGCGATTCGGATAGTAAGTATTGCTATAACTGTGGTTCCCCTTTGGCGATTTCAATTCCCGAATCCATTCTGCCCTAGCCAGTTTAACCGACGGTGAAAAAATCAAAAACGGACGTAGTTCCAATAGTCGATTTGGGGCGAAACGACATTGTTGCAACTCCATCAAATCTAGGATTTCGCCGTATTGGGTTCGATGTTGAATGATCGACATCCCTTCCTCCAATGATAGCAGGGGATGACGAATAAGTTCCTCGGCCGTAATGTCATTCACATAAATTAAACTGTCGGCCACCGCCAACCCCTGTGTTCCGCTATTGTTCCAGTCGATGTCGGGCGTTTGCCCCCACAACGGAACAGTAAACAACCCCACAACAAAAAGACTTACCAGCTTTTTTTGATTTGCATTGCGCTTTGCCAACCCAATTGTTGGTGCCAATACACTTTTATCCCTCCGCTCCATGATTTCCAGTATTTTATGATTTGCAATGATGCTGGGGTTTCGGATGTTCGAAGGCCCAAAATCACTGTATATGTTTTGAAAGTGTTGGGGAGAATCGACCCCGAATAGATAAATCCGGCCTCCAAATAATTTTGTGCGGGGTTGCTACAGGCCAATACATAGGGTCGGCCACTGCCTTTTTTTACTTTGGGAAGCCAAATCAATTGCGATTCATTCCAAACGTAGGGGGCGTTGCTGGGCGTCCGAGAATCGGAACGACCCAAAACATCAGAGAGAAATCCGTTCCCGGTGTTCTTTGGCGATAGCGATGTCCGCACACTGCCAATAAAATCTCCGGCGGTACTATTTGACCATTGCCCAGAAATTTGGGTGATGGGCGCAAATCCATGCAAACCCAAAAATTGAGGTGCGACCGAAGACGGTGATGTTGGAGCATTAGTCTCTACAAACCGCGAGGCAGTTACACCCAATCCCACAGCGATGCCCAGTTCTTTTTGCAGTTGAAGGCGGTAATGGCTCATCAGGCGACAGTCCGACCATTCACGGGCGCCTTTGGTTTCAAAATCCCAGCGAAAACGACCCTGATAATGGGCGATATTTAGGTCTTGTAAACCGGTGCCGCTGGCATAGTTGCGAAAAACGCAAAAAGTTTCTGGCCTAGCACTTCGTTTGATGTCCCAAACAGGGGTTTCAAAGACAATTTTATAAGGAATGGGGTGGGTAAATTTGTACTCAAAGGCCGGCATCGAATCGCTCAAAAGGGGCGAGGCAAAGAGGGAATAACAGGTGAAAAACAAGCACATCGCAATGGGGTATTTGATCCATCCGATATCGCTTGAAGCCCTTGTCATTCCAGTTGTTCCTTGAGTTTAAGTAGTTTTTCTTTAAAGTTTCTCAGTTGAGAAATTAGCTCGGCTTGGGGTGTGATTCCGGTATCGTCTCGCTTCACTTTTTTGGAAACTTGTGACAGCCTTACGCCTTTGCTATGTGAAAGATAATAAATCTCTTTGAGTACCTCCATGTCCTTGGCGTTATAGAAACGGTCGCCTTTTTTGTTTTTCATGGGCTTGATTTGAGGGAATTGCTTCTCCCAAAATCGCAAAGTGCTTGCCGGAACGCCAATGATTTTAGACGCTTCGCCAATTTTTAAATAGGTTTTGGTTTGCAAGGTGCTTTGCATCGACGTGCCTTCAGCGTTTGAGGCGTCGCTGTTCAAAGGGTTGGATTGATTCACGGTTTCCATGGGCTGTTTTGCTGTGGCTAAATTAGTATCAAATCGAAGAAAATCGTTCTGCTATTTGGGTTAATCGAAACGGGTGGCTTCGCGCTGAGAAAGTTCTATCATTCGCTGATACTCCTCATCGGTTAGGTCGTTGCGATAGAAGAAGGCGGGATTGAGCGGATTGTTGAATTTGCGGACCTCATAGTGGAGGTGGCTGCCGGTGGAACGACCTGTATTGCCTACATAACCAATGAGTTGTCCGCGTTTTATTTTTTGGCCGGGCCTTACGATAGATCGACTCAAATGTCCGTACAAAGTGGTGTAACCGTTGCCGTGATTGATGACGATGTGGTTTCCGTAGCCCCAGGGTTCGGTTTTTATCAACGAAACAGTTCCGTTTGCGGTTGCGTAAATTTCGGTGCCCACTGCGGCGGTGAAGTCCATTCCGGGGTGGAAGGAGGGGGTGTGATAGAAGGGGTCTCTGCGATAGCCAAATCCGCTGGCGAGCTGACGTAGGTCTTTGTTTGCAACGGGCATAATTGCGGGGATCGCGTCGATGGCGGTTATTCTATTTTTTGAGAGTTTTTGCAATTTTACGAAGCTGGCTTCTTGGGCTTCGGCGAGCGCTTGCAGTTGGTCGGCTTTTTCTTTGATGCGCTGCAGCAGTTTTCCGTTGGGCAGTTTAGATAGTTCTGCGTAGTCTTTTCCGCGGAAATCGGTGGGTTTGGGCGGTGCGACGTTAAAAATCGACCGGTAGATATTGATGTCTTTGTCTTCGAGGTCTTGCAGGCGTTTTTCGAATTCATCAATTTGTCGGTTCGTTGTTTCGAGTTCCTGAAGCACGGCAAAATTGTTTTGCTGACCCGGGAGCATGTTGAATCGAACGTAAAAGTGGCTGATGATAAAGCTGAGGCCAACCACAAGGACCACGAAAAGGGAGGTTGCGCCAAATCTTCGCCAAAGCACATAGCTTCGATGGTCTGAGACCTTCTCAAAGCTGAGCGATTTGGGGTTGTAGAAGTATTTGGTGCGGCGTGCCATGGGTTTTGGTTGTTGGTGCTTAAATATCAAATATCATTCCGAATTGGTTTGGGTAAAGTGCAGTTTATACGCTTTTGCGCGCAGCACGTATTCATCTACGTTATTTTGGATTTGTTCTTCCACTTCGGGGCCGAGCGATTTTACGATTTTCGCGGGGGTGCCGAGAACGAGTGAATATGGCGGGATGATCATGCCTTGGGGGACCATGGCGTTGGCGCCGATGATGCTATATTCTCCAATTTGGGCGTGGTTTAGGACGGTGGCGTGCATGCCGATTAGGACGTGGTGGGAGAGGGTGGCTCCATGGACGATTGCGGTGTGACCGATAACGCAGTCGGAGCCAATGGTACAGGGCGCTCCGGGGTCGGCATGAATCACTGCATTGTCTTGGATATTGGTTCTTTCACCGATGCGAATGGTATCGGTATCGCCTCTGAGAACTGCCCCGAACCAGAGCGATGCATCTGCTTCTACTATCACATCACCGATGGCTGTTGCGTTGGGGGCGACGAAGGCGGTTGGGTGAATATTTGGCGGTATTTGCAATTTTTGCAACAATTTCTCGGGCGTCATCCTTTCAAAATTGCGTTATTTGTAAGTGATGCGCAAATTATTTCATGGTATTTCTCGGATGTGGGGTGTGGCGGCTACAAATGGCGTTTACAGTTGTGGGTCGGAAATGGCTCAGGTAGAGGATTTTTCTGATGCTTGGATGGCGGTTGATGGCGGACGGATTGTGGCTTTGGGCGGCGATGAAGGGAGTTATGGCGATGCGGGGATAGGTTCTCGGTTTTCTGGGTTAAAGGCATCGGACCGAAATTCGATTTTGGTTTCATTGGCTGCGGAGTGGAGCGCGGAATTGGTCGATTTGGGCGGGGTTGAGGTGTTGCCGGGTTTGGTAGATTCGCATACGCACATTGTTTTTGCGGCGCCGAGGCATGAGGAGTTTGAGATGCGCATCAAAGGGGAGAGTTACGAGGCGATTGCGGCTGCGGGGGGTGGGATTTTGAATTCGGCGAGGAAGTTGCAGGCGATGGATGAGGATTTGTTGTATGAACAGGCTGCGCAGCGTTTGCGGGTGATGATTTTGCACGGGACAACGGCGGTGGAGATCAAGAGTGGATATGGGCTTACGGTGGATGCGGAGTTAAAGATGTTGCGGGTGATTAAACGGTTAAAATCGACGTTTGATATTTTGATAAAAGCGACTTTTTTGGGTGCGCATGGCATTCCGATGGAGTATAAATCGAATCCGGATTCCTATGTGGATTTGGTGGTGTATGAGATGTTGCCGAAGGTTATGGCAGAGGGGTTGGCGGATCATATTGATGTGTTTTGCGATCGGGGATTTTTTACGGTGGAGCAGACTGATCGGATATTGAAGGCGGCATCGGCGGTTGGATTGCCATCAAAGATTCACGCGAATGAACTAGGGTTAACGGGGGGTGTTCAGGTGGCAGTAGCGAATGGAAGTTGGAGCGCGGATCATTTGGAGCATTGCAGTGGGGTTGAGATAGATTTATTAAAGGGTTCGATGGACGAGACATATGGTGGAACGGTGCCGGTTGGATTGCCGGGTACGAGTTATTTTTTGGGGATACCCTACGCTCCGGGTAGGGCGCTGATTGATGGGGGTTTGCCGTTTGCGATGGCTACGGATTTCAATCCGGGTAGCAGTCCGATTGCCAGTTTGCAGATCGTTTGGGCATTGGGATGCACGCAGATGAAGTTGTTGCCGGCGGAGGCATTTTGTGCAATTAGTCGGAACGCAGCGCGCGCGCTGCGTTCCGAAAATGAAGTTGGCGCGCTGGCCGCAGGCCAGCGCGCCAACTTCATCACCACCAAAACCCCAAACGCCATCCAAGCCATCCCCTATTTCATGGGCCAAAATCATTGTCATCAAGTGTTTGTGAATGGGTCGCTTTTTGAGTAATTACTTATTTCAATCCAATTTTATCCTAGACGTAAATATTTCTAACCCAAGGGGCATCCTAGCATTTTTGTCGTCTACCCTCTACCAAAAATCCCTTGCTCGATTTAGAAGCTACATACAAACAGTTTGGCGAACGCGTTTTTAACATCGCTCTGCAATATCTGCGGAATGTGGAGGATGCGGAAGAGGTGACGCAGGATGTGTTTTTAACCGTTTACAATAAGCAGAGTCAGTTTGAGGGGAAGGCGCAGTTGGGAACTTGGATTCATCGAATTGCAGTGAACAAATCTTTGGATTTTATTAAGGCGCGGAACCGACAAAAGCGGGGCGGGGGATTACTGTCGTATCTCACCGTGACTACTGAGAATGTGGCGCAGCCCAACAACGACCTAAATCACCCTGGTGTGGCACTGGAGCATCGAGAGGTAGTGTCGAAATGGTTTCATCGCATCGATCAATTGCCAGAAAATCAGAGAACGGCCATCGTGTTGGTGAGAATTGTAGAGTTTAGTCCTGCTGAGGCCGCGGCAATTATGAATTTGTCGGTAAAAGCCGTCGATTCTTTGTTGCAAAGGGCAAAGAAGAATTTGATAAAAATAGAGTTGAAAAGCGAGGGAAAATGAAAAAACCGACGTCTATTGGGCCAATCGACACTAATTTTGGAAGTGTCAATGATACAAAAAGTATGAACGAAAGAGATCCTTTAACCCCGGGTGTAAACATTGCAAGGGTAAGTCCGAGTCCGTTTTTGTTTACGCGAATTCAGGCGAAGGTTGATTCGATGAAGGATGTGCCGCAGCAGATGGGATGGGTTTCTTGGACTTCGATTGCGGTGGGTGTGGTTTTGATATTTTTCATTGAGGTGAATGCGGTTCGAAGTGGTTTTTCGTCGGCAAAAGTGGATATAACCAAGAATTTTTCTAGTCCAACAGAACAATTGTATTGATATGAAAACAGGATTTCAGCGTTTGGTGATTGTCTTATTGGTGTTAAATCTGATCGCGGTATCGGCGTTTTGGTTTTTGAATGGCCGCAATCATCCGGACAAAGGGGGTCGTGAAGATCGCGGCGGCCAAGGCCAGGGTGCAGGCCCTCGAAATGAAATCATTGATCGATTGCATTTTGATAAGGGTCAGGTCGCTCAATACGATTCGTTGATCGTTAAACATCGTCAAGCTGTGGGTGAGAAAGAAAAGCAAATTCAAGAATTAAGGACTTCTTTGTTTATGGGTGTATCGGCGGGGATGGATTCTGTGGTGAAGGATTCATTGATTGTTCATGTTGGTTCGTTGAATGCTGAAATTCAGCGGATTCACTACGGCCACTTTTTGAATATTCAGAAAATTTGCAAACCCGACCAGCAGGCTTATTTTGAGGGTTTGGTCAAGGATTTGTCGAAGATGTTTCGCGGCAGGGGCCCAAAAGGCAAGCCGGATGGTGGTTCCAAAGGAAATGCGGATGGCGGTCAAAAAAGTAAGTCGTATAGTGGCGCCAAATCAGAGGCACCGTAATTTTGCACTTGGATATGAGAGTTGTTTTGTCGCGATCGGCATGGTTTCTACTTTTTCTATGGAGTTTGATTTCTGGGGTTGCGGAAGGGCAGTCCGCTGTGGTTGTTCATCATCAAGTGAAATTGGGAGAGGTGCAGGTACTGTTGGGGGAGTGGCAGAAATCGGACAGTAATGTTAGTGTTCGTATCGATAAGTTGCGATGGTATGTGAGTTTGCCTCCGGCGGGGAAAAAAGGTTCAAAGGCTTGGCTGTTGGATTTGGCGGATTCGGCGAGTTTGGATCAACAGATGTCTCGGCCTGTAAATAATAGAATATCATTGCTATTTGGCATTGACAGCGCAATACAAGTGGCTGGCGTTGGAACGGGGGCGTTGGATCCTTTGCGGGGGATGTATTGGACGTGGCAAACGGGTTATGTGCAGTGGAAGATGGAGGGTGCGATTCGGGTTGATGGTTTAGAAAGTCCGCTGGAATTACATTTGGGTGGGTTTGATGGCGCAACAAAATCTCAGTCAATGCTTTCGGATTATTTGATCTATCCGACAACAAATTCGGTGATCGCTCAGTGGAATATTTCGCCATTTCTCGTGGAAGTTGTGCGTCGAAAAAAATTCGGTGTTATGTCGCCTAGCCCCATTGCCCGCGATTATTGTCGTATTATTGCCAACGGTGTCAGTTTTCACAAATAGTCGATTTTTAGGACTCATCACGGGGGTTGTATTTTCATCAATCACCGGTTGTATGATTTTTCAAGGCGATGCGAAGGGGCCCATTTTTGGATTTTCTGGCAGTGGGTTGGATGCTAAGTTCCAGCGGACGCTCATTGCGGAGGGCTGGCCGCGGCCGAAATACGATTTTACGCAGAATCCCATAGATCCAGAGATGGTGGCTTTGGGGCGGAAGTTGTTTTACGATGTGCGCTTGTCGTCTGACGGTCGGGTTAGTTGCGGTGGCTGTCATTCCAGTTACACGGCCTTTGCCCATGTAGATCATCCACGGAGTCATGGTGTTTTGGATAGGGAGGGCCGGCGCAACGCGCCGGCCCTCATGAACCTCGCCTGGCAATCAGAATTCATGTGGGACGGTGCCATCAAACATTTGGATCTGCAATCACTGTCGCCGCTAACGCATCGAACAGAAATGAATTTGTCGATCGATTCGATTTTGGTATTCCTAAAAAACGATCCGGGGTATCAACGGGCATTTGGCCAGCGGGAAATCAGCATCCCCAATATGCTAAAGGCTTTTGCGCAGTTCGAGTTGATATTAATCAGTCGGGGTTCACGTTATGATTCCATGAAACGAAAGCAGGTTGTTTTCAACGACCAAGAACATCGCGGTTATCAATTGTTCCAAAAAAATTGCGGGGTTTGTCATTCCGAGCCCCTGTTTTCAAAACCCGGAACCTTTGCCTCCAACGGTTTGCAGATGGATTCGCTTTTGCATGATAAAGGTCGTGCCGAAATTTCGGGCAAGCTCGAGGATGAATTTTTATTCAAAGTTCCATCGCTGCGAAATGTGGAGGCGACATACCCGTATATGCACGACGGGCGGATGAAAACGCTGACCGAGGTGGTGAAATATTATTCGGATCGAACGTTGTTGTTACCGAAGGCTTTGGGTGGCGGGCAGCATACCATCGCATTGAATTCGAAGGAAAGGGTTGATATGGTTGCGTTCTTGATGACATTAACGGATCCGGGGTTTTTGCAAAATCCATCGTTTCAGGAACCGCGTTGAGATTCGCCGTAAGCGGGGTCAGATTTAGGGTAGTTGCTCGCTGGAGGCATCGACCAATTCCTCATCAATCAAAAAATCGAAATAAATTGCATCGAATAGCGAAGGAAATTTGCATTTTTGTCGTCTTAAGACCCGTATGAAAAAATTACTTTTTATCGCTTTCGCTGCTTTATTTATTTCAGAGTCTACGGCACAGACGGATCCTGGCATCATCAATTGGATTCAGAACACCACTAATATCAAGGGACGACATTATGTGAAGGGGAATTCAACCCCGGTGAATGACGCGGTTTTGGCGAATGTTCAGAAAGTTCAATATTCTACGGATTGGGTTTATGTTTCCACCAATGGCATCCCATCGTATATCACTGGACCTTTTATGGACGGCAATCCGAGTTTGGCATCGTCGCAAAATGCGATTTTTAAGATATCGTTGAAGCCAGTTAAAAATACTGGAACCCCCACGAATACTACGGGTGGGAATATTGGAATTTTCATGAATGGTGTGGCTTTGTTTGATTATCGCGATGGTGTAAGTTGGAGTAATGCGTTGCAGGCGTTGAAGGGCGGACCTTTGATGGGCATGGGCGATAACGCTTGGAACCGCGATGCGGTGGTGGGTGAAAGATTGGGTTTCGACTGCGCAAAAGGTCATCCAGCCATGGGAAATTACCACCATCACCAGAATCCTTCGGCGTTTAACTTGGATCGCAAGGTGATTTCTACGGTTTGTGATTTGTATGCGGCCGATGGATTATATATTTTGGACAGCACCAAGCACTCTCCATTGTTGGGTTATACTTACGATGGATTCCCGATTTACGGCGCCTACGGATACAAAAATGCCGATGGTACCGGTGGGATTACTCGTATGAAGTCGAGCTACGTCTTGCGCAATATCACGGATCGTACGGTGTACGCCAATGGTTCAGATGTGATTGACGGCCCGGCGGTGAGCACGACGTATCCACTGGGTTATTTCCGCGAGGATTATGGCTATATCGTACCTACTTCTTCTCAGCCTGATTATTTGGATGAGCACAACGGTCGTTTCTGCGTGACCCCTGAATATCCAAATGGGATTTATTGCTATTTTGCTACGGTGGATGCGAATTGGAATTCGGCTTATCCTTATATCGTAGGTCCTACTTTTTATGGGGTTCGGACTGCAGCCAAGGTGACATCAATCACAGAAACGGTTAGTACTTACACCCCTAGCACTTCATTGGTGATGGGAAAAGAAATGCCTAAGATTTCTATCATGCCAAATCCAGCGTCTGAGGTATTGGCCGTTCAGATTTCAAATGGTCAGCAACAAGCTGTGAAGGTGGAATTGATCGATTTGCAAGGCAGAATTATTGCGGTTCAATCCATATTTCCAGGCAGTACGATGGCACATTTTGATGTCAGAAAGTTGTATGCCGGCGACTATTTGGTACGTGTTTTCACACCTCAGGGGTCGTTTGTGGAGCGTGTTGTGATTCTGAAGGACTAAGGATTTTCCTTGGTGATGATTTGGCTGGAGACCATAGTGTTTTCAGAGCTGTAGAGGGTAAATACATACTGCCCGGTAGGTAGGTTTTTTACCCCTTCATCGTTCAAAATGATTTCGTCTAATCCTTTGAATGCGGTTTCTGATTTATAGGTTCTAACCACGGATTGGGCTTGTCCAAAATGGGGCAAGAGGGCTATAACGGCGAAGACGGAGAGGGGGTGATATTTCATTTTATGGAAGTAAAAATTTTAACGTCAGGGTGTTGCCATCGCTCAATTTGGTTTTGAAGAAATAGGCTCCTGGGGCCCAGTTTGCTGCGTTGATGACTGCCGGGTTACCAGATTCTGCTCGATTGAGGGTGCTCGATTGATACACTTTGGCTCCGTTGATATTATAGACTGCGGATTCAGTTATGGAGACGGGGTTTGATCTGGAAATGGATTGCAGGGTGATTTGTTTGTCTTGCGAAATGACGATGCGATAGGGGCTGTTGGCCGCGCTGATATTTTTATTCCCAACGGTGAGTTTACAGAGTGCTTGTCCTTTGTAGTTGCTGGTGGTGGTTCCCGCGGGGGTGATGAATTTGAAGGTATAATCTCCGCTGGCTGTCCAACTATAATCCACGGTATCTTTTTCGGTGCCGAGGGTATAGGTGAGTTTGAAACCCATGCCATTGGGGTAGGGATGATTGTGTGTGATGGTAGCTCCTTTTAACGGGGTTAGAGCAGGCCGCACGGCGTTGGAGGAAGCCTGCGGAATGATTTGCAAGGTCGCATCTTCGGTAACCTCGCCCACCATATTTCCAATCATATACGGCGCTGTAATGCTGCTATGGTAGTGGTAAATGCCATCGCTGCCGTAGTGTCCGTGGTTGGCATCCAAAGTTTTCATCGCAGATCCATCGGGTTCTTTGCTTCCGTAAATCGCGAAGCCATCCAGCGCAAATGCCACCGGGGAAGTTAGAGGCATTTTGTTGTAAAGGACATTTGGCGCAATGTGATAATGGTAATCGTCGGCCCTACCGCAATGCCCACCGTATTGGTCGAGCTGACCATCCAAAAACGCATCAACACCGGTGTTTGTATATGGGTTGAAAATGGCAATTCCGTTCACCGCAACAGCGATTGCGCCACGTAGGAAGTGGTTCTGGTTTACAGGAACTGGGGTGGCGGCAACAATAGGATTCAATGGGATCGACCAAGCATTGCTGCCCACATAGCATTGAGGGATTGGAACCTGCTGCTGCCATCCCGTAATACCGAGCATCGTTTCGTGGTCGGGCAAACCCAATGATTCCACATAATAGTATTTGCTGTCGCTGCGAGTGCTCACTGCAGGTTTGTAATATGAAAATGCCGAGTCCATAAAACTGACTCTGGTGCTGCCCATCCATCGTTTTGCTTTGGTGGCAGTGAAGCTTGTTAGGGTAATCAAAATGGCAGAAACCACGATCGGAAAAGCAAATTTAAGGGGCTTCAGCGCTGCAATTTTCTTAAGGGAGACAGCGAGAAAAAGCATAATTCCAATCAATATGAGATAGTTTTTGTTCGACGTTCTTTCAAGCGTTTCGTTAGAAGTTAAACCAGTTGAAATTGTCTTTTCCCTATATTCATTGGCTAGTTTAATTGCCATTAAACTATTGGTTTCTAATCGATTGCTTGAAATATTCTGCATCGCATTGATTTTCTTGATCCAATCTAGTTTCTTTACAACTAATTGTTGGTCAGACTCGCATAAATTAGATAGAACGATGGTTTTTACGCCCCCTTTATCTGTTTCGATCATCACTTTTTCGCCTTTGGCCAAATAGAAGCTCCCTCTAAAAGTAGTGCCATTTTTCAATGTCCACTGGTGAGGTGCTGTGATTTCATAATGGGCATCGTGTCCCAAAACTGTTTGGGCGAATAGGGCGGCGATTGACAGGAGTAATATTTTTACGGTTTTCATGATGAAGATTTGGTTTTGATAATGAAAATGCTTTTAAATGACAGCTTCGTTTTGGTGGTGTGATTCCATGTCAAAGGTCGGGCGTTTGGGTCTTTGAGAAAAATCCAATTTGTAAATTATAATTTTGATTGGTTGAGGGAACGAGATAGTAAGTATAATCGTTTCGTAATCGGAGTAAGGGGCGACAAAGTTAAACTCAGAAGTGTATTTGACTTTAGTTATGCTGTGATTACAGAACGCGTGGTTGTATTGAGACATTGATTTTTTATGACAATTTTATGACAATTAGACCTTCTTGTTGCGTTGGTTTTTGTTGAAACCCGTGCTTTTTGGGGCTACGAGGGTCTTTTTGTGGAAATTATCATATAATTAAATCAAACATCACTCATACATTGTCAAAAAGTTATTGTTGAAAATACTATAACTAGATAATTCGTTTATATATTCGAACTGATTAAAACTAAAAAAATGATGAAAAAAATTACTACAATTGCCTTGGTTGGTTTTCTTTTTGGAACCAGTTTGGCACAAATCGCTGGCACATGGACGTTGTCGCCAGTTGAGACCTCTCTTGCTGTAGGGCCTGCGAAGGGCGACTACGGTTGGTGGAAAGTTCCAGCGGCTGAAATTACTGGTGTGCGTGCTTGTCAGTTCGATGATGAGTTCGTGTTCAATGCAGACGGAACATTCAAAACAAATTTCCAAAATTCTACCTTCTTGGAAGGATGGCAGGGTGGAAGCAACGCTTGTGGAACTCCCGCAGCGCCGCACGATGGTTCAGCGAGTGCAAAATGGAAGTACAATGCAACCAGTAAAACCATCACTGTGTATGGTAAGGGTGCTTACCTTGGGTTGGCTAAAGTATTTAATGGTGGTGAGTTGGCTAAGTCTGCTGATGCAAAAGATTCTATCACTTATGAAGTAACTGTAACAGGAAACAAAATGTCTTTGGATATTTCGATTGGCGGTGGTTACTGGCACTTTGAAATGAGTAAGAAAATGCCTGCATTGAACCCCACTGGATTGTGGAAATTACGTCCGGTATCAACGTCATTGGCCGTGGGACCAGCGAAAGGTGATTATGCTTGGTGGAAAGTTCCAGCGGCTGAAATTACTGGTGTACGCGCTTGCCAGTTCGATGATATTTACAGTTTTAGCGCAGACGGAACCTTTAAAAATCAACTTCAAGGTTCTACATTCCTAGAGGGATGGCAGGGTGGTTCAAATGCATGTGGCACTCCAGTTGCGCCTCATGACGGTGTGAATGCAGGTAAGTGGTCTGCAAATAAAGACAAAGGTACCATCACGTTGGTAGGAAAAGGTTCTTATTTGGGATTGACAAAAGTATACAACGGTGGTGAGTTGTCTACGCCTACAGCGGCCAAAGATACCATCATCTACGAAGTAGCGATTGTTGCTGATACTATGATGGTTGACATCGGAATTGGAAACGGTGCTTACTGGCACTATGAGTTGGTGAAAACCACTGCTCCAACAAGTGGTGTTGTAAACAATGCTGTTAACGGTCTGGTAATTTACCCCAACCCAACTTTTGGCGATTTCAACGTTTCTTTGACCAATGGTTCTATGATCAATGTGGTTCGTGTGATGAATTTCAACGGACAAGTTGTTTTGGAAGAAATGGTTAAAAAATCAGCGGTTCGCATATCAACTGAAGGTTTAACAACCGGTAATTATTTGATTTCTGTTGAAACCAATGAGGGTACTCTAGTTCAACGCTTCATCAAGCACTAATTTATTCTTAATTTATATTTCTAGGGGGGGTGTTTGCATCCCCCTTTTTTTACTCACTAAATTTATACCAATTACCAATATATGCGATTGTTTTTAAGATGTGTAGTTGCCTGTTTCGTTGTAAACGGACCCTCCGTTTTGATGGGTCAGGTCGATACTTCAGACACTTCCGGTAGGATGGAAGATGTGTTAATTATCGGTTACGGAAAGTCCACAAAAAAGGAATTTACGGGTGCCAATTCTTCTTTGAAGGGACAGTCTTTGGAGAAGTTGAACATCCCTCGGATGGACCAAGCACTTCAGGGTCAGATCCCAGGAGTAGTTGTGAGTACCAATTCGGGTTCTCCGGGTGGTACGTCGAGCATTCGCATCCGTGGTTTGAGTACGTTTGGCGACAATGATCCATTGATTTTGGTGGATGGTGTGGTGTATGATAGTGAGGGTTTGAATGCGTTGAATCCCAACGACATTGCATCGATCAACGTGTTGAAAGATGCTACAGCGGGTATTTATGGTGTTCGTGCTGCCAATGGTGTGATCATCGTTGAGACCAAAAAGGGTCAACTAAAATCAGCACCTCGTTGGGAGTTTTCGGGCTTTCAGGGTATGCAGCAAACCGCCAAGAAATTGGATTTGTTGAATGCCAAAGAGTATGCGATTTTGAAGAACGAGATGTTTGCGGCGGGTGGTGAAGCGATGCCATTCAAGAACACATCTTTGGGCGAAGGAACCAACTGGCAAGATTCTATTTTCAAATTGGCGCCGGTGTATCAGTACAACGTATCGGTGAGTGGCGGTAATGATAAGTCAACGTATTCTGTGGGCGGCAGTGTTTATGACCAACAGGGTATAGTGGGTTTGGAAAAGGCCAACTTCAAGCGAATCAATGGCCGTGTGAATTTCGATACTCGTATGTCGGACAAATGGCGTTACAGCAGTGTTTTCTTGTACACCAATGAAAAGCGTTCAGGTTTACCTGAAAACGGCATTGGTAGTGTACTATACAATACGATCAATGCCTTTCCCACGGATCCGATCAAAGGATCGAACGGAAAGTACACCTACTTGGAAGAAGTAGCAGATATTATCAATCCTTTTGCGCAGATGGCGAATACCTACAACTGGGCATGGGTTAACAAGTTTGTGGGCAAGCAGGAGCTAACCGCAGATTTGAGTGAAAATTTGACATTTACCAATCGATTCAATTACAATTTTGCATTGGTAGACAATAAGGCATTTTCTCCTTTGGTTTGGTTTGGAACAGGCAAAGCGCAGAACACGGCATTGAACGAGAATTTGGATCCAACGATGGTGGAAATCGCACCGGGAACCAAAATTGAGCGTGGCGCATCTGTTTCTGAAGGCAAAGCCACATATGGAGATTTAAATTTTGAATCATTTATAAATCACAAACACGAATGGCGTGGGGGTAGGAAGTTGAAAACAACCGCAGGATTTTCTGTGTTTCAACGCAGAGGCAATTATTTGGGCGGTACAGCTTACAATATTCCCAACAATTCATTGGATTTTGCAGATATTTCGGCCAACTTGGCTGCGGGAGGATACTTGAACAACGTATACTCTTGGGAGTTTACTGAAAGGCTTTTATCGGCCTTCGTTCGCAGCGAATACAATATTAGAAACAAGTATTTCTTTTCGGGCATTTTACGTCGCGACGGATCAAGCAAGTTCGGACCCAATTCCCGTTGGGGATGGTTCCCCACTTTGTCTGGTGCATGGTTGATTTCAGACGAAGATTTTTACAACGTGAAATGGATGCGCAGTGCCAAATTGCGTATGAGTTACGGTGTGAGTGGTAACGATCAAATTGAGAATTTTGCTTACCGTGGTTTGCTCAACGGTGAGGGTGATTATATATTCAATGATATCATTGTAAAAGGAGTGGCCATTGGTCGTGCGAGTAACCCTGATTTGAAGTGGGAATCTACTACACAGTTCAATTTGGGTACGGATTTGTCATTGGGTAGGTATTTCACCACCACGGTGAATTATTTCGTGAAACAAACCAAGGATTTGTTGTTTCAACCCGATGTATCTGGGGTTTTAGGAACTGCGGGACCTGGAAGTTACCCTCCGATTATCAATGCGGGAGATGTTTCTAACAGTGGTGTGGAATTGGATGTTCAGTATCAAGGTTCTATGAAAAAGCGTTGGAATTTGAGCATGGGCTTTAATGTAGCTTATTTGAAGAACGTGGTTGTGAGTACACCCAAAGGGGTTAATTACATTCCTGGAGCTGCTTTTGGTGTAGGTGGCGGTGTAGCTTCTCGTTTCCAGAAGGATTACCCCATTGGTTTCTTCATGGGTTATCAAACCGATGGCATTTTCCAATCACAGGCAGAAATCGACAATTCACCCGTGAAGCAGGCCGGTGCCAAGCCTGGCGATTTCAAGTTCAAAGATTTGAACGGCGACGGTGTAATCAACTTCTCTGATGACAGTGATAAAAAGAGTTTGGGTTCTCCTTTGCCCAAGTTTACGGCGGGTTATAATTTGAGTTTGTCTCGCGGTGGTTGGGATTTGTCGATGCAGTTGTATGCGGCGGTTGGACAGAAAATCGTGCGCAACTATGAGCGTCAACAGCCTTATGCGAACCAATTGTCGTATACCATCAATCGATGGACTGGACCGAACAGCACGAATGAAAATCCCCGTTTAACCACATCGCTCAACAGGAACAACGTATTTTCTGATTACTATGTGGAAGATGGTTCATTCTTGAGGTTGCGGAACTTGCAGGTGGGTTACACTTTGCGCGGCAAGCAATTGCAAAAATTGAAAATGACTGGTTTACGGATTTATCTGTCGGCCAATAATATTTACACCCTAACCAAATACATGGGCTACGATCCTGATTTGGGTTCGGTGGGTGGTGCATTGGGTGCGGGTATCGACAACGGTTTTTACCCCCAGGCCAGAACCATTATGTTGGGCTTCTCAATTCGCTTTTAATGATGAAAAAGACAATTTTAATTACGTTTGTTTGTGGGCTTCTGTCGTTGCCAACTTACAGCTGCAAGAAGTTTTTGGATGTTGATCCAGCGTATACTCAGGATGCAGACAATTTTTTCAATACGCCAGTTGATTATCAGCGTGCTTTAACGGGTGCTTATGATCTGATGCAGGGTTCTTTTATGTCGGTTTGGATCGGTGAAATCGCCTCAGACAACACTATAGCAGGCGGGGAGAGTGTGACGGATACCAAGGGTTTACATGAATTGGACGATATGAGTCATGGCGCAGTGAATCAGGAGTTGAGGAATGTGTTTCGTTGGAATTATGCGGGCATTACCCGTGTGAATTTCATAATGGAGAACAAAAACAAGATTGATTTTCCGGGCAAGGAGGGTATTTTGGCGCAGGCTTCGTTCTTGCGTGCTTTTTACTACTTTGAGTTGGTGAAGTTTTTTGGCGATGTGCCATTGGTGGTAAACAAGCGTTTGGGTGCTGATGAGGTGACCACGGTGGATCGCGCGCCCAAGTCAGATGTATACAAGCAGATTGAATTGGACCTCAACTATGCCATTTCCAAGTTGGATTGGACGGTGGCTGAGAAGGGCAGGATCAGCAAAGGTGCGGCGTTGGCGATGTTGGGCAAGGTGCAGTTGTATCAAGACAAATTCGACGAAGCGGCTGTGACTTTTCAAACGCTGATAGATCAGAACATGTACAGCTTGATTCCAAACTACAATCAGTTGTTTACGGTTGCCAATGAAGGCCACAAGGAAACCATTTTTGACGTTGAGTATACCGGTGCAGAGGGTGGTGGATACGGTTGTTTGATTTGTTTGGAAGGCAATGCGGGTCCAGGTTTCCAGGGTATCCGTCAGTACAAAGGCCCCATTTACGGCGATGGCAACAGTTACAATTTGCCCACCAAGAATTTGTACGATGCATTTGGTGCGGGTGACATTCGCAGGGATGCGACCATTTTGGACATCGATGCGTTTATCGCCAAGCAAGCCAAGCCGCAGGACATTACTTATGCAAGGGGTGCTGGCGGACATACGGGTTACTACAACAACAAGTACATCAAAAAAGAGGCGGAGATTGGGTTGCCAGACAATGATTTAACGAGCCCAGTGAATTACAAGGTGATTCGTTATGCAGATGTTTTGTTGATGGCAGCGGAGGCCAACGCGCGGAAATCATCGCCCGATGATAGCAAGGCGAAGACCTATTTGAATTTGGTGAGAAAGCGAGTAAATTTGAGTGACATTACTACGTCGGGCCAAACTTTGGTGTCTGACATTTGGAACGAACGCAGATTGGAATTGGCTTGTGAAGGTCATAGATATTTTGATTTGGTTCGCACCAAGCAGGCGGCAACCACTTTGATTGGGTTTGTGACTGGCAAGCATGAATTGTTTCCTCTTCCACAGGTGGAGATCGATTTGGCGGGTGGCAATTGGAATCAAAATAGTGGATATTAACTTTTTAAATAAATAGGAATATGAAATCAATAAAAATGTTTTTTCTCAGTGTAATTACTGTATTTGCACTGGCTGGATGTGAAGATGAACCATCCTTGGGCGATGCGCCAACTGCTGCAGACGCTGAATTCACTTATGCGGCAACGGCTAACAATCCAAACGTGATTGAGTTCAATGCGAAGAACAAGAACTTGATCGCCAAGTGGGATTTTGGCAACGGAACCAAGGACGAAGGTCCAACCGCTTTGGGCACATTCCCTTTGAAGGGTACTTACACGGTAACATTGACTGTGTTTAATTCGGGTGGAAGTGCTTCTTCTGCGCAAACGATCACCATCGCACAGGATGATGCGTCTTTGTTGAACAACGCTTTGTACACGATTATGACTGGCGGAAGTGCTGGCAAGGGTTACAAAACTTGGCTGATTGATTCTTCGCGGGATGCACATTTTGGTGTGGGTCCCAATCCAATTGGGGCGGCGGGCAATTATCCCGAGTATTGGGCTGCCAAGAAGAACGATAAATCAAACACGGGTTTGTACAACGATGCGTTTGTATTTCACTTGAAGGGGTTTGCGTTTGACCAGATGACCAAAGGTGATGTTTACATCAATTCGGCGCAAGCTGCCAATTTCCCAGGTGCAACTATATCGCCCAAGACCGATTACACTGCGCCGTTTGCGGATCAGATGAACCAGAATTGGACCTTGAAGATGGGCGCTGATACCACCTTAACTGTGAGTGGGAAATCGTTCATTGGTTATTATACTGGTGTGAATACTTACAAGGTAATTCGCATGAGTGAGAACGAAATTTTCTTAAGGTACATCGATGCGGCAAATCCCGCTTTGGCTTGGTATGTGCGTTTGGTGCCTGATACTTATCCCATTGATAACGGTGGAAGTACAGATCCAACCTATACGTTGCCAATTGATTTTGAGAGTGTAGAACCAAAGTTTACTACGTTTGGTGGAAGCACGTATGCGATCATCAACAATCCAAAATCGGGTGGTATCAATACCAGTGCGAAGGTGCTGGAAACGGTTCATGGTAATGAAGTTTGGGCTGGTATTTTCGTGAATATGACCAACAAATTCAATTTTTCTACAAACAAGAAAATCACGGTAAAAGTGTATGCACCTGCTACTGGAAAGATGAGAATTAAGTTGGAAAATGCCGACAATACCACGGAATTTATTGAAAAAGACGTGGACGTGACGGTGGCCAATCAGTGGGTTGAGGTTTCGATTGATTTTAGCGATGCGGATCCAACGAAATTCAATCGTTTGGTATTGTTCCCAGGTTGGGATGTGGCCAATGCTGGCACTTATTACATAGACGATATCAGGCAAAACTAAGATGCGTGGGATATTGAGATTGGGTGTGTTGGGTTTGTTTCTTGGCATCGGTTCAATGTTTTTGGCCGCTTGTGAAGACAAACCCGTGGATCCAGTTGTTTTGCCTGAGAATTTCACGTGGACAGTAGATTATTCGCCGAGCGTAAAGGGCAAGGTGATTATCAATATGAAGGCCAATAAAGCCAACTATTTCACTGCCATTTTCAAGGACAAGCAGGGTGATGTAACGGTTGAATCGCCTACGGGTGTGGCCAGCTATACCTTTGCTGCTGAGGGGACCTATCTTGTGGTGTTGCAAGCTCACGCGAGTGCTGCTCATTACATTGAGCGGGTTGATACTATAAAAATTGAAGCGGTTACGTTGGGAGATGGTTATTCCACGCCCACATCTTATTCGGGCTATAATTTGGCTTGGGCCGATGAATTTTCAGGCGATGCTTTGGATTTGGCGAGTTGGGGCTATGACATTGGCAACGGTTCTGGCGGATGGGGTAACAACGAGTCTCAGTATTATACTTCAAACAATACGAATTGTTCGGTGGGTAATGGCAAGTTGACGATCACGGCGAAGAAGGAATCCCAGGGAGGTTATAATTACACGTCGGCGAGGATTTTGACCAAAGGGAAGCGAGAGTTTCAGTTTGGTAGGGTCGACATTCGTGCGCGTTTGCCAAAGGGTCAAGGTATCTGGCCGGCTTTGTGGATGTTGGGTGCGAATTTTGGAACTGTGGGATGGCCCAAATGTGGGGAGTTGGATATCATGGAGTTGGTAGGTCATCAGCCCAATCGGGTGCATGGTACTGCACATTTTGGCAACAATCCTCCATCTACGCAGAGAACGGCTACTTATGGGTTATCATCGGGTACTTTTGCCGATGCATTTCATGTATTTACGATGAAGTGGGAGAATAATTTGGTTGAGTGGTACGTGGATGATATGAAGTTTCACACCTTAACACCATCGAATACAGGGGGGATTTATCCTTTCAATGAGAAGTTTTTCTTTATTTTCAACTTGGCTGTGGGCGGCAATTGGCCGGGATATCCCGATGGTACAACGGTGTTTCCGCAGCAGATGGATGTAGATTATGTGCGTGTGTTTCAGAAAATTTGATTGATCACGATGCGTTTATATAAAAGGGGCCCCGCGCAGCGGGGCCCCTTTTATATTGAAGATAGATTGGGGATTGATTGTGAATCTATCAGAATAAATTTGGGTTCGTTACTTAATTTAATCCGTTACTTAATCTGAACCGTGGCTGTTTGGTCTTTGAGAATGAAAGTGATATCGCCAGGTTCGGTCACACGCTGTAAACCTTTGTTGATGAAACTCAAATCGTGGTAGCTAACATACATGCTAATGGTTTCGCTTTCGCCGGGTTGTAATAATCTGGTTTTGCGGTACGCGCAAAGCTTTTTAACCGATGGGGTGATACTGGCAAATTCATCGCGGTAGTACAATTGACATACTTCCTTGCCGGGTTTGCTGCCTTTATTTGTTATCGTTAATTCAATGTTAAATCCCGTACTTCTCATTTGGTTTAGGCGGTACTGTTCTTGTTTTTGTAGCTTTTTAACTGTGGATATATCAGGAATAATGGATTCCGTTGGAAGGGTCATGATACTTTCCATTTCCACTTTCATTTTGCTGTACTCAAATTGGGTATAACTCAAACCATGTCCGAAATCGAACAGCGGCTGATACGCGTTGGTGCCGAAAAGTTTGTCGTTCTTTTCCGTGGATTTGTGATCGTAATGCACCACATCGCCGGCCAATCGTGGATATGTGTAAGGCAGTTTGCCCGAAGGATTGGTTTTGCCTATCAAGATGTTGGCGATGGCTGTTCCCCCTTCATTCCCGGGGAGGTATGCCTGCAAAACGGCAGTAGATTTATTGGCGTATTCGGTGATGATGCGCGGACGTCCGGTAGCCATTACCAGTACCACAGGTACCTGATTTTGCACGAAAAAATCGAAGAGCTGTTTGTCGCCCGCATTGATCTCGGCAGCCAAATCATCAATATTCCCTGGGATTTCCGTTCCAGGCGTTTCACCAATACAGAATATTGCAGCTGCATTGGGGGCAAGTAATTTTTTGAGTATTTTTAATTGTTTTGCCGTGCGGGTATTGTTCGAAAGCGCATTGGCATAGTATTGTACACCTTTCTCAGCACCCGGTTCAATTTTCACTGCGGCTCGATATTTCAACAAAGCCTCCCAAATGGTGGGGTATAGCGGGTTGTGGCGATACTGACTGTCGCTCCCTTGCCAAGTGTTGGTCCAGGCGCCATTTAGCAAATTCAAATCATCGGCGGCACTGCCAAACACGAATAGGGGTTGGTTTCCCAGCGGGAGGAGCGGTGTGCCATTGGCGGTGGTGGTGTTCTTGAGCAAGGTGATGCTTTCCTCCGCGGTTTGTAATGCCGCCTCACGGTGTTTTGCACTGCCCAAATCTGCTGGGTTGAGGGTTTCTCTTATGCTGCTGACCGAAGGTCTCATCGCATCGTAAACACCCAATTTGTGTTTCACGTATAAAATGCGGTGAACGGCTTCGTTAATGCGTTCCATGGGAACTTCGCCAGATTTGACCAAATCAATCAGTAACTCATTGAACTGGAAATCGTTGGGGGTCATGGACATGTCGATCCCGGCATTGATGGCCAGTTTCACGGCCTCGCGCAGCGAGGCCGCCACTTTGTGCGTGGTGTGCAGCTTATAAATATCTTCCCAGTCGGTCACCGCCAAGCCCTTAAAGCCCAGCTCATCGCGCAACAATTTTGTGAGAATGTCGTGATTTACATGTACCGGCGTGCCATTCAATTCGCCAGAATTGATCATCACCGTCAAAGCCCCTTCCTCTATTGCGGTTTGAAACGTAGGCAAATAGTATTCGCGCAATTCCCTCTCCGGAATCCATGCCGGTGTGCGATCCTTGCCACTCAACGGGTAGCTGTAACCCAAGAAATGTTTCATGCAGGCCGCCACGTGCCGATCGTCTATGCCCAATTCAGGGTGCTTTCCCTGATACCCGCGAATGCTGGCGGTGGTCATCGTTTTGGCCAAATAAACGTCCTCGCCGTACGTCTCAAAAAACCTCGACCACAGGGGCTGTCGGCCCAAATCCAAAACCGGCGAAAAGTTCCAAGGAATTCCGGAGATCCTACATTCCAGTGCGGTGATTTCGGCGCCTTTTAAGACCAAATCTGGGTTCCATGTAGCGGCCTGACCAATTTGCTGAGGGAACAATGTGCCACCCACCGTATAGTTAACGCCGTGTATCGCATCGATCCCAAACAATATGGGAATCTGCGTACTTGAATATTGAACGGAGGCTGTTGAAATGCCCTTATGTATTTCTTGCCAACGATCCAAACCAATGGTGCCCGACCCACAGCCCACGTTCAAAATTGAGCCAATGTGGTATTTTTCGATGGCGATGCGCAACTTTTCTTGATCCAGGGTTTGAGGTTGTTGCAATCCGCACGGACTTCCCACGGCGATGACACCCAAATCAATTTGGGTCATCTGTCCCACTTTTTGTTCCAGGGTGAGGGAATTCACACGGTCGCTAATCGCCTTGTCTATTGGAGTAAGGACGCTTACTCCAGAGGTTTGGACAGCCTGAGACGGTTGAGTTTTTTGTGCAAAAACTTGAAGGGGTTGGATTGGGCCAAGGATGGCCAAACACAATGTGGCGGCTTGAACGGCGCGCAGTTTCAGTGGTTTCATGGTTGCGGTAAAACTTGGAATGGGATGTTGGCGTATGCCACGGTTTGGTTGTGTTGAATGCGGACGAACAATCTGTAGGCTCCGGGTTGTGCGGGCGCTCGGAATGTGATTTTAGCACTTTGGGAGACAGGAATTAGCCCATTGAGTTGTTCGGCTTCCTTTTCTGTGTCGCCCCCCGATTTTTTATCGGTGCTTTCCTTGAGGATTTTCCACTCGTATTGGAGTTTTATTTTCTCAAAACCGCTGGGGTGCATCGAAAGGGTAGATTGATATTGAATGAGTTGCCCCAAGGCAATCGCTTCGTTCTTTGAATTGGCTTTGAGCGAAATGTTGTCGTTGGCTTTTTGCTTGTTGATACTCAGCGCTTGGATGGAAGGCGTGGCCCATGGGAGAGAATCCTTTTTCCATACCCAGTTCAGGGCGTCAATGGCTTGCGTTTTGTGCCCGTCTTTGGTGAAAAGTCCGTACCACGTTTCTGTGTATTCTTGCTTTTGACCCCACAAGAAAACGTAAGATCCCACGCAGTGACTTTGATTGGGTTCGATATACTTTTGATATCGCTCTGTATAAACGGAGGCTTTTTCCCAACTGCTTTGTTCGATGGCCGCACCCCATTGAGTGGTTGGCGATTCCCAATGTCCGTTGGGGCCCCATTCGGTAATCATATAGGGTCCGGTCCAACCAAAATTTCCGATGTTCTTGGGTACCTCCGCGATGTCGCCATAAGTGTTTACGCTAAATATGTCGATGTCGGGCGCCCTTTGTTTTACGTATTCCACTTCGGCGCGATTTAAGCCGGCAGTCACGGTGGTAGTGGGGTGATTGGGGTCTGATTGGTGGGCGTACTTGGCGATGTCTTGGATGGCATTCCAAACTTTAGGGTTGGTGTAGCTCAGGTTGACCTCGTTGCCGATGCCCCACATTAAGAGGGCTGGGTGATTTTTGAATTGGTCGATGGTGACTTTGAATGATGCAAGTTGTTTGGCCACAGCGAGGGTATCATTGTAATCAAATCCATGTCGTTCGTGTTGCACCCAAAGTCCAAGCAGAACGGTTAATCCTCGTTTATGTGCCTCGTCGAGAACGGTTTGGGCATTTTCTGAGCCCCAGGTTCGGATGGAGTTGCCGCCAATGTCAACCAGTTCGTTGAGGTGGGTCTCACCGCCGGCGCCAATGATATAATAGGGATTGCCGTTCCGAAGTAACTGCCATTGGCTCATTTCTTCAAATTCGATATCAATCAAAACCTTCCTTCCTTGAATTTCAACCACAGAAACGGGGTTTACCTGAGCCGTTGCGGAGCCCACGAAAAGTGTGATGGCTGAGCAGAGCCAAAGGCAGGGTGTGAGAATGAATTTCATCTCTGGGAAAGCTTACAAATCAAAGGCAAAGCCAGTGTTGATGAGGTTGTTGTATTTCTTCGCGTTGTACTTGAACAACTTGGCGGGGCGATGGGTGACTCTGGTTTGCTTGAGGCCGGTATCGGTAATGAAATCCATAGATAGGATTTTTTTGCGAAAATTTCTCACATCAAATTTTGTTTCCAAGATGGATTCGTAGAGGGTTTGGAGTTCGGTGAGGGTGAAGTATTTGGGCAGCATTTCAAAACCAATGGGCTGGCGGCGAATTTTGGTTTTGAGCTGGTCTTTGGCAAACGCCAATATTTCGTTGTGGTCGAAGGGCAAATCGGGGATTTCGCCAATGGGGAACCACGCTGCTTCTTCGGCCCAAGAGGATGGGTGGATATTGTAATCCTCGATTTTAATTAATGCAAAGTAGGCAATGGTAAAAACGCGTCCAAATGGATGTCGGTCTACATTCCCAAATGTATGAATTTGCTCCATGTAAATCTTATCCAACCCTGTTAGGTCTTGCAGTACTTTTTCGGCGGAGGAGGATAAATCTGTATCGAGGCTAATTAAATCACCGGGGAGTGCCCAACAATTTCTGTATGGATCTGCGCCGCGATAAATCAATAGCACTTTTAAGCCCGTGTGATCGAAACCAAATACCACATTGTCAACAGAAACAGCGGCTTTAAATAAGGGAATTAGGTTTGGATCCATGGGATATTTCGCGATGCGAAATGCGAATATATTGTAAAATATACAATAATGCCAAACGGTAACGCCAAATGACGGTTGTTTCCCTATTTATCGGTCAAAGTTCAATTGATTTCGGTGGAACTTTGGCCGATAAAAACACTTGGTTCTTGTAAACATCGACACCAGTTAATTGGCGGAAAGCATGATGATACTTTTGTTCCCGTTGCTTACTTGGGGTAATTGACCCACTTACCTCTGAGCGTTTGTATTTTGGCTTGTGGGTTTAGGGTGTTTTTGGCTTCAACGACAAAGGAATAGGTTCCGGGGGGTAGATGTTGTGCTGGGACCCCTGAATTTTCTTTGGTTTGGAAGACCATTTGTCCGCTCATGTTATAGACGGTAAGTTGATGAAATGCGTATTGAGAAGAAATGAACCGCAGCTGATTTGTCCATCCGAAGTGTAACGGATTGATATCGTTTGTACCGGAAAATTCCACCACTTTTACCTTTTTGGTAGTAACGCCGTAGCAGCCATTGGGGTGGAAAGATTGGGCTATGATTAGGTAGTTGGCGGGGGCATTGGCAAACGACCAGTTGATGGGGTTGAGGTTGGCGGTATCATCGGGGTTGCCGGTGCCAAAGTTCCAATGAATGCGTGTTGCTTGGGTATTGGCGGTGAAGTTGAAAGAGGTTTTGGGCAACATGATAGCGGTATCGGGATTGGATGAGATGGTAATGGACAACGTGTCTTGTACTTTTATTGCGATGCTAGATTCTTGATAGCAGGGTTTTGATGTTTTGTAGGAAATGAGCCAGCGGCCGGAGGCCGCGGCGGGCTGGAACTTGTTATTTATAACCCCTTTGCTGAATCCATTTTGTGTACGACTTGTATCGCCGTTGAGACTCATTACTTTCCAACTGTAAATGGTGTCTGCCGATTGCCCGGTTGCCAGTTTTAGGCCCTTATTAAGGTCCATGGGAGCATTGTGCGGACAGGCCAAAGTATCGCCTTGATAGTTCGCCAAATAAAGCTGCACCGATGTTACAATGGTGGTATCGCAGTAACGACAGCCCAAAGCAGAGTCGTTGGCACAGGCGCTGATTTTGTATTTTCCCACCGCAATTGAATCAGGATAGCTCAGTAGAATGGCTTTCCTCGGCGTGGTGGTTGTGTAGCCAATTTGGGCATTCGACTTGGTTGGGCTCGATAATAATGTCCAATCGAAAGGCGATGCTTTTTTTGGCGATTGCGCTATGATTTTTTCCATCAATAAACCTGGAGTGGTGGTGCATACTTCAGCATTACTTGTCAACGAAAATTGTGGTCGGTATATGAAGTCAATTGTATTTGTATCTCGACTCAAGCAACCCAACGTATCGTAGGTAGCCACAAACGTCAGTTTGATAAAATCGGGTATTTTGGGTTTTGCCGGCGCCTTGATTTTATAATTGTTAGGGCCGATGCTATCGAGGTAATTCCCGTCCAAGCATCGAATTCCAGTTTGTTCGCCACCATAAATCATGTCCTTGTTCATTGGATCAAGCAGTGAAATACTCTTCCCATTACCACAAGCCGGGGCAAGTGGTTTTGACTTCCATTTGAGGTCGCGCGTGATGATCTGTGTAATCCGCAATTCTCGGATTACGTTGCAGCCTTTTGAATCGGTAATCGACAACAGTACAATTGAATCTTTTTGGAGCGATAATGACTGCGACGATGTGGTTCCTAGTTTTGGGAGCTTACTCAGGTTGATGTTTCGGGGGTCTCCATAAGTATAGGCAGAATTATAATCTATGCCATACCATTGGTAGCTCATCTTCCCTGAGGGGTAAGTTAGGTTGTAGGGTTTGGCGATGAATGTGGCAGACGGACAGTTGAATGTATCGGCGATGGGCTTGTAATTTCCCAATGAAAAATCCACTACGGTGTCGGTTAGCGTTAAAGTAGTATCGTAAAAATTGAAACAGGATCCTACGTTCGACATCAGTGCTTTGATGCTGTATTTGCCGATGCCATCCAAATAAATTGTATCAATGTCTTTGTAAGATTTGGCTACAAAGCTGCTGCCTGTTTTGCTGATTTGCCATTGACATTTGGCGCCAGGTCCTCCGCGTAAATTTTTTGTTTTGATTTCGATTTTATTGCAGCCGAGGTATCGAACCGTATTGGTAGCTTGGGGGATGGGGTAGACACGCACTTGAATCGTATAGCTCATTTCCAGTGGAGGAGAGCAATGCTGGTCGACCACTTTTATTGGGATTAGGTAAGGCACGTAACTGGTGTCGGCGTTGGTTGGAGTCCAGCAGATTTCAAATGCTCGTGTATAATTATTTGGAGCGTAGACATTGAATGGGCTACCGTGGACATTTTTTAGCGTGTAGGTAAGCAGCGAATCAGATTTCGTTTGTTTCGGCGCCGCCATGATGTCGTTCATTTGAATTACTTTGTTGCAGTATTTGTTCCCAACGCAGATGTTAATGGGTTGTCCTACGAGGGTGTTTATGGAGGGGTTATTGTTATCGGCTGGCGCATCGATCGCGTAAAGAGGCACTTCCCTGAAGTATCGACAAATCAGAGCCCATTTACCGGTGGTATCTCTGCGATATTCATTGATGTGATAGCTAAGAACGCCGTAGTCGCCACTGTTAATTGGAGAGAAAGTGAAGTCGCCGCTTAACGTATCGAAATTAACGCCTCGAACTGGGTTCGTAGAGCCATTGTAGCTGCAACTGGTGGAAGTGCTCGGCACACAATTGGGATCTAAGGGCCGTAGGTAGTTTTTACTCTTGGAATAGGAGCAGGTTGTATTTGCGTATGGAGTAATGGCATAGCTTGGCATTTGGACGAAGTGCAACCAATCGAATTCGCTGGTGTCTACGATGCCTTGCGCGATGACCGCTGTTCTGTAAACGGGGAGGTTGTGGATTGGATCGAATACGGAAACTGGAGCGATGTTGGTTTTTGATTTGCATCGATTGAGATTGCCAACATAGAGGGTTGCTGCGGTTAGGAACACGTCGGAGCAAACGCCGGATGCTAAAGTGTAGAAGGCGTGATAAAAAGAGTTGTGATAAAATGTAATTTCTTTACAAGTGCCGCTGCTCAGGGGCTTGGTGAAGGTGGTTGAATTTAGATCAACGGTGCATTGGTAGGTGTATTCTATAAATGTATTGACGCCGCAACCGGTGCTTGTTGAACATTTGGTATTGGTTGCACGGCTGCTTGTTTGCGACATCGACAGTGTTGTTGTGCCGCACGCGCCTTGAAAGCCGAATTCGACATTTAAGGTTGTGGTTGTTGGGAAGGACATTATTGATGCGCAGGGTTTATTTGCGATCAGGGTAACCAAATATTTGTTGTTGCCGATGTGTGAAATCTTCATTTCTCCTCCCGCGGCATAGGCTGCTTTGGCAATTTGAAGGGTGTTAATGACAAGAAATAGGATTAAGAGTAAACGTTTGGACATGCGTGTGTTATAAGTGAATACTTAGACACAAATATCGAGAGTTTCGTATCTTTGTAAAAATAAAAAATCCACATATGCCTTATCCAGAAATGCTAGTAGCGCCGATGCGTGCCGAATTGACAAACCAAGGGTTTACCGAGTTAAAATCTGCCGATGAGGTAGTTGCGTTCATGGAGGGTAACAATGATACTACTTTGGTAATGGTGAATTCAGTGTGTGGTTGTGCGGCGGGCTCCGCCCGCCCAGGTGTTTTAAAGTCGTTAACAGGCGCCAATAAACCCGCCAAAATCGCTACCGTTTTTGCAGGTCAAGACGTGGATGCAGTGGCTAAAATTCGTGAATATTTGGCTCCGTTCCCGCCATCTTCTCCCGCTGTGGCTCTATTTAAAAATGGAGAAGTCGTTCACATGGTAGAACGCCACATGATTGAAGGCCGCACCGCCGATATGGTAGCAGACAATTTGATGTTTGCTTACGATCAGCATTGCTAATATGACCTCCAGTTTGTTGTTGCTGCAATTGCAAAACTACCTCGTTGAGGTGGAAGCCCTCTGTAAAGAAGTCGGCGCATTCCAAATGCAACATTGGCAAACGGTGAAGTCGGTTGATATTGCCGACAAAGGACTTAACCAATTGGTGAGTTTTGTTGACAAGGAATCAGAACAGAAACTAATGGACGGGTTATCGGCGATTTTGCCCGGTTCCTGTTTCATTGGGGAAGAGTACAATCCTGATTCGGTTTTGGGTGACGAGCCCACTTGGATCATTGATCCGTTGGATGGGACAACCAATTTTTTGCATGGACTGCCCGTCTTTGCCGTGAGCGTGGCCCTGTGGGATGCTGGTTCTGCTCAATTGGGTGTGGTTCATGCTCCCGCGATGCACGAAACTTTCACTGCGGTTCGCGGTGGTGGTGCCTATTTGAACGGCAAGGTGTTGCAACTCAATGGGGAGTTGAATTTGTCGCAATCGCTCATTGCCACCGGTTTTCCATACTACGATTTTGAAAAAATGACACCCTATTTGGAGTTGTTGTCCGATTTGATGCGGAGCACTCATGGATTGCGGAGAATGGGTTCGGCCGCCATTGATTTGGCTTATATGGCCGCGGGACGTTTTGATGCCTTTTACGAAATGGGCTTGGCACCATGGGATGTGGCGGCCGGCGTTTTGTTGGTTGAAGAAGCAGGCGGATTTGTATCGAACTTTACCGGAGGACCTTCGGTTTTGTTTAAGCGGGAGATCATTGCAGCCCATCCGGCCTTGGCGAAAGAGTTTTTGCAGCGGGTGTCTGATAAATTGGCCTAGGGTAAACTCGGTTTGGTATCGCCCAAGATCGGGCCTAAATTGCAAGCAGCGAATTGGAATTATTATTATCGATAGGGAAAGGAATTTGGTATGGCTTTTTGATAGGCATATTGAGTTTTGGGCCTTCTTTTTTTACGCTGATACATACGGGTATTCAAGGTGGGAAACGACAAGGGATGCATGTTGCACTGGGGATCTTCCTGAGTGAAATGTTTGTCGCCCTGCTATGCTTCTTTGGTTTGTCGCACTATTTTACGGCACCCATGTTTAAATTGGTTTTTACCGGGTTGGCCGCCGTAGCGATTTTATATCTGGGTCTAACGGCTATTTTTAGTAAAAATCACAAAATTCCTGAAATTACGGTCAAAGGAAGTAGTTCGGTGTATCGGGGCTTTTTTATGAATATTATCAACCCCTTTGTGATGCTGCTTTGGGTGAGTGTGATCGCCACATTGAGTGTGGGTTACGAAGGGGAATCTCTCCATGATCGCTTGCCAATTTTGGTGGAATTGATCACCATTTTATTTACGTTGCTGTGTTTGGATTTGGGCAAAGTGTATTTAAGTCATTACATCGGACGGAAGCTTAGCGAAAGTGTTTACGCATTGGTGAATCGTTATTTTGGTCTGATATTGTCGGGTATCGGTTTGTATTTTGCATATCATTTCGTACTCTTGTTAACGACTTGGATTCAGGCGGTTAGGCCACTATGATTTTGTGGATAGGGCGCAGGATTTCTTGATTCATTTTGGGCTATGATAACTTCGATGATCGACATCAATTTTCTCCTCAACATTGTTTTGGCCTTGATTATGTTTGGGTTGGGATTGTCGTTGAAGAGAGAGGATTTTCAGCAACTTTTTGATCAGCCTAAGAGTTTAGCGATCGGTTTGTTCGCGCAGATGGTAATTTTACCTTTTGTTGCCGCTTTCATAGTGATGCAGAGTCCTTTGCCACCCGAAATGAAGGTGGGAATGATGATTCTGAGTTTGTGTCCAGGCGGTATTACGTCCAATTTAGTTAGTTATTTTGTGAAGGGAAATGTGGCGTTGGCGGTTTCGCTAACTGTCAGTAATGCTCTGCTATCGCTGATTTCTATACCTCTGGTTGTGAATTTGTGTCTGCGATATTTCATGAAAGACGGGGGAGGTGAGGTTGTGTATTTGCCGTTTTGGAATACGCTGTTTGAGATTTTTCTGGTCACGATTATTCCTGCGTTGTTGGGAATGTCGGCCAAACGTAAGTTTGGCCGACATGTTACCCGAATCAGCAAATGGGTAAATATCATTTTGCCCTTACTGTTATTCTGCGTGTTCGGATTCAAATTTCTGGCAGGAAGTCAGCATGGAGGAACGGATATGTCCGCCGCGGATATTTGGCTACTAACCCCTTATGTCGTTTCGCTCAATATTTTATCGATGCTAGTGGGATTTATCGTGGGTATACCCTTGAACTTGAGTTACCGAAATCGTATCACCATTGCCATTGAGGTGGGATTGCATAATACGGCGCTGGCACTGATAATAGCGGGCGAGAAATTGCATAACTCGAGCATGGAAAAACCGGCGCTGGTGTATGCGTTGTATTCGTTTTTTGTGACATTTACTGTGGCGTACTTACTCGTTTTGATTCGCGAGAAAGTGCTGAAAAAAAGTCTCGACCTCACCAATGACTGATTGAGGGACTAGATGGTCGATCGGTTTCTGATTTGCTAACAGGTCTCTAATTTCCGTGGCCGAAATATGGAGTAGCGGCGCATCATACCATGTGGCTCCAAAAGGGATCGGTTCCTGGGGTTTTGCATAGCCGGGCCGAGCATAAACATGAAGCGGACAAATTTTTGCAAGTTCTTCCGCGTGATTCCAGGAATGAAAACTTTGCAAGTTATCGGCACCCATGATTAATGAAAATTGATGCTGTCGGAACTCTTGGTAAAGGTGTGTTACTGTGCGATGCGTAAAACTTGGCGTTCCCAAATGAAACTCCACATCACTGCATTCCAATCCTTTTTCTCCTTCAATGGCTTTTTGTACCCAACTCAGTCGTAGGTTGGCAGGCACTAAGGTTTCTTCCGATTTGTGAGGATTTAGCGGTGATGGAATCATCCAAATGGCATCAAACTTTCCCAGCATATGAAAGTAATGGGCCACTTGTAGGTGACCAAAATGGATGGGGTTGAACGAGCCAAAATAGAGTCCAATGCGCATACTATCGCTCTTTATTTTTGAATGAAATCACTGACCAATTTTTCGCAGGTTGCGAAAGTTTCTTCTAAGACATCGTTTACCACTACCGTATCGTACTGAGATTCAAAACTGAGTTCATAGTTAGCTTTTGCTATACGTTCCTGGAGTTGGTGCTCTACTTCGGTGCTGCGCTTGGTTAGGCGTTCCATGAGGACATCTACGCTCGGGGGTCTTAGGAAAACGGCGAGTGCTTGATCGCCAAATTTGCGTTTTAGGTTGAGGCCGCCTTTTACATCGACATCAAAAACGACGGCTTTTCCATCGGCCCAGATCTTTTTTACTTCAGACCAGAGGGTGCCATAAAGGATACCGGCATAAACTTCCTCGTATTCTAGAAATTGATTATCGGCGACGTTTTGATTGAAGTCTTCAATGGAAAGAAAATGATATTCCTTAGCGTCCGTTTCGCCGGGTCTTGGGCTACGGGTTGTGGCGCTTACGGAAAACGCCAGTTGATTGCTCATAACTTCCAGCAGATGTTTTACCACTGTGGTTTTCCCTGAGCCAGAGGGGGCAGAAAAGATGATGAGTTTTTCCAATTGATTAGAGAAATATCTTCCGGCTGTAAAGGTCGGCATTTTGTTTGGCATTCTCCAAACGGGATAAGCCTTGATCGGGTTGAAATTGCAATAATTGCAACACAGGGATTTCTTTTTGCGAAAATCAAGAAAAATTCAATAGTCCTTGGGGGTAGACACAACTTTTTGGGTTTTACACAAATGTGTCATTTTTTTTTGTGTTCAAGCCAACAAATAAGCGAATTTTGTCGTCTACAAACTATTAAAAACACATACAGGTGAATCGCATGCGAATTATTATTAAAACAGCACTAATTATTTTAGTGGGATTTGGGTCGTTTGCGGGGTTAAAATCACAAGGAATTTGCTATCCGTTTATTAAGCGGCAGTATTTTACGAATACAGATAGGGTTGGATTGTCTACCATGTCAACCACTTCCGTTTCTGGCGACGCAAAAGGTTTTTGGCTCGCGGGCTATGGACGGGTTTCAGGGTCAAATCACCAAGATGGATTTCTGATGCGCTTTAACGATACTGGGAAATTTGTGTCAAGTATCCGATACGGAGTAAAGGGATCTGCCACAGCAAATGAGGTTATCAATGATGTGGTTGTGACACCTTCTGGTGGAGCGGTTGTTGTGGGTTCGTCTGCGGTATCGACAATAAATACATCGTTGGGTGTTGTTTCCTATTTTTCAGCCAATGGAAAGTTGAAGTGGACAAAACAAACGCCAAGTTTTTCTAGGAGTGGTCAGTCTGATATTTTAATGCGGGCCTTGGTTTATGATGCCAATACAATACTTGTGGTGGGTGAAGGCAGGCAGCAAACGGGTAAATCCAATATCATTGCGGCGCTTTTGGATTCTACGGGTGTTAATAAATGGAGCATTAACCTTGATTTAAATAATAACGAACATCACGCTTATGGAATTGCTCGCGTGGGCAATGAATGGGTAATTACGGGGTGGAGTAGAACTTTGCAAACGTATCCTTTTGCAGTTTTCGTGAACAACGACGGAACAATTAGAAAAGTGTGGAAGGGGACTAGCAACGGGATCAATCAATTTGGACATGTTTTGGTGGCACCCGGCGGCACGATCTATGCAATTGGTACTACCGGTGCTGGGTTAACGGCCAATACGGTGGTATGTGCTTTTACGGCCAATGGTACTAGGAAATGGTCGCGAAACATCGGTACAAATAATGTTGCTGAGGGCGGCCAACAAGCATATTTTGAAGGTTCGTCGTTATGGGTTAGTTCAACTTATCAAACATTTACGAATACCCGAGTGCTGTTATTTCAAATTGATACAGCTACGGGGGCGACCATCCAAAATCAAAAGATTTTAAGCAACGGGAATGTCAACTTCTCAACAACCGCAGCCTTTTCGTCTAGAAATTTCTTCCCGCGATCAAAAGGTGGCGTTTTGGCTATCGGTGTCGATAATGCTGCTGGAGTGCACAACAATTTCATGATCAATAGTCCTTGCAATAGCACTTGCGGAACGAGCAATTCTAATGCTACAAATTCTGCACTGACATGGACGTGGGACTCAACCAAGTATACATTGAGGTCGTTTGGTGATATGGCTACTTTGGCGTTTGATACCGCGAGTTATGCGATTACGCAAGCGATAAATTGCACGCAAGCTTGTCCTTTGCCAATAAAAACGATTACATCGCCATTGGTTCTTTGTCCGAGCATTAGCAGTGTTTCTACCGATGGGACGCAGGCTTTGGCAGAATCTTATGCTTGGAAGGATGGGAGCACATCGCCACAGAGAAGTTTTACTGCATCGGGAACATTTTATCTGACATCGAAAAATGCTTGCGGAAGTCGTGAAGATACCTTGATCGTTGGTAGTGCTACAGCGCCAACCAAGCCAAATTTGAAGGATACCTTGTTTTGCAAGAGTCCATTCAGTTACACGGTTGACGTGACGCAACCATTTGCCAAATACGTATGGGACAACGGGAGTACCTTGAATAAGCGCACTTTTACCAAGCCTGGCGTGTATTGGCTTGATACGCGGAACGCCTGCGGCAGTCGGGTGGATTCTGTACGATTTAAAATTTTATTGCCTCCGGTAAGTCCTAAAGTGTTGGACACGGTATTTTGTATTGGCAAATCGGTGGTTGTGAATTTCCCGAAGGTTTCTCAGAGTCTGTATACTTGGCCTGATGGCGATACGATGGTTCCAAAATCATTCAATGGGACGGCGAATGTTGTTTTGAAGGTTTCCAATTTCTGTGGGGTCGCGTATGATACTTTTGATGTGAAGGTGAAGTTACCACCCACCAAATCTCGGGTGAAGGATACTACTTTTTGCAATTCCCTATTTGGATGGGATTTGGATATGACACAACCGAATGTGGCCGCTTATTTGTGGGATGATTTAACCGTGGGTCCCAAGCGTTTAATTACAGGTAGCGGGAAGTTTTATCTGACGCTTACCAATGCTTGTGGTGTGCGGACGGATACATTTAAAATTATGATTGATACCTTTCCCGAGCGGAGACTGGTGAGTGAAGAATACTTCTGCGGGGGAACACCTTATATCTTGAAGGGGCGTCAGTTTTCCGGATACAGTAAATATCAGTGGAACACGGGTGCAAAAACGGGGGATTTGAGTGTTTCGCAATCTGGGACGTACATTTTACACACGGAGAATGCTTGTGGAATGCGGGACGATACAGTTAAGGTATATGCGCTGCGATGTGATTGTAAGATGTGGATGCCAACGGCGCTTACACCTTTTGGGAGTCAGGGTTTGAACGATGAGGTCCGTCCGATGTTTGTGGACGATTGGGGCAAACCTTGTGCCGTAAAAACAGGGTATTGGAGTGTTTATAACAGATGGGGTGAGTGCATCTTCGATAAGCGTCCGATCGCTGAGAGTTGGAATGGAATTTATATGGATCAGCCGGTTCAATCGGGGATTTATGTGTATATTGTTCACGTGATATTTGATGAAACGGTTTCGGGTTTTAGAAATATGGATAAGCAGGGGACATTTTTAGTAATAGAAGGAAATAAATAGAAAAACACAATTATGAAAAAAATAATTACTTATGTAATCGCGGGATGCTTGGCGATATCAGGCAGCGACTTATTTGGACAAACGACTACGGGAGAGGGATTTGAGAGCGCAACAGCTTTCCCACCAACGGGTTGGCAAACAGTTGGTGGAGGCTTTGGAGGCCCCACTTGGTCCAGAAGAACTACTGCAAATGCGGGTACAACACCGGTGGCTAAGCCATTTGGCGGATCTGGAATGGCGAGATTTTCATCGAACAATGCAACTGCGGGAGGAACCCAAACTTTGGGATCGCCAGTAATTGATTTGAGTAAAAGAGGAACGGCCAATTCATACATTTCATTGTATATGTATCGCGATTCTATTTACAAGGGGGATGATTCGGTATCGGTTTGGTTTAATACATCGCGCAGTTTAACAGGGGCTAAACGCTTGGGTGGAATTGCTCGTTACTGTAGAAAGACTATGCCTGATTCGGTATCTAACGGTTGGTATAAATATTCTTTTGCGATTCCTTCATCTTACACAGGAACTGCAAATTACTTTTTGATCCAGGCAACAGCTCGCGGTGGTGCTCAGGGCGGTCATATTTTTATTGACAGTGTGACGTGGGATGCATATCCTACGTTTTGTGACGGCACACCCAATTCGGGTACTTTGAGTGCATCTACTTACTATATATGTGGTGCGGTGGGTCCTGCTACGATTACTTTGGCGGGGAATACGGCTTCAACTGGAATTTCTATCAAGTATCAGACATCAACAGATTCTGCGACCTTTACTACAAATGCTTGGACAACCAATGTGAACACTGCCAATTTTAGTGCGGCTATTGGTAAATACAGATACATTCGTGCGATTGTTACTTGTGCTAAAAGCGGATTGGTGGATACTTCTAATTGTATTCGTATTTGGATCGACAATACGGCTACGGCGCCTACAATTACTGTGACTCCAGCAAATGCTACGCTTTGTGCGGGCGCTACGGTGGCGGCGAAATTGGTTGCTAGTGGTGCGTTGACGTATACTTGGACGCCAACCACGGGTTTGAGCTCTAACACTGGCGATACGATGTATGCTTTGCCTTCTACTTCTACTTTTTACACGGTTGCAGGTATCGACGATAAGGGATGTACAGGTCAGCGAAACGTTTTCGTTCAGATTCAGAATGGACCTACGGTTACATTAACGGCTACTGATTCTTTGGCATGCGATGGGGATTCAGTGCAATTAACAGCAACTGTGGCACCGATTGGAGGACCTCCACCGACTTATACTTATGCATGGTCTACTGGATCAACTAAGAATACAACATTTGCAAAGGCCAATGGTGCGAGTTCTAGTTATCAAGTGAGTGTGAAGAATGCTGCGGGTTGCGAAACGAAAGTTTCTAAAACAATTTTTGGTGTGTTGAAGCCTGTGAATACCTATAAGTATACTGTGATAGGCGGCAGGAAGGTACAATTTGATTTTACGGGTAGCAATGCGAAGTCGGTATATTGGAATTTTAGTGACGGAAATGAAAGTTTTCAAAAAGCAACAACGTATACTTTCAGTGCAGATGGTACTTTTAAGGTGATGTTGGTTGCGTTGAATCCTCCATGTAAATCAGATACGGTGTATTTTGATGTGAAGGTGACTACGGTTCCAAGTGCGATCAACAATGTGGTTTTGGCGGATTTGAATATGCGTCCAAACCCAAGTAATGATTTGGCGTATATTACATTCAATGGTATGGAATCAAATGTTGCGGTGATAGTATTGGATGCGATGGGAAGAGTGGTATACCGCAATAACTACGATGTAGTTGATGGTTATAAAGGAATTTGGATTCCTACTCAGAATTTGAGCAATGGATTATATCAAGTGAGAATTGGTTGTGGCAAGGGTGTTAGCACCTTGGGCTTGCAAGTGGCTCACTAATAGAGGCATTGAAATTTTTTATGAAGGGAGGGGGGCCGCAGGCCCCCCTCCCTTTTTTAATGGATTAGGGATTACGAAGATTTCTTCGCGATAGACATTTTATACAATTATTATTTGGGAATCACCAATTTTTGTCCGGGCCTGATGGCCGTGGGATTTTTAAGGTGGTTCCGTTTGGCGATGGCCTCATGACTCACATGGTAAATCTGTCCAATGCGGTATAGGTTTTCACCGTTTTTTACGACGTGAATTTTTTCATTACCCAGGCTTGGTGTCCTTGCTGGCGGATTTGAACGGCGGTTCGTTCCGGTTGCTGGAACTCTGTTGATACTGTCGTTGCGATTACCGACAGTTGAGGTTGATGGGAGCCTTGCGGTATAATTCGCATCTACAGTAGAATCGAATCGCAAAGAATCGCCCATCGTTTGGGCATTGAAATCCCTTACAAGCGCCTTCATACTGGTATGTACGGTGTTGCTTAGTGCAGTAATATCAAGGGTATCGCGAAAATTGACCTTGTTGTAGGCCTGCATCAACGAAAGGGTGAAAAGTTGACCTTGTAAGGCATATCCGGCTGCGTTAAAATGCAATTTATCGGAGATTGTGAGTTGGTTTTTGTACCAAGTGTGGAGCGATCCCCATCCGCCCATGGCCGCATTTAGATCATAGACTGTGAGTTTTTCGCGTGCCGCTATGGTTTTGAGTTGATTGTTAATCGGCCGTTGCATTGGTGGGATACGGTTGCGACTTCGGGTATCGGGAGCGGTGGTTAAGATGATTACGGTTTGGGGACAGGCGATGCTCAGTTTATGAAGAAAAGCTTGTACTTGCTGCGTGTAGGCTAGGGTATCGATTTTACCGTTATAGGCCTCGTTGGTGCCAAAAGAGAAGATAATGATATCCGGTTTTAGGTGCTGAAGTTGTTCAATTGTCCAAGGCGCCTTGTCGATTAGATGCGTGAATTGAGCCCCCACAACGCCAAAATGATGATAGACAACGCCACGTCTTCTGTTAGGTACGAGTTCAAATCCATAGAATCCGAAGTGATTTTGATTCGCGCTAATTTTAGCGAGGGTAAGTTGAAACTGATTGGTGGGTGCTGTGGCTTGATAAGAGCTTGTGCCCCATCCGGAGGGGTAAAACTGACTGCCTGTCCATTGGAATGGGTTGGCAAGGGTAGGCGAATAGGATTGGGAATCGGCGGAATGCCAGATATTGATTTTTTGAAATTGGGGTTCGCTAAATTTATCGTTAAATTCTATGCTAAGGCTGCTTGCGGCGCTTAGGGTGGTTGCCCCGTAGCCGATGGCTCCTAGTGGCGCTTTGAGTCCGCCTGTCATTGTTTTGATGCCCGTCCAAACGCCAACGGGTTTTGCAACGGTTCCTCTGGGCCCATAGCTTTTGGCAAGGGTATAGGGGAAGAGGATTCCTTGTCCTGCGTTGCCATAGAATCCTTGGAGTTGTTTGCGGATTTCGCCACTGAAATAATCGCCTTGGATGTGGCTATCTCCGATTTGAATGATGGTAAAAAGGGTGTCGGTTGATGCTGTGCCGGTAGGATTTTGACGGCCGTTACCGCCCGGAGCGGAGCGAACGGGTGGGTATTTGGATTTTTGGGGCTCTAAATTTATGAGTGAGGGGTTGTTTAGCCAAACATTATGCAATTTTTGCAAAGCAATTTTTAGCTTTGGCGATTCTTGCAACGCATTGCAGGGTAGACAAATAACCGAACTATCTTGCGGACCGATTTTTACATGGGTGGTATCGGTGCCACTATGAGATTGAGAAAGGAGGGGATGAATCCAAAAAATGGAGCAATAAAAAATAATCGATGCAATTCTCATGGTTAGAATTGGAAGTAAATGAAGGGTTGTACTACGTCGTCTTTGAACTGAATGATGATCTGCAGGGCAATTGTCATCCAGAGTATCCATGTAAACGTGGGTAGTATTTGAATTTCTTGAAATAGCTTTTCTTTGATTTTGGGCGGGAAGAATGCAATGATTGTGGCAATGAATAGGAGTATGCCCATTTCTCTGCGTGAATCCCAAAATCCAGTGAAATCTTGCCATTTGGTGTGAAATACAATTTGTTCGATACTTGCAAATGCTGAGCCAAAGGAAGTGGCTCTGAAAAATATCCAACAAAAAGCAACAAAGTGGAAGGTGATGGCGGTGCTTGCGATTCTTGTCCAGTGGCTGTTATTTTCTTTGGGGAACAATTGTCTCCAGGCTTTATGGAATGCCAGTGCCAAGCCATGGGCTAGTCCCCAGAAGACAAATCTCCAATCGGCGCCGTGCCAAAATCCGCCTACCAACATTGTAATTAGCAGGAATAGGTAAGTGTTGAATTCGCCTTTTCTGTTTCCGCCCAGTGGAATATAGATGTAGTCTTTGAGCCAACTGCTGAGAGAGATATGCCATTTGCGCCAAAACACAGTGACATTGGTTGATGTATAAGGGTTCTCGAAATTCTCTTTGAGTCGGTATCCCAACATCAGAGCGATCCCTATGGCAATGTCGGAATATCCCGAAAAATCAAAGTAAATCTGGAAGCTATAGCCATACATGGCAAGCAGGTTTTCGGCACCAGAAAAGTTTTGTGGGAGTTCGTGTACGATATCTACATATTTGCCAATGTAATCGGCGATAAAGAGTTTCTTGAGCAAACCACTCATGATTCGCAGCAGGCTTTCTTTATAAAGCGCAGCATTGATGGGTTGTGGATTTACAATCTGGGGCAAGAAGTCTTTCGCTCTAACAATGGGTCCAGCCACCAAGTGGGGGAAGAATGTCATATAGAATGCGTAATCACTCACGTTTTTAGACGCGGGGATTTCGTTGCGATACACATCCATCAGATAGCTAATCGACTGGAAAGTATAGAAGGATATTCCTATGGGTAGGAAAAGATTATGGTCGGTGAATTGGGTGCCAAAAAGCTCATTGCAATTGTGAATGAAGAAATTTGCGTATTTGAAATAGAGCAGAAAGGAGAGGCTGTAGGATAGTGATAGCCAAAGTAGCAGTTTTCTGGTAGTTCCGGATTTCTTTTGGATGAGTAGCGCAAAGAGGTAGTCACTGATGATCATCAAGGCAAAAAGACCCAAGAATGGGCCGCTTGATTTGTAATAGAAAAACAGGGAAAATGCAATGATATATACCTTTCTCCAAACGTTACGTTGGATAACGGCTGCGTAAAAAACCAAGAAAATGCCAAAAACCGCGAGGAAGGAAAATTCGGTAAAGAACCAAGGCTCTTTGGTAGAATAGCTAAAAATACGATTCAACAATTGTGGATCGTGCAGCGGCGCAAATATATTATTGATCCAATTAGTATCCACGGTATTTTGCTGCATTAAGGGTGATGATTAATGAACGGAACGGCCGGCCGCGCTTGCGCGGCGGCTTCATAGCCATCTTGTATTTAGCCGATGTCTGCAACCAATTGGCTACACTGTCCATCCAAATCCGGTAGCCTTGAACATCTGGGTGACGCCCATCGCCGGCGCGGGTAAGGGTTAGATTTTTGGTTAAAAAGAATGTCCCGGAATCGGCTGAGCTTTTAAATACGCGGTTGATTCCAAAATCTTCATCCCAATTCGCTGGTCCAATCCAAGCATAAGGGATGTTGCGCAACTTTTTCGCAAGCTGATTGGCTGCAATTTTTCTCGCCTTTAAATCGCGGGCATACAATTCATTGAGGCCAAAAACTAAGAAAATGTAGGTGGGTTTAAATCGCGCGATGATCTTGTCTATTGTGTCGGACCTACCAAAATTAAAAACGGTAGCGGAATACCATTCCATTGATAAAACCAATTTGTGGCCATTGGCAAGGCAGTAGTCATTTAGCGGATAGCGTAAACCGCCACTTTCTGAATCGCCGATAAGTAGAATTCGATGTTTTGTAGTATCGGCAAAAACGGGCAATTCATAAGCGGGCAAAGTGAAAACGCCACTGCCTTGTGTTAAAAATGGCAAGGTGGAATCTTTTGCAAGACCTGAATTAGTGGTATCCGTAATTGGGGCTGCGGTAGCAGTATTTGTTGGTGTTTCAGGTTCGTCCAAGGTTGCGAGCATCGCATCAATGTCTTGGTTTCCTAAAATCTGCTTGAGTTCAACCCCTGTAAAGGAAAACGCCTCGGGTTTGCAACTGTAGATATAAAGCAGAAGAATGGGGAGGGTTATACTAAGCCCAGCCCAGACGATGAGCCACGGGGAGGAGGGGTTTGACGTTTGTACTGTCTCAGAATGTTCGGAACTCACCGCAACGGACTTTTTTGTAGAATTGTCTATTGGGTTGTTCGATGTGTTCTGGTCAGGAGTCAAAGTCTCGCAAAAATACTCGAATCGGGTCGACTTTTAATAGGGCTAAAATTGGAAGTATGAACAACTTTTGCGCAGTGGCTCGGCCGGTGATTTTAGGTAAAACCATTTCGAACGAAATTTTCGTGGCGGCATTAGTAATTTCGGCCGGCTTATTTGGTTAGGATGTAGCCGTGGCTATGCCCAACTCCCGGTGGTAGGTCGATTCTTTGCATCGATTCTCCTGTTCCCAAATGGATGGTTATCTCTTGGTTTTCCAGGATTAGCGCAATCATTATGAAGAAATTTTCAATTTACGCAAATGGTATTCAACCAAATTAATTACCGGTTCTCTGGTAATTACACCCACATTGATGCGGTGGATTTTACACGCTTCTTTCAACAGATCGCTGAAGTGATAAGCCACGGAACCTACGAAGTGAACGGGCACTTCTTTGTGGTTTTCGTACTTCCAAATATGAATGTTGATGAATTTACTGAAGCCATTGTAAATGAAATCGCGCACCCATTTTTCGTCGCGGTTATCGCTTAGAAAACGCATGAATGACGCCAAATAAACGTTTGGATTGGGTTTGTTATAAATTGCTTCAAAAATACCTTCCTTGGTGAGGTTAAATCGTTCAATAAGGCCATTGTGGATTTTCTCGGGCAACTCTTTGTATAAGAACATCCGGAGTAAATCCTTGCCGTAAAACGTTCCACCCGCTTCGTCGCCAAGTACATATCCCAAAGCGGGAACAACTTCATGGATTACACTGCCATCATAATAGCAACTATTACTTCCCGTTCCGAGAATACAAGAAATACCTGGTTCATCTCCACAAGTAGAATACACTGCGCCAAGTAAATCGTGGTCAACCACAACATTTGCTTTGGTAAAAATGGCTTTCAAGGCGTTCTCAATGATGATATTTCTCGAGGCAATACTTGCTCCGGCACCATAGAAAAATACATGGTCAACCATCGGGGCAACCGCAGCGAGTTCTGTATTTTTGCGAATTTCGCTTTCGATCAATTCGGTGGTGTGAAAAAATGGGTTGAAACCCATGGTATGAAACGATAAACGCTGAGATTCTCCGTCGGTAAATACCCAATCGCACTTTGTGCTTCCGCTGTCTGCTACTAAGATCATAATAAAATCGACGCAAGTTAAAGAAAAAAGGCTTAGTGTCAAACGAACACTTGAAAAACAATTTTTTGCATAGCATTGTTATTTTGGGTTAATTTGTGTGCTAGAGCAAAGATTGTTCATGTCGATAAGCCCATCTTTAAACCCCCACGTTTCCGTTGATTGCGTCATTTTTGGCTTCAGCAAAGAGACTTTACGTTTGTTATTGATTAAGCGTACGGTACCTAACGCGCTAACGGAGTTGGATGATAGCTATTATGCTTTACCAGGGGATTTGGTGCGCGACAATGAGAATTTGGATGAGGCGGCGGTTCGTGTGTTGAAAGAATTGACAGGCCTAACGGGGATTTTCTTACAGCAGTTTCAGGCATTTGGTGATCCATTGCGTATCACAAAAGCGAAAGACAGGGCATGGTTGCAGGGTGTGAGGCAGGATCCAGATGCTCGTGTAATTACGGTTGCTTACATGGCTTTGATTGAAAGTAGCAAGGTGGAAATTCAGCCCGGTTCGTTTAGTAAAGGGGCGGTTTGGTTGCCCATTGGCGAGATTCCTGAGTTGGCGTTCGATCACAATGAGATTTCCGAAGGGGCGTTGATGGCGTTGCGTGAAAAGGTTCAGATTCAGCCGATTGCATTTGAATTGTTGCCGGATAAATTTACGATGAGCGATTTGCAGACCTTGTACGAGACTATTTTGCAGCGGGATTTAGACAAGCGTAATTTTAGGCGTAAGATGTTGAATTCTGGGGTGATTGCGGCCTTGCCAGAAAAGCAACATGGCGTAAGTAATAAGCCCGCTAGATATTATGTTTTCAATAGAAATCTGTTCGAAAACAGCCCAATGGGCTTTGTGAACCTCAAAATGGAGGGATCTTTAACATTGTTTAGTTAAGATTACCATCGATTTCCATGGATAACCCGTAACTTTGCGGCTCATTTTTCGTATATAATGCTTTCAGTTTCAAATCTTTCTTTGCGTTTTGGTAAGCGCGTTTTGTTTGAGGAGGTCAACCTCAAGTTCACCAATGGCAACTGCTATGGAATTATCGGTGCCAATGGTGCGGGTAAATCCACATTTTTAAAGATTTTATCGGGAGAAATTGAACCCAATACGGGCTCGGTGGATATCGAACCGGGCAAGCGGATGGCGGTGTTAAGTCAGAACCACTTTGCGTTTGACGATTATCCTGTTTTGCAAACCGTAATCCGTGGTCATCATAAGTTGTGGTCGATTATGGAGGAAAAGGAAGTGTTGTATGCCAAGGAGGATTTTTCTGAGGACGATGGCATGCGTGCGAGTGAGTTGGAAGGTGAGTTTGCGGAGATGGATGGCTGGAATGCTGAGAGTGATGCAGCGCAGTTGTTGAGTAGCTTGGGCATCGAAGAGCAGTTTCACGAGTATTTGGTGAAGGATTTGAACGGTAATCAAAAGGTTCGTGTTCTGTTGGCTCAGGCGTTGTTTGGCAATCCAGATGTGTTGTTGATGGATGAACCTACCAACGATTTGGACGTTGATACGATTCGTTGGCTGGAAGAATTTTTGGCAATTTTCGAAAATACGGTGTTGGTTGTAAGTCATGACCGTCACTTTTTGGACAATGTTTGTACGCACGTGTGCGATATTGATTTTGGTAAGATTCAGATTTTCAGCGGTAACTATACATTCTGGTATCAAAGTTCTCAGTTGGCGTTACGTCAGAGATCGGATCAGAATAAGAAGTCGGAGGACAAGAAGAAGGAATTGCAGGAGTTCATCGCGCGATTCAGTGCCAACGTTGCTAAGAGTAAGCAGGCCACGGCACGTAAGAAGATGTTGGAGAAATTGAACATCGAAGAGATTCAGCCGAGCACAAGAAAGTATCCTGGTATTATTGTAAAACAGGGTAGAGAAGTGGGTGATCAGATATTAACGATTGAGAATTTGAGTGCCAAAGCAGAGTCGGGCGAGGTATTGTTTAGCAATATCAACTTCACGGTGAGCAAGGGCGATAAGATTGCATTTATTAGTCGTAACACATTGGCTTTGAATCAGTTTTTCAAAACGTTGTGGGGAGAAGTAAAGCCAGCAAAAGGAGAGTTTAACTGGGGAGTGACGGTTACTATGAGTAATTTGCCTAACGAAAATGCACAATTTTTCACCGAGAAAATCAACTTGGTTGATTGGTTGAGGCAGTATTCGGTGGAGAAGGACGAGACCTATGTACGCGGATTTTTGGGTCGGATGTTATTTAGTGGCGAGGAAACCCAGAAGATGTGTACGGTATTGAGTGGGGGAGAAAAGGTGAGATGTATGCTGAGCAAGTTGATGCTAGAGAATCCCAATGTATTATTGTTGGATGAACCCACAAACCACTTGGATTTGGAGAGTATTCAGGCGTTGAACAACGGTTTGGTGGATTATGCAGGGGTGGTATTGTTCCATTCGCATGACCAAGAATTTATCAATTCGATTGCCAATCGTATCATTGAGATTACGCCGAACGGCATCATCGACAAGTATATGAGTTATGAAGAATTTGCGGAGGATGCGCAGATTAAGGAGAGAAAAGCAGAACTTTACAAACTATAAATAAATAATTTGACATGATAAAGCAATTATTAATCATTCCGGTATTGGCCTTGGGTCTATTGGCCGGTTGCGGTGAAAAAATCGACACCAGTAAAAATTTGAAAACGTCTGAGGATTCTTTCAGTTATGTTTATGGCTATGAAACTGCAAAGCGGATGAAGCAGCAGGGCATTGATGCGTTGGACTATGGAAGTTTCTTGCGTGGAATCAAAGAGGGTTTCTCAAAGGACAGTGGTTTGGCGATTAAAGAGGATGTGATGGGCAAAGTGTATCAGGGTTATGTGCAAGGGGTTCAGGACAAGAAGATCAAGGTTTTGCAAAAGGAAACCAACGATAAGTTGGCTAAGTTGAGCAAAGAGCAGGGTGTGAGTCCATTGGCTGCCAAAGGGTATTACAAAGAATTGAAAAAGGGAAGCGGAAGCATTCCTGGTGTTTACGATAGCGTATTGTGTTATTTCATCATCAAGAGCGGCAAGGGTAAGGTGTTTCAGGACAATCGCAAGGACAAGAAGCCATTTATGGGAACCATCGAGAGTTTGAAGTTGCCACCATTGGAAGAGTCGTTTGGTAAAACTGCCAAGGGCGGATCATTTGAGATGTATATTTCGAACGTGGAATATCCTTCATTGGCTCGTATGGCGGGAACTTTTGATGATATGTATGGCATTACGGTGATTGAGGTGGAGTTGTTGGATGTTAGACCGGGGCAGAAGCCAACGGCGATGCCATCAACGGAAGGATTGGATTACATTCCACCGCCAGCAGGTAAATAATCCTGAACTATTCCACTCGGCGCAATTGATTGATGCCGATTAATGTCCAACCGACAATCATGAGGACGCCTCCCACAGGGGTGATGGCTCCGAGTTTTCGCAAGGCAGGGGAAAGGACTTCATTCAGCGCGAGAATCCAAAGTGATACGCTGAATATGAAAGCACCTAGAATTATTAGTTTGATGTATAATCCTTTTATTGTGGGGGCGATGTTTGCAATGGCGAGTAAACCCAATCCATTCAGCGCGAAATACAGCGATGCGGTTTTCCAAACCTCGAGGTAGCGCGGGGAAATCGAACCTTCCAGTGTGTGTGCACCCATGGCTCCTAGGGCAACGGTGGTGGCAATCATCAAGCAGCCGAGGCCAATAAATTGGTTAGTTTTCATGTGATTTTATTTTGAAATGATGACTGCTTCTCGGGTGCGGGTCGACGCCGGAGGCGGTGTTACTGTAATGCCAAACGTGATCCACATCGGCATCAAAGGCACACTGGCAATTTCTTTGTATTGGGTATTGAGCAAATTCTGAGCATTTACCCAAATGGAATACTGGTATGGCCATTTTATTGGTGCTGGAGTTTCACCAGGTAGGTATGTCATGGGCGCCATATGGACTTTTCGTTTGATCTCGTAAGCCAGTCGCATGTCTAGCATGGAATACCCGCTGCCGGCATCAAAACCCGCGGCACTGCGTTGCATAAAACGATATTGGGCGGTCAATTGCACGCCATATTTGGTTTGCAGATTCAGCGATGCCATGTATTGCTTGGGCAAGAAATTGACGGCATACTGTGAATATCCCTGCCTTTGCGCATCGAAACTCAACTGTCGTAACTGCGTTGCGCCGATGGTCCATCGAACCGAAAGCAATCCCAGTTTTTCAAACGGTGAAGCATAATTGATGTTTTTGTTGCCCATCACCCTGCATTCAAACCCTTCGATCAGGAAATTATCGCCCATCAAATTGACAGGCTGCCAAGGTGAGGTCAACGAATCTTTGATCCTATCGATCATCTGCTGCTGCGTTCTGCGAAATATGCCCGCTTGTCCATCTTGACCCTGAAGGGGAGAAACTTCGTGCTTGATCTGGTCGCAAAACACCCGGCGAATGCCAGCCTGCCGATTGCAGTAGAGGGCGTCACGTTATCGCTTTCCAAGCCTGCTTTTATAACGTCGATAGCACCCTACAAAGGGCAATCGCCAACACTGTCCACATTGCTGAAAAAGACCTACAAGATGGCTCTGCCTGCAACGGGCACAACTGATCAGGCGGATGACAACAGG
>ENA-OUVC01000063-OUVC01000063.1-marine-metagenome-genome-assembly--contig:-NODE-63-length-80069-cov-5.585096_pt1 | contig 80069 bp, 66 predicted proteins | sample MGYA00248622_ERZ508571 | MGnify/ENA primary metagenome ERZ508571 (study PRJEB26236, sample SAMN06267175) | marine metagenome | isolation source: Columbia River Estuary | place: USA:Columbia River Estuary... | reverse complement strand
TTGATTCTTCTTGCTTTTCATCAAAGCGCATTCAGTCAAGTCGTTATCAATGAATATTCTTGTTCGAACATTACGGGACCATCTGATGCCTATGGACAAAAAGAAGATTGGGTCGAATTGTATAACGTCACAGCTGCTCCGATTGATTTAACAGGTTGGTACCTTTCTGATAAGGCAACGAATTTAACAAAGTGGATGATTCCAAGTGGATCTATTCCAGCGAGTGGATTTAAAATGGTTTTCTGTACAAACAGAAACACAGTGAACGGTAATGAGTATCATCCAAATTTTGGTTTGTCGCAAACAGAAGGTGATTGGATAATCTTATCGAATACATTCGGAAATGTTGTTGATTCATTTAAAATTGTTCATTTAACAAAAGCAGATCATTCTGTGGGAAGATCGACAAATGCAGCAGTTGATTTCAAGTTATTTACCACGCCAACACCCAACGCTAGTAATACAGGAGCAGTTAATTTTTATCCGCCAAAACCGGTTTTTAGTGTGGCTCCTGGATTTTATCCAAGCGCTCAAACGGTTTCAATCACCTGTGCGGATCCAAGTGCAACAATCAGATATACCTTGGATGGCTCGAATCCAACGGCAACTTCAACGGTCTATTCTGCCCCAATAAATATCCCCACTACCAAAGTACTAAGGGCAGCGGCATTTGGCACAACCCTTTCCTCTTTTATTGAAACAAATAGCTATTTCATCAATGTAACACATACAGTTCCTGTTGTATCCGTTTGTAGTCAAGGTGTATTTTCTTTAGTGGCAAACGGAAGTCAGAATCCTGCTAATCGAATTGGTGGTTTTGAGATGTTTGAACAAGATGGATCGTTTATAGATGAATCGGAAGGTGATTTCAATAAACACGGAAACGATTCCTGGTCTTATCCTCAGAGAGGGTTTGATTTTATTTGTCGTGACCAATATGGTCATAATGGTGACATCGAACACGCTATTTTTCCGGAAAAAAGCCGAGATGCATTTCAACGTTTGATTCTAAAACCTGGCGCAAGTGATAATTATCCTTTTGAGCAAGGTGCGCATATCCGAGATGCCTTTATTCATACCTTATCAATTAGAGCTGATATGAAACTCGATGAACGTACTTGGCGTCCTGCTGTCGTTTATTTAAATGGTAACTATTGGGGTGTTTATGAAATTCGTGAAAAAGCAGATGACCACGATTATACAGACATCTATTTCGGCCAAAATGAATACAACCTGCAATACCTGAAAACTTGGGGAGGCACTTGGCAAGAGTATGGTTCTCCAAATGCATTGCCAAACTGGAACGCTTTGAGGAATTATATCATGACAAATAACATGGGGAACGCGACTAATTTTAATTATGTCGACTCTCTTTTCAATTGGGAATCCTTGGCTGATTACTTTATGATTAACTCCTACACAGTAAACCAAGATTGGTTAAATTGGAATACATCATGGTGGAGAGGAATGGATCCCGCTGGAGATAAAAAGAAATGGCGCTATGCACTTTGGGACATGGATGCAACTTTTGGACACTACATCAATTATACTGGTATTCCTGACCCAAGCGCAAATGCGGATCCTTGTAATGCGGAAAACCTACCGAATCCTGGTGGACAAGGTCATACCGATATCCTTGAAAAACTAATTAATGAAAATCCCATTGTGGAGCAATATTACATCACACGCTATATTGATTTAATCAATACGTCATTTAGTTGTACAAATATGTTGGCACTACTAGATAGCATGGTCAATGAAATTGCGCCGGAAATGACTGCTCATTGTACGAAATGGGGCGGAACCTACAACGGATGGCAATCCAGAGTGACGCAGTTAAGGAATTTCATTAATCAGCGCTGTCTCGCTATGGAACAAGGGATGATTGATTGTTATCAACTTACCGGACCATTTCCAGTAACCTTTGATGTTTCCCCAGTGAACGCCGGAACCATTAAAGTGAATTCAATTAATCCACCATCTTATCCTTGGTCAACAACCTACTTCGGTGGTATTCAAACCAACGTGAAAGCGAAAGCGAATACTGGGTATATTTTTGACCATTGGACCTACACCACAGGACCAATGGGATTAGCAATTACTCAAGACTCAAACTTCATCAACATCAATGGACCTGAAACCATCGTGGCTGTTTTTGTACCAGATATTCCTGATTTAGATGGAGATGGTTGTTTAAATACGGTTGAAGTGGCAGCCGGAACAGATCCAAATCTTGTGGATACCGATGGTGATGGTGAAAATGATTGCATCGAACTCGGACCAAATCCAGCAACTCCACTAGATACTGATGGCGACGGAATCATCGATGCGCTTGAATCCATTATTGTGGACACTGACGGTGATGGAGTGATGAATGAATTAGATCCTGACAATGCAAATCCTTGTATTCCAAATCCAAATGCTGGTCCTTGTGACCAAGATGGCGATGGATTGACAAACACACAAGAAGGATTAGCGGGAACGAGTCCAACAAATCCTGATACAGATGGCGATGGCGTGAACGATGGAGCAGAAGTGACCAACGGTTCAGACCCATTGAATCCATGTGATCCGGACGACACATTGCCAGGTTGTCAAATCGATTCGGACTTTGATGGATTAACAGATGCACAAGAATCTGTGCTTGGAACCAATCCAAATAATCCAGATACAGACGGAGATGGATACAACGATGCCCTTGAAGTAACTCAGGGATCCGACCCATTGAATCCATGTGATCCGAATGCAAGTTCTCCGGAATGTGCTGACGGCATCCATATTCCAACAGCATTTTCTCCGAATAACGTCGGAAATGAAGACAATGACGTTTATCAGATTATTGTAGGGAAGAACATTGAGTCCATTGGATTCAAAGTCTTTGACCGATGGGGGAATTTATTGTTTGAATCAAACAATAAAACGTTCAAGTGGGACGGAACTTACAAAGGTAAATTATTGAATACGGGAGTTTACGCGTACATCGTTGATGTAACTTACATCGGTGGAACAACGAAAAAAATGACAGGAAACATTACCCTAATTCGATAAACTGAAAATGAAGATCAAAACCTTACTTTTCAGCTTATTGGGATTCACTGTTTTTGCCCAAGATTACCATTTGACACAGATGGATAAAACCATGACAATCTGGAATCCGTCGGCAACTTCGATGAACCAAGGATTTGAGAAAATCAGCCTGCAAAATCGAAATCAATGGTTAGGTGCTGGAACGCAATTCATGACAAGTTATGGAATGGGAGAATTCTCCGTTGGCAAAACCAAGAAAAGCGATAAAGCATACGCTGGAATTGGAGTGTTTTTCAGTAATGATGTCGGTGGTGATTCGAAAATGTCACAGAAATCTTTTGGAACCTCGGTAAGTGGTCACTTGCCATTAGCAAAAGGACATTGGCTTTCAGCTGGGATTCAAACAGCATTTTGCAATCGTAGTGCGGATTTCTCTCGTTTACTCTATTATTCCCAATGGAATGGCAGCTCATTGGATCCAAACGTGTACTCTGGAGAAGCAAACGATTTCACCTCGTTTACGTTCTTAGACGCTGGACTGGGATTGAACTACCGCTATATTCCCGGAAACAAACCGAATTTAAGTGCAGGTCAATTTGCTTTTTTAGGTGGATTTTCAATCGCACATGCAAATAGTCCTAAGTTGAACTACACTAGTTTGAATACGGATCGACTGTTCAGAAAATATTGCTTTAACACACAAGTAAAGTATGCGTTTGATGACAAGTCTAGCATGGAAGTGAACGCCATACAACTGATTCAAGGTCCACACGCGGAAACCATTCTCGGATTATTCTACCGCTCCAAATTACGAGGAAACTCGGAAATTACGAACATGGTCAATTCTCAATCCGTTGTCGCTGGTCTTTATTTCCGTTCAACAGGCACAATGGCTCCCTATGTATCGTTAACCTTCGGATCTGTAGACTTGGGTCTGTCTTATGATTACGACATCGGACCAATTTCCACAGCGTATCGTCATTCAGTTGAGGTGAATTTTGCCTATACCTTTATGAAAAAATCGGTGTTTAAAGGCAGTCGTTTGAATTAATAAACGCCAACCATTTTTCCGCTTGAGTCTTATTTAAAACGCGAGGCATTTTGTTTTGAGCACCTAATTTCCCTAAGGACTCTAAGTACCCATAAAATGTTGAAGTCGGAACAATCGTTAGGCTTGGTTTCCCTAAATTGTAGTTTCGAACGTAAGCATAATCATCATTTAACAGGCTAAGTTCTTTGTCTATTTCGTCCATGATCATAGCTGTATCAACGGGAACATCCGAACCTACAAACCAGTGGTGAAGCTGTTGATCTTCATCCGCAAATAAGGTATACTCCGAAATTGTAACCCCTTTCGAATGAGCCACTTTCATGAGCGCTTGATTAATGTTATCCAACGATAAATGCTCGCCGCACAAACTTAAAAACTGTTTGATTCTTCCTGAAATAATGATCTCATGTGCTTCTAAATCAACAAAACGAACGAGGTCACCGATGAGGTAGCGCCATAATCCAGCATTTGTCGTAATCACCAATGCGTAGTCGATTCCTTCCTTTACTTCGCTAATCGTGTATGCTTTGTTTGGATTGATTAATTCTCCGTTTTCATCGAAATAATCAGAATTAAAAGGAACAAACTCGAAAAATATCCCGTTGTTCATTAACAATTTCATTCCTTTTCGATCCGGACTTGTTTGGTAACCAAAATATCCCTCACTCGCTAAATATGTGTCAAGTAATTCTACTTTTTGAGCACAAATTTTCTCTAGTCGTTCACGGTAGGGTTCCATATAAATCCCTCCATGAACATAGACATGTAAATTTGGCCAGATGTCATGTATTGAATTCAGCTGGTAATGCTTCACAATTTCCTCCATTAACAAGATGCACCAACTTGGAATCCCGGCAATGATGCCAATGTTCCATTTAGGAGCCTGCTCAATCATCAAAGGCAATTTTTCTTTCCAACTTTTTAAATTGGTAATCTTTTTTGATGGTTTGGTAAACGGCGCAGCAATGATGGAGGTGTGCTTTTTTAAGATCCCACTTAAATCACCTTCAACATGTGTGCTTTTCTTCGTAAGTTTTGTTGAACCACCAACAGCTAAAATGCTTGCCGAATAAAATTCTTCGGGTAAATTCAATTCGTGTAAAATAGAGAATTGACGTAAACTCACCCGTTGAAATGAGCGAATCATTTCTGTTGTAACGGGAATGCGCTTACTCGGAGAACCTGTCGTTCCAGATGATAATGCGTAGTATTTTATTCGTCCTTTCCATGTATGATCTTTAGCCCCAGCAATGGAATCTTTCAACCATTTCTCATGAAATTCATCATAGTCAACAATAGGAACCATTTTTTGGTATTGAGAAACGACATCGGTTTTAGTCAAAATGGCGTGGAAAGAGTAGACAAATCCAAACTTAGTGCTTTTTGCGCGTTCAATCGTCGCGCGTAATGCTTCCAATTGATGACGGTAATCAATCCCCTTTTTTGCATTTCGCTTGAAGCTTAATGCGGTCGTTTTACGGATAAGTTTTCCGATAATTGGCATAATCCTATTTTAGTCGTGAAAAGTAAATACCCTCCCGACAAAAATAAAAATAAAACTAGAGCGTTCTTTAGTCACTTTGTCTTAATTTTGTAAAAAACACAACTATGCAACAAAAAACATTTATCGTACCTCATGATTTTACGATGGTTGCGGATATCGCTCTACAACACGCCATTGCAACTGCTAAACCATTAAATGCAGTGGTTCAACTTCTTCATGTTGTTTCAAAAGAAAACCAGATTCAAGATGCATTGACACAATTACACAATGTGATTGAAAAATTTGCAGGTGAAGGAGTAAATCTTCAGCCAAATGTTCGCATAGGAAGTATTTTTGAAGATATCGGTTCTTTTGCTGCAGAACACCAAGCTGAGTTAATTTTCATGGGAACACATGGTGCTCATGGATGGCAACACATCACTGGAAGTCACGCACTAAAAGTGGTAACCAGTTCTCAAGTACCTTTTATCATTGTGCAAGAAAAATCTGTGAAAGCTACAGGATATGATTCCATCGTTGTTCCAATGGACTTACACAAAGAAACCAAACAAAAGTTGTCTATTGTTGCTAACCTTGCGAAGTACTTCAATTCGAAAGTACACGTAGTTACTCCGGATGAAACAGATGAATACTTACGTCACCAAGTGATTTCAAATATCACTTTCTCCGAGGGATTCTTTAAGGATCGCAATATTGAAATGACTTCAGCAATCGTGTCTAGAAGTGGATTCGATAAAGAAGTTGTGAAATATGCCGTAAGCGTTGACGCTGATCTAATTGCTATTATGAATCTTAATCGAAATAATTTCTTGTCAGCTTTGACGACAAATTACGAGCAATACATCATCACCAATGATGCACTTATCCCAACCTTGATTGTAAACCCAATCCAAATTGGAAATGAGCATGGCAGCATGTTCTCTATTTAATATATAATTATGTCGAGATTGATCACGCTGCACGAGTTTATCGTGACGAATCAAAGTCACTTTCCTTATGCTACAGGTGAACTTTCAAGATTACTAAACGACATCGTCCTCGCTTCTAAAATAGTGAGCAACGATGTGCGTAAGGCTGGACTTGTTGAACATATTTTGGGTGCCCAAGGAGGACAAAATATTCAAGGTGAGGAACAACAAAAATTAGACGTTGTGGCAGATGAAGCCTTCATTCGAGCTTTTGCCAATGGGGGAGAGGTTTGTGGAATTGCTTCGGAAGAAAACGATGATTACCTTGCCTTTGAATCCGAGAACTCGAAAAACGGAAAATATGTGGTGTTGTTTGATCCACTAGATGGCTCTAGCAACATTGATGTCAATGTCTCTATTGGAACCATCTTTTCTATTTACCGACGTGTTTCCCCACAAGGAACATCCGCAACACTAGAAGACATGTTACAGCCTGGTACAGCGCAAGTAGCTGCCGGATACGTCCTTTATGGTTCATCCACAATCCTTGTTTACACAACCGGTAACGGCGTTAATGGATTTACACTGGACCCAAGTATTGGAGAGTTTTTCCTTTCGCATCCAGATATGAAAATGCCTGAAAACGGACGAATTTATGCGCTTAATGAAGGAAATCTAAACGATTTCGAGCCTGGACTTAAAGCGTACGTTCGTTATTGTCAAAGCCACGAAAATCAAACCGGTAAGCCTTATTCTGGAAGATACATTGGATCTCTTGTTGCTGATTTTCACCGTCACATGATCAAAGGTGGAATTTACATCTATCCGGCGGTTCCATCTGCTCCAGAAGGAAGATTGCGCCTGTTATATGAATGTAATCCATTGGCGTTTATTGCTGAACAAGCTGGAGGACTAGCAACAACGGGTGAACAACGCATCATGGAAATTCAACCAAGTAAATTGCACCAACGTATTCCATATTACGTGGGATCAAAATTAATGGTGGAAAAGGCTATGGATCTTTTAGCCAAAAACTAACTCGATTATCTTGCTGTAAGCTTGATGGTATAATCTGCTTGAACAAGCGGAGATCCTGGATCTTTATTAAAACGTACCTGCTGTTTCACCAATCGAATCACATCGTTAATAATGGATTGATTCGTACACGTTGTCACGGATTTAATGCTTCTACAGTCTGTCACAATTCCTTCCGCGTTAATGGTCAATTTTAATCCTACACGGCAATCTACATCGATGTCATATTGAGGTGTGGAAACGTTGTTAGTACGCACACGTGCTTTCCCACTTCCTCCACCTTTCCCTGGACCAACGCCGTCATCTGGTCCGCTGCCGGAACCTCCAAATGGACCATTTCCAGAACCGGTTCCGCCTCCGCTACCTCCAGTACCAAAGTAATTTGTTCCTCGAACCGTTGTAGAAGTTGGATTGCTTGAGTTGTCTGTATTGTGATTATTTGATTGTCCGCTAGTCGTTGTGAAATCACTAGAATGACTCGTTGCGACACGTTCCGTTTGATCTTGCGGCTGATCGATGGGTGCATCCGTTGAGGTTCCACCGCCGCGACTTCCACCATTATCCGAAATGAGTTCCACATGTTCCATTTCAAATAATTCGATGACTTCATCGGATTTTAAGGGTGGAACATCTTCAGGAATAGCAGGAAGAATGTTGAATTGTGTAATTATCAGTAAAATGAAAAGGAGCAACAAGGAAATAGAGGTGTAAACCAAGGATCGCTTGACTTCACTTCTAGATTCCATGTAATCTTTTTCAAATATGTCGATATATGCACTCATGCTCTTTGCGTTTAAACGAAATGATTTCTTAAATCTAACTATGTTCTTTCGTGGCAATAATCATCTTCAATTGATTCACCATGCCAATCTCTAATAAGTCAACCAATTCTTGAACCTTTGAATCAAAAGGAATGCGCAATACAACGGTACTATCGCCTTTCTTTTTGGTTTCTTTAACAAGAACGGACCCAATTTGATCATAGGGAACCTCTTTGTTATCCACACTGTATCTTTTTGCGTTCGTCACCGGATCGATTTCTACCGATAAAGCAACGTGTGCTTTGTTCGTTTTTTCATTATTCTTTGCTTGTGGAAGCGGAACTTTAATCACGTTCGGATTCGCAAGCGTAGAAATAATCAAAAAGAACAACAACAAGAAGAACATGATGTCGCTCAATGCAGAAGTAGCTACCTCCGCATGGAACCTTCTATTACGCTTTATTGCCATCGCTAGGTCGATTCAATTTGATGAATTCTAAGTTAACTCGTTGGATTGCTAACGCATAGTTATCAATCATTCCATTTAATAGGTGGTAAGCGGTGAAGGCAATAATACCAACAACCAATCCGGATCCAGAAGAGATCATTTTTTCATATAATCCCCCAGAGATATTTCCGATGGAAACGTTTTCAGTAACGGAGATGCTGTAGAAAATTTTAATTACTCCGGAAATGGTACCGATGAATCCTAAAGTCGGTGCAATACCAGCAATAAGTCCCAAATGACCAATGTTTTTCTCCATTTTTCCAATTTCGATATTTGCCACTTTTTCCATGTTCGACTCAATCTGTGGAATCGGTCTACCCATTGATTGAACACCTTCACGAACCACGTTTCCAAATGCGGTGTGGTCATGTGATAAAGTATCCATCGCTCCTTGGATGTTTGCGTTTTGTAGGTTGTTTTTAATCTCAGACAACATGTGCTTGTTGTGCTTTGTCATGCGCTTGATGTATAAATAACGCTCCACAGCTACATACGAAGTGTAAAACAATAGAATCGCGATCGGAATTAAGAAGAATCCACCTTTCATTAAGAACTCAAGTGCAGAAATTTCTTCCACAATTTTACCTGTTTCTTCCGCTGCGGTTGTAGCAACTGGAGCTGCTTGATCCTGAGCGTACATAAATCCTGTCGAGATCAACGATGAGATCACAAATAGATATTTCAATTGTTTTTTCATATTGTTTTATTAGTTTTCGTCGGATAAAAGTAAAAAATGAATACAGGTTAAAATGAACAGGACTTATTAGATATTCACATCAAATTGTTATTTCACTAACCGTATACACCCACAACGCACTTGCGTTCATTTGGGTACATGAATTTCCAATTTTACTCAGTTTACCTTCACTTCGGTTTTTAAGTCCTTTAAAATTTCAAAAATATCCCTGACATTTCTACGTGAGCAATCAAATAAGATTGATTAATTTCGCGCTATTCATGGACCAAGCACAACTCCTGAAATCCATTGCCAAACTGCGGCAAATCGACGAAACGGCTTCACTATTAAGCCAGGGGAACGTGCGCGTCCAATGGAAAGGTCTTGTTGGCTCAGCTAAGTCTCTGACATCCATTTGTGTAGCACAACAAGTTCCTGGAAATCATCTTTTTATTCTTGAGGACAAAGAAGAAGCCGCTTATTTTTTAAATGACTTAGAAGGACTTTTCCCCGACGATAAACGGGTATTATTTTTTCCAGCTTCTTACCGAGTTCCTTATCAACTAGAAGAAACGGATAACGCTAACGTAGTCACACGCGCTGAAGTGCTCGAACGGATTTCCGGCGGAGCAAATGCTTGGATCGTCACCTATCCCGAAGCCTTATTTGAAAAAGTTCCGACACAAAAAAACTTGGTGAAGAATACGCTGAGAGTCGAACTTGGAAAAAATTACAGCATTGATTTCATCAATGAATTGTTATTAGAGTATGAATTCGAACGTGTAGACTTTGTCTATGAACCCGGGCAATTTTCGATTCGTGGTGGCATTGTTGACGTGTTTTCCTATGCAAATGATTTCCCTTTTCGAATTGAGTTCTTCGGTGAGGAAGTGGAATCCATTCGAACGTTTGACGCCGCGACCCAATTATCTATAAATACACATGCGTTTTTTAATGTAATCCCAAATATTCAGGGACAATTGAGCATTGAATCACAAGAAGATATTTTTACTTTTCTCGGACAAGACCTGAGTTGTTGGATGAGTTCATATGAACGCATGGAAAGCATTCTAAGAAAAGAATACGATCGTTCTGTAGAGATCTACGGCAATCTAAATGAAACTGTTCGACATACCTTGCCAAGTTCCTTGTACTTATCGTCCGTGGAGCTTCAAAAAAGCTTAGAAAGCATCAAGATTGTCGAATGGGGTCCAGTTTTCCATTACAAGACAACAAGCACCTTTGAATTCGACTTTATCCCACAGCCGAATTTCAATAAGAATTTCGAATTGCTCAAGACAGATTTACTTGCCCGACAATCCAATCGTTTTGAGAATTTGATTTTTTCAAATCAACCAAGGCAAATCGAACGCCTTTACCAGATTTTTGAGGATATTGGAGCTGACGTTAGTTTTACGGCCATCCATTTTGCGCTACACGAGGGATTTATCTCACCTGAGTTAAAATTAGTGTGTTACACCGATCATCAAATCTTCGAGCGTTATCACCGTTTTAGACTCAAAGAAGGATTTAGACAGGCGAAACAAGCACTGACCCTAAAAGAAATTTACAACCTCCAAAAAGGAGATTATGTTACCCATATAGATCACGGTGTTGGACAGTTTTCCGGATTGGAAACAATCGACGTAAACGGAAAACCCCAAGAAGCGATTCGACTAATTTATAAAGACGGCGATGTGCTTTACGTTGGAATCCATTCCCTTCACCGAATTTCTAAGTTCACAGGAAAGGATGGCTCCATTCCAAAAATGAACAAGCTTGGAACTCAGGCATGGGCCACTTTAAAGAACAAAACGAAAAAGAAAATCAAAGAACTTGCCTTTGATTTGATAAAATTATACGCTACGAGAAGGAGTCAGCCTGGATTTGCTTTCGCTCCGGATAGTTACATGCAGAATGAACTCGAAGCTTCCTTCATGTTCGAAGATACACCAGATCAATACAAAGCAACGCAAGACATTAAGCGTGACATGGAGGCATCAACCCCAATGGACCGCCTGATATGTGGAGATGTTGGTTTCGGTAAAACAGAAGTAGCCATCCGAGCAGCTTTCAAAGCGGTAACTGATTCAAAACAAGTAGCCGTTTTAGTACCGACGACCATCTTGTCGATGCAACATTACCGCAGCTTCAAAGAACGACTGTCTGCGTTTCCATGCACCGTAGATTACATCAACCGCTTTAAATCAGCAAAAGATGTGACGGAAACTTTGAAGAAACTGGCCGAAGGAAAAATCGATATCCTCATTGGAACACATGCCGTTGTCGCTGACCGTGTGAAATTCAAAGATTTGGGACTCATGATTATCGATGAGGAACAGAAGTTTGGTGTTTCAGTTAAGGATAAATTAAAGACCATTCGCGCAACGGTTGACACCTTGACGTTAACCGCAACTCCGATTCCGAGAACCTTGCAGTTTTCACTCATGGGTGCACGAGATTTGAGCATCATCAATACACCACCACCAAACCGACAGCCAGTACTGACCGAGATTGTGACCTTTCAGGAAGAAACAATCAGAGATGCGATTGCATATGAGGTTTCACGCGGCGGACAAGTATTTTTTGTCAATAATCGCTTGTCGAACATTCGTGAAATTGCTGGCATGATTTCCAGATTGTGTCCAGGTGTGCGTGTCGGAATTGGTCACGGACAGATGGACGGAAAGCAACTCGAAAAAATCATGATGGATTTTATCGATGGAAAATACGATGTCCTTATTGCTACTACGATCATTGAATCAGGGATTGATATTTCGAATGCAAATACCATTATTATTAATGACGCAAATAAATTTGGATTAAGTGATTTACACCAATTGCGCGGTAGGGTAGGTAGGTCAAATAAAAAGGGATTCTGTTACTTGATTGCGCCTAAATACAGTGTACTCACAAGTGAAGCGAGAAAACGCTTAGAGGCTTTGGTACAATTCTCTGATTTAGGATCAGGTTTCAACATTGCCATGAAGGATTTAGACATTCGTGGTGCTGGGAATATGCTAGGAGGAGAGCAAAGTGGATTTATTTCGGAAATCGGCTTCGAGATGTATCAAAAAATCCTCAATGAAGCGATGCAGGAATTGAAAGAAAGTGAATTCAAAGAATTATTTGATGACCGTCATACCGATCAATTCATGACATCCTATGTTCAAGACTGTATTTTCGAAACAGACATGGAAGTCCGAATTCCAGATGACTATGTCAACAATGTTGCCGAACGATTAAGCCTTTACCAAGCGCTTGACAATTTGAAAAATAAAATGGAATTAGATCAGTTCTCAAAAGAACTCGTCGATCGCTTTGGGCCACTTCCGAAGGCAGTGAAAGAACTCTTGTTTTCCTTTGAATTACGCTGGTTAGCGGAGAAATTAGGCTTGGAACGATTGGTCATCAAGTCCGAAAAATTAGTGGGCTACTTTATTGCAAATCCTCAGTCAACCTTCTTCGAGACGGAAGCGTTTACCTATACGCTCAATGCCATCATGAAACATCAGAGCGGATATAGACTTGTTCAACAAAATGACAAACTACGTTTGGTGATTGAGCCGATACGTCACATCAAAGATGCCTTCGAGAAATTAAGCGCTTTGCAACTTCCTCAAGAGTAAGATCAACAATTAGCAATCTGTTAACCTACGTCAAGAGAAAATTCACAAGAAAAGGTGAACTTTGTCCTCAGTTAATTGTTTTACAAAAAAATTTAAAATATGAAAAAAGTAGTTTTATCGTTATTTGCAGCATTTGCATTGTTTTCTTTTACAGCATTAGAAGTAGCTAATTGGTCATTAGACGGAGCACATTCTCGTTTAGGATTTACCATTACTCACATGGGAATCACAAACATTAGTGGTCATTTTTCGAACTTTGATGTAAAAATCAGTACACCAAATGAAGATTTCGTTGGAGCGTCAATTGAAATGACAGCTCAATCAAACTCTGTGAATACAGGACTTGAAATGCGAGACAATCACTTGAAAACTGGAGATTTCTTTGATGTAGAAAAATTCCCAACGCTTACGTTTAAAAGCACATCCGTGAAAAAAGCAAAAGGAAACAACTACACAATCGTTGGTGATTTTACGATGCACGGTGTAACGAAAGCGGTTTCTCTAGTAGGTACACATACAGGATCAGCTAAAAACAGAGCTGGTAATGATGTTGCTGGATTACAAATTACAGGTGTTGTGAAACGTTCAGATTTCGGAGTAGGTCAAGCTGGTCCTGGTTTATCAGACGAAGTTAACTTAATTGCTGACTTAGAAGTTTCTAAAAACTAATTCTGAACCCAAGCTTAGTATGAAAAGTTTCAGTTTTATCATCGTATTATTTCTATCCTTGTCTAGTTTTGGACAAGGATGGAAAATTTTGGAAACACACAAGGTTGCGTTTTCAAATGCGGATGTAAGTGGTACGTTTGATGATATCAGCGGTACAATCGTCTTTGATGCGGCGAATTTGACAACAGCTAAGTTGAACTTCAAGTTAAAGGTAGAATCGATCAACACAGGAAACGGTTTGCAAAACAAACATGCACGCGGAGAAGAATGGTTCCACGCGGAAAAGTATCCCTATATTGAATTTGAATCAACAAAGATTGAGAAAACAGAATCTGGATTCAAAGCCATTGGGAAATTGGAAATGCATGGAGTGAAAAAAGAGGTGACGATTCCCTTTACCTTTTCTAAAAAAGGTAACAAAGGGACCTTCATCGCTAAATTTAGCGTGAGTAGATCAGAATATAACGTTGGAAAAAAGGGAAATGATGTTGCGGATATCCTCAAAATAACCGCGACTTTACCCGTTCAGAAAAAATAATAAGTTATGATAAAAAAAATCATCTTTGCCCTTAGCTCTGGCTTGCTTGCTGGAGTAGTATCTTACCTTTATGGTGATATGATTCAAACCCAATTAGTGGAGGATTATTCCAAAGATGTTCCGACAATGGCGATTTTTGTTTCCTGTTTAATCGGAACCAGTTTAGCAACAATTGGACATTGGTTATTCACTAAATTCATCCCTAAATTTGGTGAATTTATTTTCGCAATAGTATTCGCTGGACTAACAACAGCAAGTTTGATTGGGGTACTTGGTTTCGTCTTCAAAGGGGAAACAACAGAAGCTCATCAATACATCTTTTATTGTTATGCAATGCCGATGCATTTCTTCCCTTTCTTGGCATGGTATTCGCTAAAATCGCTGTTTGAAACGAAGTAATGAAATCTAAGATTTCGAAAAGGATGCTTCGGCATCCTTTTTTTTTGAAAAATATTATCCTTTTTTCACAACGATTTCTTCATTCAGACGTTTAACCTTTGGCAACAATGATGAAAAGTAGTTTTTTGACGGTTTTGGTCGCACTTGCGATGCACACAACGACATGGAGTCAACTGATTACGAATTCCACATTGTCGCCTCAAGGACTCGTTCAAAACGTATTACTAGGAAGCGGTGTAACGGTTTCAAATGTGATGTACAACGGCAGTCCTGGCGCAATTGGTCAGTTTACCGCAAACAATACGACACTTGGCATCACGCAAGGCATTGTGATGACAACGGGAACGGTTCAAGCCAATTCTAGTGGTCCACAAGGCCCAAATAATCAATCGAATGCCGGAATGGACAATAACGCTCCCGGTTCTCCTTTACTTACAAATCAAGTTCTCGGAGGAACGCAAACGTTTAACGCAGCAATCTTAGAATTCGATTTCATTCCGTATGCGGATACTGTCCGGTTTAAATATGTTTTCGGTTCTGATGAGTATCCAGAATTCGCCCCGCCAAATAACTCCGGATACAACGATGTATTTGGATTCTTCATTTCTGGACCGGGAATTGTCGGTATGCAAAACATCGCGAGTTTGCCAAATGGTGGCGGAATTGTATCCATCAACAACGTAAACGCCCAAACGAATCAACAATTTTTTACGTTTAATGGAGACGGGAATTCTCCTCCTTACAATAATAGTCCTCAGTACATTCAATACGATGGATACACCAAGGTTTTAGAGGCTGTATCTAAAGTTCAGTGTGGACAAACCTATCACTTAATCATTGCCATTGCTGATGCTGGTGATGGACAATGGGACTCTGGAATGTTTTTGGAGGCGAATAGCTTATCCACCAAAACACCCATTGAAATTGATTACACCTTGTCTCAACAAGTATATCCTAATCCAGATTGGCTAGCGGAAGGCTGTGTTTCTTCTACGGTTACCTTAACACGTCAAAATAATCTTTCTTCTGCGTTGACAATTCCTGTTCAATTAAGTGGAACGGCAACTAACGGACAAGATTATTCAGGTATTCCGGCAAGTATTTCATTTGGAGCAGGTCAAAACACCGCCACCTTTACCATGAATGCCTTATTCGACAACCTAACAGAAGGACTTGAAAATGTGGTTTTAACATTTCCCATTAGTGATCCTTGTGGAAACATTACTCCATTAGTGGTTACACTTTATATTCAGGATGTGACACCGCTAACTGTCACCATTAACGGCGCAACGATTGCTTGTCCCGGTGATCCGATTAACTTAACGACCAATGTCTCCGGTGGAGTGACACCGTATCAATATACATGGAACACCGGTGAAACGACGAGCTCCATTAATTTCATACCGACGAGCACACAAACCATTTCTGTCCAAGTGACAGATGCTTGTGCGAGTCCGGCGGCAACTGCATCCATCGTGGTGAATGTACCACAATACCAACCAATCAGTTTAATTGTAAGCAATGATATCACAGAAATATGTCCATATTTACCAGAAGATTTTGGTGTCGTGGCAAGCGGTGGAACTGGTGCCTACAATTTCCTTTGGACCGTCAATAACACCGTAGTGAGCACGAGCGATTCGATTTCTGTAACGCCATCCATCACCACCAATTACATCATTCAGGTAAGTGACAATTGTGGAAATGTTGCAATCGACTCGATTCTTTATACGATTACTAGTCCACCGTTAACCCTTCAATTGAATGGACCCATTCAAATTTGTCCCGGTGACAGTGCGTTTTTACAGGTAGCGGCAACAGGTGGTTTCGGGAACTACTATTATTTATGGACGCAAACAAATGAAACAACGCCAAGTATTTGGGTGAATCCGCCGGTGACAACCTCGTATTTTGTTCAAGTTTCTGATGAATGTCAAACCTTTTTTGTCACTGGAGTTGCTCTTGTTCAGGTCGTTAAACCTTCCGCTGATTTTTGGGTGATGACGCAATTTCCTACGCAAGGCTTATCCACTACCTTTTTAAATCAATCACAGAATGCATGGGCATATGTTTGGGACTTTGGTGATGGAACATCCTCTTCCTTTTTGGTGAATCCGACTCATATTTACACGGCATCTGGTGCATATCTGGTTACCTTAACAGCTACCGACGAAAAAGGATGTGTTGACAGCGTGAGTAAGTGGATTCAAGTCCTACCTGAACGTTATATTTATTTCCCGAATTCCTTCACGCCTGATGAAGATGGTTGCAATGAATTCTATTTTGGAAATTTCATCGGACTCATGAGCGGACATTTTTACCTATATGACCGTTGGGGTGAATTAATTTTCGAATCAACTGATTTAAACTTCAAATGGGACGGAAAATACCAAGGTGTTCCTGTTCAAATTGGCACATATTCTTGGCATTTTGTCTATGAAATCGGCAAGGGCATCTTCGAAGAGGTAACTGGCCACGTCAATGTGATTCGTTAGAGCGAATTCAATAGGGCATCTGTCACAGGATAATTCAATGATTTAGCTTTCAGAATATAGTTTTTCGCTTTTTCTTTATTTCCAATCTGCTGCTGTGCAATACCCGCATTGAACCAAATATATGGGTCATTTTGATTCAAGGCAATAGCCTTTTCTAATGATGCTGCACCTTGTTGGAATTTTCCTTGGTTCACAAAGGCCGTTCCTTGATAGAAATGTCCTTCCCATCGCTGCGGAGCAACTTTCAAAAGAGTTAAACTCGTATTGATGCATTGTTGATAGTTCTTGTTGTTGAGATAGGCTGCACAAAGATTAACTAAGGTTCCAACATCGTTAGGACGAAGTTTCAATGCTTGATTGAAGTCCTTGAAGGCATTGGTGTAATCCAACATTTTAATGTAGGTAATTCCGCGATTTAAATGAACGTCAAACGTGTTTGGATTGCGTTCTAGTGCCATAGTATACATTTGGAGGGAAGAATCATACTGATTCATTAACGCATACATGTTTCCAACATTCGAATAGATTAATGGATCTTTCACACGTGCTTTTACGAGGACTAAATAATCCTTCATGGCGGATGTTGAATCTCCGTTTTCTCGGTAGAAATTCCCTCTGTTTTTATAAGCAACTTCTACTCCTGTTTGAAGGACTTCTACTTTTCCACCATTTTCTTTTAGGACAAACGGATATTTTTCAATAACATCGCTCCAAAGTGTCCCTGAATTTGTCCAAACTTTGGTGCGCTCAAAGGAGGCAAACATGAGAACAATGGAAAAAACCATCATTCCACCGATTATCCATTTTTTGAAATGTTGGAAAATACTCCATTTCTCGATGAGAATCAAGACCATCATACTGATTCCAATATACGGAATGTAGCTGTATCGGTCCGCAGTAATCGCAGCGCCCACGCTGATAAACTGAAGCACTAGCGCCACCATTAACGAGAAAAAGCCAATACCAAAAAGACTTATTTTAAAGGTCTCCAGGTTCTTTTTCCAAGAAAAGAATAGGATTCCCCCCATGGACAAGAGTAATACAAACGGTGCCAAGGTAAAATAGAGTGGAAGTTCATCTAAACGATCCAAGTTTGGATAAGGGTAGAATGCGGATAATCCAACTGGAACAAAAAACTTCATCCAATAAGAGAGGAAGCCGTATGATGCAAACATGATGCGTTGCCAACTAGTAAAGAAATCAAAATCGGTAATGGCTCCTTTGGATTGTATCTCTATCGCATTTAAACCAAACCAAATGGCAACGGCAATAAAAGGAACTTTTTCCAACAGTGATTTCCAATTGATTTTTCTTCCCTTTAGGTAATCGAGTAAAATGAAGACAAATGGAAGTGGAACGGCCATGGCTTTGCTCAAACAGGAAAGAATGAATAATCCAAAGCAGATAATTAACCAAACATAATTTAGTTTTCTTTGAAAGCGAAGGTAGCTAAGCAAGGACAGTAAGAAGAAAAAGGTATACAGCACATCTTTTCGTTCTGAAATCCATGCAACACTTTCCACGTGCATGGGATGAATGGCAAAAAGGAGGGCTCCAAAAAACGAAACAAAGGTCGAACCATTCGCAAGATGGAAAAGTAAAATGAAGACTAAAATCGCATTGCAGCAGTGTAGAAATAAATTGGTTTGGAAATAGGGTTGAATATTCAATTCAGCGGTGGCGTAGTTTTTTGCGAGCGTCCACATGGTGAGTGGATGGTAATTCAACATGACATCTGTACTTGGTTTCCAGAGCAAGGCCGAACTATCCACATCTTGCGTTTTGATCAATGGTTGATTGACCACATATCCTAAGTCATCCCAATTGGTGAATTGTTTTTCTGGTGAAAATCCTGGTGAAAACGTGATGTAAGTCGCAATAACCAAGAAGGCGAGTAAAAGAAGGCGAGATGAATTTCCGTACCAACGAACACCTGACACAGAGGAATCTTCAGTTAATTTCTTTTCTTTTGACCCCATATTTACCAAAGTTTAATCGTTGGAAATAATCTCGAACAACTCGTTTAAATTTGGTGAAATAATCACCTCAATACGTCTGTTTTTAGCTTTGTCATTGACATCAACTGGATGAAATTCTCCTCGTCCAGCCGCCATGACCTGAATCGGTGACATCGTTGAATTCGCTAATAGAATTTCTACAACAGATGTAGCGCGAAGAACAGAAAGTTCCCAATTGTTTTTTGGCGAGTTTGGACTCGATAATTTATCTGTATCTGTGTGTCCTTCAACAACAATTTCTAAGTCCTTCTCACTTTCTAAAACTTGTCCTAATTGAATCAAGGCATCTCTTCCTTCTGGTTCAACAAACGTCGATCCTGACTTGAACAACAGTTTCGCTTCCAAACTAACGTATATTTTGCCGTTTTTCTGAACAACGGTTAAGCCTTTGTTTTCAAATCCACGCAATGCGTTGGCTACCTTTGCTTTTAACAATTGAATTCCAGCATCCTTTTTGCGAATCGCTTCCTCCAATTCGTTCACACGTTTTTCGCGCTCAACGAGTAATTTTTGTTTAGCTTTTAACTCTTCGTCTAATTTCAAAAGCGCATCGGCTTTACGTTGTAATTCTTTGTTGGTATTCTCCAATTCAATTTGAAGTTCAGACGTTTCTTTCGCACTGAGGTTTTTCATTTTATTAAATGAATTCTCCAAGGATTCATGCTGAGACATCAACTGCTCGTAATCTCGTTGCAAGAGTCTCATTGCGTTGCCTGTTGCCGAAGTGTCTTGTTTTAATTTGCTTACATCTTTAGACGCTAGGCTATACTTGTTTTGCAAATCTTTGGACAATGATTCAAAATCACTTGAGCTTTTTTTGAATTTTGCCAATTCTTCTGAGCACGCCTTTTCTCTAGCTTCCAATTCTTTGTATTTCTTTGGAGCAACGCAAGAGCTCATTCCGATAACGATGGATAGCGCAGTAATAATAAGAGACTTGTTTTTCATGATAAAAGTGATTTGGTACAAATTTCGAAAAGATCAACACGCAGAATTCAATGTTTGAATGAACTTTTAAACAATGAAAATTTCATAATTGTCTTGGACATACTTCGTTGGAAGTAGACGCGGTCATTGGTATTTTGTAACTTTGCACAAAAATCAAGCATGCAGTCAAAAAAAGTGAAGCTTTCCGAGGCCTTAAAACAGTTTCAATCCAATGTTGAAACAGATGTCCTAGCGGCGCTTAAACTATTCGAACAACAAGGAGATATTTCCATATTACCCACTGTTTTTGAAAAATTACGCAGCTGTGAGTTAGGCATCGAAAAAGCCATACTCGGTTTTTTATCGGACATTCAGAAAATAGAAGCGAAAGCAGTTTTTATACAATTTCTCTCTGAAGAAAAAGAACAGGCACTGCGCCAAAAGGTATTAACAACTCTTTGGAATTCAAAATTGACCTATGATGAACATTTGCCTTTCTTTGTCATGCTTGCCTCTACGGGCGATTTCATGCAAGCTTTGGAATGTTTAACGATTATAGAAAACATGCAAGGACCTTTTGCCGAACATGAATTATTAGAATCCCAACTTTTACTCAAAGAGTACGTGGAGGAATCAATGAATGAAGATGAGCAGAAACGTCAAATTATGAGTGAAATCGCCTGGTTTATCAAAGAACAAAATGAAGGCATTGATGCCGATTTATTAATTGAAGACTAGTTTATTTCACCGTTTAACAGCTAAAAAAACGCACATATGTTGCAATCGATGACAGGCTTTGGAAAAAGCAATGGCCTATACCAATCAAAAAAAGTTTCTATTGAAATCCGTTCACTGAATAGTAAGGGATTAGATTTAAACCTTCGGATTCCGTCTGCTTACCGCGAATTGGAATCAGAATTACGCAAACTTCTTGGAGAACAATTAGACCGCGGAAAAATTGATTTTGGTATTTATATCGAGAGTCAAGCGGATCAATCAAATGGATTGATCAACACGGAACTAGCTACGTTGTATTACCAAGAAATAAAAAAACTCAACGAATCATGGTCCGAAGCTCCGGTTGATTACCTATCGTTGGTGCTGCGCTTACCGGAAGTTTTGAATCAACAAGCTCCTGAAGTGAGTGACGAAGAAAAAAAATTCATCATGGACCTCGCATTGAGTGCGTGTGAAAAACTGACTCAATTTCGTGCACAAGAAGGGGAGGCTCTGCATGCTGATTTCACTGAGAAAATCGAATCAATTAGAAATGGCATTGAAGAAATTCGCGTGTTTGAACCCGAGAGAATTCAGGTCATTCGCGAGCGTATTTCTAAAGCATTAACGGATTTATCGGATGTGAGAATTGATGAAAATCGTTTAGAACAAGAAATGATTTTTTACCTAGAAAAACTAGATGTCTCGGAAGAAAAAATGCGTTTAACGAATCACCTAGATTATTTCTTGAATACCATGGTCATTCCAAGAAACGGAAAAAAACTTGGATTCATTTGTCAAGAAATGGGAAGAGAAATCAACACGCTTGGCAGTAAATGCAACCATGCTGAGATTCAAAAACGAGTGGTTGACATGAAGGACAACTTGGAAAAGATGAAGGAACAAATCTTAAATACGCTTTAATTTTCAATCGATGGAAGGAAAATGCATCATCATTTCTGCTCCTTCAGGTGCTGGAAAAACAACGATCGTTCAGGCCTTATTACAGGATATGAAACAACTTGCTTTCTCGATTTCAGCCTGTTCACGTGATCCAAGAGGAAACGAGCAAAATGGAATTGACTATTACTTTCTAGGTAGAGAAGGATTCGAACAGCAAATCGCTGAAAACGCCTTTCTCGAATGGGAAGAAGTGTATGACGGGATGTTCTATGGAACGCTAAAATCTGAACTTACACGCATTTGGAGTGAGGGAAAAACCGTCATTTTTGATGTAGATGTTGTCGGAGGAATTCACTTAAAACAAATCATGGGGGAAAAGGCCTTGAGTATTTTCATCCATCCTCCTTCCATGGAAGAATTGTCACGCAGATTAACTTCCCGAAATACCGATTCCATTGACAAAATAAACATGCGCCTCGCGAAAGCGCAACAAGAAATCGAACAAGCGAAAGATTTTGATGTTATTGTAGTCAATGATCAATTAGATTTGGCCATTCAAACGGTGCATTCTGCCATTTCAAGTTTTATTGAACGATGAATATAGGACTATACTTCGGGACATTTAATCCCATTCATGTCGGACATTTAATCATTGCGAATTACATGGTTGAACATACAGATGTGGATCAAGTATGGATGGTTGTAACGCCGCAAAATCCTTTGAAGGACAAATCAACTCTGTTAAAGGATTCACATCGTTTAAACATCGTACGAGAGGCAATTGAGGACAATGTGAAGTTACGCGCATCCGATATTGAGTTTCATTTATCCAAACCGAATTATACGATTTCAACCTTGACGCATCTGAATGAGAAATACCCAGAGCATCAGTTTTCATTGATTATGGGGGAGGACAACCTAAGAACTTTTCACAAATGGTATAATCACGAGGTCATTTTAGAAAATCATACGATTTACGTTTATCCGCGCGTATTAACTAGTTCGGAAGAGGCGGAAGTAATGGCTCAAAAAGGAACGATTGATCATCCGTATCGAAACGCATCGAATGTTGTTTTTTGCGATGATGCGCCAATTATGAAGGTTTCTGCAAGTTTTATTCGTCAATCCATCAAGGAAGGAAAAGACGTTCGTTACTTACTTACGGAGCCAGTCTACAAATACATTTCAGAAATGCATTTCTATAAATGAAAAAAGGGGAGCTTCAATTGAAGCTCCCCTTTTCATTTAGAAAGGTTATTCTTAGTTCTTCAAGAATTTAACGATTTCTACTCCGTTAGCATGTGCCACGTGAATAAAGTAGATTCCTGAATTTAATTCAGATGTATCGAACGTTAAATTGCTAGAAGCATCGATATTTCTTGTTTCAATTGTTTTTCCTTCAACATTCGTTAAAAGGATTTCTGAGACCTTCATGCCTGCTGTAATTCCGTTAACGGTAATGCTCGCATTCGCAGGGTTTGGACTCACAGAGATTGGAGAAATGATTCCTTCAATCACTCCGGCAGTTCCAACAATGATTCTATAACCAGGGAAAGAAACGGATTGAGTGACAGGTGTTGGAGGTAAACCAGGGAAAAGAGTGACCAATACAGTTGCACTCACTTCGATGGTAATTGGATACGTTCCTGCCGTTGCGGTTGTTCCATAAATGTTTGCACATCCATTTGCACCACCTGCATAGGTACAACTACTAATGTTACATCCGTAGTTATATCCATTTGGCAAACCAGTTAAACCAGTCACAGTAAATCCTTGGATCGGAGAACCAACAAACTGTCCTGTTGCATCTAGTTCAGCGGTAACTGTTGATGGAACTTTAAAGTTTACGTCCGTAGAATACGCAGTATTCACAAGCGCTGCAGGCAAGTTTTGAGTAGTATCTGGCCAAACACCGTACGTTGAATCAACGTAATTTGCTCCTGGCGTACATGATTGCGCCCAAGAAGCAGCATTCAACAAGAATGTTGAAAGCGATAAAATCAATAGTTTTTTCATAGTTTCTGTTAATTAATTAGTTCAAAGATAAGGTTTTTTGTAATTATCTAGATAAAACGAAGAATTTCATGTTTATTGTATATCAATCTGGAAGTATCTTCTCAAGTTTTTTACTTTTGCACTATGGTACTATATAATGTAACAGTAAGCATTGATCGTGAAATCGAATCAGAATGGCTTGCTTGGATGCGCAAAACACACATTCCTCAAGTGATGGAAACTGGTTGTTTTTTGGAGTGTCGAATTTCAAAAATCCAAGGAGAAGAGGACGGAGGGTCAGCATACTCTTGCTTGTATCTAGCGCCAACTTCAGAGAAATTAGAGGAGTATCATGCAACCCATGCTCCGGCTTTACAACAGGATCACGCACTTCGTTTTGGGGGTAAATTTGCTGCATTTAGAACAAATTTAACGGTCATCGAAGAATTCAAAGCAACATGAACGTAAAACCAAAAAAACACCTTGGTCAACATTTTTTGAAGGACCTCGAAACCTGTGAGAAAATTGCAAAACAAGTGACTTTTCATCGTGGATGTCGCCGTGTACTTGAAGTAGGTCCAGGAATGGGAGCCTTAACTGATTACCTGAAAACACAGGATGGCATCGAACTTTTCCTGGTAGATATTGATGCAGAATCCATTGAGTATTTGCACAAAAAATATCCTTTGATGGGTGATCGAATCATTTATGCTGATTTCTTGCGTAAAGATTTGACAGAAATCATGGGGCAAGAACCATTTATCGTTGCAGGGAATTTCCCTTACAATATTTCCTCCCAAATTTTATTTAAGTGCCTAGAACACCGGAATCAAATTCCCGAAATTATGGGGATGTTCCAAAGAGAAGTTGCCATTCGCATCGCAGAAAAACCGGGATCCAAAGAATACGGTATTTTAAGTGTATTCATGCAAGCGTTTTATGATATTACTTATTGTTTCACTGTTGACGAGCACGTGTTCATCCCACCTCCAAAAGTAAAATCCGGGGTTATTCGTTGTGTGAGAAATGAACGTGAGTCATTGCCGTGCGATGAAAAGTTATTTATGCGTGTTGTTAAAACGGCTTTTCAGCAAAGAAGAAAAACGCTTCGAAATTCGGTAAAATCGCTGACTCAAGATGCACAGTTGCCAGATAAGTTTGTGACGCAAAGACCCGAGCGTTTAAGCGTGGATGATTTTATTGAATTAACGCTTTTTATTGAGGGATTAGGGAGTAAATAATTCCCCCGATCCATTTTGTGAAAGTTGCTTTCCGTAACGAAATTCCTTTTGTGATACGATGTTTCCATTTTCTCCGAAAATGATAAAGGAACCATGTTTCAATCCATTTTTATAGTGAATTTGATACACCAACCTGCCACGTGGATCGCGTTGTTCAAATACCCCATCTAATTTCCCGTAACGGTATTCAGAAACGATGGTTGGAACAATCCCGCCTGGATAGTAATCAATCCATTTCCCATGTTTCATCCCCTTGCGGTAAGTCCCTTCTGCTTTCAGTTGGAAATCCTTTTGAGAATATGCTTCAAATTTGCCATGATAATCGCTCACGGTCTCTTTTAAGCCCATGATGGCCATGTCATTTGTCACATTCGTTTCTGTGAAAACTTTGTAATTTACTTTTTCTTTCAAGCGTCCATTGTTGTAGTAGGTATACCATGTTCCAACTTTGTATCCTTTTTTATACTTTCCAGCGTTGGAAAGGATGCTTTCTGGCGTGTAGGAGAGCCATTCTCCGTTCATTAGTCCATGTTTGAATTCTGCCTTGTTTTTCAACGCCCCATTTTCCCAATAGTTGTACCAGACACCTTCTTCTTTTCCCTGTTCATATTGCCCATTCATCAGAAGAACACCGTCTTCATACCACGTTTGCCAATTCCCTTCCCGTTGATCGTTTAGGTAATTTCCTTTTCGATAGGAAGCCCCGTTTTGATAGTAATAATTCCATTCTCCGGTTCGTTTACCTTTATTGAAATGTGCGATATAGGATAATTCTCCTGATGAGAAATAATAATGCCAAAGGCTATCTTGTAAATCTTGGTCAAAAAATCCACACATCTCTACATTTTTTTCGGGTGTTTTCCAAATCCAGAAACCGTTCTTTCGGCCCATTTCATAGTTCCCGGCATTAATCGTATCTCCGCTGATGGAAAGCACTAGATATTCGCCATCTAATGAATCCGCTTTGTAGGTTAATTTTTTTTCAAGGATGCCTTGGTATTCATAAAATTCCCAAGAACCATCTTTTTTACCGTCTTTAAATGCTCCAGAAACGGATAAAACTCCATTTGCAGTTCGCTCTTCAAAAGCTCCATTTTTCAATCCATTTTTAAAGGTATAGGACGCTTTGATCACACCGTTGACGTAACGTTCTTCAATGAGTCCATTTCCGTTTTTAACGGTTTGACGATGAGCGGAATCTTCCTCCCAACTTGCCATAAGGTATACGGTGTCATTAATGACTTTTTCAATCGATTTTTCTCTTCCGTCATCGAAGTAATAGGCCCAGTCACCCACCGGACTTCCCAACTCAAATTGTCCTTTGGTAACAAGTTTACCAGCTTCATTCCATTGAAAAAACAAACTATCAGGCACATTAAACTTGAAGTAAGATTCCTCTTTTACTTTTTTATTTGGGTAATAAAAAACGCGTTTTCCTAATAATCGATCTCGGTAATAATTACTCTCTTCTTCCAAAAGCCCGTCATAGGTGTAGAAAGTCCATTTCCCATGTTTTTCGGTGCTTTTCGGTGTTGCAGCGCTCGTGAAATAGGAGCCAGTAGCTTGCAAATGTTTGTTACTGGCATCCCAGTATAAGCGCACCTTAGGACCAAGATTTTCCTTTAATACATTTTGACCAATTAAAGGAGTTGAAGCCAGAAATAACAGAAGAAAGAACAGGTTTTTCATGGCAGCTTATTTCTTTAGAAAGAATTGAAGAATCAAGAATATTCCAAAAAGGGTAAAAACAATTCCAATTAGACGATTTAATCCATTTAAAAGGGTTTGATTCACTAAAGGACGGATTTTCTTTGCGGCAATAATTTTTAATACATCGACACTAAAAAAAATGAGGAGTACTAAACCAAGAAAAACAAAGGCCCAAGTGGTACTATTTTCATCAGGAACCGCATTATTAGCAACTGATGCGACACTTACCCAATAAAAGATGACCATGGGATTGGCAAAATTCAACACAAATCCCTTTAACCCAAGAAAGACATAATCTTTGGTATTGTTTTGTTGACGACTGTTTTCAGGACTCGCATCAATTCCTTCTAGTTTTTGGCTGTCTAATAAAGCAACTTTCTTAAACAAACTAATCAACCCGTAAATCACAAAGATTGCCCCTCCGATCATGCTAAACATAAGTTTGTTGCCAGCGATAAGCCCTTTGATTTGCTCAACAAACATGACCGCAATGAGCACATAAATAATATCACTGACGAGCACGCCGAAGTCTAAGGCAAGTGCTGATCGAAATCCTTTTGTTATACTTGTTTCAAGTAAAAGAAAAAAGATTGGTCCAACCATGACACTTAACAAGAACCCAATACTAAAAGCTTGTATAAAGAAATCCATTTAACAAAAATAGGATTTCTTTTTGCTTGAAAAACGGCTTTTACAGAATGTTCGCTCCGGATGCATGAATATTTCAATGATTTCCACTAAATTTGCCTATCAAAATTGACTACATGAAAACTGGACTAGCGAATCAAAAATTAGATGCTATCATCGCAAATGTTGAAAAAGGTGGTGTTACTGCCTCAAATTTAGTGGAGGATTTAAAAGCATTACGCGAAATGGCTTTGTTGGAGCAAGATCCATTAGTCGTTAAGTTATTGCGTTTAACATATGAGTTTTTAACTGAAAACGAATGTTTTGACGTGCAAGCACAATATGACGAAGACGAAGAAGGAAATGAATATCCAATGGAAATCGAAGAAAAAGAAAATCTATTGTACCTATTGAACTTATTGAAAAATGCAGATCATAAAATTAATCGTGAAGAAATGAAGGATTACCGAACTGCATTGAAAGCAGAATTATATTAATAGACCAAAGGCAACTTTTCTCTACGCTTGTTCGTCTTGAGAAAAGCGGAACAAAAACGTTTGTTCAGTTTTGGTTTTATTTAACTTGCAGTAACCTGAAAAGAGCTAAAGCGGATGTATCCCTTTTTTTCTTTTCAGGTTTTTTTGTTTAGGAACAATATTGACAATAATCTGAATCTGGTTGATGTTCGAATGGTTGGGTTTCATCAAACATTTGGACAAGAATTTCACCAAGTAATTCATGGACTACAGGAATCATATCCGCTAAGCTGCCATCTTTGACGGTGAGATTAAAGTCTTCATTTACGTTGATCAACGATGCGATTTTTGCCTCATCTGGCAGCACACCATACTTGTCTTTGAAAAACATACAGTAAAGCGCTAATTGAAACGCGTGCTTTGATTTGAGAAAGGAAGGAATTAATCCTTTAGCGAGTGTTGAATATACGACTTGCTCTTTTTTAACTTTCCCCGTTTTGTAGTCAATGACGCGGTAACGATTTCCAATTCGATCGATCCGATCAATGTATCCTTTAAAATGCAATGTTCTCGTTCCCTGCTCAAATGGCACCAAAATTTCTGTGTGCATTTCCGCCTCTATCTGTTCGATATATAATGGTTCTTTGAGTACTTGGATAAATTCAAGTTCTTTTTTTAGAACGTTTTTGGTAATCTCAATGGCCATTTCATAACTCAAACGATTTTTCCCTGTCTTAAACAAAGATTCATCTTGACCAAAATGGTCTAAAAATCCTTTGTACAAACTACTTTTGAATGTGTCCAACATTTTCAAAACATCCTTTTCCCTAACAGGGGGAGGAGCTGGCTGTACATATACACCTTGTTTGTCCCTTTGAGCGTAAGGTTTGAACAAGTCTTCCAGCGTTTTGTGGATGATGCTCCCGAAGGTATTGTTCTCAATTTCCTCTTCTACTTCTTTGTCTTCACCAAATTCAACAAGGTACCTGTAGTAATAGTCCAATGGACAAATCATGTATTTATTTACAGCTGAAGCAGATAAAGGCTTATCTAAAAATTCATGAATCCGATTCAGGACCTCAGGTGTTTTTTGAATCTGGGTGGTATTCAATGTTGCTCTGTCAGCAAATGGAATATGGTAAAACAATTTCTTCCATTGAATGGATGGATTTGCCTTGGTTAATTCCATTTCAATTTGCATTAAATAGCGACTGGCTTCATTGCTGCCTATTTGTTCTGCTGCAGCAGTATAGGTAGCTAATACCTTCGTTGCATGATGTAAAAGTCTGTAAAAGTGATGAGCGAATAATCCCTGCTTCTCTCGTGTAGACGGCAAGTTAAATGCAGCACGCAAGTCCATGGGAATCAGTGTGCGAATGGGATTATTATTCGGAAGTTTCCCCTCGTTTAATCCAAGTATGATGAGGTTTTTAAAATCGATCATCCGCGTTTCCAATAAGCCCATGATTTGTAAACCATTGGTTGGATTACCGTGAAAGGCAATCGTCGTGGTGGACCAATGTTGGTTGAGTAAAAGCTTGAAGCTTCTCATTTCCATATCTGGAATCCCCTCCTTAAGTAAGGATTCAAATCCACGCATCGCCTGGTCAAAAACTTGAATGGCTGTCCGTTCAAATTCATGAATGGGAGCGAAAGAATCCACAAAAAGGACATTTAATCGCCTGATTTTGTCCAGTGCAATATGCCAGTTTTCGTTCCAATCTTCTGTCACTAACTCAAAAAGCTCCTTCGCTTTTGGAGGCAGGTTCATTCGGTCAAGCAATTGAAAAACTTTGTTTTTATGGATGCTGTCCTGTTCAATGGCCGATAGCTGCTTTTTTTCTTCGTCGGGAAGTGATGCTAAACAAAACACATGGTTTAGAATGCGCTGAAAATCTTTAAAATACAAAGCTTTTGTACGGAATCGCTTTTTGTTTTCTTGAATGGTAAACAACAAATCAACCCAAGATTTGACTGGTGTTTGTTGCAGGGGTAATCCAAGAGTTATATTTGCCTTACCGACGTTTGCAGGGATGTTTTTCACCAAGGAATGGATCAATGTTTCATCAGCAAGAAGAACGAGTGTCTCATCCAATTCTGCTTGATTCAGTTTCGCAAGTTCTGTTGCAGCAACTTTTATTTGACCTGTATGCTGTGAACATTCGATTACGGTAAAATCAATCGGAGTATGTTTGATGGAGTCTTGAATGAAGTTTACATTCTTCTGTTCCAAATAGGTTAAATCATCGCGCAAAAACGAACCTGCTTCGTGCTGATCGTTATCTAGGTAATAGACATCTGCATCAATGATAAATTCAGCATCACCGCGCTTCTTTAAATTTTTAATGATTTGAAGTTCCGCCTTTGAAAGGGCATTGAATCCTGCGAAAATATATTTTTTGTTCGACGGAATCAAGGTCAAGGTTTCCTCGGCTAGCTTGCGATAGGCTTGCGATAACGTGAGTTGGGACCTTTTTTTCAATTGTTCCATCAACTTCGTTTGCAAGGTTGGGATCTGCTCCCAAAACGCCATGAATTTCAGTTGTGATTCGCTGTAATTTTCCTCGTCGATGTGCCAACTTTCTAATTCCTTGATGGATTTCAGGTTTTTGAATATCTGATCTTGGTCCACCATGTAGCGATCTAGGTCGTTGAAATCACTTAACAGCGTTGCTCCCCAAGTGAGGAAAGTCTCAAAACTTTGACCTTTACCCTCATCCGTTTCTACATAAGCTTCAAAAAGAACCAAAAGTAATCGTGTCGGGTCGATAATTCGATCAAATTGTGCCCGAACCCAACGATCAATCGTGAGCATTTCTGGCGCGATTAAGGGACCATCATTTAATTTAAATAAGGAATTTCCTAGGTATTTTACAGCTCTTTCCGATGGTAAAATGACTACCAGTTGCTCGAGTTGCGTGTAGTCCTCCAGAATTTTTCGGGCTAGATTATCAATAAATTTCATTCGATGAGAATAGGTGGTAGCGTATAAACGAAGATAAGCATTCTATTCAAACCAAACTCTTAGAAAAAATTGATTCGGACGATTGGAGTGCATGTATTTATTTCCTCCGTAGGTTTTAATGACAGCAAAATAAGTCGGACTAAACTGAATTTGCACATAATTCAATCCTTCGGGATAGGTATTAGACAATCCTTCAAAAATAATGCGCCCATCGTCAAGTAATAATTTACGCGTTGTGGTATTGGGTGGAGTAGCGATGTAAATAGCCGCAATCTCTTCAGGTGTGATATTCGTATCGATTGGAACAATGGAGATCTCATAGGTGTTTCCTTGCCCAAATTCCCGGTAAATGACTCGTTTGATACCATCAGACTCTTCCAAGACAATGGGTTTTCCAGCTAATTTTGCTACGAGTCCAGAATTTAAGTCCTGATATACATATTCTTTGTAGGAGCGAACTTTCAGCTCATCATTGCTCGCTTTTTCAGAATGATACCAGGTGACCATTCTTACTTTGTACCCTTTCGAACGCAATAAATTGATGATTCCGTTTGACCCTCCAAGGTGTCCGGCACCAACGGCACAGAAAAAACTTGTTTTAGATTTTAAAATGGAATCAAGTTTTTGCGTCATGCGAATATTACGCTTGGTAATCACCTCGTCGTAAAGCCCTTCCTGCATGGACATGTTCGCTTTCATGAATTTATCAATGGCGATTAAATCACCTTTTAAGTATAGATCGATTAATCGTTCATGAGTGAAATTATTCAGTGCATCATCGATAAATCGTTGATCGGAAACTTGAAATTCATCCGTTAATAAATCGTATTGTTCTTTGACGCTTTCCAAAGGAATAAATTCTTTCCCTGCATTGAAACAAAACTGTTGAAAATAGGCATCTAAAAACTGCGGCATTCCATCCTCATCTCCGTAGAATGTTTTACTTGCATCTGTTTCGGAGGTGTATGGACGCCCATTTTTATCGTAAAGCGTTGTCGGCAAGTTTGCACGTGTATCTAAATCGTTGAACAAACCAAAAACATCAGTTTCTAGAATGATCTTATTCGTATTAATCATCGCAGAATAAACAGAATCCGACAATTGAAAGAGTCGTTTGTCATTCGAATGCAAGGATCCAAAAACGTAGGATTTTTGTTTTAAGCCATTTCCTGAAATCTCCCAAAGTAATTCCCTATCGGCAAAGTAATTTTGACCAAATGCTAAAAAGCAAGTGCCGTAAATTGCACAAAGTATAACAAAGTATTTCATCTTAACTTCAAAGGTACATTTTTACACCGAATCAAATGAATATTCGTTGCACATGTTGTTCGCCAAAGGCGTAGGCAAGGTAGGCTAACGATGGAATTTCTTTTGTCAAGATAATGGGGGACTTTCTACCCAAAGAAATTTTACCGTGAGTTGCTGACAATTCGAGTGCTGCAGCGGCATTGATCGTTAATGCGTTGATTCCTTCTTCTGGGGTCATCTTTTGTTTGATGCACGCCAAAGATAAGATCGTCATTAAGTCGTAATTCGGTGATGACCCTGGATTAAAATCACTTGCTAAAGCCACTGGGAGTCCTGCATCCATCATACGTCGTGCATCACCAAACGGAATGGACAAAAAGTGAGAACACCCTGGAAGTAGGGTAGGGATGGCGTTGCTTTGTTTCAGTGCAAGAATGTCGTTTTCGTCAATTTCTTCCAAATGGTCTACAGAAATGGCGCCAAGTTCAACGGCTTTTTGAACGCCGCCAAGGACACTAAATTGATTGACATGCACTTTAGGTTTAAGTCCAAAGGCAATTCCAGCTTTTAGTATTTCTTCCATTTCAAGGACAGAGAAATAATTGCGCTCACAGAAGACATCGATGTAATCTGCCAAATCTTCCTTATGAATCGCGGGCAACATTTCCTGAATGATTAAGTCGATATATCCTCGTTTATTTTCTTTATACTCAGCTGGAAAAGCGTGTGCGCCTAAAAAGGTTGCTTTGATGCTAATGGGCATGCATTCTTTCAAACGCTTGATGACACGAAGCATTTTAAGCTCACCTTCTAGTGAAAGTCCATAACCAGATTTGATTTCAAGGGCACCAGTTCCCGTTTGAATAATGCGTTCAATTCGTTTTTTGGCAGAGACAAATAGTTCATCCTCCGATAGCTCACTTAATTTCCTTGCAGAGTTTAGGATTCCGCCGCCTTTTGCAGCAATTTCCTCATAACTAAGTCCGTGAATTCGGTCGACAAATTCTTCTTCGCGTGTTTTTGCAAAAACGGTATGTGTGTGCGAATCCACAAAAGCGGGAAGCGCGTAGCATCCATCGGCATCTACAATTTCAACATCGCGCCAATCGAGAATCCCTTCCCATTCTGACATTTTTCCATAGTCGATGACCTCACCGTCTTCTAATGCTAAGAACGCATCTTCAATTAGGTCTAATTGCTTCATTTCAGCACCTTTCCGTACAGTCGGAATTTGTTCACCCGCTTGTACGAGTCCTTTGATGTTTTTAATAAGGATTTTAGACATAGTTGGAATTTGATATAAAGATACTTCCTTGTTTCATTCACTTGGAAAATCGAGGAAAAAATTGTATATTTAGGTAAAAAGAAAATGAAAAAAGAGGAGTTGGGCTCATGGGGAGAAGATGAGGCGTTGAATTTTTTACAAAGGAAAGGATTTCAGTTAATTGATCGAAACATCCGATTTAAGAAGTGGGAAATAGACCTCGTACTCATGGATGGTGAAGAATTGGTCGTTGTGGAAGTAAAAGCGAGATGTACGTCACAAATTGGAGAGCCATGGCGAGCTGTCACGAGGTCCAAACAACGTCAAATAATCAAAGTTGCCGATCGCTATGTTCAAGATAACCAGATTGACAGAAATGTTCGTTTCGATATTATTTCCATCGTACACAATCAATATCAAACAAGTATCGAGCACATTGCTGATGCCTTTTCAGCGTAACTGCTTAAATGTGTAAAGCACGGTTATCTGTAGCAGCTAATGCCGCTTCCTTCAATGCTTCTGAATAGGTTGGGTGTCCGTGACAGATACGTGCAATGTCCTCTGCTGAAGCACGGTATTCCATTGCGGTAACTGCTTCCATGATTAAATCTGCAGCTCTTGGTGCAATCATGTGTACTCCTAGGATTTCGTCAGTTTTTTCATCAGCCAAAACTTTGATGAAGCCACTTGTATCCATACTTGCTCTAGCTCTTCCTAACGCTTTGATTGGGAAACTTCCAGCTTTGTAAGCAATGCCTGCAGCTTTCAACTCTTCTTCCGTTTTTCCAACAGCAGCAATTTCTGGCCATGTATAGACAACACCAGGAATCAAGTTATAATTGATGTGTGGTTTTTGTCCGGCAATCATTTCCGCAACAAATACGCCTTCTTCTTCAGCTTTGTGAGCGAGCATTGCGCCACGAACTACATCACCGATCGCATAGATGTGACTTAATTTCGTTTGAAGGTGCTCATTCACGTCGATTTGACCTCTGTCTGTAGCACTTAAACCTGCTTTCTCTAGGTTTAATCCTTCGGTATAAGGTTTTCTTCCAACCGCTACGAGGCAATAATCTGCTTCAAGCGTTACGGTTTCACCTTTTTTATTTTCAGCTGTTAAAACAACTTTTTTGCCTTTATTTTCAACTTTCACTACACGGTGTTCCATGTGGAATTTGAATCCTTCTTTTTTCAGAATTTTAGTAAATTCTTTACCAATTCCGGCATCCATCGTTGGAAGAATCGTTGGAGCAAATTCTACGACTTCCACTTCAGCACCTAGTCTTGCATAAACCGAACCTAGTTCAAGTCCAATGACACCACCGCCGATAACAAGCATTCTTTTTGGAATTTCCGTCATGTTCAAAGCCTCAGTAGAGGTGATAATGCGTTTTTTATCCGGCTCCATGCCTGGAAAAAAGTTTGGTTTTGAACCCGTAGCAATAATAATATTTTTCCCTTGTAGTGAAGTTTCTGAGCCATCCGCTCCTTTCACCAAAATCGTGTTTGCATCAGAAAAAGAACCATGACCGTGAAAAACGGTTACTTTGTTTTTATCCATTAGGAATTTTACTCCGGCACATGTTTGACTTACCACTTCATTTTTGCGGTTAATCATTTGTGTCAGGTTTGCTTTTAAGCCAGTAATTTCGATTCCATGCGTTTGGAAATTGTGTTGTGCATTATGGAAATGCTCTGATGAATCCAACAAAGCTTTAGAGGGAATACAACCTACATTTAAACAAGTACCACCTAAGGTATTGTATTTTTCTACAAGCGCTGTTTTTAGTCCAAGTTGTGCACATCGAAGTGCTGAAACATATCCACCTGGACCCGATCCTACTACAATTACATCAAAAGCATTCATCTCACAAATTTTCGTCAAAGTTAGCACAACAATTCACAAGTTAAAAGCAGAAAGGGGATATCCGTAAATAAAAACAAACTCTTTTGGGATTTTTACGTTTATAACACAGATGAAAAATTACTTGATTATTGGCTACGGTTGGCTAGGAAAAGCACTTGCGGCAGAACTTAAAAGCGAGGAACTTAACATTTGGGCGAGTACTACGGATGCCAATAAACTGATTAACATCCAATCGAACGGATTTTTTGGCATTCCAGTAGCTAAAACGAACCAAGTACTTTCTTGGAAACAATTACCAGAAATACATTTTGACAAAGTAATCATCACCTTACCACCATTCTTGGGTGTTCTTGAATCCTTGAATAATTTACTCGGCTCCCTCTCGTTTTCTCAGCTTGTTTTTACGAGCTCAACGGGTGTTTACATAGAGTCGGACATCTTGATCAACGAATCATCACCTGTCGATGAATCACATCTGGTTTTCCAAATGGAAACCAGTATTCGTTCACTGACAAAGTCACCTTATCAAATTCTTCGATTGGCCGGACATATCGGTCCAAACCGACATCCTCTTCGGTATTTCTTGCGGCATAGACGTCCTATTTCAAATGGACAAGCTCCAGTTAATTTAATACATCAATCGGACATGATTGCAGCGATTGTGGTCCTATTGCAAGATGTTCAACAAGATTCAGTGTACAATCTTTGTTGGCCGGAGCACCCCACAAAGGAGAAGTACTATGGTGATTTAGCCCTTGAAATGGGAGAAGAACAGCTGAACTTTTTAGAGGGTAATCATGGCAAGAAAATTGATGGAAGTAAAATCACCAACGAAACGAGGTTTATTTATCACTATTCAATTCACGAAATCAATCGATTAGATTTTAGAAAAGACAACATTTGACCTATTTTTGCGTCTTAGTAGCAACATGAAGAATCTCTACCTTATTATTTCCTTTTTCATGATCACGAATAGTTATGCATCGCATATTATTGGTGGAGATATCTATTATGATTATTTGGGAAATAATCAGTACCGTTTTTTCATTACGTTGTACCGTGATTGTAATTCAACAGGAGCGCAATATGATGACCCCCTTGCTTTAACAATTTACAAAGTAAACAATGTCTTTTTTCAGAACGTTCTCGTTCCTTTTCCCGGTAGCGTCATTTTGCCGATTAATTTCAATAATCCGTGTGCCACACCGCCTAACAACATATGTGTAGAGCGAGCAATCTATACGACAGTGGTCACACTTCCACCAACTCCTGGAGGCTATGATGTTTCCTATCAGCGCTGTTGCAGAGGCCCAAATATTACCAACTTAATTTTTCCTGACGATACAGGGATAACACTTACGACACACGTTCCTGGCTCAGATACTGGATTCACGGCAAATAGTAGCCCGCGTTTCACGAATTATCCACCAGTATTACTCTGCAACAATGACGAGCTCATATTTAATCATGTTGCGACGGACCCAGATGGAGATCAATTGGTCTATTCACTAGTAACTCCATGGTCTGGAGCAAGTTCAGCGAATCCGCAGCCAACACAAGCACCCGCACCACCTTATTTTCCAGTACAATGGAATGGTGGAACGTTTAACGCACAACAACCACTTGGTGCAGGTTCTTCCACTGTGATAGACCCTGTTAGTGGAGTTCTTACCGTGAATCCAAACATGATTGGATTATTTGTTGTCGGCGTTTGCGTCAAGGAATATAGAAATGGTGTATTGGTCGGACAAACGATTCGTGATTTCTTATTTCGTGTGTTTGACTGTAATATTGTGATGCAGGCCTTGTTGCCACTCCAAACACAACTACCAACTTTCGTGTCATATTGTCAAGGGTTGAATGTCCAATTTGTGAATAACTCATATGGAGGAACCTCTTATGCCTGGAACTTTGGAGTGCCAAATATCACTAGCGATGTAAGTGCTCAGTTTGCTCCGAATTATACCTTTCCCTCGCCGGGAAATTACAATGTTCAATTAATTGTAAACCCAGGAATGCCCTGTACGGATACTGCGTACATGAATGTGGTCGTAAACAATCCACTCAGTGTTTCCTGGTCTGCACAAGATTCCTTGTGTATTCTTGGAAATAATTTTGATTTTATCGCGAATGTGTCCAATCCAGCTGCTAGTCTTTCGTGGGTACTTGATCCTACAGCGAGTCAAACTTCTGGAACAGGTAATTCCTTGTTCAACGTGACTTTTTCAACGCCAGGATATCACACGATTGAAGTCATTGCGGATGATGGATTTTGTCAATTAAGTTATGTGGACTCCGTGTTCATCTTTGATGTTCCTACAAGCGGCATTTCGGTACCTCCATTAGTTGAGTGCCTCGGTTTCACCATCCCATTTGGCAATAGCTCCAGTTCGGCAATCAATTATTCATGGGATTTTAGTTTAGGATCGAATAGTGTTGGACAAAGTAATCTGACTGCACCAACCTTTACTTTTCCAGCACCCGGTGTTTACACCGTTCAATTAATTGCTAGTTCCTTTTCTACCTGTTCAGATACGTCTCAAGTTCAGGTAACCATTAAAGAACCATTGGTCATGTCGATTAGCCATACCGATTCCCTATGTATCGATGATACTTTTGATTTCTTTGCCACGGTTTCTGGTCCTAGCAATGCGACTTTTCAATGGGACTTCGGAATGAATGCGAATCCAACTTCTTCTTCCAATCTTTCTATTCAAGGTGTTTCATACACACAGTCAGGAGCAATGCCAGTCTACTTTATTGGACAATATGACAACTGTTCCGACACCATTCAATCGAGTGTACAGATTTTTGGACACGCGACCATCGATTTCATGTTTATCAATACGCTGCAGTGTGCACCTTCTCTTGCACAATTCGTAAACTTAAGTCAATCAGATGTACCCGTTCAATACTATTGGGACTTCGGTGATGGAAACACTTCTACAGCGGTGAATCCCAATCACATTTACCTTACTCCTGGAAATTATAGTGTTGGATTAACCTTGAATCAGCTCTATGGATGCATGGATACACTTTTCTTGTTGCAACAAGACTTAGTCACCGTTAATCCTTCGCCAATTGCCGGATTTGTTGTGAATCCAGATAAAGTTGATGTGTGTCAGAATACAGTATCATTCTTCGATCAGTCTAGTGGAGCGACCAACTACCAGTATGTTTTTGACAATAGGGAATATACTTCCAATCTGGCTAATTTTAGTCATGACTACATCAATTCAGGCTCAGATTATCCGATACAGATTGTATCCAATCAATTTGGCTGTCGAGATACGGCAAGACGAACGGTGATGGTGGAACCATTTTCGATTTACATTCCAAACACATTTATTCCCGATCAAAATAATCGAAACGAGTTATTTATTCCTGTTACAGATTTTGATGTGGTTGCATGGGAGTTCAGTATTTACAACCGTTGGGGCGAGGTGATCTTTCAAACCAATGATCCAAAGCAGGCATGGGACGGTCAGTTAAATGGCGTCATGTGTCAAGATGGACTCTATAGCTATAAGTTAAAATTCCGTTCTTGTGACAAACCCTATATTTGGCAAGTACTGGATGGATTCGTGACCTTGATTAGGTAATTCTATTTGCGTAAAACGAAGTTTTGACCAAGGTATACTTTTCTTACCTGTTCATCAGATGCTAATTCTTCCGCTGTACCGGATTTCAGGATGCTTCCTTCAAACAGTAAATACGCACGGTCTGTAATCGACAAAGTTTCTTGTACGTTGTGGTCCGTGATGAGAATACCAATATTCCGTTTCTTCAATTCCGAAATAATGCTTTGGATGTCTTCTACTGCAATTGGATCGACTCCGGCGAAGGGTTCATCCAACAGGACAAATTTCGGATTCGTTGCTAAAGCTCTGGCGATTTCGGTTCTTCTTTTTTCTCCTCCGGATAATCGGTTACCCAGATTTTTACGAACATGCGTTAAACTAAATTCCTCTAGCAGTTGTTCCAATTTTACGGAACGTTCTTCTTTGGACATCGATGTCATTTCGAGAATCGCCATGATGTTATCTTCTACGCTCAGTTTACGAAAAACAGAAACTTCTTGTGGAAGGTAGCCAATGCCCATCTGTGCACGTTTGTACATGGGTAGCTTCGTGATTTCAACATCATCTAAAAACACGGATCCTGCATCTGGACGAACCAATCCGACCATCATGTAAAAAGACGTGGTTTTTCCGGCTCCGTTTGGGCCTAAAAGTCCAACAATCTCGCCTTGTTTCACTTCCACTGAAACACCGTTTACGACAGGTCTTCCTTTGTAGGTTTTTCGAATATGTTCAGTGTACAATTTCACGATACGAAGGTATTAAAAATTCAAGGCATAACGTGCACGTATTCCAAACGGACTTTGTCCGGGAATAGGGTGGGTCATTCTCCATACGATGTCAACACGAATGACTTTCAAAATATTCTCAATTCCAATAGACGTTTCCATGTATGGAACGCCATTAAATCGTTTCACAAAATCAGGAATTAACATCGCTTGTTCATGTTTTTGACTGATGTCACCATATAGAATTCTTCCTGTTGATACAAGACGTAGGTTCAGTTTTTTCACCAAAGGAATGCGGTCAAAAAACAATCCTTCCCAATGATTTTCAATAAAACCAGTAAGGTACTTGTCGCTAATGAATTCCATGAAGTTTAATTTATTGAAGGTACTCGTCAACAACCATAAGGATTGATTCCCTTCATGAACCTTTAGGAAAGGATACGCGGTGGTTCCGAAAATGTATCCAGCTGTTACACCGTAACGCATGCGTCCTAGGACTCCTAATTGCGTATTATGCTCCATTTGAAACTCCAAGCGTTGGTAGTTGTACTCGCTGCCAAAAATATTTTTCATCCCAATGATGGCTTGAAGGGAAAAAATTGGATAGACAGACCTCAAACTTGTTCGATCAAAATACCCGGATAAAAATTCCTCTCCTTTGGTCCATCTGACGCGACCAATAAACTCAAAGGTTTTAATGTTAGAGACATTAGCGGTGTCGAAATTGAGCACGCGTTGGTAATTCGCTAAACCAAGAGGAGTGTAACTTTTCCATTCGAATCCACCATAAAGAATGAGGTCCTTTTTGATGTCTTTTTCTAAATTCAGTCCAATTTTATTCACGAAGGTCAATTTATCGAAAGGCGCCGTGTTGAAGACCGTTGCAAAGGTACTACCCATCGAAGCAGCAGTGGGAGATTGACCAATTTGTTCAATGTCATAGGAATAAATGCCGGTGAGCATTCCTCGTTTTTTCGGTGTAATGTTATATCGGATTTTTCCTGCATACTTCAATTTCTCATCTCCAAAACCGTAGGCCACTCGTCCACCGAGTTCAAGTCGTTTGGAGAAATCGTTCGAAGTTCTCAGTGCTAAAGCTACGCGATAATTCTCCACTGGGTTTTTACTGATTAAGGACGTTGCATTTCCTAGTTCTATTTTATTGAATTGAAAATACCCCGTAGTTGCGAAGTAGATCAGTTTTTTCATCGACTTGTAAAAGGTCGTTTTACTGAGTGAATCGACCATTTCCTCAATGTGTTTTTCTTGCACATTCAGGGTAATTGGACGATTACTTTGCCAATATTCTGCACTCCTCAATTTAGCACTATCGCTCATTTCAACGGAATTATCGGTGTAAAACGAGTTGTCCTTTGCTTGATTGATAACAAAGTCACTTCGTTTGCTGTATTTCCGTCCGAACATCCCGAGAACTTTGGATTCTTCCGTCAAACGAAACTCCAAAATAAGTCGTTCCTCAGTGAGCATCCACACTTCATTTTGAACTTGATCGAAAACGTGTTCAAAGTAGAAATTTTGAATATAATTGAGATTGGCATCCGGAGAAATAGAGGCCTTGATTTGTTTTACAGCGTAGGTTGTGTCGTTAATCCACATTTCACCAGTGAATGCAAGGTCACCTGTCCTTTTGGGCTCAAAATGCAGTTTGTAACACCAATCTGAACCGATGAATGTAGAATCTTCGAGTACGAATTGATAATACGACCGCGCGAACGGTGCCAGTGGACTGATAAATGATTTATTGAACAAATCATAGATGTTATCATAGATGTTAAGGTCGAGGTACATGTCACCAAGAAACTGATTCACTTGAACATTTTCGATTCCGGTAATCTTTGTGGCTTGAACCACTTCCTTTTTTTGTTTAGGTTGATTTTTAAAGTAGAAATCAGAGAGCGATTCAGTGAGAATAACGGGCAAATAGGTGTTTCCATCCTGTGTTGAATCCAAATAATTCATCACCAGATCCATTCGTTTTACGAGTCCGTTTTGCTGAAACTTGTCCCCAAGGTTATTGAGATCTAACTGAATCTTGTTATAGAGTTTGTATTGGTAAGCGTCAAGTTTCTCTTTGTTATTGATAGGCTTGTTGGCAATAACTTTTTTATGTAGCGCAATGGCAGGTGATTCCGACGAAATAAGAACGACTACGTCTTTGTGATCCGTAGACTGAACCTCTAAATTAATTGTTAGCGTCTGTTCACTATCCTTTTTTATTTTGATGCTTTTGGTCTTGTACCCTATGAACTGAACTTGGATAGAGTCTGTGGCGTAATAACTTTGTAGGAAAAATGCACCAACCGAGTCTGTTAGTGTTCCGATTTTCGTCCCGGTGAATCGAACACGAACAAAGGGGATAGGCTCTCCCTTCTCATCCGAAACGGTTCCTTTCACTGTTGTTGTTTGACCGAATGATCGCATTGGGGCGAGAAGCAACAAAAAAAGCAGCAGTCTTGTTTTCATATATAGTCGCTTATTCTTGCTGATTTTTAGCAACGCGTTTAGCAACAAGTACACTGATTTCAAAGAGCAAGTAAATCGGAATGGTCACAATCACTTGCGAAATCACATCGGGAGGAGTAATGATGGCTGCCAAGATTAAAATAACAACAACAGCGTGTTTGCGGTATTTAACAAGAAATTCAGGAGTGAAAAGTCCAATTTTTACCAATAAATAAGTCACAACAGGCAACAAAAAGAACAAACCCGTATAAAACACGGTTGAAAGAATGGTGCTCATGTAAGAACTAATGGTAAAGTCATTTCTGATTTTATCGGTGATTTGAAACGCACCAAAAAATTGGACGCTCAATGGAGCAACCACGAAATATCCGAAGAGAATTCCTGTGAAGAAAAGGATGCTCACATAAAAGACGATTCCTTTGGCCATTTTGCGCTCCTTGAATTTTAGTCCAGGTTTGACAAATGACCACAGTTGATAGAAAATATATGGAAAGGCTAAAACCGCTCCACCCATGATGCTCATCATTAAAGCATAGGAAAATTGGCCCGATAAGGTCATGCTTTGAAAGTTCACCGGAATTTTGTCGATGCAAACGTTTAAGTATTCGCAGAGTAGTCTGAAGGTTACGAAGTTCGGGTCCACCATGATCAGGAAAACATTTTCCATGATTTCCTTCTGGTAAATCCAAATAACAATCGCGAAAATAATGACGGCAATTGCAGAACGCATGAGCCTCCATCTTAGTTCTTCTAAGTGATCAAGAAAGGACATTTGCTTATTGTCTGACATGGTGCAAAAGTAGTGATTTTCTCGCTCCTAAAATGAAGTTTTTAGAACGTAAATTGTTTACGACCTAAACCCTCAACTTTGTTTAAAATTAACGGCTATGGAAAAGAAATTTGAATTAAAAGAAATGTGGTTTAATAATACGGACACAGAAGTTGTATTAACTGGAATTTTACACAAAGAATTTCTGCAGTATGATACGAAGGTTCGTATGCCAATTGCGCGATTGAATGCTTTGGTAAATTTGCTTCAAAAAAACAACGAGCACTTTGATCTTTACGACCACATGTGTTGTTTTAATCTAGGATTCGTTACCGAATACAATGTGGTATTACCAGCTGAATTAAACCGAATGTTTACGCAGCAGCAGTTAGAAGGTGAAGCCTTGGTTCCGTTAAAACAGATTCGTGCTTAAGGCTGAATGTAAACGGTTTCTTCGTTTACTTTTTCCGCTTCGATTTTGATAATCCCAGCGCCAGCTTTATTGCCTTTTTTCGCATCGATATCAAGAACTGCAACACCTGCTTGTCCGAGTTGGTAAAGTTCATTGTAGTTGAATGTTGCCATACCGTTTAAATTCGTGTAGGCAGTATCAAATACAGCAACTTGCTGAGGAGTTCCTTGCGTATTCGTACCATACAAAACAACCATCGCGTTACTCACACTTGCATTGTTTTCATCCTTGATATAAATGTTAGCAACAGTATCTAATTTTTTTCTACATGAGGTAGAAACAACAACAGAAAGGATTGCTAGAACAATGATATTTTTCATCTCAGTTTAATTTAGTTCGGTAAGTAAATAGTTTTTACTGTTGTCGTATGAACACGGCAACGCGCATAATCGTATGCTACTTTATTGTTGTATTTAACAATGATATCAAAATAACCAGTGGTATTTTCTTCTCCTGAAACATTGAAATACTGGTCCATGTCAACAACCGCGAATCCAGATGCATTCGAGAATACGGTGTCAACAAAAGGAAGTGTTGCTGGATTAGATTGTTGATCGCCAATGACAATCACTTTGGCTCCATCCATAAGTTGATTCGATGATGAGCGAACAAATACCTTCAATACAGCAGGATCTTTGGACTCACAAGAAACACTGATAAGTATAACTAGGCTCAGTGTAAGTAGGTTAAAAATGGTTTTCATATTACTTGGAAAGTTTCAAATTTACATTATTTTTTTTAAATGCTCAAATAGCATCACTGGATCATTACAACAACCCGATTTCGTTTTTCCTCTTCTATCTGAATCACTTGGTCTCCAGTTAAGCCAAAATAAAAGGCATTCACCTTTAAAACCGCGACCCCAACTTGACCGGATTTATAGTACTTATCCATATCAAAGAACGCTAATCCACCCGAATTTGTTGTTGTACTGTCGTTGATAATGGGTACTTGATTTGTGCTCGTGGTAGGTTCAACAACCAACTTTACCTTGGCGTTTTTTACGAGTTCTCCATTCGAAAATTGAACGGCAACCTCAAGGGTAGTTGGTTCTTTTTTGTAACAAGAACTAAGTAACAAGGAACTCAACAGAACGAGGGTAATAATTCCGTAGAACAGCTTGATTTTACCAATAAAATTCTTGTACATTTGCATGTTTAGGGCTGTTTAGCTATCAGTTAAACAAGTATTGGGCCCGAAAAGTTACACTATGTCACAAGAAAATGAATATTAAAGAAATTTTAGAGGCTGTTCACGCATTCGAAATTCAATCAGCAAATGATTTAGAAAACTTTCGAATTCAATTTTTAGGATCAAAAGGTCAAATTAAGGACCTTTATGGCGCATTGAAAAGCGTTCCAAATGAGGAAAAAAGAGCTGTTGGACAACAAATCAATGAAGTACGACAACTCGCTGAAGATAAATTAGAATCCTTTAAAGTCGCCCTTTCTCAAAGCGCATCTGCGAAAGATAAAGAGGATTTGAGTAGACCTGGATCGGATTCACTGATCGGAAGTCATCACCCGCTTTCACTTGTTCGCAAAGAAATCATAGATATTTTTAATCGCATCGGTTATGTTGTTTCGGAAGGACCAGAAATCGAAGATGATTGGCACAATTTCTCCGCTTTAAATTTCCCGCCTGAACATCCGGCAAGGGATATGCAGGATACTTTTTTTGTGGAAAAAGGAGAAGTAGAGATGGCTTTGCGTACTCACACAAGTAGTGTTCAGGTGCGTGTCATGGAAAATACAAAACCACCTATTCGAACGATATCACCTGGAAGGGTATACCGAAACGAAGCAATTTCCGCTCGTGCTCATTGCTTTTTCCATCAAATTGAGGGCTTGTACATTGACAAGAATGTGTCCTTCGCAGATTTAAAACAAACATTATTGTTTTTTGCCAAAGAATTATTTGGTGAAAAAGCTTCAATCCGCCTTCGTCCATCTTATTTTCCTTTTACGGAACCAAGTGCAGAGGTAGATGTTTCCTGTACGCTTTGTCATGGTAAAGGATGCAATGTGTGTAAATATTCGGGATGGCTTGAAATTCTCGGATGCGGAATGGTAGACCCAAATGTACTAGATGCTTGTGGAATAGATTCAACAGTCTATTCAGGTTTCGCCTTCGGAATGGGCGTTGAACGCATTGCACAATTAAAATACCGAGTAACCGATCTTCGTTTATATTCGGAAAATGACATCAGATTTCTCAAACAATTTACTCCCGGAACATAACTATGGCGTGGAATATCATTTCGGATAAGGAACAGGTCCAAAAAATAATTGATTCAAGTAAGGATAAGCCTCAGGTTTTCTTTAAACACAGCACTCGCTGTAGTATTTCATCAATGGCTTTAAGACGCTTTGAAGGTTCAGGAATCTTGGATCGTTCGACTGTGGATTGCTGGTATTTAGATCTTCTTTCGTATCGTGCGATTTCAGAAGAAATTGCGCATCAATCTCATGTCGTTCATCAATCACCACAGGCCATTCTTTTCGTGGATGGTCAAATGTGTTACGCGGAAAGTCATGGAATGATTGATGCTGAACAAATTCTACAAATTATAGCTTAACGACATGAAAAAAATTCTCGTTATTGTCCTCGTAATCGGTCTCCTTGGAAGTTATTTGGTTCCAATGTTCATGAAGGATTCAGCGAATACGGAGGCGCCTTTTCAATTTGGGTTCTCTGATAATCTTGCGATTAAATACGGCGATGTCGTTTCCATACCTGTCGAAACCAATGGAGAATCAAAAAATGTTACCATCACTTTTGGAGGAAAGGTCATTCAGAAATTTGCACAACCGAAAGAAAAACTCAGCATTCAATTGGATTCAAAAAAGTACCAAATCGGAGCGTATGAAATTGAAATGCATGGTGTAGATCAACAAGGACAATATTTCACTGAAATCCGTAATGTGAGAATTCTCTCGGATGTGACACCTGAAAAATGGAAGCTTGAAATCGTCCGTCGCCTTCCTCACAATGAAAGTAGTTTCACTCAAGGACTCGCTTTCTCCGGAGACCAGTTATACGAAGGAACAGGCGATCCAAACCAGACAGGCGCATCTCTAGTCGCTAAAGTGAATTTAAACACAGGGGAAATTGGACAGAAAATAGGATTAGATGCCACTCGTTTTGGCGAAGGAATCACCATTCTTGGAGATCAAATTTTTCAATTAACTTGGTTAAATCACAAATGCCTTGTTTATAACAAGGAAACACTTGAGTTATTAAAAGAATTCGATTATTCAACGGAAGGATGGGGTATCTGTACAGATGGAAAAGTACTCTTTATGTCCGATGGCTCCGAACGAATTTACGTGCGTAATCCGAAAAACTTCGACATCATCAAAACAATTGAGGTGTATACGAACGAATTCGCCATTCCTCGTTTGAACGAATTGGAATTTGTGAACGGACTCATCTACGCAAATATCTGGACCTCCAACGAAATCGCTGTAATTGATCCCCTTTCAGGAAAAGTTCTTGCCCTTATTGATGCGACGAATTTAGTGAACGAAGGAAAAGGAAATGGAGAGGTACTCAATGGAATTGCTTATCATGCGAAATCGAATAAAATGTACATGACCGGTAAATTTTGGCCAACAATGTTCGAAGTAAAGGTCCTGAAATAAAAGACTTTCCCTTATCGTTCACACAAAAAATGCCTCAATGGCAATTTTTATTGGTTTTCTTCGTTTGAAAAATTGGAAACAAGAATATGGAGCAGACATCAAAAGATTGGAATGAGTTAAAAAGCAACGACAGTTGGTCGATTTTTAAAATTATGTCCGAGTTTGTCGAAGGATTTGACCGGATGTCTAAAATTGGACCCTGCATTTCGATTTTCGGATCGGCACGAACAAGTCCTGAGAATCCCTACTACTCCCTCGGAGTGGAAATCGCTGAAAAGTTTGCAGGTTTAGGTTATGGCATTATAACAGGTGGCGGTCCAGGCTTGATGGAAGCAGCAAATAAAGGTGCTCAGCAAGCCAAAGGAAAATCTGTTGGACTCAATATAGACTTACCTTTCGAACAAAACCACAATCCATTTATCGACCAAGAACACAACCTCGAATTCGATTATTTCTTCGTCCGAAAAGTGATTTTTGTCAAATATTCTCAAGCATTTGTCATTTTACCAGGTGGCTTTGGAACGCTTGACGAGTTTTTCGAAGCAATGACCCTAATACAAACAAAAAAAATCACCAAAAGACCGATTGTACTTGTTGGAACATCTTATTGGATAGGCTTGTTGAAATGGGTAGAAGAAACCATGTTGTGGAAAGAAAAAAACATTTCTCCGGATGATTTAGACTTATATAAATTGGTCGATACAGCGGATGAAGCGGTTGAATACATTGAAGATTTCTACCGATCCCACGCACTATCTCCAAATTTCTGATAATTTAACGAAAAGGAAAGATTAACTTTGACTATTGAAAACTGAAAAACTGTGTTCCAAAAAATTAAAAATTTTATTCTAACAAAACACTTCCTCAAACATATTGGATTGGTGATTTTGTTTTATTTAGTCCTTGTTTTTGCGACAGTAATCTATTTAGATTTAGCGACAAATCACGGTGAAAAAATCGCTGTTCCCAACTTTGTGGGGATGAACGGCGAAGAAGCGAAAAACAAAATCGAAGAGCTCGACTTGCAATATCAAATTCTTGATAGCATTTACAACCCTAAAATGCCGGAGGGAACCGTACTAGAACAATTGGTTGAACCAACAGGTATTTCAGGAGTCCATGTGAAATCAGGACGCATCATTGGACTTCGTTTAACGAAGAAGAATCAAATGGTCGAAATGCCAAGTTTGGTGCACAAACAATTGCAGTTCGCCGAAAGTATTCTCGAACAACGTGGACTAAGATTTAGCATACAATACAAACCTACAAGCGAAGCAAACGGTTCCGTATTAGACCAACTCTACCGTGGAAGAAGAATCAAAGAAGGAGAGCGTCTTCCAATCGGAGCAGTGGTTACGTTAGTTGTTGGTCAAAATGATCAAGGTGAGCCAATTACGATTCCAAATCTTGTTGGACTCACAATGGCAGATGCACGATTCATTATGGATACATTAGGAATTACATCCTACAATTTTGTTTGTCCGGATTGTAGTACTTCACAAGATTCATTAGCTGCGATTATCTTTAGTCAAACGCCAGAATTTATTGACGGTTCAACGGTGTTTAAATCGACGCAATTTACCCTTTCCATGAAACGAAATTTTTCAGATATCGAAAACCCTGAATAACATGAAACTGTTTCTTATATTTTGTTTGTTCACCATCACTTCTTTTGCACAACAAATGGAGGTGGGACCGATAACACGCAATGTTCATCTTCCAGAAAAACCTTCCATTTTAAAATCTGGGAATGGAAATATAGACAGTACGTTCAACTATGTATCTGACACACTGACTTTGCCATTTTATGATGATTTCTCCTCAAATAAATTCCAAGTCTACACTGCGCAATTTAATGACCCAGGAGTAACGAGTCAACTTTATTACCACTTGCTAAATTCAGCTACGATGCTTCCCTTTAGTTCAACGGCAAGTTTTACGAATGGTGCAACCTTCAAACGAACGTATGATAGCACAACCGATACGTTTATTGATAGCGTTTTCTCAACCACATCTGTAAAAGTGGGTGATTTCTCCGCATATCCAGTTAATTATCAGACTGAAGATTTATATCCACCCTATTACATTTATGATACAGTAGGTGTTCCAGATGTGAGAGATACCATTTGGGTAACGAATCCTACGTACCTTCAAGATTCAGCGCGTGTCTTTTTTTCCACTTTGGCAGATCCAAATGCACATTGGTTGGATCACCAAGCATACTTAAACGAACGATTTGGATACAATCCAAGGTCGTTGGGTGTCGTTACATTTGATGGACTAGATGAATTCGGTTATCCTTATCAAATCGGAACAGCTATCACGAACTACGCAGATCGTTTAACGAGTAAACCATTGAATTTAGGTAGTTTATCCGCTGCTGATTCTGTTTACCTTTCTTTTCTTGTGCAGCCTGAAGGATTTGGCGACATTCCAGAAACGGGAGATTCATTGGTCTTGGAATTATACGCTAAGGATTTGGATCAATGGTTCAGGGTTTGGTCGATTAACGGTGACACAACCTATGCATTTAAACCGGTTCATGTCTCAGTTAAAGACGCGAAGTACTTCAAAAAAGGATTTCAGTTTAGGTTTAAAAATTACGGTTCATTAGCCGGAGCTTTAGATCATTTTCATATTGACTACGTTCACCTGCGTACACAATCTTTTATGGCAGATACCTTGTTTAAAGATTTTGCCATGGTATATCCGCTAAACACGTTGCTGAAAACATACACATCTGTTCCTTGGGATCATTACAAGCAAACAACCCAAAACAAGATGAGTGACGCGGTAAAGGTTATGGTGCATAATGGGAGTCCAAACCCAGAAAATTACCAAAATGGAACAATTGTTTTCGGACAGGGAGCTACCAATTATGGCAACTTCACACTTCAAGGCTTCACTTTAGCTGAACAACAAATTAATTACGCACCGGGAACCACGCACACTTCTTTCCATGATTTATCATCAGGTTCGGAATTCCCCAAAAATTTATCAGGTAATGAGCAATCATTTGAAGTAACAACGACTGTATCTGCTCAATTCCCAAATGACGTGAACAATGACCAGTCAACGTTTATCCAACACTTTTACAATTATTATAGTTACGATGATGGAAGTGCGGAAGCGGCTTTTGGACCAACAGGAGTACAATCAAGACTTGCCATTTCCTATGAAGCATATGAACCAGATTCTTTAATTGGAATTGCGATGCACTTTGTTCCTTCGGTAACAGATGTGAGTACCAAGTTGTTTTTAATGACTGTTTGGGCTGATGATGGAACAGGGAATCCTGGACAGGTGTTGTATGAAGACGATGTGTTCAATACGAGAAGTCCAATTTATGGCTCGAATCAAAACATGTTCATCAAGTATTATTTCCCTGACACCATGAAAGTTGCTGTTCCAACCAAATTTTTTGTTGGCTGGAGACAATTAGATCAACAAAGATTAAACCTAGGCTTGGATAGAAACATCGATTATTCGGATAAAATAAAATTCAGTGTTGATGGTGGTGGATCTTGGATGTCCTCTCCATTTGAAGGAAGCGCGATGATGAGGCCCATCTTTTCTACTTCCCTTGATCCAATTTTAGGAGTAAAACCAACGGAAAATCTTGCAAATTTCAACTGTTATCCAAACCCAGTGACGGAAGAATTACATTTTCAAAGTTCTAGTCAGCTAGAAAATGAAAGAAAGTTTATTTTTGATGCTGCTGGACGCTTGATTCTTGAGACCACAGAGAATGTCGTTTCATTTGTCGGTTTTCAGACAGGGATCTATTTTGTTTCCATTCCGACGATTTCACCAAAACCAGTTAAGATCATTAAAAAATGACAGAGGAACAGGTTGTTGACCTCGAGAATGAAGACGAAGAGCTCTTCGAACACCACCGATTTAAAGCTGATCCAGGACAAGAGGCTATTCGAATTGATAAATTTCTTATTGACCGAATGGCAAATACTTCTCGGAATAAGATCCAAGTAGCTGCAAAAAACGGAAACATTCTTGTTAACGGAATAAAAGTCAAACAAAATTATAAAATTAAACCTGGTGATGAGGTTTCCATTGTTCTTCCATACCCCGTTAGGGAAATAGAACTTATTCCCCAGGACATTCCTATTGAAGTAGCGTACGAAGATGAGGATTTACTGGTTGTAAATAAACCATCGAATATGGTTGTTCATCCTGGATATGGAAACTACTCGGGAACATTAGTGAATGCATTAGTCTTCTATATTCAAAATTTGCCTTCACCTCCGAAGGATTATTACGGAAGACCGGGTTTGGTTCATCGTATCGATAAACATACAACAGGATTACTCTTAATTGCAAAAACCGAACTTGCATTAATAGAACTTGCTAAGCAGTTTTACAACCGGACAACCGAACGCCGCTATCACGCACTTGTTTGGGGTGATTTAGAGGCCGGAGGAACGATTGAAGGTCACATTGGCCGATCCTTGAAGAACCGCAAAGTGATGGCTGTCTATCCTGATGGCGCTCATGGTAAATCTGCGATTACGCACTTTAAAGTGTTGGAACGATTCGGATTAGTTACCCTTGTAGAATGTAAGCTGGAAACGGGACGCACCCATCAAATTCGCGCACATTTTCAATCCATGGGACACCCGTTGTTTAACGATTTGGAATATGGTGGAAATAAAATCGTAAAAGGAACAAGATCTGCAAGTTACGAGCGTTTTATTCAAAATTGTTTTGATTTATTACCAGGACAAGCATTGCATGCGAAGACACTTGGATTTATTCAGCCTACAACCCAGGCTTATCTTGAATTTGATTCGCAACTACCTGAGGGCTTTGCAGAACTCGTACAACGCTGGAGGAACTATTGTTCGGATTTTAAATAAATATTTCTTATTTTTGCTTTCCTTGGATGAATATCCGAGCTTAAACCACGCTTTATGAAACAATTTTTTATTTTAGCATTTCTTACGCTTTCCTTTACACAGGTTGCATTTGGACAGAATGTCCCAGAGCCTAAGTACATCAGAAAAGCAAATGACACGTATTATTCAGGCAACTATTTTGAGGCAATAAAAGTTTGCCAAGACGCATACAAAACACTTGGATACAAGGGGACAATTCGTCAGAAAGGTGAAATGGCGTACAAAATCGCAGATTCTTACCGTAACATGCAAGTGTATGACAAAGCAAACGAATGGTACGGAACATGTATCGAATTAAAGTATTTCGATGTTGTTCCTGAGGTTTATTTCTACCGTGGTGACATGCAGCGAATGTTAAAAGAATACGATAATTCATTGAAAAGTTACCGTGAGTATAAAAGAATCGCACCAAATTCCCGAACGAAAGAGTTGGAAGCGGCAATGTCAGCGATTGAAAAATACCGTGACTTTGAATCAGAAGAATCGAATTACGTGATTAAATGTGAGGAGAAAATCAACTCCAAACAATACGACATGGCTCCTTCATTTGGAGACAAAAAAGGAAAAACGATTTACTTCGGAACGAGTCGTGATGAAGCAACAGGTGCCGATCGCGATCCAATTTCAGGTCAAAAATACATGGATATCTACAGCGCTGAGTACGATGTAAACGGTAATCCAACAAATGTAAAATCAATCGATACAAAAGGTGTAGTGAATACGACACAAAATGAAGGAACGGCTTGTTTCGATTCTAAAAAGAAGAAATTATATTTCACACGTTGCCCAAATGCTGAAAAGATGGATTTAGGTTGTGAAATTTGGACAGCTGACTTAAGCGGTGAGGATTTCGAAAATCCAATGCGCATTTCGTTGAAAACGAATGACACTGTTTCTGTTGGTCATCCTTGTTTAACTCCAGATGACATGATGTTGATTTTTGCATCTGACATGACGCAAAGCGCGAACGGAGAAAAAAGCTTTGGTGGACGTGATTTGTGGTATGTAACTTACGACAAGCGTTCCAAAATGTGGGACTCAGTTCCACACAACATGGGAGCCATGTTTAATTCAGCTGGAAACGAATTGTTCCCATCTATTGGTCCAAAAGGACAACTTTACTTTGCAAGTGACGGTCTTCCAGGAATTGGAGGTTTAGACATCTTTGTTGCACAACGTGAAGGAGAAGAAAACAAATGGTCTGGAACGAAAAACATGGGTGTGCCTTTCAATTCACAAGGGAACGACTACGGTATGTGTGACTTTGATGGAAGATCTGGTTTCTTTACTTCAGAACGTAAAACTTCTTCTAGTAACGAGTATACTTCTGATATCTGGAGCTATTCTATTCCACCAAATTTATATGACCTTCGTGTGATTGTATACGAATCAGGTAAAAAAACGAAAAAGTTAGCTGGAGCGAAAGTAACAGTTACTGTTTCTGATGGTACTACTTGGGAAGGAACAACAGATGCGAGAGGAAAAGTTAGTTGGAATGAAAAAGCTGACAAAAAAAGCAGATGGATTCTTGTTGGTAAAGATTATACCTTGAAAGCAGGAAAAGAAGGATACTACGAGGATAAACGTGGAGCGAAATTTAGCACGGTTGGACTTGATCAAAGTCAAACGTTCATCTTAGAAATGCCTTTATTACCAATTGGTGAAATCCGCACTCCAGAAGTTCGTTACCCAGTTAGTCAATGGACATTCATCAATGATGCAACATGTATGAGTTTGGATTCATTGAAATTCTTAGACAGTATGTTAAGGGAGTATCCAAACATTACAATTGATTTATTCTCTCACACGGATGCTCGTGATACAGATGTGAAAAACCAAGTGTTGTCTGAGAATCGTGCGAAAGCAGTGTACAAATACTTAGTTGAACAAAAAGGAATAGATGCACGTCGTATTCGTCCTGTTGGTAAAGGTGAATCTGAGCCAGCTACATGGGAAGATGAGACTGGACAAAAAGTAATCTTAACGGAGGCTTACATTAATCAATTTAAAACAAGCGATCCGGCAAAATTCCAGAAATTGCATCAGATCAATCGACGAACAACAGCGAAAATTACAGGAACAGACTTTAATCCTGAAACTGCGCCACCGGCGAATCCAGAATATTCAGTGTTCAAACCACTACCAAGATAAGAGAAAGGCGTTCATATGAACGCCTTTTTTTTGTAACTTAAAGTAATCAATTCAGATTACTTTGCTCGAAATACACCTACAACAACTTTGGTCGGATAAACGACTTCCTTTTCACGCCTTTCATTTAATGAATGGAAGTCCTGTAGAAATTTGTCAACCTGGCATTTGGAATAAGGCAGGAAGTGGCCCAGATTTTCAGTTGGCGAAAATTCGTTTCGATGGCTTGACTTGGTTCGGGTCTATTGAATTTCATTTGAAATCATCCGATTGGTATAAACATCAACACCATACAGATCAAGCATATGAAAATGTGATTTTACATGTCGTTTATGAATATGACCAACCTGTTTATACAAATCAATATTTGCTTCCAACATTAGAGCTAAAACCTTATTTAGCGGGTGAATTTAAATTTCCATCGAACTATCGTTGGGAAATTGACCCAAAAATCCATTGTAAACATCGAATTAGTGAGTTTGAGAGTCATTTTCGTATAATGCAACATCGCGCAATTAAAACACGCTTAAAACGAAAGTATGAAACAGAGTACTCCAAAGATTCCAATGAGCTTAATCGTTACGCACTTATTTCAAAAGCCTTTGGCACGAAAAATAATAGCTTGTCCTTTGAACTTTTGACACATCAAATACCCTTATCAGAACATTTTATCCGCACTGAAGAGGAAATCCTGAACCTTGTCCTAAAGAATGAACAGGGATGGAAGGGCAAGAATTTACATGTGACAAAGAATCTTCAAGCGAGAATCGCCTCATGGATCAAATTTATTCGTTGGTTTTTCCATGAAGACAATGTGCATTTATCTGAAGGCGATTGGAACATTGGGTTTAAACAAGCGCAAATTAAAAGTAAAATGCTCCAAAATAATTTGTTAATTAACGCCAAAACATACATCGACTTACACGCATTTCGTTTGCAAAATGACAAGCTGCATGGCCTCGTGCCTGCCATGAAATTCTTACAAGCGCTTCCTCCTGAGTCTAATCGAATCAGTTCAATTTGGAAGACAGAAGGAATTGTGGCTAAAAATGCCCTAGAGTCTCAAGCCAATCTCGAAATTTATCAGCAATTTTGTACGCGCAAAAAATGCTTGAATTGTAGCGTTGGGCGACAAATAACGAAATCATGAGACGACTTCTTCAGAAAATCATCTTTTTCTTTGAAATGCAATCCTTCGGAGTATGTGAATGGTGGGCGAGAAGACTGGGGTTTAAAACGAGTAAAGTACGACTTGCGTTTATTTATGTTTCCTTCATTGGTTTGGGTTCCCCCATCATCGTGTATTTAATCATGGCTTGGATTTTAGAGCACAAACATTACTTTAAACTCCAACATAAACAGAAAAATTCTATTTGGGACTTATGAGAATTCTTATCACAGGAAGTAACGGACTATTAGGACAAAAAATAGTTTCCCAGTTGCTTCGATCCGACAGCGTATTTGTAGCCACATCATTAGGAGAAAATAGAAATCAAGATTGTCCAATAGAGTTTTACACTCCAATGGATATCTGTAATGCCACAGAAATTGCAGATGTTTTCGCTGCATTCAAACCAACACATGTCATTCATACAGCCGCTATGACCAATGTCGACACGTGTGAACTTGACCCTGAATCATGCCAGAAAATCAATGTCGATTCTGTTCAATTGCTTGCAGAACAATGCATCAAGTCCGCTTGTCATTTGCAATTGCTTTCTACTGATTTTGTTTTTGACGGACTCATAGGAAATTACAGCGAGGAGGATGAGCCGAATCCACTTAGCGTTTACGCAGATTCCAAAGTTCAAGGGGAGGCAATTGTGCAACAATTACCTGGGTTAAATTTCTCCATCGTTCGAACAATCATTGTCTACGGTACTGGAAATAACTTGTCACGATCAAACATTGTCCTATGGGCAAAAGAGGCGTTAATGAACGGACAAGAGTTAACAATCATCGATGATCAGTTTCGTGCGCCTACATGGGCTGACGACCTCGCTTGGGCATGTATTCGCATTTGTGAATTGAATGAAAAGGGAATTTTTCACATTGCTGGACCTGAAACGATGTCCATCTTTCACCTCGTTGAACGCATTGCAAAATTTTATAAATTGCCGATGAGTCAAGTCAAAAGAACAGACAGTTCTACCTTGAATCAACCTGCGAAGAGGCCACCCAAAACAGGATTTAATTTATCGAAAGCAAAATCTCGATTGGGGTATAATCCAAAAAAACTCGAAGACACCCTCGATTTACTTTAATGAATTCCGGATTTCTTCATTTCATCCGACGAAGTACTTTTATCTATTGCTGTTTTCATTGAAAATGATATATTTGTTTTCACTAAATTCATGCTATGTCACTTTGGAGAAAAAAATCACTTGTAGATTTACTGGCGCAAGCCGAAAATAGTCAAATGAAACGCACCCTTGGTGCAGGTAGTTTGATCGCATTAGGTATCGGTGCAATCATCGGTGCAGGATTATTCGTTCGCACCGCTGCAGCTGCATCAGAAGCTGCGGGATCAGGAGTTACGATTTCATTTATTATTGCTGCAATCGGTTGTGCTTTGGCTGGACTTTGTTATGCAGAATTTGCATCCATGATTCCAATTTCAGGAAGTGCATATGCGTACTCATTTGTCACCATGGGAGAATTAGTCGCATGGATCATTGGTTGGTCATTGATCATGGAATATGCCTTAGGAGCAGCGACCGTTTCCATTGCGTGGAGCGAGTACCTCAACAACCTTCTCGGCAATGCCATACCATATGAATGGTGTCATTCACCATTTGAAAGCATGTACAAGGTTTCTCAAGACATGGTAGCTCAAATTCAAGCATTACCTGGACATTGGGAAGGAATTGAAAAAGGTATTTTAAGTGCCGCGCAATACGAGAACTTGCCAGCGGATATCATGAGTAAAGTTTCCATTACCAGTGGATTTATTAATGCTCCTGCCTTAGTTATTTTGTTGGCATTAACCTTGCTTTTAATCAAAGGAACAAAGGAATCAGCAACGGTAAATGCCATTATTGTTTTTGTCAAAGTGGCGATTGTATTGGTGTTTATCATCATCGGTTGGCAATTTATCAAACCAGAAAATCATACGCCATATTTAATTCCTGAAGGAACATTCGGACACGAAGGATTCTTTAAATGGGGTTGGGGCGGAGTTCTTGGAGGAGCAGGAATTGTCTTCTTTGCATTTATTGGTTTCGACGCAGTAAGTACAACAGCGCAAGAGGCAAAGAATCCAAAACGCGATATGCCTATTGGAATTCTAGGGTCTCTAGCAATTTGTACGGTGCTCTACATCCTTTTTGGACACGTGTTAACCGGTGTGGCAAATTGGAGTGAATTCGCAACAGCAGGAAAAGAGGCATCTGTTTCCTATGCAATTAAAACATACATGGCTGGTTACGAATGGTTAGGGACTGGTGTAACCTTAGCTATTTTGGCTGGATTCTCTTCAGTTATCCTTGTCATGTTGATGGGACAAAGCCGCGTGTTTTTCTCCATGAGTCAAGATGGATTGATTCCAGCAGCATTCGGAAAACTTCACCCGAAATTTCAAACACCTTACATCGCAAATTGGATGTTATTCATCTTCGTTGGTGCGTTTGCAGCGTTTGTACCCGGAAGTGTAGCAGGAGATTTAACTTCGTTTGGAACCTTGTTTGCGTTTATCTTGGTATGTGTCGGAATATTGATCATGCGTAAAAGTAATCCAGAGTTAAAACGTCCATTCAAAACACCTTTAGTTCCAGTTGTTCCAATTCTAGGAATTCTAGTGTGTACAGCGATGATCGTTTCTTTGGATATCGCAACGTTGCAAGCAGCAGCATTGTGGATGGGACTTGGATTAATCATCTATTTCACATACAGCCGCAGAAACTCACATTTGCACCCGAAAAAATAGTCGAACATTCGAACTTATTGATATAAAATTGAAACTGTCTTCTCCATAGGAGGGGACAGTTTTGTTTTAACTAAACAGAACTACTATGGAATCAAAATTAAAACAATCACTCGGACTATTAGACGCTACCTTGTTGGTCGCTGGGTCAATGATTGGATCAGGAATTTTCATTGTAACAGCACCAATGATGCGCGATATTGGTTCTGCCGCATGGATGATTGTCCTTTGGATCCTCACCGGCTTAATCACCATTTTTGCCGCGCTGAGTTATGGTGAACTAGCTGGAATGATGCCAAATGCAGGTGGACAATATGTGTACATTCAACGGGCATATGGAAAAATGATGTCGTTTCTTTACGGCTGGACAGTCTTTACGGTCATTCAAACAGGAGTCATTGCCGCGGTAGCCGTAGCGTTTGCAAAATATGCAGGTGTTTTCTTTCCCGTATTGAATGATGTCTTTTTGAAAACACCAATTATTAATGTTTCCTATGGACAATTAGTCGCAATTGGGAGTATTATGGTCCTTACCGTCCTGAATTCCAGAGGTGTTCAAAATGGCAAAATCCTTCAGTTGATTTTTACAGCGGCAAAGTTATTTGCCCTGTTTGCACTTATCGTTCTAGGCCTGGCAATCGGATTAAAAACCGATGTTTTTACGCAGAATTTTGATCACATGTGGGACGCCTATAAAACCGTTCAATTACCTAGTGGAGCATTAGACACCATTCCGTTAACTGGGTTCGCATTGATGGGCGCTTTAGGGGCAACAATCATCAATTCATTGTTCTCCTCTGATGCATGGAATAATGTGACGTTTATTGCAGGAGAAATTAAAGACCCGAAAAAAAACATACCAAAAAGTTTGTTTTTTGGAACAACCATTGTGACCATCATTTACATTTTGGCAAACCTTGCATACCTCGCACTATTGCCAAAAGGAGGAGATCCGATGGCAAACGATGCAATCGGACAAGGAATTATGTTCGCGGCAAATGACCGAGTTGGGGCAGGTGCTGCTTCCGTTATTTTTGGTGGACTCGGAATTTCCATGATGGCGGCATTAATCATGATTTCAACCTTCGGATGTAATAACGGGCTCATTTTGGCGGGATCGCGTTTGTTTTATGCAATGTCTTCCGATGGACTCTTCTTCAAGCAAGCGAAAAAATTGAATCAATTCAATGTGCCTAGTGTTGCTATGTGGATTCAAGGAATTTGGGCAAGTATTTTATGCTTGTCTGGTAAATATGGCGACCTTCTGGTGTACAGTACCTTTGCAAGTCTCTTGTTTTACATCCTGACAATTTTCGGCATTTTCATTTTGAGAAAAAAAGAACCGGATACAGAACGACCATACAAAGCATTTGGTTATCCATTTATTCCGGCTTTGTACATCCTTGTAACTTTGGCGATATGCATTGACTTGCTTGTCTATGATTTAAGAAATGCCGGAATGGGCTTGCTGATTGTCCTTCTAGGAATTCCAATCTATTTCATTGCGGATAGAAAAAAGAGGTAATTGATATACTTTTTTAGCATTTCCATCGTTTAGTTTTCGGGGAAAGATTACTTGAATAGTTTGTTTGACTTAAATTTTGAACGCACATGTTTCAAGGTAATCCATTTGATATGTCTATCCGGCATCAACGCGGTATTTGGGTGTTATTAATAGCCTCCGTTCTGATCATTTTCGCGCCACGTTTTTTCTTATTCCTTCAAAAGGATGATTCAGCGACGAAACTAATCCTGCTGCCTGTCGAGGAGAAACCAAGATGGGATTCAACACGAAAATTTAAAGGCTGGAATGCGAAATACAAAAAAAGAACGTGGCCTCATTCCAAAAGGACTTTCAAAAAGCCAACGAAGCCCTTTAATCCGAATGAACTTTCTAGCGAAGAATGGATGCAATTTGGACTGAGCGAAAAACAGGCTTCCATCGTACTTAAATTCACTAAACGCGGGATACATTCCAATGAGGAACTGCAGAAAATAAAGTTTATCCCCAAAAAAACATACGAGAACATTAAGGATTTCACACAATATCCTATGCAGGAAGGTGAATCAACAAAGAAATTACCGACGAAAGGAACAAGTTCTCCTGCGCTCGTGAATGCCAATGAAGCAAGCGAAGAGGAACTGATGAAAATAAAGGGACTCGGTCCATTTTATGCACGTCAGATCATCAAATACCAAAATCAATTGGGGGGCTTCGTTCGAAAAGAGCAAATCCTTGAAGTTTGGAAAATGACACCCGAAATATATGCGGAAATTGAAGCACAAATAAGCTGTGAAGCATCCAAAATTAGAAAACTCTCTATTAATCAAGCAAGTGCAGAAGAATTACAGGCCCATCCATACCTAAATTGGAATCAAGCGAATTCAATTGTCAAAATGAGGATGCAAAAAGGAGGGTTTAAATCCATAGAAGAAATACGTGAATCTGTAATTATTGACCAAGAAACATTCGAAAAAGTCAGACCTTACCTATCTTTGTAGGTATGAGTATTGAAAATAGACTAAAAACATGTATTCGAGATGTGGCTGATTTTCCGAAACCAGGCATCTTGTTCAAGGATATTTCAACAATTATGTTGGACGCAGAATTATCCGCTGATGTACTTAATCACCTCGTGGAAACCTATAAAGATGCGAAGTTAGACGCAGTGGCCGGAATTGAAAGCAGAGGTTTTCTATTTGGTTTTCCGTTGGCGATTAAACTAGGCATTCCGTTTATACTTATCCGCAAGGAAGGAAAACTTCCCTACAATAAAATTAAGCACGCCTATGATTTGGAATACGGCAGTGCTGTTATCGAAATGCATAGCGATGCGGTTCAAGCAAATCAACGCGTATTGATTCACGATGACCTTTTAGCCACAGGTGGATCTGCAAGCGCTGCAGCAGAGTTGATTCAAAAGAGTGGGGCAGAGGTAGCTGGATTTAGCTTCCTAGTAGAACTAAGTTTCCTAGAAGGACAAGAAAAATTAAAGAATTACTCATCAAATATTAATGGAATTATCTCCTATTGAAATAAGCTAAAACATCAATCAACAACCATGAATTTCTCTCTTAACGAAAACCAAATAATGATCGCACAGATGGTGCGTGATTTTGCAGAAAAGGAAATCAAACCTTTTTACAAACAATGGGATGCCGATGAGCATTTTCCAGTTGAAACCATGAAAAAAATGGGTGAACTTGGACTACTCGGTATTTTTATTCCGGAAGAATACGGTGGATCCGGATTTACGTATTTCGAATACGCCACAGCATTAATGGAACTTGGAAAAGTTTGTGGTGGAATAGGATTAAGTGTTGCGGCACATAATTCCTTGTGTACAGGACATATCTATTACCACGGTAACGAGCAACAAAAGAAAAAATTCCTTCCGAAATTAGCTTCCGGTGAATTTATTGGAGCTTGGGGCTTAACCGAAGCAAATACAGGTTCGGATGCAATGCGCATGCAGACAACTGCCGTAAAAGACGGAAACGACTGGATTATTAACGGAGCAAAAAACTGGATCACACACGGATTAAGTGGTGATGTTGCCGTTATTTTGGTGCGTACAGGTGAATTATTAGATTCAAATGGAATTACTGCGTTTATCATTGAAAAAGATATGCCTGGTTTTTCCGCAGTGAAAATCAAAGACAAACTTGGTGTAAGAGCCAGTGAAACAGCCGAACTAATTTTCGACAATGTGCGCGTTCCTCAAGAAAACGTTATTGGAAATATTGGAGAAGGATTTAAACAAGCCATGCAAATCCTCGATGGTGGTCGCGTTTCTATCGCATCCTTAAGTTGTGGAATTGCACGTGGTGCGTATGAGTCATCCGTGAAATACGCAAAAGAGCGCGAGCAGTTTGGACATCCAATCGCGCAATTTCAAGCTATCGCATTCAAATTAGCTGATATGAAAACCCAATTAGAAGCGGCAGAATTATTGACGTTTCAGGCAGCGTATAGAAAAAATGAAAAATTACACATGACCAAAGAGGGAGCCTTTGCAAAGTACTTTGCCTCTGAAGTTTCTGTGAAGTGCGGGAATGAAGCGGTGCAAATTATGGGTGGTTACGGATATACAAAAGAGTATCCAGCAGAGAAATTCTTACGCGATGCAAAACTCATGACAATCGGTGAAGGAACCTCCGAAATTCAAAAATTGGTTATTTCTCGAGAAATATTGAAATAAATTTTTGTGAATTAGGATTAATGTCCTATCTTTGCCCACCTAAGTTTAAATGTAAATTATAACATATGTTGATCATTCCAATTAAAGAAGGCGAAAACATCGAAAGAGCTTTGAAGAAGTACAAGAAAAAGTACGAGAAAACAAATATGATGAAGCAATTGCGTGGACGCAAAGAGTTTATTAAACCATCTGTTTCTCGTCGCCAGGAAATCATACGAGCTGCTTACAAACAAAGAATGCAGTCGGCTGAATTGTAACATTTGTTCAAAATATTCGTTGAAAAGGAGCGTAAGCTCCTTTTTTTATGCTCGAACATTTCATCCAATACCTTTCTTTTGAAAAAAGATACTCTCCTCATACCATTGGAGCATACGAGCACGACATACAGCAATTCATCGATTTTGCTGATATATCCTCAAAAAAAGACTTTCAAGAAGTAAATTCCTTTCTTATTCGCGGTTGGATTGTTCAGCTCATTGATGATGGAATAAGTAATCGCAGCGTCAATCGAAAATTAGCTTCCCTAAGAACCTATTTTAAATGGCTGCGAAAAGAAGGCGAAATCACAAGTAATCCACTCGCGAAAATACAAGGCCCAAAAAACGAAAAACGCTTACCTGTTTTTGTGAAGGAGTCCGAATTGGATCCGGCGAAAACAAGTCTGCTCTTTTCATCCGATTTTAATGGAGTACGGGATGAGCTGATGTTCGAACTTTTCTATCAAACAGGAATTCGTTTGAGCGAGCTTATCGGACTAAAGGATTCAGATGTGAGCGAGCAACACATCAAAGTGCTCGGGAAACGCAGCAAAGAGCGTTTAATCCCCATTTCTAATCAATTAAGTCAAACGATTCAGTTGTTTCGTAAGATGAAGTCAAAGATGAACATTGAATCACCGAAACTTTTTACCCGTGAAAATGGCAAGGACCTATATCCAACGTTGGTTTATCGAAAAATCAATGCCATACTCGGAACGCTCACGACTTCCGATAAAAAAAGTCCCCATGTCCTTCGACATACCTTTGCCACCCATTTACTAAATCGTGGAACAGGATTAGAAACCTTGAAAGACTTACTGGGACACGCAAATTTATCAGCTACTCAAGTGTATACACACAACTCTTTTGCACAACTTACGGCTGTTTACGCACAAGCTCATCCACGGGGAATGCAGAAAACAAAATAGTTGTAGAGTCCCTATCTGAAAATCCATATCTTTGCAGTGAATTTTTTGTATATGAAGTTAGTAACTGTAGGAAGTGTAGCGTTTGATGCTATCGAAACACCGTTTGGAAAAACGGATAAAATTGTCGGGGGTGCCGGAACATTTATTTCATTGGCTTCTTCGTTTTTCGCGAAGGAACAAGGATTAATATCTGTTGTTGGAGAGGATTTCCCCAATGAAACATTGTCTTATTTGACATCTCGAGGTGTGAATATCGAAGGTGTTCAAATTAAAAAAGGAGAAAAAACGTTCTTCTGGTCAGGTAAGTATCACAACGATATGAATTCACGTGACACCTTGGTTACGGAATTAAATGTTCTCGGAACATTCGATCCGATCGTCCCTGAAGTTTGTCAAAATGCAGATTACCTGATGTTGGGTAATTTAAGTCCACAAGTTCAACTTTCTGTGATTAACCGAATGACGAATCGTCCAAAGTTAATCGCCATGGATACCATGAATTTTTGGATGGACATCGCTCTTGATGACTTGAAGGAGACCATGAAACATGTGGATATTTTAATCATAAACGATGAAGAGGCGAGACAACTTTCAAAAGAATATTCCTTGGTTCGTGCCGCTAAAATCATTCGTGCGATGGGTCCAAAAACCTTAATCATCAAGAAAGGTGAGCATGGAGCGTTATTGTTCCACGGAGAAAGTGTTTTCTTTGCTCCAGCCTTGCCGTTGGAAGAAGTTTTCGATCCAACCGGAGCGGGTGACACATTCGCTGGTGGATTTATGGGCTATCTAGCAGCAACAAATGACGATTCATTTGAGAACATGAAGCGCGCGATTATTGCTGGTTCAGCATTAGCCTCTTTTTGCGTAGAGAAGTTCGGAACACAAAGACTTACAGAAATCACAACACAAGATATTAATCATCGAATTAGTCAATTCGTGGCATTGTCTAACTTTGAAATGAACCTATAATGGAACTCGCTAACTTTCAAGAAAAAATACAATCATTAGAAGCGTCAGAGGATTTAATAGGTCTCGGAAGAGATGCATCAGAAGTACGTCAAGAATTCGAGGATTTCATGATCGAAGCTGAACGTGTTGAACAAGTGAAACGTTTAGAAGCCGCTGATCAAGGATCGACCTACGATGAATTCGATTACTCCTCAGTAAAAGAAGCTTTCTTTGATGTATATAAATCATTTCAAGAAAAAAGAAAAAAACAAGTGGAGTTAAAAACGGCACTTGAAAATGAGAATTTAAAACAAAAGAAAGCGCTCGTTGAACGCTTGAAGGATGTCATCGAAAATGAGGAGAAAATAGGAACAGCGTTCAATGCTTACAAGGAAATCCATGAAAACTGGAAGAAGGTTGGCGATATTCCACGCGATAAACGAGAAGCCCTGCAAAAGGAATATTCCCGCTTATTGGAGATTTTCTTTTACAACATCAAAATTTACAAAGAACTTAAAGACCACGATTACAAGCGTAATCAGCAATTAAAAGAAGCCCTTCTCTTTAAATTAAAACAATTGCGTTCGGCAAATCTACCAGTACGTGAAGCAGAGGCTAGTTTGCGTTCGCTTCAAGATGAATGGGAAGAAATTGGTCCAGTTCAGAATGAAGAATGGGAATCTTTAAAGAATGCTTACTGGGAAACAGTTCGTGGAGTATATGAGAAATTTAATGAGCATTACGAGCAACAAAGAGTAGTACTCAAAGAAAATATCGATGCGAAAAAAGCGCTAATTGAGAAATTAGTAGCTGTCAATGAAACACTTGCAAACGTGTCTTCTGCAAAAGAATGGGAACAAAAAACGAAAGATGTTTTAGGATTACAAGAAGCTTGGAAGAAAATTGGATTTGGTTCTCGAAAAGAAAACGAATTGGTTTACCAAGAATTCCGCAAGCATTGTGATGTATTCTTTCAAGCCAAGAAAGAGTTCTCAAAAGACATCGAAAGCAAGTTTAAAGATGTAGCGGACAAAAAACGAAAATTAATCGAGGAAGCGAAAGCATTGAGTAACTCTCAAGAGTGGAAAAGCACTTCTGAAAAATTAATCCAACTTCAAAAAAGATGGAAAGAGTCTGGTAACGCTGGACTCCGTTTTGAGAATAAATTGTGGACGGAGTTCCGTGGAGCTTGTAATGTCTTTTTCGAAGCCAAAGAAACTCACTTTAAAGGTCAAGACGAGGCAAATACTTCAAATCTTACCGCAAAAAATGAGTTGATTTCAGAAGTTCAAAATTGGGAAGTCCCAAGTGATAAACAAGCAGCAATCGCAGCCTTGAGAGCTTTCCAAAATAAGTTTAATGAGCTTGGACAAGTTCCGATAAAGGATAAAAATTCCGTTTATCAAAATTTCAAGAAAGTTATAGATGATAAATATGCCGCGCTGAAACTAGAAGGACAGGAAAAAGAAAACATCCTATTCAAAGCGAAATTGGACAATTTAGAATCAAGCCCTGACCGCGCTAGATTGTTCCAAGGAGAGAAAAATGAAATCCGTAAGCAAATTGATATTCTCACAAAGGAAATCATGTTATTGGAAAACAACCTAGGGTTCTTTGCCAAATCAAAAGGTGCGGATGCTTTGAAAGCAGATGTTGACAAAAAGGTAAAACATGCTCAAGAACGTATCCAACAATTGAAGCAAAAACTTAAATTAATCCCGAATGAATAGTTTTATCAATGTTTTATTATTGGTGGTCACATTTCCAACCATGTTATTGTCGGTTTTTGTTGGCTTCGATTTACCCATTGATTTTCTGAATACAACAGGTGCTAATTTGTTGTATCGTTTTGAGGTGTTTTTAGGACTTGGAATGGTCTATGCCATCATCAGTTTGCGTCGTTCTGTTCGTCGATGGATGGGTGTCTTTATGACCGCAAAAACTTCAAAATATGCATGGAATGGCACCATCAGCCGTGAACGCAAACAACGCGTGATTCTATATACTTCTATCGAGTCCATCGTGCTGTTTTTCCTCGCATTATCTTATTACTATGTAACAGATCAAGCAATTTTTATTAGCTCAGTATTGGTGTTTTTCGCTTTGGAATCAATGATTTTTTTATTGGCAAACGTGAAAAATAACTTTAGAGTAGGAATTACCTCTAAGGCGGTATTGGTGAGCGATCGCGAAATCATATTAATCTACCTTGCTGGACTCCGAAAAGTGAGTGTGAGTCAACAAACAGTGTATTTTGATTACATTCAGGACCTTCAATTATCTTTTCCAATTGATTGCGTAGAAAAAACAGAACGTTCAGCATTTTTTACGAGTTTGGAAGCACAATTGGATCCCAATCGTGTGCTTTTCCAAAACACAAGTCAGAAGTAAATTTTGTACTTTCGAAGGAACATTTAATCTACAAACGCTTGAAAATTCTTCTTATTCGTTTCAGTTCTATCGGTGATATCGTCCTCACTTTCCCGGTTGTGAACGCGATAAGAAAGTACTTCCCAGAAGCAAAAATACACTTTGCGAGTAAAAAAAGCTTTGAATCCTTACTGCTCGGAGCAGAGGGAATTGATCAATTTCATTTACTTTCTGATTCCTTTTCTTCGTTCAAGGACGAGGTGAAAAAGGAAAAATTTGATTACATTATTGACTTGCACAATAATTTAAGGACGAGAAGATTAACCCTTGGCAGCTCTGCGAAAATTGCTCGTTTCGACAAGTTGAACATACGTAAATGGCTTTTTACCAAATGGAAGTTGAAGGTCATGCCAAATATGCATATTGTAGACCGATATTTGGATACTTTGAAGGTCTTGGGCATTCATTCGGTGGACCAAACCAGAAACACTTTTACGGTTCCTTTATCGGAAAGAGTCATCATCTCGGAACGCTTCCCGAATATACAAGGTCCGTTTGTTGCCATTGCGATCGGTGCGCAATTTAAAACGAAACGTGTTCCCAAGGAAAAATGGGTGGAAATTCTTCAAGAAATCGATGGAAATATTGTGCTCATAGGAGGGGAAATGGACCGAGAAATCGGCGATTGGTTGATCGAAAATAGTCCTTCTAAAGTGATGGTAAACACCTGCGGGAAATTAACAATTCTAGAGTCCGCAAGTGTGGTTTCTCAGGCGAAAAGTTTACTGACAAATGACACTGGCATGATGCATATAGCCGCTTGTTTTGACACACAAGTCATATCAATTTGGGGGAATACAACTCCGGAATTTGGAATGAGTCCATACAGGCCAGAAGGAACAAAAACTGACAAACTATTTCAGGTTGAGGGACTTGCCTGTCGTCCGTGTTCAAAAATTGGATTCCAAGAATGTCCTAAAAAACACTTTCATTGCATGACCAAGCACGATGCAAAAGCCATTGCGTCAAGCGTTTTAATGGATTAGTCTTCCAAGAATAATTTTCTTAATTCTGTCGCCTCCGAAGGCTTCATTTTTCCAGCCAAAATTAAACTGAGTTGTTTGCGTCGAAGCGCACCTTCGTATCGTTCTATTTCTTCTGCCGTTTCAGGGATTAGTTCTGGTACTTGTATAGGACCTCCATTTTGATCCACAGCTACAAATGTATAAATGGCTTCGTTGCATTTTTCTTTTGCTCCCGTTAGATTGTCCTCAACGAAAACGTCGACAAATATTTCCATAGAGGAATTAAATGCCCGAGAGACTTTCGCTTCTAAGGTAACAATGGAAGCATGGTTAATTGGTTTCTGGAATGAAACATTGTTAACGGATGCTGTAACAACTACGCGTTTGCAATGACGATGTGCTGAAACACTGGCAATGACATCCATCCAAGCCAATAATTGTCCACCGAATAAATTACCCAAAGTATTCGTGTCGTTTGGCAATACAACTTTCGTGGAAATCGATAAGGTATCACATGCTTTAACTGCTTTCATAAGGACAAAATTAGTGAAATATCAAGCACCCTGAAACAAATGTACTTTTTGATGTGTTGTCTTTATGAAATAATTGTAAAATAATGAATAATTCATTAATTTTAACGCTGAACTATTATGCTAGAAAACAATATCACTATGAACAAAAGAAAACTACTCCTATCTTTTTTATCTGTTTTAACCATTTCCATGAATGCTTTTTCTCAACAAAAACGCATTCCAGATCCGGGAAACATGCGCCAAGGCGAAACAATTGAATATTGTATTCAGCATAAAAAACAGGCGGAATTAATGAAGAATCCTGCCTATGTGAAAGCCAAAGAATTGGATGACGCAGAATTTGAAATACTATCAAAAAAAGGTGGCTCTGAAAAAGCGACTATTTATAAAATTCCGGTTGTGTTCCATGTCCTTCACATGAATGGAGTTGAAAATATTTCGGACGAACAAATTATGGATGGTCTTGCTATTTTAAACAGGGACTTCAGAAAGCAAAATGCAGATACGGCAACTGTTCATCCTGATTTTGTTGGTATGCCGGCGGATATAGAAATCGAATTTGTTTTAGCTACGAAGGCACCAAACGGAACATGTTTCAAAGGGATCACGAGAACGTACAATACCATTAGTTATGATGGAAGTGACGGTGGTAACCAAGTGGATGCAATCGTTGCAGGAAATGATGTATACCAAGGACAATGGCCAGGAAATAAATATATGAATGTATTTATTTGTGGTGAAATTGGAGGAGCGGCTGGATACACTACAAATCCTTCTGGTTTCTCAGGAAGTCAAATGACAAATGGAATTTGGATACTTCACGATTACGTTGGTTCGATTGAAACTAGTTCTGTTGGAACAAGTCGGACGTTAACACACGAAGTTGGCCACTGGCTAAACCTGTCCCATACTTGGGGGTCTAATAATAATCCTGGAACGGCTGGAAGCTGCTCAGGAAATGGAGATCAAGTCCAGGATACCCCTGCATGTATTGGTGTGACCGCTTGTTTGTTGAACTCAAATACTTGTAGCAATGATAATGCTTACTGGGGATTTGACATGCGCGATAACGTTGAGAATTACATGGACTATTCTTATTGTTCTAAAATGTTTACGCAAGGTCAACGAACTCGAATGCGAACAGCATTGCAATCGACAAACACTGGACGTGCAAATTTATGGTCAACATCAAATCTCGCGGCAGTTGGAGGAAATGGCGTTCTTTATTTATGTAAAGCGGAGTTTACTGCGGATAAAACAACGATTTGTAATGGTGATGAAATTGCTTTTTCAGACGATTCTTACAATGTAGCAAATTCATGGACATGGACCGTTACTCCTGCAACTGGCTGGTCTTACTCAAACGGTACTTCAGCAACGAGTCAGAATCCAACGATTGTTTTCGACACTCCAGGACTCTACACAGTTCAATTAACATCCTCCGATGGAACATTGTCGGACAGCGAAATCAAAAACAATTTTATTAATGTATTGAACACAGCTGCTTCTCTTCCATTCTGGGAGGGATTTGAAAATTATTCAAGTTTATCGAATATCCAAGAATGGGATGTATTTTCTTCCTCTGTAAATAATGCTTGGACCATCGAATCAACAACCGGTTATTCAGGCGCCAAAAGTGCTAAATTGATGAATTTTGGACAAGGGACAGCAAACATAGATGAGTTGACTTCTTCTCAAATTGATTTATCAACGGTGCCTTCAACAGGAACAGTTACCTTAAGTTTCCGATATGCGTATCGCAAAGTATTAACTGCTAACTATGAGTACTTAAAAGTATTCATCTCTGGTGATTGCGGGGCAGATTGGATTCAGCGTAAAACAATTCAAGGGAATCAACTTTCTTCATTGACATCTACGATATCTTGGAAACCGACTTCACAAACGGATTGGGTTACTGTGCACATGACGAATGTAACGAGCAATTATTTTACGGATAAATTCCGCGTGCTTTTCCGATTTGAAGGAGAAGGAGGAAACAACATTTACCTAGACGACATCAACTTGTATAACGGTGGCCCATCCAACGAACTTGTTACGGGTATCGTGGAGCATTCTTCCATCTCTCATTTGGAAATGTTCCCTAATCCAGCGGATGATGAATTGAATGTTTCGTTTGATCTTCCGAATTCAGATGACTTGACTATTTCTATGATTGATCTTTCAGGGAAAGTGATTCAAAAACACTTAGTGAAAGCTAAAGAAGGTAAAAACTTAGTCATGATGAATACACAAGAACTTGCTGCTGGAATGTATCAGTTAGTGATGGTGAGTTCAAATGGACAAAAAACATTACCGTTTATCGTGAAGTAATCACTTCGCTTGAAAATAATTCAATAGGACAAGCGCTTTTGCTTGTCCTATTTTTTTTGCCAATTCTTCTTGAGAACACGCTTTTATTTTTTCGACAGACTTGTATTCCTGAAGGAGTAGCGTCCACGTTTTCTCGCCGATGCCTTTAATGGCTGATAATTCTGTTTGAAACGAATTTTTACTGCGCTTATTACGGTGATGGGTAATCCCAAAACGATGGGCTTCATCCCTCATGTGCTGAACCAATTTTAGTCCCTTCGAACGACGGTCTAACACAATGGATTTCGAATGATTTGGACGAAATAGCTCCTCCATTCGTTTCGCTAGGCCAAAAACACTGACTTGATCCGTAATTCCGAGTTCCTCTATGGACTCCATCGCGGCGCTTAACTGACCCTTACCACCATCAATGATGATTAACTGAGGCAATGCTACCCCCTCATCTAATAAGCGCCTGTAGCGTCTAAAAACAACCTCTTTCATCGTGCTGAAGTCATCAGGGCCAACAACGGTTTTTACATTGAAATGACGGTAATCATTTTTACTTGGAACGCCTTTTTTGAAAACAACACAAGAAGACACCGCATTTGTACCTTGTAAATTCGAATTATCGAAACATTCAATATGATTAGGCATGGACGTTAAGGCGAGTGCTTGTTGCAATTCAAGCAAGGCATCGAGTCCACCATGTTCCGAAACCTTGTTCATTTCTCTTTTTTTCAATTGCAAGCGATAATGCTTGACATTATGTAGGGAAAGATCAACCAACTTTTTCTTTTCGCCAATTTGTGGACAATGGAAATGAAAGTCCGGAAAAACGGATTCAACTTTCTCAAAAACCAGTACTTCCTTAGAGGAACTCTCAAACTTCAACCTTAATTGAGGCAACACATACGTGAAGACATAAGCGATGTTTTCCGAAAGTTTTAATTCTAAATGGGAAGTATAGGTATGAACAATCGCTCCATCGCGAATCACCATATAGTTGAAAAATAAAAATTCCTCGTCAAGTTCATACGTAATCACATCCACTTCATTTAAGGTGTGTGAAACAATCATGGATTTGGATTGGTATTTCTCAATTTGCTCAAGGATTTCCTTTACTTTTTGAGCACCTTCAAAATCATATTTTTCTGCTAGTTCAAACATGGTTTTTTTCAAGCTCAAACAAAGTGCATACGTTTTTCCTTGCAACAACAATTCGATGGAATTCATCATGTCGCCATAAGCCTCTTTGGATTGATGCCCTACACAAGGACCCGCACATTTTCCAATGTGGTACTCCAAACACACCTTGTATTTTTCTTGCTTGATTTTTTCTTGGCCTAAGTCCAATGCGCACGTTCGTAGCGTAAATAATTCTCTAATTAACTGAAGTAAGGTTTGCATGACTCGCCCATTGGGATAGGGTCCAAAATACTTAGAGCCATCTTTGATTTTCCTTCTGGTGCTGAAAACACGTGGAAAAGGTTCGTTTTTGACAACAATCCATGGATAGGTTTTGTCGTCCTTAAGTAAAATGTTGTAGCGTGGACGATACGATTTGATGAGGTTATTTTCCAGTAGCAAAGCGTCTAACTCTGAGGAAACAACGGTAAACTTGATATCGGCAATGTTTTTTACTAATGCACGCGTTTTTCCATCCGTAATATTGGCTTTGAAATAAGAATGAACACGTTTGTTTAAATTTTTAGCCTTTCCAACATAAATAATCATGCCCTTTGCATCGAAAAACTGATACACGCCAGCATCCGTTGGTAGTACGTTTATTTTCTCTAAGACAAGTAGGGAATGAGTATTCATCGGATAAAATTAATCACAAAGTTTCAGAAGAACACGAGCTATGCTATCTTTGTTCTATGTTAGATGAATTCATTCGAAAATCTTTACAAGAGGATATTGGTGACGGTGATCACTCTACTCTTGCGTGTATTCCCGCTGATGCACATGGAAAAGCAAATTTGCTCGTAAAAGAAAAAGGGATCATTGCCGGAATCGATGTGGCAAAAAGAATTTATGAAATTGTGGATCCAGCACTTGAGCTCGTATTTTACAAAAAAGACGGGGATGCCATTGACGTAGGCGATATCGTCTTTCAAGTTTCCGGGTCTTCACAGTCCATTCTGACTTCAGAAAGACTGGTTCTAAACTGCATGCAGCGAATGAGTGGAATTGCCACACAAACTGCTCAAGTTCTACAGGTAATCAAAGGATGTAGCACCAAGATTCTAGATACCAGAAAAACGACTCCAGGCATACGTTTTCTAGAAAAATGGGCTGTTAAAATTGGTGGCGGTGAAAACCATCGCTTTGGCCTGTATGACATGATTATGTTGAAGGACAATCACATCGATTACGCAGGTGGAATTAAAAACGCCATTGAAAAAACGAAAAAATACCTAAAGGACGCTAAACGCTCACTAAAAATTGAAATTGAAGTACGAAGTTTAGAAGAATTACAGGAAGTTCTTCAAATCGGCGGAGTAGATAGAATCATGTTAGATAATTTCACTCCAGAAAGACTGAAAGAAGCGTTAAAACTGATTCCTAATTCCTTTGAAACAGAAGCTTCTGGTGGAATTACGATTGACAATATTCGTCCATATGCCGAAACAGGTGTTCAATTTATTTCCATCGGTGCATTAACCCATTCAGTAAAAGGACTCGATTTAAGCTTGAAAGCATGTTTTTAGGTAGTAGAAATTAGTCATAACTACAGGCTGAAATAACCAATTCTTCAAGTTGAAAACATTCTAGTTTAACTCGTTTCCAGCCACTTTCGGTTAACATTTTACCCGTATAGCCAAACCCTGACTTTTTCTCGATGATTAACTCAGTTTTGAATTCAATTCCCGTCCGATTGTTTAATTTAAACATTGCCTCTTTCATTGTCCAAAGTTTCGTCAAATCAAGTATTTTTTGGTCGCCAATGAACTGTTCTTCGTCGCTGTTCATAAAGCGTGATGCAATGCGCTCAATACGTGGACTAATCTCCTCGATGTCAATACCAAGTTCATTTGAACTGACTCCAAGCGCACAATAATGTTTGGAGTGACTAATGGAAATAAAAGTACTGAGTTCCTTTTTCAGAAAAGGCTTTCTTGATTCCGTATAGTAAATAGGGGATGGTAACGTTGCTTCGTTTCGGAGACGACGAACGCCTAAATATTCAATTTTTCTAAAGTCATTTGAGAGTCCGTTCAATTGTTCCCTTTCTTCCTGGAATAACGGCTCTTCCAAATAGGTCCCGATTGGCTTTTTTTCTTCAATAGCAACTGAACTCAAATGATCTGATAAATAAATTTTATAAATCGTTTCGGACATTTATCAATTCGTTAACAGTTAGTTCATACACATACTGCAAAGTTGCTAATTAATTTTCACATATATTTTTTCAGTTTTGTGAGGGAATCAATATGGAATTTTCTATATTTACAATCTTTAAAAAACGAGATATAGTAAAATTTATACGCATTCTTATGGTGGGTAAACTAAAGTTATTGTTATTAAGTGTCCTGTTTGCAGGAACTTATGCATTTTCTCAATCGGGTCTTGGTACCCTAAAAGGGACAATCAAAGACGAATCAACTGGGCTTCCAATTGAACTTTCGAAGGTCCTTTTGAAACAGGGAGATCAGATCAAAAGTGGAGCACAAACTGATGCTCAAGGAAAATTCCAAATTAATGGTATTCCTCCGGGAACCTATGACTTGCATTTTTCGAATGCACTTTCAGGTTATAGCATGTCCGTTATGACAGGTGTTGCTATTTCACCAGATCGAATTACCTTCTTGGATAATTTAACACTTGCGAAAAAAGTAAAAGACGAGCAAGAGGTAAGAGTTGTCATCTATAAAGTTCCGCTAATTGATAAAAATGGCGGTGCTTCTGGAGCAACAGTTACGCGTGAAGACATCAATAGAATGCCTGTTCGTTCAGCGGAGGGTGTTGCAAGATCTGTTGGAGGTGTGAATTCAAATGAAGGTTCAGGCGCGATTTCTGTTCGCGGTTCACGTTCAGACGGTACATATTACTATATTGATGGTATCAAAGTTCGTGGTTCTGCCAATATCCCGAAATCAGCATTAGAGGAAGTTGCCGTGATTACCGGTGGAGTTCCAGCGAACTACGGTGATGTTACTGGTGGTATCATCTCCATTACAACACGTGGTCCTTCAGCTGTTTATTTTGGTTCAATCGAAGGAGTATCGTCGGGGATCTACTTCAAAGGTGCTGACCCGGATGGATACGATGGAAAAGTATTTGGTTTAGATAAATTTGGATACAACCTTGTAGAAGGAATGTTGTCTGGTCCACTTTGGATGCAACGTGATTCAACGGGTAAGAAAACAAAACCGAAATTAGGTTTCTTAATTTCTGCCAATTTAACAGATCAGTTAGATAGCCGTCCACTAGCAGGTGGAAGCTACCGCATTAAAAAAGATGTTCGCGATGAGTTATTAGCGAACCCGTTAAGACCAAACTCTACAGGTTTCGGTACTTTCCACAACGCTTTATTCTTGCGTGAAAGCGATTTCGAAAAAACAGCATGGAGAATGAACGCTAGAAATACTGTTTATTCTGGTCAAGCTAAAATTGATGTAAATACAGGGCCATCTGTGAATCTTCAATTTGGTGCATCCATGAATTACAGCAATGGAAATAGCTACTCTTACGGAGGTTCATTGTTGAATTTCGGAAACTTCGGATACAATAAGTCTTACGATTACCGCGTATTCGGACGATTAACTCAACGCTTTAACAACGAACGTGAAGGAAGTAGTTCAAAAATCAAATCAGCTCTTTACAGTTTAATGGTTGATTATTCCAAATCGTTTAGTGAGTCATATGATCCGAAACATCAATTCAATTTGTTCAATTATGGATACGTAGGGAAATTCGTCACAACACGCAGACCTTCTTATATATTCAACGATGCAACTCAAATGTATGTGCATGATGGATTCAAAGATGTACAGGTTGATTTTACACCGTCAGCAACAAATGCAGCACTAGCTTCAATCACCACGCAATATTATGACATCTACGAAGGAGCTCCTTTTGGTCATTATGAGAACTTAACTCAAATTAATCAAGGAAATGCACTTCGTAATGGGGATTCTCCTCAAAGTGTTTATGGTATTTGGAGTAATATCGGAGCGCCATATAATGGATTCGGTAGATTTGAAAACGACCAATTTCGTGTAACAGGTGCTGGATCTGTCATCATTGGTGACCATAGTATCTCTTTAGGATTTGAATACGAGCAACGCGTTGACCGTGGTTGGTCTAGTGGTGATTTTGGTCCTACAGGAATTTGGAATATTGCACGTTTGTTGACAAACTTCCACATTAAGGAATTAGACTTAAACAGTGGTGTTGTTTCTGATTCTGGATCTTTCAAAGCGATTACGTATGAAAGATTGAATTCAGGGTATGCTAACACAAGTGGTACAGGAGAATTCGGTGGACAACAAAACAATGATAACCAATCATTCTTTGACTTCAACTTAAGAAACAAACTTGGATTGAATGCTTCTGGTGATGACTTTATTGACATCGATCAATATGATCCAAGTTTATTCCAATACGACATGTTCTCTCCGGATGAGTTGTTAAACAGTGGAAATTCTTATGTATCGTATTACGGATTTGACCATACAGGTCAAAAAGTAAAAGGAAACACAGATATTAATAAATACTTTAACGAATACGACGAAAACCGTAACTTCAAAAGATTCGTTGGTGCTTTCCAACCAATTTATATGGCTGGCTACATCATGGATAAGTTTGCGTTTAACGACATCGTATTTAACGTGGGTGTTCGTGTAGATGTATTTGATGCGAATCAACCAGTATTAAAAGATCAATACTTGTTCTTCAATGCAAAAACGGTTAAAGAAGTTCGCGCAATGAAAGAAAGTGATCCAAACCAATATGCTTGGGTTAATTTGCCTGAAGGTATGGCTGATGATAACATCGTTTATGTAAATGATGTACAGAATCCAACGGAAATCAAAGGATTTAGAACAGGGATGACTTGGTATAATTCTGTTGGTACGCCAATCGAAGACCCAAAATTAGTGGAGGGTCCGAACGGAATCGCTCCTTGGTTGCAAGATCCATCTTTGGAAACTCCTTCTGCGGATGCATTTACAGATTACAAAGCACAAGTGAACATCATGCCTCGTGTAGCATTCTCATTCCCGATTTCAGAAGAAGCATCATTCTTTGCTCACTACGACATCTTGACAAAACGTCCAACTTCAGGTTACCGTTTTGATCCATACGAATACCAATATATTCAATCGAGAAATGCGGTAATCAGCAACTCGAATTTGAAACCAGAAAAAACCGTTGATTACGAGTTAGGATTCCAACAAGTATTAACCCGCACCTCCTCCGTTAAGATTTCTGCGTTCTACAGAGAACAACGTAACAACGTTCAGTTGGTAAACATTTTCCAAGCTTACCCAGCAACGTACAAAACTTACGGAAATAGAGATTTTGGAACAGTAAAAGGTATGACGATTTCTTACGATTTAAGACAGACAGGAAACATCCGAATGACGGCAAATTATACTTTGCAGTTTGCCGATGGAACAGGTTCAGACGCGACATCTATGGGTGCGCTTGTGAATGCTGGACTTCCTAACTTAAGAAATATTTTCCCTTACAGTTATGATCAACGACATGCGTTCGCAGTTACATTCGATTACCGATACGGAGAAGGAAAAGACTATAACGGACCAATTATTGGCAAGTCTAAAATCCTAGAGAATGCAGGTTTAAATATTTTCTCGAACTTCTATTCAGGGAACCCATATTCTTCTCAAACATTCATCACAGATGAAGGAATTGGGAACTTGGCTGCAGGAATCAATGGTACCTTAAATGGTTCTAGACTGCCTTGGTCTTACCGTTTGGACATGCAGTTTGATAAAACAATTAATGTACAATACGGAAATAAAGACAACAAGAAAAAAGTAGCATTCTTGAACGTTTATGTTCGTGTGACAAACATGTTTAATCAGTTTAACCGTTTGAATGTATACCGTGCAACTGGAAACTGGGATGATGATGGATACTTGGCAGCAGCATCTAGTCAAACATCTATTCAAAACCAAACTGATGAGCAATCTTTCCGTGACTATTACATGATGAAGATTCAAAATCCATTTAATATTAGTTCTCCAAGAACAATTCGTTTAGGAGTTAAATTTGATTTTTAAGAAAGCAATAAACGTAGAGATATGAAAAAGCAATTACTTGCAACGTTTTTTGGAGTTACCGTAGTGTTTAATGCACTCGCTTATCTTGGTCCGAACGACAAAATGGATAAGCCTACTCCAACAACTAAAGGAGCCAATTGTAGTCCAGCGACAGCAAAACTATACATGGAATTCAATGACGTTAGAGCGTTAATTGAACAAGGAGGAAGTATGTTCCAAAACCGTGCTGCTGGTGTAGCAGCTTATGAAGTGCCAAAAAACAGTAAGCGTTATGCGATCTTTGCCGGTGCCTTATGGATGGGTGGAACAGATGTAAATGGTCAATTGAAATTGGCCGCTTTACGCTACCGAAGTGGAAACGATTTTTGGCCTGGTCCTTTAACAGTTAATCCAGGAACTGGTGAATTTAATCCTGGTGGTCCTGTAGGAGCTGGAATTTCAAGAGATTTCGGTGAAGCCAATATTGATCCAGACCAATGTATCGCTTACGATAAATTCTATACCATTCGCAAAGCTGAAGTCATTCGCTTTAATATTTGGTGGGAATGTTCTCAAGGAATTGTTACGGAAGGATGTAATGATGTTCAAGCCTTGACTAACGACGAATTAAACAGAATTTACGGCTGGCCAGCGCATGGTGATGTATCTAGAGGGCAAGATTATTGGTTAGCACCGTTCTATGACCGTGATGGTGATGGATCATATAATCCTGATAATGGTGACCATCCTTGGTATGATGATATTCTAGGACGTGATGACATCGAATGTGGTGTCGATCGTCGTGTATCTTTATATGGTGATGAAACACACTGGTGGGTATTTAACGATAAAGGAAACATCCACACGGAAACAAGTGGAGATCCAATCGGAATGGAAATTCGTGCACAAGCATTCTCTTTTGCAACGAATGATGAAGTAAACAGAATGACATTCTATAACTACGAGTTGATTAACCGTGGTACACAAACATTATACAACACCTATTTCGCACAGTATTTAGATGCGGACGTTGGAAACTACGCAGATGATTACGCTGGATGTGACGTATCCCGAGGATTGGGTTACATGTATAACGGTGATTTAAATGACCAAAGTGATGGTGGACGTTTAGGATATGGAGAGAATCCTCCTGCAATTGGTTGTGACTTCTTTGAAGGACCTTACCAGGATGCAGATGGAATTGATAACCCAGGTCCATATTTTGATGAAGTTGCTCAAGTGGAAGTTGTACCAACTGTAGTTGATGCACTTGCAAATGGAGGAATTGTCTACAAAGGTATTGGTATTGGTTATTCTGATGGAATTATCGATAACGAGCGATTTGGTATGCGACGTTTCACTTATTATACATCGACTTCAGCTTATCCATATAATGACCCAGGTCCAGCATCGGAATACTACCGATTTATGGAGGGTAAATGGGCAAATGGAGCGGAAATGTATTATGGAGGAACCGGAGCGCAAGGAACTGTATTGAGTGACTACATGTTCCCTGGAACTTCAGATCCATTACATTGGTCAACAGCTGGTCAGGACATGTCAGGACAATTTCCAAACGGATGGGATGAGTCGACAAGTAATAACCCTCCGGGAGATAGACGATTTGTTCAGTCTGCTGGTCCCTTTACATTGCGTCCAGGGGCAACAAACAACATTACTGTAGGTATCGTTTACGGCAGAAGTTCTGCGGGAGGACTTTTGGCTTCTGTAGATGCAATGAAACGTGCAGATACGAAGGCACAAGCATTGTTTGACGCATGTTTCAAAATTCTTTCTCCGCCAGACGCACCGAAATTAACGATTCAAGAATTAGAAAATGAATTGATTCTAATGGTGGAAAATCCATCTTCGTCTAACAATTACCAAGAGGCTTACGAAGAAATGGATGAGGTGAATATTCCAGATCCAACAGTTGATCGTTACTACCGTTTTGAAGGGTACCAAATCTTCCAATTGAAAGATGCAGAAGTGTCTATTGCGGATATCGCAGATGCTGACAAATCTCGTTTGGTTGCGCAATGTGATAAAAAGAACAATATTGCCAGAATCATCAACTTTGTTTATGATGAGGCTTTAGGATTCTCTGTTCCGGTTGAGAAAGTAAAAGGTGGAAATGTTGGAATTCAACACACATTCCAAATTAAAGAAGATGCCTTCGCTCAGGGAGAAAGAAGATTGGTAAACCACAAAACATATTATTATGTGGCGGTTGCTTATGCATACAACCAATTTAAAGAATATAACCCGAATGATCCGTTGCTGTTAGATGGACAAAAAATTCCTTTCATTTCATCACGTATTAGTTATGATGGAACAGCAATTAAGCCGGTACCAGCTGTACCACACAACCCAATGCCAGAGGCAGACGGAACAGCACAAATGATTGCTTACGGTTCATCGCCATTGATTACACGTTTGGA
>ENA-OUVC01000062-OUVC01000062.1-marine-metagenome-genome-assembly--contig:-NODE-62-length-80188-cov-5.278950_pt1 | contig 80188 bp, 73 predicted proteins | sample MGYA00248622_ERZ508571 | MGnify/ENA primary metagenome ERZ508571 (study PRJEB26236, sample SAMN06267175) | marine metagenome | isolation source: Columbia River Estuary | place: USA:Columbia River Estuary... | reverse complement strand
CCCGTGATGCGGTGAAACGTCTCGGCGATGTCGCGGGTGATTTCGAGGTGCTGGCGCTGGTCCTTACCGACCGGAACCAAGTGCGCATCGTACAGCAAGATGTCTGAGGCCATCAGGACCGGATAATCAAAGAGACCTGCGTTGACGTCGCTGAGGCGGTCGGACTTATCCTTAAAGCTGTGCGCGTTGGCCAGCATCGGGTAGGGCGTAAAGCAGTTGAGGTACCACGTGAGCTCCGTGCACTCGGGCAAATCACTTTGCGCATAAAAGACGGTGCGCTGCGGATCCAGTCCGCAAGCAAGCCAGGCAGCGGCGGTCGCGAGAAGGTTCGCCTTGCGCGCCTCAGGGTCCTTGACCGTGGTCAGTGAGTGAAGGTCCGCAATAAATAAGTAGGACTCGTTGGACGGATCCTTGGCCAATTCAATGGCGGGAAGGATGGCGCCCAGCACGTTTCCGAGGTGCTGGCGTCCGCTGCTTTGGATTCCGGTGAGGATGCGTGCCATACTGCGAAGTTAACCCCGACAGCAGTTGCGCCTCAAGGCGTCAAAAAGCGTATTTATTGTCATAAGTACATTTTATATGCCCATCTCTATACTCAGGCCCTATCAGACTAGAAATTCACCCTTAACTATAAATTTTTCGCTCTATATCAATTGATTAAAACTTTTTATCCAAAAAAATATTTTCACGATTTTATGGTGGTGTGGAATTTTTTTCTACTTTTCCTAAACAAAGCATTCAAATAAATGTTAACCTAACACAAAATCCACCTAAAACTTGATTTATGCAATTTCTCGAAGTACTCACTATTGATCCGGCCGATCCCGTAAGCTTTACGTTCTTTACGGGCTACATGGCCATGTTCGCTGCCTCTGTATTCTTTTTTATGGAGCGCAGCCGTGTCGCTGACGAGTGGAAGCTCTCGCTGTTGGTTTCTGGTTTGATTACCGGTATCGCAGCTGTGCACTACTACTACATGCGCGACTTTTACCAAGCGACGGGCACCAACCCAATCGCGCTTCGCTACATTGACTGGACCCTGACGGTTCCATTGATGTGTGTGGAGTTTTACTTGATCACTAAAAAGGCCGGCGGAACCAGTGGTTTGCTATGGCGCTTGATCCTTGCTTCGGTTGCGATGCTGCTTCTCGGCTACATCGGTGAGGCCTTCTACGCGGACGAAACCCAATCATGGGTATGGGGTGCGCTTTCAGGTCTTGCATACTTCTACATTGTATGGCTGGTTTGGAAAGGCGAGGTTGCAACCTTGGCCGCCAATGCAGGTGGCAAAGTTCAGACTGCCGTTAAGGCACTGGGCTGGTTCGTACTCGTAGGCTGGGCAATCTACCCAATCGGGTACATCGCTGGCACCGAGGGCGGACTCTTCGGCGTGAAAGTGCTCGAAGGCCTGTCAATGGACCTGGTGTACAACATCGGCGACGCCATCAACAAGATTGGCTTCGGTTTGGTAATCTACGCTTTGGCCCAAAAGGACTAAGTCTAACCTCGGATTTTGTGCGCGGAGCCGCCCCCTCGGGGCGGCTCTTTGCATTTAACCCCTCGCCAAGCGGTCGCGCAGGACTTCGGCGGTGCGCCAGATTCCGTGCGGAACCGCAAACAGCGACAGCGAAATAAACGCGGTCCGAATAAGGCGGTCGTCCAGGGCGCTTCCGCCCGTGGCCCAAAAGACTCCGGCCGCGACGACAAACGTGAATGCCGTGGCTCCCCACACTTTGATGCGGTGCGCCTTGAGCACAGGCCAAATCTTGCGAGCGCTGTGCAGCGAATGGCCCCCCACGAAGTAGGCCACGAAGGCCGTCAACGGCTGCAGTAGGCGAAATACCGCAACGAGTACCAAGATTTGGGCAAAGACGTAGACCACCCGACGCCACTGGGTGGCCCGAATAGCGTAGTGCCCAAACAGCGTGAAGGTCAAAAAAATCCAAAGTGTCTGGGCTCCGGCTAGTCCTAGAGACCAGGTAGGGCCGGCCCACGAGGATTCCGCCAAAAGACCAAATAGCCGCAAGACCTCGGCTTCGTGAAAGATGCTGGGGGCGAGCACGACGAGTATTCCGCGGACGAGTGTTTCGTGCACAAAGAGGGCGGTTCCGGATTCAGCGGCAGCGTCTTCTGAGCCAAAATGCAGCATGCTCAAGACCAAAAAGACGCCCAGCGCCCAAGCTGGGGCCCACCACCAGAATGCTCCGAGAAGCAGGATTCCCACGCCGTAGTACAGAAGGGCGGGTCGTGAAATGCTTCCGCGTTCGGTGAGCAAATCGGTGGCGCCGTGGGGCATTCCCGTGGCGATTCCGAGGGCCAAAATCAGTGCATGCGCACTAGGGGGCAAGGCATAGAGTGCCGCGGCAAGCAGCGAAACCAGGGCCAGTTCCGTCACGGAACCAGCCTGAAGTCCAAGCGAAGCGGGAAGGTGATTCCGAGTCCGGGTTCAATCACCTGAAGTTCAGAGTGCCACAGCTGAAGCGTTTCGGCGTCCCAGTCCACCTTAAAAACAAGCGTATCGGGATAGTCGTAGAACCAAATTTCGCGCTCTACAGGCTTGTACCAGTACATTCCAACGCGTTGCTTGGTGTAGGTGTACGGAGCCACGCCCGGCACGAGGTCAGCCGTAAACTGAAGCGAATAGTCCACCAAATCCGAGTCGTTGCGGGTAAAGAAGTCAAAGCGACCCGATACCTCGCGCGCCTTGTTGTGCACCCGAACCGGAACCGTCGTGTCGCCAATGGTCATGGGCAAATCCGCGGTGTACGTCACCGAATCCAGGGTCCAGCCAGACGTCAAGCGCGGCAAAAAGGGTCCGGTCGCCTCAGGTGGCAGGCCACCGTTGGGATCGGGATCCTTACATCCCAGCACCAGCGCAAGCGCCAGAAACCAGAGACCAGTTGCTCTATGCATTGATGTCGATAAAGCGCTCCACGTCTTTGACTTTGCCAAAGACCACGAGTTCGTCAATCTCTTCAATCACCATATCCTCTTGCGGAACTCCTTTGATGTGGGCCACTTCATCGTCGCCACCTTTCTGAATCACGGTCACCAAGTTGAGCCGGTACTTCTCGAGCAATCCGATGTCTTTAAGTGTGCGTCCGATGACACTACGTGGGGCGGTGATCTCAACGATTTCGTAGTTGTCGGGGAGGGTTACGCACATCATCATCCCGGGGTTGATGAGGCGCTCGGCGACGTTTTTACCTACTTCTTCTTCAGGCGAAAGAATTTCTTTGACGCCCATTTTTTCGAGGATTCTGCGCTGGGTTTCACCTTGGGCGCGCGCAATAATGCGCTCTACGCCAAGCTCCATGAGCTTTACCGTGGTGAGCAGCATGCCCTCGAAATTTTGCCCGATTGACACCACCACCGCATCCATCTCGAGGATGTTTTGGGCCTTGAGGGCGCGCGAATCCGTCGAATCCATTACGACCGCATAGGCGACCTGATCTTTGATGCTTTCGACCTTATCGTCGTCGATGTCAATTGCGATTACCTCGGCACCCTTCTCAGAAAGCTTTCGGCAAATGGCGGAACCAAATTGGCCCAACCCGATTACGGCAAATTTGTCCGCCATGATGTTGAATATCTTACTACGAAAGTACGGAAAGTGCCTGATCTAAGTCGGCCGTGAGGTCGCGCACGTCTTCGAGGCCCACGCTTAGGCGGATGAGTCCGTCGGTCACACCTGTCTTTTCGCGTTCGGCCTTCGGGATGCTCGCGTGCGTCATGGTTGCCGGGTGGCCCGCCAACGACTCTACGCCGCCAAGGGATTCCGCTAGGGTAAACACCTTGAGGGCCGAAACGACCGCGCTCGCCTTTGCCAAGTCATCCTCGTGCAGGGCAAACGAAACCATTCCGCCGAAGTGCTTCATTTGGCGGGCCGCCACCTCATGACCGGGGTGGTCCTTGAGGCCCGGGTAGTACACCTTGCGCACCGCGGGGTGCTTGGCCAAGTGCTCGGCCACCGCCGCCGCAGACTGGCAGTGGCGGTCCATGCGGACGTGAAGGGTTTTGATTCCGCGCAGCGCCAAGAAGCTGTCCATCGGGCCGCAGACCGCGCCCGAAGCGTTTTGAATGAAGTACAGGCGCTCGGCCAGGGCCTCGTCGCCCACGGCAAGCAAGCCAAGAACGATGTCGCTGTGGCCGCCCAAGTACTTGGTGGCAGAATGCAAGATGATGTCGGCACCCAGCTCTAGCGGACGCTGCAAGTACGGCGTCGCAAAGGTGTTGTCGACCACCACGAGCGCGCCCACCTTTTTGGCCTCATCGGCCAAGGCCTTGATGTCGAGCACATTGAGCATGGGGTTGGTCGGAGTCTCGAGCCACACCATCTTGGTGGCCGGAGTGATGAGCGCGCGCAGTTCGGCGGGGTCCGCAAGCGGAGCAAAGCTGAACTTGAGTCCAAACGGCTCAAAGATTTTCGTGAAGAGGCGGTAGGTTCCGCCGTAGAGGTCGCTCGTGCTCACGACATGGTCGCCGGGCTTCAGGAGCTTCATGCACGCATCCACCGCGGCGAGGCCACTGCCGAAGGCGAGGCCGTGGGTTCCGCCCTCGATTGCCGCAATGGCGTTCTCAAGCGCGCGGCGCGTCGGATTGTGGGTACGGCTGTACTCGTAGCCTTTGTGCACGCCCGGAGCTTCTTGGGCGTAGGTAGAGGTCTGGTAAATCGGAGGCATAACCGCCCCAGTGGACGGGTCGTGGTGCTGGCCTCCGTGGATGGCAAGGGTGTCGAAATGCATAGGGTAAATCTACGCCAATTGGCGAGGTTGGCGAGGTTGGCTCGTTGGCGAGCCGGCGAGCGAATTGGCTACAAGGCCTAACTTCGGGTCATGGTCGGCCGCTTCGCCCCTTCTCCCACCGGAATCATGCACTGGGGCAACGCCTCCACGGCGCTTGTGGCTTGGCTGCAGGTGCGGGCTGAGGGCGGACGCATGCTGCTCCGCATGGAAGATGTGGATCCGCAGCGGAGCAAGCCCGAGTTTGCCGACGGTTGGCGCCGCGACCTCTCCTGGTTGGGCTTGGACTGGGACGAAGAGGTGGCGCCGCAATCCCAGCGCGGACCCCGCTACGCGGAGGCCCTCGCAAACTTGGCCTCCCAAGGACTGGTCTTTGCGTGCCGCTGCACCCGACGGGACATGGAAGAAGCGGTTTCGGCGCCCCACGGAAGCTTCATGGGGTCCTATCCCGGGACCTGTGCGGATGGCCGATGGCCGCTCGACGGTGCGGGTGCGCGGCGCCTGCGCTATCCCGACGACGCGGTGGTCTTACGTCGGGCCGACGGCGCCAAGCTTCGGGATGAGCCTGCCGCCACGGGACGGTCGGGGCTTCACGACGCGGTGGTGCTGCGCCGCGCTGATGGCGCCAAGCTTCGGGATGAGCCTGCTACCACGGGACGGTTGGGGCTTAATGATGCGGTGGTCTTACGCCGCGCCGACGGCGCCAAGCTTCAGGATGTGCGTGCCGACACGCGGAGGTCGGGGCTTCACGACGCGGTGGTCCTGCGCCGCGCCGACGGCGCCTGGGCCTACCAGCTGGCCGTAGTGGTGGACGATATGGATCAGGGTGTGACGCACATTGTGCGCGGCCGGGATTTGGAGGACAGTGAGCCGCTTCAGCGGTTTTTGCATCGAGCGATGGGCAATTTGCAGCCACCGGAGGTGGCGCACGCCCCGCTTTGGATGGGTCCGGACGGGCACCGGCTGAGCAAGCGGCACGGGTCCGTGGGTGTGCGGAATTCGGGGTTGGAGGCGGCCCAGGCCGTGGGCCGCATGGCCCACGGCCTGGGCCTGCGCGACCGCCCGGACGCCTGTACCCCCCGCGAATTGATCGACGACTGGCGGGCGCGCGGCCCGGCCACCCTCGCCTGCGGCGAGGTGGCGGCCGCCTCCTTCCTACCTTTGCACTTATGATTCAATCCATGACCGGCTTCGGCCAGGCAAGTGCCACGTTCGAAGGGCTCCGCATCTCGGTAGAAATCCGCTCGCTCAACAGCCGCGGCCTCGACCTCAACCTGCGCATGCCGCACCGCTACCGCGAACGCGACTTGACGTGGCGCAAAATGATTGGAGATGCGGTGCAGCGCGGCAAAGTCGACGTCAGCATCAACCGCGAACAGGCCGAGGGCCGTGGAAGCACGATCAATGAAGCCCACTTGCGCCAAACCATGGACGACCTGCAGCGCATTGCGGGAGGCAGCTTGACTCCTGCTGAGGCGTTGGCGATGGCCTTGCGGGTTCCGACGGAACAGGGTCCTTCCGTTGACTTGGATCCCGCCGAAGCGGCCGTGGTTGAGGCACTGATTCGCTCCGCACTTGAAGCGTTTCAAACGTTTCGCAGCCACGAAGGTTCCGCCTTGGCCAAAGACCTCGAAGCCAACTTGGCGACGATTGAGCGCGGCGTTCCCGTGATCGAATCCGCTGAACCCGAGCGACTTGACAACCTTAAGGGCCGCCTAACCAAGGCCGCCGTGAAGGCCGCCGACGACCAGCCCATGGACATGCAGCGCTGGGAACAGGAGCTCCTTTTTTACGTCGAAAAGATTGACATCAACGAAGAAAAGGTCCGCCTCAAGGCGCACATTCAGCACTTCCGCGAGGCCCTGGCTGCCGGCGAAGGCCGCAAGCTCGGCTTTTTGGCCCAAGAACTCGGCCGCGAAATCAACACCCTTGGCAACAAAGCCCACCACGTCGGCATGCAGCGCCAGGTTGTACAGATGAAAGAAGAACTCGAGAAAATCAAAGAGCAAGTCCTCAACGTCCTGTAAAACAGCAGCTAGCAACCAGCAACCAGCAACCAGCAGCTTGCAACCAGCAACTAGCAGCTAGTAGCCAACGAGCCAACCTCGCCAATCTCAGCCAACGAGCCAATCTCTGCCAACAAGCCAACCTCGCCAACCTCGCCAACCTCGCCAACCTCGCCAACATGTCCCCCGGCCAACTCCTCATTCTTTCTGCTCCGTCGGGCGCCGGCAAAACCACGCTGGTGCGCCGGCTGATGGCGCAGCTTCCTGGGCTGGCGTTCAGTATTTCGGCGACGACGCGGGCTCCGCGCGGAAGCGAAGAGGACGAAGTCGACTACCACTTTTTGACGACCGAAGACTTTCGGGCGCGCATCGATCGGGGCGAATTCCTCGAGTGGGAAGAGGTCTACCCTGGTCGCTACTACGGAACCTTGCGCAGCGAGGTCGAGCGCCTCTGGGCCGAGGGCAAGGTCGTGGCCTTTGACATTGACGTGGTGGGCGGCCGCAACCTCAAGCAGCAGTTTGGCGACCGGGCCTTGGCGCTGTTTGTGGCTCCGCCGAGCCTTGAGGTGCTGGGTCAGCGGCTTCGCGGGCGCGGAACCGAGACCGAAGACCAAATAACCCAGCGCTTAGCCAAGGCTGAGTGGGAGCTCGCTCAAGCGCCCAACTTTGACCGGGTAGTGGTCAACGACGACCTCGATCGGGCTGAATCCGAGGCCCTTGCGGCGATTTTAGCATTTGCTCCGTCGTGCGCATAGGCCTGCTGCTGGGCACGTTTAACCCCGTGCACCTGAGCCACTTGCTAGTGGCCGAGCGACTTCAAAAGCACGCCCGCCTCGACGAAGTCTGGCTTGTTTTGACGCCGCGCAACCCCTTCAAGCAGGGCGAAACGCTTGCGAGCGACGCCCACCGCTTTGCCATGCTTCAGCTCGCAGTGGCCGGTCGGTCGGGGCTGGCCGCCAGCGACGTCGAACTCGGAATGCCCCAGCCCAACTACACGGTCGACACCTTGGAACTCCTTGCGACGCGGCACCCCGAACACCAGTTCGCGCTGCTCATGGGCGAAGACAACTTGGCTGGGTTCAGCCGTTGGCGCAACCCCGAACGCATTCTGGAACTGGCCGAACTAGTCGTCTACCCCCGTCCCGATTCAGGATTGGATCCAGAGTCGAGCTGGCTGCAGCATCCGCGCGTTCGCCAGGTTGACGATGCCTTGATGGCGAGAAGTAGTACCTCGGTGCGGCGAAGTGTGGCCGAAGGTTCCGAAACCCTTGACGACCTACCGGCCGCCGTCGCAGCGTATATTCGAGATCACGATCTCTACCGCTAGACCCCGATGACCCCTTTTCTGCAGCGCGTCGCCCAAACTGCGGCCGAGTGTGGCGTTCCGCTGCACCGGGTCGGAATCGTGCTGCCCACTCGACGGGCCGAGCGGAGCCTGCGGCGCTACTGGGCTCAGGACCAGCCCATTTTAAGTCCGAGCGTGTGGGCCATCGAAGAGGTCATGGCTGATTTGGCCGGAATTCCCGCCGCCAGCCCCACCGAGCAGCTGCTCGCTCTATTTAGTGCACACCGCCAGGTGGCCGGGACGCATGCGGATCCCTTGGACGAGTTTCTGCGCTGGGCTCCGACCATTTTGCGCGACTTTGGCGAGCTCGACCGCCACGGAGCGGATGCAAACGCCGCCCTGCGCGAGCTGCGCGAAATCGAGGCCCTCGGCGAATGGGGCCTTGAAGAGCCCACCGAGCTGATGCAGCGCCGTCTGGGCCTGTGGCGCCAGCTTCCCGAACTCTACGCCGCCTACCACGAGGCCCTTGGGGCCCAAGGCATGACCACGCCCGGAATGCAGTTTCGCCGCGCTTCGCCCCCGCCCAGTGGCCCAACCGAGGCCCAATGGCTGAACTGGCGCGCCCGCCACGGAGTCGACCGCCTGTTTTTTGCAGGGTTCAATGCCCTGACGCCGCCTGAGGAAGCGCTGCTGCGCTCCGCCCACCTGCACCTCGGCGCCCAAGCCCTTTGGGACGCCGACCGCCACTACCTCGACCTCGAAGTGCACGAGGCCGGTGAAGCCCTGCGCGACCTTGCCCGTCGCCTGCCCGAGGGTCTGACGGTCGACCTTCAGGATGCCCCCGCGCACTGGGCCACGGGGCAGCAGCAGATCGAAATCATCTCGGCCAGCCGCCACCTCGGCGTCGCCCAGTCGGTGGGGGCACTGCTCGAGGAATGGGGTCCCGAAATGGCCCGCCAAACCGCCGTGGTGCTGGGCGACGAGAGCCTTTTGGTGCCCGTGCTGCAGGCTCTGCCCGAGGGCATCGAAGAGGCCAACGTGACCATGGGCCTTCCGCTCTACCTGACCCTGCCCTACGCCGGGGTGGAGGTCTTTTTGCAGCTCCACGAGGCCCGCGAGCAAAACCGCGGAAGCTACCCGCGCCGCCTGCTCGAAGCTACCCTGATTCACCCCTTTGCCGCGATGGTGGTCGCTGACCCCAGCGCGCTGGTCCGGGCACAATTTGAGCTTCGCCGGGCGCGCCGGGCCCACTGGTCTGCGGCCCAGGTCGAAGCCCTGTTGGGTGCTGACGCAGCCTTGTGGCGCCCCGCCCACGACCCGCGGCAGCTCATTCAGGAACTTGCCAAGCGCACGGCCCATTGGCTGTCGGTTCCGCGCCCCGCCTGGGAAGGGGAGCCCGCCCGCGCCGTGCTGCAAATCCTCGAACGGCTGCAGGGCATGCTTCCCGACGAGGTGCTGGGCGTCGGAAGCCTCTTGCGCCTTTACCGATCGCTGGCCACTGAGTCGCCCGTCGCCTTTTTTGGCGAGCCCTTCAACGGTCTGCAAATCATGGGCTTACTCGAGACCCGTGCCCTGGATTTTAAGCGACTCATCGTGGCTCCGCTCAACGAAGGCGTGCTGCCGCAGGGGCGCAGCACCGCGAGCTTTTTGCCCTTTGACTTGCGCAAGGCCTACGGGCTTCCGCTGCCCCAGGACCGCGAGTCGGTGGCGGCCTACCACCTCTACCGCCTGATGCAGCGCGCCGAAACTGTCGTGATGGTCGTCAACAGCGAGCCCGACGGACTCGGCAAGGGCGAGGCCAGCCGCTGGGTGCGCCAGGCCCAACTCGAACTCGCCCGCTACCCTGGCATAAGCGTGACCGACCGCCGCCTCAACTGGCCGCTGCGCCCCGACCAGTTTCAGCCCGAAGGCGCCGACGTGCCCACCGGCCCCGAAGTGTGGCCCCTAGTCGCCGACGCCCTGCAGCGCAAGGGTTTGAGCCCCACCGGATTCCAGCGCTTTCTCGAGGACCCCTACCTCTTTTTGGTGCGCAACGTGCTCGAGATCCGCGAAGAATCACGCACCCACGACCGCGTCGCGGCAGACGCCCTCGGAACCGCCCTGCACTATGTGCACGAGCAGCTCTACAAGGCCCTCAAGGCCGAGGGCCAATGGGCCCTGGACCGCGTCGAATCCTGGACCCACGAAGGCATCAACAAAGAAATGCCCTCGTCGCTCGACACCGGGTACCCGATGCTGACGCGCCAAATCGCCCTGCACATGGCCCAGGCCTGGGCTGAGGCCGAAGGCCAGCGCAACGAAGACGACCGCGAACTACCCTTCGAAGTACTGGGCGTCGAAGAAAAGCTCGAAGCCCTGTTGCAGCTGGACTTCGGGGGCGTCCCCGTGCGCGGAACCGCCGACCGCATCGAGCGCTGGTCCGACGGCCGACTGGTCGTGGTCGACCTCAAAACAGGCTCGGTCGACGAGGCCAGCACCCGTTGCAAATCCGACTGGGCCGAGCTTCAAAAACCCAGCAAGGCTAAGGGGTTCCAGCTGATGACCTATGCCTGGATGCTCGGCCAGCGCTACCCCGACGCCCGTGAATTCCAGGTCGGAATCGCCCCCATGCGGCGCCCCCACGACCCCGTGCTTTGGTTTAGCATCGCCAAGCGAAGCTTGCTCACCCGCGCAGACCTAAATGCCTTTGAAGCTGAGGTGCTGCGGCCCCTGGCTAACTCGATTGCGGAGTTTTTTCAGGGGAATTCCACGCTGAGTAGTGCTAGCGCTCAAGAATGAGTGCGGTACGGTGCCGCATTCAGAGCGGTACGACGTGACGTGATTTTTCGCATCCAGATCATGTTGTTTTGTTCGATTATTTGATGTAATATTACATCATTAAGTATAATTATAGCCTGCTATGAACGAATTTTCCACCATTGAATTGAGACGAATGACCGACGGCATGGTGATCAAGGCCATTGGTGAATACGTTCGAGCGGTACGACTTGAGCGGAATTTAACCCAAGAGGAATTGGGGGACCGGTCCGGCGTTCATCGAACTACAATACGGGACCTTGAATTGGGCCGGAGAAGCACCCTGCTGACCCTTATCCAAGTACTGCGCTCCTTGGACCAATTGCACGCGCTGAAAAACTTCAAGGTGTCCCACGAATTAAGTCCGCTTGAACTAGCGAAGCTTGAGTTCAACCAACGAAAGCGGGCAAGTCGATCAACTGCGAATCCGGAGTCAAAAAAATCAGACTGGTAATGATTCAAACTGCATTTGTCACCATTTGGAATCAGCGGGTAGGGGCCGTTGCTTGGGATGAACAAAATGGTACCGCATCCTTTGAATACGACCCTGATTTCGTCCAAACGGGTTTAGAATTATCTCCGATCCTAATGCCCCTGGAAGCCTCTCGCACGTTCAGGTTCCCCGATCACCGCAACACTATTACGTTTAAAGGACTGCCCGGTTTGCTCGCGGATGTGCTGCCGGACAAGTACGGAAGCGCCTTGATCAATCAATGGCTCGTACACAACAACCGGCCTGCCAACAGCATCAATCCAGTTGAAACGCTCTGCTTCATCGGCCAGCGAGCGATGGGCGCACTGGAATTCGAGCCCGCTATGCCCAAGACTCAAAGCGAATCCATTAAACTGGAAATGAATGAATTAATCGACATTACGTCAAAGATTCTTTCTGGCAGGCAAGCGTTTCTCACCAACCTCGCGCCCGAACAAGAAAAGGCCCTTCAGGCTATTCTCAAAGTCGGAACATCTGCAGGTGGTGCTCGCGCCAAGGCATTGATTGCCTTCAACAAGGAGACCCAAGAAATCCGGAGCGGCCAAGCGCATATTCCCAATGGATTTGAGCACTACCTCATCAAATTTGATGGGGTTGAAGACGAACAATTCGGCACCTCATTAGGATACGGACGAGTTGAAATGGCCTACTACAAAATGGCCGTGGCTGCAGGAATTGAAATGATGGAATGTGAGCTCCTGGAAGAAAATGGTAGAGCGCACTTCATGACCAAGCGATTTGACCGCACCAATACTACCGATAAAGTTCATGTCCAGTCCTTTTGTGCAATGCGGCACTATGACTTTAAAGACATCAACCTGTACTCCTACGAAGACTTATTTGAAACCATGAGGCTTCTGGCACTTCCGTACCCACAGGCTGAGCAACTTTTCAGAAGAATGGTGTTCAATGTCGCTGCCCGAAACTGCGACGACCATACCAAGAACTTTGCGTTTACCATGGATCAAGGCGGGCAATGGTCCCTAGCGCCTGCCTATGACGTATGCCATGCCTACCGACCGTCCAGTACTTGGGTCAGTCAACACTGCTTGAGTATAAATGGTAAAAGGTCCCACATCACCAAGGCAGATGTGCTCGAAGTAGCGCGCAAAATGAACATCAAACGAGCAGAAGAGATCATCGACCAGGTCGATCAGGTCGTAGGTAATTGGAACGAATATGCCAATGAGCAACACGTTGATCCTGCACTAAGGGATGCCATTCATGCGACACTCGTACGTCTCAACGCAACGATGCCGCGGTGAGAGCGAGATTAGTACCTATGAAGACTTACCCTAATTGCTAGCATTCAAAACTAGGGATTTCCAGTTAAAGTTTGAATCACACAGGAGCGTTTGCGGGGCTTTGCTTCGCAAACGCTCCTGTGCAAAGCCCACTGGTGATTTATATCCAAGAGATTCATGTGGTCTCTCGTTGTTGTACATCCACAGCCAGGCTTGGGTTAATGCAGTAGCTTCACCCAGTTTCCTGAATGTAAATGCATCGAGTACCTCTTCACGGTAGGACTTGTTGAATCGCTCAACATATCCATTTTGATAGGGACTTCCGGGCTCTACAAACTTCAATTCGATCTTACGCTCAATGGCCCATAGACGCATTGTCTCAGAGATATACTCTGGACCATTATCCACTCTGATTCTGCGTGGTGTGCCCCTCCATGCGATAAGCTGATCAAGCTCTTTCACCACCCTCTTGGCATTCAAGCTCGTGTCAAGAGTGATGTTTAGGCCTTCACGATTGTAGTCATCAATCACATTGAAGCTCCGAAACTTAACGCCATTACCTAATACATCATGCATGAAGTCCATGCTCCATGTCTCATTAGCCACAATGGGCTGAAGCAATGGCTCTGCAATGCGCGAAGGCAGACGTTTCTTGGTCTTTCGACGAAGGTTTAATCCCATCTCTTTGTACACGCGGTATACCCGTTTATGATTCCACGTGTGCCCGAGATTGCGCAATCGATGGTGCATCATCCAGATGCCCCATCGCGTGTGAATTGCAGCTAGCTCTGCTAAGGCATCACGGAGCTCCGAGTCCTCCTTTGGCTTGGGTTTGTAGGTGTACACGCTAAAACAGATTGAAAATAAGATGCAGGCCTGCCGAAGGCTTAGTTTGTGGGATTCATGGGCGTAATCCACCAACTCCCGCTTTTCGGCAGGCCCTAAAGCTTTTTTTCGATTACATCCTTTAATACGGTGATTTGGAGGGCTTGCTGACCAACTAGCCGCTGGTAGCGAAGAACCTCAGCCTCAAGGTCCTTTAACTTCTTGAGCTGACTTGAATCCATGCCGCTGTACTTGGCTTTCCATTGATAAAACGTGCCCTGGCTGATCCCAGCATCACGGCACACATCAACCACGGGCTCGCCCTGCTCATGCCGACGTATGAACGCCACAATTTGGCTTTCGGTGAACTGACTCTTTCTCATAACTTCTCTATTTTAACAAATTACGGGTTTTCAATTAATAACCGCTAGTGTTTTAAGGGAAGTCTTCACCTAAAAATGGAAATTGAAACATGCTACGTTATGCCTTTTTTTGGATGAGTTTTCATTACTGAAAATTTGTTAAAGACATATAATCATAATTGAGGTCTTCCTCAAATTTTACACCACGGGGTTAGTTGCAAATAGTGCCTCGGTCTCCCTGTCAATGGGCCAACTACCTCAACCCCTCCGGAGTCCGCTCCAAGCGCACCCGGCGCAGGACCTCGCCGCAGGCGGTGGCGTCGGCCAGGGCGTCGTGGTGGTTGAGCAAAAAAATGCCGTAGTGCTCGCAGGCCTTCTTGAGACCCATGCGGGTTTCGCGGTAGGTGCAGCCCTTCTTCCAGGTCGGAACCGGCAAAAAGTAGTATTCCAGCGTGGCCGTCAGGCATCCGAAGTCAAACGGCGCATTGTGCGCCCAAACCGTGTGGGCAAAGTAGGCGGCGATGTCGGGCCAAACCTCTTCAAAGGTGGGTGCTTCGTGAGTCTGTTCAGGCCGGATTCCGTGCACCCGAATGTTGTGGTAGTTGTAGGCATTGCCCGGCGGACGCACCAGCGAACTGTAGACCGGCACCACGCGGTCGTCGAGCACCTCGACCAAACCAATTTGGCAGATGCTGGAGCGCTGGTTGTTCGCGGTTTCGACGTCTACGGCAAAGTGGCGCATGGGCCTAAAGTTAGCCCACCGGCGGCCTTTAGCGCGAGAGGCTTCCGAGCTCGCGCAGGTACTGCAGCACGTACTTGCCCAGCACGTCAAATTCGAGGTTGACGGGATCGCCGACCTGCAGCTTTGAGAGGTTGGTGTGCTCCCAGGTGTAGGGGATCAGTGCCACGCTAAAGTGCGTCGGCCCGGAATCCACCACAGTCAGCGACACGCCGTTGAGCGTGATCGACCCCTTGGGGACGGTGCGGTGCAGTTCGAAGGCGGGGTGCTCGATGGCGACGCGCCAGCTGCCGTGGGTTTCAGATACTTCGGTGACGCGGCCCACCGAGTCGACGTGTCCCTGCACGGTGTGGCCGTCGAGGCGGCTTCCGACCAGGGCGGCGCGCTCGAGGTTGACGGTTCGGCCGACGGACCAGGTTCCGAGGCAGGTTTTGTCGAGGGTTTCGGCGATGGCCGTGACGCGGAACCCGTGCGGAACCCCCTCGCCGTGCAGCGCCACTACGGTCAGGCAGCATCCGTCGTGGGCCACGCTTTGGTCAATTTTGAGCTCGGGCGCCAGGGTCGACGTGACGTCGAAGTGCACGTTGCCTCCGTCGGGGGTAATGGCCGCGATTTGGCCGAGGTTTTCGATGATTCCGGTGAACATGGGGCAAAGGTACGAGCGCTACCTTCGTAGGTATGAAACGCAGCCTTGTTCCCTCCTCTGCCGGCGCCGCCGTGCGCGCCGTGCTCCGCCCCAGTACTGATGCTTTGCGTGCGGCGGGCATCGAAGATTCCGCACTAAGTGCCTACCAAAACCGCGTCGACCGCGGGGTGAAGGGTTGGATGCACCTGGCTACAGCCAACGGTGACCTGATGCTGGCCACAAGCGATGCCGACGCCGCGACGCCCGAAGGACTGCATACCCTGCGCCAACTGGGCGCCGACCTGGGCGGAATTTTGGCCAAAAACAAGCTCCGCCACGTGACGCTTGACGCCCAGCCCGCCGCCCTGACGGTGGCTGAAGGCCTGGCCCTGAACGCCTACCGCTACACCAAGCTCTTTGGCACCAAGGCCAAGGACCAGTGGACCCTCGAGCAGCTCGACGTGGTCGGCAGCGATTCCGCCGAATTCGCCACCTGGAACGCCCTGATGGACGGGGTGACCGAGGCGCGCGACCTCATCAACACTCCGGTGCTGCAGCTCGGAAGCCTTGAACTCGCCGCCCGCGCCGAACAGCTCGGAGCCCAGCACGGGTTCAAGTGCACGGTGCTCCACAAGGCCCAAATCGAGGCCCTGAAGATGGGCGGGTTGCTGGGCGTGAACAAGGGGTCGGTCGATCCGCCCGTGTTCATCGTGCTCGAGTACCGCGGCGAAGGCGCCAAGGCAGACCAGCCCATCGCACTCGTCGGCAAGGGTGTAGTCTACGACACCGGCGGCATCAGCCTGAAGCCCAGCAACTTCATGGAAGACATGAAGTGCGACATGTCGGGCGCCGCGGCCGTGCTCGGAACCTTCTGCGCCGTAGCGGCTGCCAAGCTTCCCGTGAACGTGGTGGGCCTGATTCCGGCCACCGACAACCGCTTGAACGGCAACGCGTTGGTTCCGGGCGACGTGATCACGATCTCGAACGGAGTCACCGTCGAGGTACTCAACACCGACGCCGAGGGCCGACTGATCTTAGCCGACGCCCTGCACTACGCCAAAAAGTACCAGCCCAAGCTCGTCATCGACCTGGCCACCCTGACCGGAGCCGCCTCGCGCGCCATCGGCCCCTACGCCACCGTCGCCATGGGAACCGCCGACCGCGCCACCTGGGACGCCCTGCAGGCCAGCGCCGGCATGACGCACGAGCGCCTCGTCGAGTTCCCCTTCTGGGACGACTACAAAGAGTTGATTAAGAGCGACATCGCCGACATCAAAAACATCGGGGGCGCCGAGGCCGGAATGATCACCGCCGGCAAGTTCCTGGAGTACTTCATCGACTACCCCTACGTGCACCTCGACATCGCCGGGCCGGCATTCTTGGACCGCGCCATTACCTACTACGGCAAGGGCGGAACCGGCGTCGGCGTGCGCCTGCTCACCCACTTTTTGACCGCCCAATCCCGCGCCTAATGGCGGTTCGCGTCGGCATCACCCTAGGCGACCCCCACGGCATCGGGCCCGAGGTGGTGCTCAAGGCGCTGGCGCAGTTGGCTCCCGCGGCCGACGTCGAGTTGGTCTGGTTTGCAGATCCCTTGCTGGTCAGGGGCCAAGCGGAGGCGCTGGGTTTGCCCGTGCCGTCGGTCCCCTGTGTGTGGCCTCTGCTGCCCGTGGACTGGGTCTTTGGGCGCGGAACCGCCGCCTCAGGCCAAGCTGCCCTCGACAGCCTCAACCTGGCTCTGGACGCATGGCGGGCTGGGCAGATCGACGCCCTGATCACGCCGCCGCTGAGTAAAGAACATATTCCCCTGCCCGGATTCACCGGCCACACTAGCTACCTCGCTGCCGCAGCGGGAGGCGAAGCCCTCATGATGCTTCGGGGCGCTGAACTCACGGTTGCCCTCGCAACCGAGCACGTGGCCCTTTCTGAGGTTCGGGGCGTACTCTCGGTGGACCTTGTCGTGCGCAAGCTCCGCGCGCTGGACGCTGCGTTGCGCCAGGACTACGGAGTGGCCCGTCCGCGCCTTGCCCTGCTCGCCCTGAACCCGCACGCCGGAGACGGCGGACGCATAGGTACCGACGAGCAAACCTGGCTACTGGAGGCGTTGAACGCTGCGCGCCACGAGGGGTTGGACGTGCGCGGACCCTTTGCCGCCGACGGGTTTTTTGCCTGGCGGGGCTACCGCGACGTCGACGCCACCTTGGCGCTCTACCACGACCAGGGCCTGATTCCGTTTAAAATGCTCGCCGTTCACGACGGCGTCAACGCCACGGCCGGACTGGACTTGGTGCGGACCTCGCCCGACCACGGAACCGCCTGGGACCTCGCCGGCCAAGGGCGAGCCGATGCCGGAAGCATGCTCGCCGCCCTGCACACCGCGGTCGAGGTGGTAAAGAATCGCCGCGCAATGCGCTGAGCGTTATGGAATTTTTAGTACCTTTGCAGGCTCAAAGCGAAGTTCGTCATGAGACCACGTGAAACCATACTCCAGTTTTCGGGTCTTGCACTTGGCGAGCACCACTTTGAATTCGTCCTCGACGAAACGTTCTTTTCAGAATTTCCCCTGCAAGACCTTGAGGGTCTTCGGCCCGCCACCATCCATGTGCTGCTGCGCAAAGCCAACCACATGCTTGAGTTGGAATTTTCGTACGAAGGCGCCATGGATACCACCTGCGACCTGAGCAACGACCTGTTCGTGCTCGAGCTTTCGAACGCGTTTCGCGTAGTGGTCAAGTTTGGCGAAGCCTTCGACGACAGCGAACCTGAGGTGCTTGTGCTTCCGCACGGATCCTACGAAGCCGACCTCAAGCAGTACCTCTACGAATTAGTGGCACTGTCGGTTCCGCTGCAGCGAGTCAAACCCGAGCTCCGCAAAGAGGTCGACGCCGACGATTGGGATGATTCTGATTTGGACTTTTTAGACGACGGCGAAGAAGAATAAGATTTTTGACCAACGAATTGTTGAATTTTTAAACTGAGGAACCATGGCACATCCCAAACGCCGACAATCCAGTACCCGCCGCGACAAGCGCCGCACCCACGACAAGGCTCCTATGCCTACACTTACGGTGTGCTCGGCTACGGGTGAAGCCCACCTGATGCACCGCGCCTACTGGCACGAGGGCAAGATGTACTACAAAGGCAAAGTAGTTATCGACAACAGCGCCCCTGCTGAAGCCGCTGAGGCCTAAGACTGACGGGGCTTTGCGCCCTTTTGTGAATAAAAACCCGGTTCAAGCATGGCCTTGATGCCGGGTTTTTGCTTTTTTCGCCGCACTTTTGCCCTTCTAACTCCTTAGCTATGGACCTTAAAGAACTCCAGAATTTCATTCGTTTTGTCGCCAAGAGCGGAGCCCAAGAGGTATCTCTCGAAACGGATGACTTTAAGATTACGGTCAAAACCGGCCCCGACGGCGTCGTGTACGCCCAAGCGCCTGTGCTCGCTGCCGCTCCTGCCGTGGCAGCCGCCCCAGTTGCCGCCGCCGCACCTGCTGCACTAGCCGCCGCAGCGGCTCCGGCCGAAGACACGTCAAAGTACGTGACGGTGACCGCGCCGATGATCGGCACGTTCTACCGCAAGCCAAGCCCCGACAAGCCCGTTTTTGTCAACGTGGGTGACACGGTAAAGGCCGGCCAAACGGTCTGCATCATCGAAGCCATGAAGCTCTTCAACGAGATTGAGTGCGAGGTTTCAGGTACTGTAGTCAAGGTGATTGCCGACGACATGAAGCCGGTCGAGTACGGCCAGCCCCTGTTCTTGGTTGATCCGGCTTAATTCGCCCCGCCATGATTAAGAAAATTCTCATCGCAAACCGCGGTGAAATCGCCATGCGCATCATTCGCACCTGCCGCGAGATGGGTATCAAGACCGTCGCTGTGTGTTCAGAGGCCGACCGCGATTCACTGCACGTTCGCTTCGCCGACGAGGCTGTGTGCATTGGTCCCGCCCCTTCGCGCGACAGCTACCTCAAGATTTCACACCTGATTGCGGCCGCCGAGATCACGAACTCTGATGCAATTCACCCTGGCTACGGATTCCTGTCAGAAAACTCGAAGTTTTCGCGCATTTGCGCCGAGCACGGAATCAAGTTCATCGGCGCGACGCCCGAGCAAATCGACAAGATGGGCGACAAGGCCACGGCCAAAGCGACCATGAACGAGGCCGGCGTACCCTGTGTTCCGGGATCTGAAGGCCTTTTGGACTCGCTCGAGCACGCCAAGAAGACCGCCAAAGAAATTGGCTACCCCGTGATGATGAAGGCCACCGCCGGAGGCGGTGGTAAAGGAATGCGCGCGGTCTGGGCCGAAGCCGACCTTGAGAAGGCTTGGGAATCTGCCCGCCAAGAAGCCGCTGCTGCCTTTGGCAACGACGGAATGTACATGGAAAAGCTGATCGAAGAGCCCCGCCACATCGAGATTCAGGTCGTGGGCGACCAGTCGGGCCAAGCCGCGCACCTCAGCGAGCGCGACTGCTCGATCCAGCGCCGCAACCAAAAGCTGCTCGAAGAGACTCCGTCCCCCTTCATGACGCCCGAGCTGCGCAAAGCCATGGGCGATGCCGCCGTCAAGGCCGCCAAGTACATCGCCTATGAGGGCGCCGGTACGGTCGAGTTCTTGGTCGACAAGCACCGCAACTTCTACTTCATGGAGATGAACACCCGCATTCAGGTGGAGCACCCCATTACCGAAGAGGTTACCGATTACGACTTGATCCGCGAGCAGATTAAAATTGCCAGCGGAACCAAGATTTCAGGGCGCAACCACGAGCCGCACATGCACGCCATCGAGTGCCGCATCAACGCCGAGGACCCCTACCACAACTTTCGCCCCTGCCCGGGTAAGATCACCGCGTTCCACGCCCCTGGTGGCCACGGAGTGCGCATCGACACCCACGTGTACGCGGGCTACACGATTCCGTCGAACTACGACTCTATGATCGCCAAACTCATTTGCACCGGCCGCAACCGCGAGCAGGCCATCGAGCGCATGAAGCGCGCGCTGGACGAGTTCATCATCGAGGGCGTGCAGACGACGATTCCGTTCCACCGCCAGCTCATGGACCACCCTGACTTCGTCGCCGGAAACTACACGACGAAGTTCATGGAGTCCTGGGAGATGAAGTAGCCAGCGCTGAAGCGCGTTGCCGGTTACTCGTAACTTGTTTCTTGCCTCTCGTGCTGAAGCGGACTGCGGGCACCATTAACTAGTTACCCGTAACTTGTTCCTTGGCGCTTGTGCTGCGGCGGCCCGCGCAAACTAGAAACAAGAAGCAAGAAACCTCGAGCCAACGACCCATGAAGCGCGCCTTCGGCATCATCTACCACATCTGGTACTACGCCCTGATGCTCGTGAGCATTCTAGGGCTGTTCCCGTGGTTGCTGTGGTACAGCCGACGGGTGGAGCAGTTTCCGCGCTTTTACCGATTCGGACGCCTGTGGTCGGCCTGGATCCTCAACGGAATGGGCCTGATTCGCAAAGTCCGCTACGAGGCCCGCATCGACTGGTCGCGCACGTACATGGTGGTCGCTAACCACTCGTCGGAACTCGACGTGATGTACTGCTACCGGCTGGTCAAGTCGCCGACGGTGTTCATTGGCAAGGCAGAACTCGCGAAGCTTCCGCTCTTCGGATTCTTTTTTAAGCGCAGCAGCATCACCGTGGACCGCAACTCGATTGCGTCCAAGCGTCAGGTGCTCGAAAAAGCCCGTCGCCGCCTCGCGCGCGGAAGCGGCATGTGCATCTACCCCGAGGGCGGAATTCCGAAGGACCCCAAGGTGCGCTTGGCTCCATTCAAAAACGGCGCGTTCCAGCTGGCCGTCGAGGCCGGGGTCCCTATTCTGCCCATTACCTTTCCCGACAACCGCCGGCACTTTCCTGACTTCACGCAGGGCGGGTTCCCCGGCCGCATTCGCGCCACCGTGCACGCCCCCATCGAGACGGCCGGAGCCGATCCCGACGCGCTCAACGCCCAGGTTTATGACCTAATTTTGGCGGAACTCAATCGATACGCCGCCGAATCATGAACCTCACCCGCGAAGACGTCCTCAAGCTCGCCGACATCGCCAAGCTCGAACTCAGCGAGACCCAAGCCGACGCGCTGCTCGGAGACCTCGAGAAAATGCTCGGGTTTGTCGACAAAGTCCGCGCCTTGGACCTCGACGGGGTTGAGCCGCTGGTCTACATGACCGACCGCGAAAACGTGCTGCGCGACGACGTTCCGACCGAAGCCTTGAGCCACACCGACGCCCTGCGCAACGCCCCGGGGGCTGACAGCGACTACTTCCGGGTTCCGCGCGGGGGACAAGAGTAGTTTCTAGTTGCTAGCAACTAGTTGCGGCGGCTCCGCCGCCTTCACCGCCGCAGGCCGTATATTTAAGCATGGGAACACTGATTTTATTTTTGCTACTTGCCCTGTTGGTGGTTGTACTGCTCGCCAAGGGAATCCGCATTGTCAAACAGTCCGAAGCCATGATCGTCGAGCGGCTGGGTAAGTACCACCGCACGCTCGAGTCGGGCATCAACGTGATCATTCCGGTCATTGACCGTCCGCGCCAAATCAACTGGCGCTACACTGAGACCGGATTCAACGGCGAAATCATCAGCATCTTCAAGCTGCAGGACCGCATTGACCTTCGCGAAAACGTGTACGACTTCCCGAAGCAAAACGTGATCACGCGCGACAACGTCGTCACCGAGATCAACGCGCTGATCTACTTTCAAATCGTAGATCCCCTCAAGTCGGTCTACGAAATCGGAAACCTGCCCAACGCGATCGAGAAGCTCACGCAGACGACCCTGCGAAATGTCGTGGGTGAAATGGACCTCGACGAGTGCTTAAGCAGCCGCGACACCATCAATGCCAAGCTCCGCGCAATTCTCGACGACGCCACCAACAAGTGGGGCGTCAAGGTGAACCGCGTTGAACTTCAGGACATCAATCCGCCCCTCGCAATCCGCGACGCGATGGAAAAGCAAATGCGCGCCGAGCGGAACCGCCGCGCCACCATCCTCGAGGCAGAGGGTGAAAAGGGCAGCCAAATTTTGACGGCCGAAGGCCAGCGCGAATCCGACATTCAGCGCGCCGAAGGTCAGAAGCAATCCGCCATTCTCGAGGCAGAAGGCCAAGCCCAAGCTCGAATCCGCGTGGCTGAGGCTGAGGCTGAGGCGATTCGCCTGGTGTCTGAAGCCGTAAAGGGCTATTCCGGCGACCCCGTGCAGTACCTGATCGCACAGAAGTACCTCGAGACGCTGAACCAAATGACCTCGGGCAACGAGACCAAGACGGTGTTCTTACCCTACGAGGCTTCAGGAATTTTGAGCTCGCTCGGCGGCATCAAAGAGCTGCTCAAAAGCCAAGGTTAAAATCTCGTAGGTTTGCGCATGGCAAATTCAGCGCGCCCTGCCGCAGTGGGCTTCATTTTTGTGACCCTGCTGCTCGATATTATTGGGCTCGGAATCATTATTCCGGTCATTCCGCAACTCATTCAAGAGCTCACGGGGGCAGATGTTGCTAATGCGTCGCGCTACGGCGGATGGCTGCTGTTCGCCTACGCCTTCTTTCAGTTCCTTTTTGCACCGCTGGTGGGTGCGCTCAGCGACCGCTACGGACGCCGGCCCGTCCTGCTGTTTTCGCTGCTCGGATTCGGCCTTGACTACCTCGTGCTCGCCTTTGCTCCGACCCTGGCGTGGTTGTTTGTCGCCCGCGTAGTTTCGGGCATTTTCGGAGCCAGCTTCACCACCGGCTTTGCCTACATCGCCGACGTCTCGCCACCAGAGAAGCGCGCCCAGAACTTTGGTTTGGTCGGAGCCGCCTTTGGCCTCGGATTCATCATCGGCCCGGTCACGGGCGGAATTTTGGGCGAACTCGGGCCACGTGTTCCCTTCTTTGTGGCGGCTGCGTTGACGCTGCTCAACATGGCCTACGGCTACTTTGTGCTGCCGGAATCGCTTCCCGCCGACCGCCGACGCGCCTTTGAGTGGAAGCGCGCCAACCCGCTCGGCACCCTCGTGGCCCTCAAGCGCTACCCCCAGGTGGTCGGCTTGATCGGCTCGCTGGTATTTCTGTACATCGCGAGCCACGCCGTACAGGGCACTTGGGCCTACTTCACGATCGAAAAGTTTAATTGGTCGCCCAAAGACATCGGCCTTTCGCTCGGAGCCGTCGGAATCCTCAGCGCCTTTGTGCAGGGCTTCCTGATTCGCAAGGCGATTCCAGCCCTCGGCCCCTGGCGCACCCTCATCGTGGGCATGATCTGCAACGTCGTGGGTCTCATTCTCTTTGCGCTGGTCCAGCAGCAGTGGATGCTGTACGCATTCCTGGTTCCGTACGCGTTCGGAGGCCTCGCCGGCCCGGCCCTTCAAGGCCTGCTGAGCAACGGAGTCCCCGAGAACGAGCAAGGCGAGCTGCAGGGCGCCATGAGCAGCATGATGAGCGCCACGAGCATCGTGGGTCCTCCCCTCATGACCACCATTTTTGCGACCTTCACCGAGGCCGGAGCCCCCGTGTACTTTCCCGGCGCTCCCTTTGTGGCCGGAGCCTTGCTCAGCGCTACCTCGCTAGTGCTTATCTTAGGTCAGTACCGAAAATCGAAATCATGACCTGGACCATCTGGCTGATTGCCGCCGCCGTTCTCCTCCTTCTTGAGGTGTTTACTCCCGGATTTTTGCTGGCCTGCCTCGCGGTGGGCGCCGCAGGCGCCTCGGCCGGAGCAGCCCTCGGCTGGTCCATCGAGATCCAGCTCGTCCTGTTTTCCATCTTTAGCGGCCTGTCCCTCTGGCTGCTCCGGCCCATGCTGCGCACATGGTTCGCCGCGACCGGAGCCAAAACCAACCACGATGCCCTGATCGGAGCGGTCGGCCGTGTGGAGTCCGACGTCACCGCCGGCCACCGCGGGTACGTCAAGATCGACGGCGACAGCTGGGCTTTTGAGGCAGACCGCGACTTCGCGGCCGATACCAAAGTGCGCATCACGCACCGCGAAGGCAATGTGGTGACGGTCGAATCAGCCGATTAGCGAGGTTGGCAAGAATAGCAAGGTTGGCAAGGCTAGCAAGGTTAGCTCGTTGGTGAGCGCGTAGCCAGTTACTAGCAACTGGTTTCTAGTTGCACGTAACCAGTAGCAAGTAACTAGCAGCAAGTTGCACGTAACCAGTAGCAAGTAACTAGCAGCAAGTTGCACGTAACCAGCAGCAAGTAGCTAGTAACTAGCAGCAAGTTGCACGTAACCAGCAGCAAGTAGCTAGTAACTAGCAGCAAGTTGCACGTAACGAGTAGCAAGTAACCAGTAGCTAGTGGCTAGCTGCTCGTGACCAGCAACTGGCGCTGCGCAGCAGCCCTAGCCGCGTAGCGGCCCTAGCTGCGAAGCAGCCCTAGCGCGAAGCGCAAAAAACTAACGAGCCAACCTTGCTAGCCTTGCTTAGCTTGCCAGTTTCAGCCCTTCTTTGCCGGCAGCGCCAGCGACGTCACGGCTCCGATCAAGAGGCTGATTCCCGCGAGGATCATGGTGTTGATGATGGCGTCGCCCAAGAAGGTTTTGTAGGCCCAATTGATTCCGCCCACGGCCGCAACGATTTGCGGAATCACGATGAACATGTTGAAGAGCCCCATGGTAATGCCCATTTTGGAAGGGTCCACCTCGCTCGAAAGAATGGCGTAGGGCATCGAAAGGATGCTGCCCCAGGCGATTCCGATGAGGGCAAAGGACGCATTGAGGATTCCGTCGTTCGAGGCGGTGGCGGAGCTCATGAGGAGGAATCCGAGGCCTCCAGCGGCAAGCGAGAACAGGTGCACCATGCGGCGGTTTAGGGCGCGCTTCGAAGCATAAAGGGTGAGAATGAAGGCAAAAGCCATCGAGCTGAGGCCGTACATGCCCATGGATGAGCCCACTAACGCGGCGGCGTCATTGTACGCGGCCTTCTCGGCGAGGTAGTTGGCGGCTCCGGCAGCGGGCATTGCGGCGCCGTACACGTGCTCGGCGAGGGCCGGGCCGGCAAAGTTCCACATGGTGAAGAAGGCGAACCAGCTAAAGAACTGCACGAGCCCAAGCTTCCACATCACGCCCGGCATGTGGCGAAAGCTCGAGGTGATCTCGCGAAGGGCTCCGCCGATTCCTGCAGTGGCACGGCGGTGCGCGTGAAAGGCTTCCATGTCGGCGGGCGGCTCTTCGGTGGTGGTGAACACGGTCCAAAGAATGGAGGCCATGAAGACCACAGCGCCGATGGCAAATGCCCAATGCACCGAGGGCGGAATCTGGCCTTCAGGAGCCGTTGTGGATACCCCCAGTGTGCTCATGAGCCACGGAAGGTTGCTCGCGATCCAGGTTCCGATGCCGATAATCAGGGTTTGCGCCACAAACCCATACGAGCGCTGCTCGTCCGGAAGCTTGTCGGCGACGAGGGCCCGAAAGGGCTCCATCGAAATGTTAATGGAGGCGTCGAGGACCCAAAGCAGTCCGGCGGCAACCCAGAGCGCCGGAGCGTTGGGAATGAAAAAAAGCGCCAGCGTGCTCAAGACGGCTCCGACCAAAAAGTAGGGACGGCGGCGGCCAAAGCGCGGGCTCCAGGTGCGGTCCGATAAGTACCCAATGATAGGCTGCACAATCAGTCCCGTGAGGGGGGCGGCGATCCAGAGTCCGGGCAGCTCGTCTTTGCTCGCGCCCAAGTTTTGAAAGATGGACGACATGAAGCCTCCTTGAAGGGCGAAGCCGAACTGGATGCCCAAGAATCCGAAGCTCATGTTCCAGATTTGCCAAAAATTGAGGGCCTTTTGGGGGGAGGTGGCGGCCGCAGAGCCGGTCGAAGAGCTGGTTGCCATATGGTGCTAGTTTTGAGCGCGTTCGGGGTTGCGCGTGTAGAGTCGGGCGGGCTTGTGCACCACGCCGGTTTGCTTTTCGTCGAGCGGAACCACCCACTGGTCGTTCAGCGCCTTTTTGCGGAAGTTCCGCTTGTCAAAGTTCGAATTCAGGATCGCCTCGTGAACTGCCTGCATCTGGCTAAGGGTGAACTTATTGGGCAAAAGTTCAAAGCCGACGCGGAGCTCACTTAGTTCGCGGCGCAGGGTGGTGAGGGCCTGGTCAAAAATCGTATTGTGGTCAAAGGCCAAGCGCGGAATTTCGTTGGCGTCGTGCCAAAAGGCGCGGGCGGCAAAACTCGAAGCCAAGAGGTTGAAGTCGGTCATTTTGACCAGCGCGTAGTAGGCAATAGTGATGACTCGAGCGGTCGGATCCTTGCGCACGTGGGTCAGCCATGGGAGGTCCTTGGGGTCTTTGACGCGGTTGGGGTCCCCGAAGGTTCCGCACTGCTGCAGGTACAGGCCACTGAGGCCCGTGAGCTCGCGCAGCACTCGGGCGGCAGACTGGTCGAGGTCCTCGTCCTCTTCGAGGTGGTCACCAGGAAGGGCAAAGCGGCAAGCTTGGCCAAAGTCCTCTTGCTCAATCAATAAGACATTGAGTTTTTGGCCGTCAAAGCCAAAAACCACACAGTCAACTGAAACGTTGGGGTTCTGCATAGGTAGACAAATGTACTTCGGACACTAACATTCTCACTACTATGTGTACTTTGAACACTATCTTCGTAAAACGTATGAAACGCATAGCCGTGCTGACCTCAGGGGGCGACGCCCCTGGAATGAACGCCGCCATCCGCGCCGTGGTGCGGTCCGCTTCTTTTTATGGAATTGAATGCGTAGGCGTGTACCGCGGCTACGACGGATTGGTTGAGGCAGATTTTGTTCCGCTCGACAGCAAAAGCGTGCGCAACATCCTCGCCCAGGGCGGAACCATTCTTAAATCCGCACGCAGCCAACGCTTTCGCACCCCAGAGGGCCGCGCCGAGGCCGCCGTCAACCTTCGCGCCCAGGGCATCGACGGCCTCGTGGTAATTGGCGGAGACGGAACCTTTACCGGCGCCCACAAACTTTTTGAAGAGCACGCGATTCCGGTGGTCGGAATTCCGGGCACCATCGACAACGACCTGTTTGGTACCGACTACACGATCGGATACGACACCGCGAGCAACACGGTGGTTGAGAGCATCGACAAGATTCGCGACACCGCCAACAGCCACAACCGCCTCTTTTTGGTTGAGGTGATGGGCCGGGACGCAGGATTCATTGCACTGAGCTCCGGCCTTGCGACGGGTGCAATAAGCATCGTACTTCCCGAGCGCAACACGACCATCGAAGAGCTTCAGGCCACCATCGACCAGGGCGCCGAACGCAAAAAGACGAGCAACATCGTCGTCGTAGCCGAAGGCAACCGCCTCGGAACCCCCTTTGAGCTCGCCGACGCGCTAAAAAAACACAACCCCGACCTCGACGTCAAAGTCACCATTCTCGGACACATTCAACGGGGCGGTTCGCCCAGTATGCTCGACCGAGTCAACGCAAGCCGCCTTGGCGTGGCAGCGGTGGAGGCCTTGCTCAACGGCAAGTCCGACGTCATGGTGGGCATCGTGAGCGGCCAGCTCACGCATACCCATCTTCCCATGGCCATTCTCAATAAAGCTTCGCTCGACGAAGATTTACTGCGCATCGCCCGAATACTGTCCATTTAACTCTTTTTACTCGATTTTTGTACCTGCTATGAAAAAGATCGCCATCAACGGATTTGGCCGAATCGGCCGCCTCACCTTTCGCAACCTCATCGTACGTCCCGACGTCGAGATTGTGGCCATCAACGACCTGACCGACACCGCTACGTTGGCACACTTGCTCAAGTACGACTCGGCGCACGGAGGCTTCCACGGTACGGTTTCGCATACGCCAAACAGCCTGATCGTCAACGGCAAAGAGATTCGCATTACCGCCATCAAGAACCCTGCAGAGCTTCCATGGGGCGAGCTGGGCGTGGACCTCGTGATCGAGTCAACCGGAATCTTCACCAGCAAAGAGCAGCTTGAGCTGCACCTGCAGGCCGGCGCCAAGAAGGTGGGCCTCAGCGCCCCGGCAAAGGCTGACGACGTAAAGACCGTAGTTCTGGGCGTAAATGAGGGCATCCTCGGTCCCGACGACCACGTGTTCAGCAACGCTTCGTGCACGACCAACTGCTTGGCTCCGATGATGAAAGTCCTCAACGACAACTTTGGGGTGGTCAAAGGCTACATGCTTACCGTGCACGCCTACACCAACGACCAGAGCATTCAGGATGCTCCGCACCGCGACCTGCGCCGCGCCCGCGCCGCTGCGGTGAGCATGATTCCGACCACCACCGGGGCCGCCAAGGCCGTGGGCCTCGTGCTTCCCGAACTCAAGGGCAAGCTCGACGGATACGCGATCCGCGTCCCAACACTCACGGGCTCAGCTACTGACGTGACGGTAGAATTGGCCAAGCCTGCCACTGCCGCCGAAATCAACGCCGCCATGAAGGCCGCCGCTGAAGGTCCGTTGAAGGGCATTTTGCAGTACACCGAAGACCCCATCGTGTCTGCCGACATCGTGGGCAACACGCACTCGTGCATTTTTGACTCTGGCATCACGTCGGCCAACGGAACCCTGGTGAAAATCATGGGTTGGTACGACAACGAGGCCGGCTACTCTGCCCGCATGGCCGATATGGCAGTGCGCATGGCAGCTCAATCTTAAGAAGTTATGGTATTTATCGTCGAAAGCGGCTCCACCAAAGCCGATTGGATTCTTTTGGACGCTTCGGCCACTGAGGTCGGACGCTGGTCGGTCAAGGGCCTCAACCCCTACTTTCACGACGCGGACGAAGTCGAGCGCACGCTGCGCGCCGAATCCGAAATCATGGCCCACGCACCCTCGGTCGAGAAGGTCTTTTTTTATGGAGCCGGATGTTCGTCGGACGCGTTGAATGCAATCATCGCCGATGGTCTTGAGCGCGTGTTCCCTCGGGCAAACGTCGTGGTGGACCACGACCTGCTCGCGGCCGCCTACGCCACCTACTTTGGCGAGCCTCACATCGCGTGCATCCTCGGAACCGGGTCCAATTCATGCTACTTCGACGGTACCGCCGTGCACGAAGAGGTGCCCGCGCTTGCCTACATTTTGGGCGACGAGGGTTCTGCCAGCTACATCGGCAAGCGGTTGGTGCGCGACTTCTTGTACAAGCGCTTGCCTGCAGACCTGCACGCCGCCTTTGTCGGAGCCTACGGCGTCGGCAAAGCCGAGATTTTTCAGGCCGTGTACAACGAGCCCAACGCCAACGTCTACCTCGCGAACTACGCGCGATTTGCCGGCGACCACGCCGAGCATCCGTACATTCAAGAGATTGTATTCGAGGGATTTAAGGCCTTTATCGAGTTCCACGTGCTCTGCTTCGCCGAGGCCCGTCAAGGCGCCCAGGTGAACTTTGTGGGCTCGGTGGCCAAGGCCTTTGAGCCGCTGCTCCAAAAAGCCTGCGCCGAAGCCGGCGTTCGCTACGGACGCACCCAAGCCAAGCCCGTCAACCGCTTGGTGGAGTACCACATTGACGTGCTGCGGGTTCTCGAACCCCAGGCCCTGTGATCCGCGGATTTCTTTTTGACCTCGACGGGGTGCTGGTCGACACGGCCCAGTACCACTTTTTGGCCTGGCAGCGCATGGCGGCCGAGCTCGGAATTCACTTTGGCGAAGCCGAGAACGAGCAGCTCAAGGGCGTTTCGCGGGCGGAATCCCTGAACCGCATCCTTGCCTGGGGCGGCAAAAGCCTTTCGGACGCCGAGAAGCAGCACTGGATGACCCTCAAAAACGACTGGTACCTCGAACTCGTTCGGGGTATGCCGGCCGACGACTACCTACCCGGGGCCCACGAATTCTTGCGCGCCAGCCGTGCCGCGGGAATCAAGGTGGCGCTGGGTTCCGCGTCCAAAAACGCCCCGCTCATTTTGGAGCGTTTGGGCTGGATTCCGCTGTTTGACGCCATGGTTGACGGCAACGTCGTGACCGCGTCAAAGCCCGACCCCGAAGTCTTTCTCGAAGGCGCTCGCCGCCTCGGCCTCAAGCCCGAGGAGTGTGTGGTGTTCGAAGATTCCGAAGCCGGAGTCGAAGCCGCCCGCCGCGGAGGCATGAAGGTGGTCGGAATCGGCCACGGACTGGACGCCGACCTACTTGTCAGCGGCCTGGACCAACTGACGCCTGAACAGGCTCAGCAGCTTTAACCCGTAACTAGCAACTAGCAACTCGCTATGAAGCCCCCCATTCACATCGATCCCTGGCGCGTCGTCGAAACGACCTGGACGCCCGAAGCCCACATCATGAGCGAAAGCCTTTTTGCGCTCGGCAACGGACGCATGGGGCACCGCGCCAACCACGAAGAGGCCTTTAGCGGCAAGCACCTCAACGGCAGCTACATCGCCGGAGTGTACTACCCCGACAAGACCAAGGTGGGCTGGTGGAAGAACGGCTACCCCGAATACTTCGCCAAGGTCCTGAACGCCGTGAACTACGTGGGCATCGACCTGCGTGTCGACGGCGAAGTGGTCGATTTGTACACGGCCAAGGTTTCGGATTTTTACCGCGAGCTCGACATGGAGCACGGGGTGCTCACCCGCCGATTCACCGCTGCGCTCGCGAACGGAGCCACCGTGACCGTCGAAGCCCAGCGCTTCTTGAGCATTGTGCGCGACGAGGTTTCGGCCCAGCAGTTCCGGGTGACGGTCGACCGCGCCGCAGAGGTGGTGCTCGAGCCCTACCTCGATTTTAATGTGGTGAATTCGGACGCCAACTGGGACGAGACGTTTTGGGCGCAAGAGGGCCACGGCGCGGGTTCGTGGGTCAAGGCGCGCACCAAAAAGCTCGACTTTTTTGTGGCGGCAGCCATGGAGTGCCGTGTGGATGGCGGGGGCGGAGCGGCCGTAGGCCGCGAAGGCTACGCTTCGCAGGTATTCACCATCAAGGCCAACGCGGGCCAAGCCATCACCCTGCACAAGTACGTGGGTGTGGTGTCGTCGATGAACGCTCCGGCCGCTGAGGTCGAGGCGCGTGCGGCGGCCCAAGCCGCCGCGGCCTGTGCGTCGGGCTACGAAACCCTGCTCGCCGAGCAGCGCCAAGCCTGGCGCGCCAAGTGGGACCTTGCCGACATCGTGATTGACGGCGACGATTCCGCCCAGCAGGGAATTCGCTTCAACATCTTTCACCTGCTTCAAACCTTTACGGGCGTGGATCCGCGCCTCAACATCGGACCCAAAGGATTCACCGGCGAGAAGTACGGCGGCTCGACCTACTGGGACACCGAGGCCTACTGCCTGCCGTTCTACCTCGCGTCGACCGACCCCGAAGTGGGCCGCAACTTGCTGGTGTACCGCTACAAGCAGCTCGACAAAGCCATCGAGAACGCCGCCAAGCTCGGATTCACCGACGGAGCCGCGCTCTACCCGATGGTGACCATGAACGGTGAAGAGTGCCACAACGAGTGGGAGATCACCTTCGAAGAAATCCACCGCAACGGCGCGATTTCGTACGGAATCTACACCTACCTGCGCCACACCCGCGACTACGGATACCTGGCTGAGGGCGGGCTCGAAGTACTCGTCGCCATCGCCCGGTTCTGGGCCCAGCGCGTGAACTGGAGCGACGACAAAGAGCAGTTCGTCATTTTGGGCGTGACCGGACCCAACGAGTACGAGAACAACATCAACAACAATTACTACACGAACTTCATGGCCGCCTGGTGCCTCGAGTACGCGGCTGAATGCGCCGAGTATCTGGCCCAGAACCAGCCCGAGGACTACGCCGCGCTGTGCGCCAAGCTGGACCTCGACGCCGACGAGCTCGAGCAGTGGGAAGCCATTCGCAGCAACATGTACTACCCGTACAGCGAGCGGCACGAGGTGTTCCTGCAGCAGGACGGATTTTTGGACAAGGAACTGGTTCCGGTGGCCCAACTCGACCCCGCCGAGCGCCCCATCAACCAAAAGTGGAGCTGGGACCGCATCCTGCGTTCGCCCTACATCAAGCAGGCCGACACGCTGCAGGGCATGTTCTTTTTTGAAGACCGCACGCCCGTCGAAACGCTTCAAAAGCACTTTGACTTTTACGAGCCCCTGACCGTGCACGAAAGCTCGCTGTCGCCCAGCGTGCACACCGTGCTCGCCTGCCGACTCGGGTACGCCGCCAAGGCCTACGAACTCTACCACCGCACCGCGCGATTGGACCTCGACGACTACAACAAAGAAGTCTACCAGGGCCTGCACGTCACGGCGATGGGCGGCGCATGGATGGCCGTCGTCTACGGATTTGGCGGAATGCGTTTGGTTGGCGAGGACCTGCACTTCAAGCCGTTCTTGCCCGAGCAGTGGGGCGGAATCACCTTCCACCTGCGCTGGCGCGGAGCCTTGCTCTCGGTCCGCGTCGAGCAGAACCAATTGACCGTGCGTAACTTAGAGGGGTCTGCAGCGGAATTCTATGTGGGCGGAACCCCCCAGAAGCTCGCCGCAGGCAGCGAACAAACCTACCCCCTCGCATGAAACGTTTCACCCTTTTAAGCATCGCCGCCGCAGTGCTCACCGCCTGTGGCGGTTCCGGATCCGTAGACCTTGGCGACGAGTACGCCGGCCTTGGATGGCGCCCCGTCGACCTCGCTACTGAGGGCGTAACCAAGATCTACGCGACCGACTACCTGCTCAGCGAGCTGGACGAGTGGACCTTCCCCGAGGGTCTGACGGTGAAGTGGCAGCAAGATTCCGCCATTTGGCGCGTCGAAGGCCGCATGAAGCAGCCCCTGGGCGTCGCCAGCATCGAGGCCGCCGGCGGAACCTACCACTTGGTGCTGCGCCAGGCTCCGGTTCAGGAAGTGGAATTCAGCCTGCCGCTCAACCCCGGCGACAGTTCTGCCACCGCCTACCTGATTGGAACGTTTAACGCGTGGAACCGCAGCAGCCACCCGATGGCGCGCGACACCGCGAATGTGGCCCGACTCAAGCTCAACCTCAAGCCCGGCCGCTACGAATACAAGTTCACGGTGGGCGGAATCGAGGTCAACGACCCCAACAACCCCACCAAGGTCCCCAACGGATTGGGCGGAGCCAACGACGTCCTCGTGGTCGCCGAACCCGGCCAAAACTGCGCCCCCATCCAGATTCTTGACGAGCGCGAAGGCGAAGTCGCCGTGAAGGCCCTGCCCAAGGGCCAAGAGTTGATCGCGTTTTGGAACACCTACCAGGTTTCGGTGCGGTCCGCCGAAGACGGCAGTCTGCGCGTGGCGATTCCGTCTGAGGCAGGTAGTGCAGAACGCAGCCAGCTGCACCTGTACACGTTTAACGCGGACCGCTTTGGCGGAGAGGCCATGGTTCCGCTGCACGAAGGACACGTCGTGAATTCGACGGCCCAGCTGCGCCGCGACGACTGGGAATCGGCGACCATGTACTTTGCCTTAGTCGACCGCTTCAGCAACGGCAATCCGCTCAACGACAAACCCTTGAACCGCACCGACGTGCTCCCCGCCAACGACTACCACGGCGGAGACGTCGAGGGCGTCCAGCAGCGCCTCGAGAAGGGATACTTCGAATCGCTCGGGTTCAACACCATTTGGCTTTCGCCGCTGCACCGCAACCCGCAGGGCGCATGGGGACTCTGGAACAAGGGCGGCGTATTCACGCGCTTTTCGGGATACCACGGGTACTGGCCCACCAGCACGTCCAAGCCGGACGCCCGCATGGGAACCGCCGACGAGATCCGCCGCTTTAACCAAGTGGCGCACGACCGCAACCTCAATACGTTGATTGACTTTGTCGGCCACCACGTGCACCTCGAGCACCCCGTGCTCAAGGCCCACCCCGACTGGATCACGTCGCTTTACCTGCCCGACTCGTCGCTCAACACCGAGCGCTGGGACGACCACCGCCTGACGACGTGGTTCGACACGCACCTTCCGACCCTGAACTCGCAGCGGCCTGACGTCGTGATGGCGATGACCGACTCCGCGTTGCCGTGGGTGCAGGACTACGGGTTTGACGGGTTTCGCCACGACGCGTCCAAGCACGTGGACCTGCTGTACTGGCGCACCCTGACGCGCAAGCTCAAGGAGCAGGTCGCGTACGCCGAGGGCCGCCGCTTGTACCAAATTGGCGAAACCTACGGGTCGCCCGAGCTCATCAACAGCTACGTGGGGAGCGGACTGCTCGACGCGCAGTTTGACTTCAACCTCTACGACGCGGCCGTCGCCTTTTTTGGCAACTTGGGCGGAAGCGCCACGGCGCTCAAAGCCACCCTCGAGGCCAGCTTGGCGACCTACGGCCCTAACCACTTGATGGGCAATATCAGCGGAAACCAAGACCGTCCGCGCTTTGTCACCCTTGCCTCGGGCCACGTGTCGCCGCAAGAGGACACGAAGCTCGCCGGCTACACCCGCGCAACGCCCAAAGCCACCGAGGCCGGGCTGGATCGCCTCGCCCTGCTGCACGCGTTCAACTGCGCGATTCCCGGAATTCCCGTGTGCTACTACGGCGACGAGGTGGGCCTCGAAGGTGCCAACGACCCCGACAACCGCCGCGACATGTCGTTTGACGCTGCCGGCAAGCCGTCGCCCTTCAGCAAAGCCCAGCGCCTGCTGCGTTCGCGCACGTCCGACGTCTTTCAAGAGCGCCGCTCCAGCTTGGCGCTGTGCTACGGCCAGACCGCCATTCGCAGCGTCGGCGAGGACGTGCTCATCATCACCCGCACCTACCCCGGGGAGACCATGCGCATTGTACTGAACCGCGGCGACAAGCCCGTGACCATCCGTATCAACGACCTCGGCCCCGATGCCCGCGTCGTGGCCGGAGAGGGCACGCTCAGCACCGTTAAGGCCGAGATTCCGGCCCGAAATTTTGCCTACATCAAATCCAACAAGTAACCCCCCCTATGAATAAGCTTCTCGCTTTTGCAGTTGCCGGCGTACTCGCCGCCGCCTGCGCCCCCAAGGCCGCTGAAGAAACGGCCCACGCCTTTCACCCCGACTGGTCCAAGAACGCCGTGATCTATGAGGTCAACGTGCGGCAGTACACACCCGAAGGCACGCTGGACGCGTTTGAAAAGGAGCTTCCGCGCATCAAAGACCTTGGTGTCGACATCCTGTGGTTTATGCCCATGAGCCCCATTGGCGTCGAAAAGCGCAAGGGCGAGCTCGGTTCGTACTACAGCATCTCGGACTACACGGCCATCAATCCGGAATTCGGCGACAGCGCCGACTTCGCCCGCGTGGTCGACGAGGCCCACAAGCTCGGAATGAAGGTGATTTTGGACTGGGTTCCGAACCACACCGCCTGGGACCACCACTGGATGACCGAGCACCCTGAGTTTTACTACCGCGATTCCGCCACCGGCGAAATCAGCAACGGCCGCAACGACCACAACCAACCCACCGACTGGACCGACGTGGCTGAGCTCGACTACGAGAACAAAGAGCTGTGGACAGCCATGCAGGGCGAGCTCATGTGGTGGCTCAAGAACATGAAGATCGACGGCTTTCGCTACGACATGATGGGCGGACAGCCCCTCGAGTTCTGGCAACAGACCAACGCGATGCTGCGCGCCGAGAATCCCGAAATCTTTTTGCTCGGCGAAACCGAATTCTACTGGGCCCACGAGTCGCAGTGCGACATGACCTACGGCTGGGAGTTCCACCACCTGCTCAACAAGGCCTGCCAGGGCGAGGACGTCGCTACGATCGACGCCTACCTGGAGCGCCAAGAGAAGGACTTCCCCCAAGACGGGTACCGCATGTACTTCATCGACAACCACGACGAGAATTCGTGGAACGGAACCGTCGAGAAGCGCATCGGAGCCAACGCCCAGGCCGCCTACATCATCTGCGCCACGATGGAGCAGGGCATGCCCCTGATCTACAGCGGCCAAGAGGTGGGCCTCAACAAGTCGCTCCGCTTCTTTGAGCGCGACACGATCAACTGGAGCCGCACGTCGCAGGCCGCCTTCTACACCAAGGTGAGCGCCCTGAAGCACGAGAATCCCGCCCTTAACAGCGGCGACTTCGGCGGAGCCCAGAAGCGCATTACCACCGGCAATTCCCGCGTCTACGCGTTCAGCCGTGCCAAGGACGGCAACAGCGTCGTCGTGTTCACCAACTTCGACACCAAGGCCGCCGAAGTAACGTTCTCAGGCGCCCCCGCCGGCGACTACGTGAACCACTTCACGGGCGAGTCGTTCACGCTGACCGAGGGCGGAACCTTGAGCCTTCCGGCGCACGGGTTCCTCGTTCTGACGGCGAAGTAATTTTTAAAATCCGGTTATGTCCGGATTTTGGGTGGGATCCCCGGCGCTGCGCGCCGGGGATTTCTTTTTTGGGCAGGGCCCAAAAAAGAGCGCCGCCCCTTGCGGGACGGCGCTCCAACCAATGTGCAAAACAGCGCGAGCGCGGCTTCACACCAAACCGTCGCTAAGTTAATGTGGAGCCACCCCCCCCCCTCCCATTGGAGGGCCTTTTTAACCGATTTAACGGCCAAATTGCGCAAAAAGTCATCTGGCAGCGCCAAGCCCCTAAAAGGCGCTTAGTGGGCCCCTTCTGAAGCCAACTGGTCGAGGTCTACGCCGCGCGACTTCAGCACGCGAGACACCGTAACCGCATAAAATGCGAGGTAGGCAAAGCACACGACGCCGACCCAAAACGACTGACGCAAACCAAGTAAGGCGTCATCCGCCAAGTAGCCCTGCAGCAAGCTGACGATTCCGCCACCCATGATCATCATGATGAGGGCGTTGGATGCCTGAGGCGTGCGTCCACCAAGGCCCGTAATCGCCAGCGTGAAGATGCACGGCCAAAGGGTTGAGGCAAAGAGCCCGACGCTCAAGAAGGCGTAAATGGCCAACGGACCCTCAGCGTTCATGCCCAAAATGAGGGCCGCCGCACCTGCCACTGAGTAGTAGAGCAGCTGGCGGGCAGGATTGCCCTTCGTGCTCCAGTCCAGTAGGGTCAGCAGCGCAATGGCCGCGAGGTAGGGCAAAAAGGCAACGGCATTGTGGCCCGCCGCAGTGTTCACCGCGAGAAACACGCCAAATGCGGCAAGGGGCATCACCCAGCGCATGGCTTGGCGCGCGGTTCCGCTCAAGCCCATCGCGCCCGAGGCAGCCGTCCAACGGCCGATCATCAGCGACGCCCAGTAGAGCGATACGTAGGGCGCAATCTCGTGCAGCGCCACGCCCTGAAACTTCTCGAGGTAGGCCGGCAAATTACTGGCCGTCGACACCTCCACCCCCACGTAGACAAAAATCGCGACCATGCCCATCCAGACTTGGGTCAAGCCGAGGGTTCCGGACGGAGCATCAACCTGCACCGCGTCCGCCTCCTCAGCGGCCGGTCCACCAAAATCCGACTTCCAAAAAATGAATCCGAATAGCGTAAACAGCGCGCCCAGCGCCAGGTACGGAAGCTTGACCGCCTCAATGTCCAAAGTCGTATTTGCGGTGGCGCCGATTCCGAAAATCGCAATACTAACCACCAACGGACCCAGCGTCGTTCCAAGGTTGTTCACGCCGCCCGCCATGCTGAGGCGCTGCGACCCTGTTTCGGGAGTTCCCAGCGCAATGGCCAGCGGATTCGCCACCGTTTGCTGCAGGCTAAATCCGAGGCCCACCACGAGCAATCCCGCCAAGAGCAGCGGAAACGACGCCTGGTTCGCCGCCGGAATAAACAATAGGGTTCCGAGGGCGCTGATCCAAAGGCCGATTCCGAGCGACTTTCCGTAGCCCACCGTCGCCACCAAATCCTTGCCCCAAAGGCGCGTCAGCAGCAAGTAGCCCAGCGCCCCCACCGTGTAGGCCACATAAAAGATGAAAGAAATCATCTGGCTCTGCCACTGCTCCAAACTGAGTTTACTCTGAAAAACCGGAATCAAAATATCGTTGCTGGCCGCGACGAAGCCCCAGAAAAAGAAAACCGAAACCAGAATGGCGAAGTGCTTGCGCATAGTGAGTGTGTTATGGTACTGGCTACTAATATAGCGCAATTGCGAGGTTGGCAAGGTTAGCTCGTTGGCTTTTTGGTTTCTAGTAACTGGTAACTGGTTGCCGCGGAACGGCGAGCCAGAAGCAGGTAACCAATCGAACCCTCTTATCAGGTTATAACCGGATTTTACTTTTTCTCGCGCACCCAAGAAGCAAGGGACACGAAACGGCACAAAGGGGACCCAGCCGCACAGCGGCCCTAGCTGCGAAGCAGCCCTAGCCCCGAAGGGGCCCTAGCGCGAAGCGCAAAAAGCTAACGAGCCATCCTTGCCAGCCTCGCTAATTCAGCCAAGGCCGCGGATCCTGGTTCTGCGTGTTCATCCACAGCTCGAAGTGGAGCGTGGCAGCACCTGTTTCGGGATCTTCCATTACGCGGCCTAGGGCCTCCTTGGTGTCGACCTTGGAGCCCTTCGCGACAAACACCTCGGCCAGGTTGGAGTACACGGTGAAGTAGTTACCGTGGCGAATCAAGATGACCTTGCCGGCACCGGGAACGCTGACAACTGACGCCACTTCGCCTTGGAACACTGCGCGGGCGGTCGACTTGGCAGGAGTACCAATGTCGACTCCCGGATTTTTAATCGTAACCCCGGAGGCCCCTGGAACCTCATTGTCGCCGAAGGCCTGAGTGATTACACCGCGCTCCACGGGCCACGGAAGCTTTCCGCGGTTCGCCGCAAAATCCTTGGCGAGGGCAGCCGCTTCAGGAGTCAGCGAGTAGCCGCCCCCCACGTCCTTGGCGCCCGTTTTACCGGCAGACGCATCGCGCTGCTTGCGAAGTTCTTCTTTGATGATGGCCGCAATTTGCTTCTCGAGCTTGGCGAGTTCCTGCTTCTTTTTCTTGATTCCGGTCGCGATCTGGCCCTCCTTCTTTTTGAGGGCATTGAGCGCCTTGGCCTGCTGAGCGCGCTCTTCGGCGAGCAGTTGCTTTTGGCGGAGCTCCTGACCGAGCAACTCTTTTTGCCGGGTGCGTTCGACCTCGACGGCGGCCACTCGCTGGGCCTGCGCTTCTTGGTACACCCGAATTTCCTCGACCTTCTCTTTGCGGAACTCGGTGTACTGCCGCAGGTAGTTCATCCGCTTAATGGCCATAGAAAGGTTCTCGGCCCCCAGAATGAAGCGCAGCGCCTGTTCGGTCGAGCCGCGCTGCTGTGCCTGTCGGAGCATCTCGGCGTACTCCTGCATCATTTGGTCAATTTCGCGGTCCTTTGCGGCAATATCACCTTGAAGTCGCGCGATTTCGGACTCACTTTGGCGCACCTGGGCCTGAACGTTGCGAATTAGGGCCTCGCGGGCCTTGAGCTTTTTCTCTAGGGCGCGCAGCTCACCGAGAGTGAGGTCGCGGTCCTTGCGGGTCTTCGACAGCAGCTCGTTCGCTGCACTGATTTCTTTCTGGAGTCGAGATTTTTCGGCCTCGAGCTGGGACTTCGTATCGCCGGTTTGGGCGGCCATTCCCCACGGAAGCACCAGCGCACACGCCAGTACCCACACCCAACTAGAACGACGCCCGACCATAGCCCGAAGGTAGTTCAAACGGAAACGTTACGTCGGCACTTTGTGTGCGTTCCGACACCCGGAATTCCGCGCGTGCCGCCTGACTCGGAATCACCGCAACCCATCCGCCATCACCCGTGTACGTGACTGTAACCGATTGGCCCTTACTGGTCAGACGCTGCCAGAGTACCGGTCCGGGATTTGTGGCCGACGTGGCGACTTCGACGCGCACCGAATAGGTTCCGCGCTGCTCAACCACCGACATCACCACCGCGCTGTCGGCCACCGACCACTGGGCGCCTGTCATGGTCGTCGGAACCGCCAAGGGCAACCCCAGCGCCAACCGGCGCGCATCTTCGGTCCGAAGGTCGATTCCCATGGACCGCAGGCGGTCCAGGGGCTCGTTGATGAACTGTCGGTAGATTTTCACGTAGCCCTGTACCGAGTCCTGATAGACCCGGGCGCGGCCGATTTTGAGGCCGATGATGGGGTCGGCCACGTCCATCCAAATGAGGGGCTCAGGGGCACTCTGTACCCGCAAGTCGAGCTTTGCAGAATAGGTTTTGCCGCCAAACTCGACTTTAATGGTTCCGACCGAGCGGGTGCTGGGGGCGGGAGCCTTGGCCCGTCGTTCGAGGGCAGTGCGGTGCGTTTCGTACATGGGGCGTTCAGAGACTTTAGGGGCGGTTTCGATCGGAACCTGAGAAACCCAAGTGCGGCATCCCGCAATACTTACTACGGCCAAAAGCCAAAAAACGTACTTCACAGGGTCGGAAGTTGGTTGAGCTTGCGGGCCAAGTCTGAAGAGGAATTGCCCAAAAACTGTGCGTGCTCGTACAGGCGTCGGGCCTCAGTGTGTGCGCCAAGTGCTGCGTGAATGTCTCCGGCGCGCTCGACGATGGTGGCTGACTCGAGTCCGCCCGAGTCCAGGGCGCGCTGAATCGCCTCTTTGGCTTTTGGAAGCTTGCGCTGGGCCTCATAGACTGCCGCGAGCGTGTCCCAAAAACTCGCTTCGCGGTCGGCGAGCGTGACAGCCTGAAGCGCTAGGGCTTCGGCCCGACGAAGGTCGGTCTTGCGCAGCGCCAAAAAGTAGGCGTAGTTGTTCAGCGTGGTTGGATTCTTTGGGTTGAGGGCCAGCGCTCGATCAAAGTGGGCTCGAAACGCATCTTTCTTGCCCAAGCGGTAGGCAACCTCACCCAGGTAGAGCTCGTACTGCTCCACGACCTCGGGGTCGCCCGCTGCCCGCGCCAGGCCTTCACTCAGTGCGGCATATGCGGCCTCGTGGTCGCCACCGCGACTCTGCGCCACTCCCACAAAAAGCCGTGCAAAGGGATGCTGGGGCTGGGCCGCCTCGGCGGCTTGGGCGTCGCGCAAGAGGTCTTCGGTGCGGTTGGCGTCGAGGTCCAGCTGCAGGAGCTGCTGGTAGACGGGCCACTCGGTTCCGCCCGGAAGGATAAGGCAAGTGCGCCACGATGCCTCAGCCGTTGCCACATCGCCCAACCAGCGGGCAATGTCGCCGCGCAGCGCCCAAAAGGCCGGATTGGCCGAGTCCTGGGCCAAAAGCCCCTCGGTCCAGCGCACCGCGAGACTGGCCACTGCGGCGTTGGAGGGGTCCTCTTCGAGAAAGCTGGTCGCATAGGCCACTTTAGCGCGCTCGGCGATTCCAGGATCCGACCAAATGCCTTGGGCGGTGGCAAGCGCCTCGTCCCAACGGCCGGCCCCCGCGGCCCAGCGCAGAAACTGCCAACGGGCATCGACCACGTCCGAAAAATTGCTCAAAATGTGGCGGTAGGCCATGTAGGCTTCTTCTTCGCCGCCAAGTTCCGCCAGCGTTTGGGCATAGAGAAGTGCCGCTTGCGCGTCAGAAGGATTTGCAGCCACCCATTCGGCCACAGTCCGCAAAGCAGAGTCTCCCTCGTACAGACGCATGTAGACGTTGCGGCGGGACGACACGGCATTCATGCTCGGGCCCTCGGCCTGCACGGCGAAGTCAATGAATTCAAGGGCTGCCACGTAGTCTTCGCGGCCAAACGACCACTCTGCGGCGGTCCAGAATCCGCGTGCGTCAGGGTGACCCAGGCCGTGAAGGCGGTGCTGGCACTGTGCAAACGACTCGTAGTCTTGCTGGTAGTAGGTGACCAGCGCGAGCAACTCCCATGTCGGAATGTTGGTCGGATGCTGCTGCGCACTGAACACCAGCTCGCGGCGAGCCCGGTCAAGAAGCTTCGCACGCTTGGCGGGCGGGGACTGCTGGGATTCGACCAAGAGTGATTCTGCCTTGGACTCAGGTTGGTACGTTGGGGCCTGCGCCCACGCACTCCCTGCGGCCCACACGGCCGCGAACGTCAAAAGGAGTGCGCGCAACCTCATTCGCCTTCGAGTCGGGAATAGTCGCCCAAGCTGAGCGACACGAACTGCCCGTCGAGCACGGCGTGGCGGCCAATCATCGAGTTGCGCAGGGTGATGCGCTTGAGGTGGCTGTCTTCGCCAACGATGCAGTCGGTCAGGGTAGAATCGGTCACGGTGCTGCGGGCCCCGATGCTGACGTGGGGTCCGACCGTGCTATTTACAATTTTTGCGCCAGGTCCGATGAAGCAGGGAGGGATCACCGTGGCGTTCACCAGCTCTGCCTCGGGCGAAACCAACTGTTCTTCGTGCTGCACAAACTCCAAAATGCGGCCGTTGGTTTCGACGGTCACGTCTTTGTTGCCGCAGTCCATCCAGGCGTCGACGGTTCCGGGCACAAAGCGCAGGCCGTCGTTTTTCATGTTCTCGAGGGCGTGCGTGAGCTGGTACTCACCCCCGGCCTTGATGTCGTGGTCAATCAAGTGCTGAAGCTCGCGGCGCAGGCGGGCTCCGTCCTTAAAGTAGTAAATGCCGATAATGGCGAGGTCGCTGACGAACTCCTGGGGCTTCTCGACAAATTCAACGATGCGGCCGTCTTCGCCCAGCTGAACGACGCCAAAGGCGCGCGGATCCTCGACGCGGTTGACCCAAATGACGCCGTCGGCGCTGGCGTCGAGCTTGAAGTCGGCCCGAAAGAGCGTGTCGGCAAAGGCCACCACCACCGGGCCCTCGAGGTGCTCGGCGGCACATAGCACCGCGTGGGCGGTGCCCAGGGGCTTGTCTTGGTAGTGAATGCTTCCGGTGGCACCCTGGCCTGCGGCTACGTCGAGCAGCATGCGCTCCACTTCGTCGCCAAACTCGCCGACGACGTAGGCGATTTGCTTGAGGTCGTCTCCGACGATTCCCGAAATGTCTTCGACGAGGCGCTGTACGATGGGCTTGCCGGCCACGGGAAGCAGCGGCTTGGCCGTCGTGAGGGTGTGCGGACGCAGGCGCGATCCGCGGCCTGCCATGGGAATAATGATGTTCATCGTTCGGGTTGCGGAATGGATTGGTCCCGCAAAAATAGGGACTTAGCCGCGCCCGCTGTGGCCGAATCCGCCCTCGCCGCGCTCGGTGGCGTCCAATTCATCCACAATTTGCCATTCGGCGCGTTCGTAGCGCGCAAAAACGAGCTGGGCGATGCGCTCGCCGGGGGTGATTTCAAACGCTTCGGAACCGTGGTTTACCACAATCACCCCGACCGGGCCGCGGTAGTCGGCGTCGATGGTTCCGGGGCTGTTAAGGACGGTCACGCCGTGCTTGAGCGCCAGTCCAGACCGCGGACGCACTTGGGCTTCCCAGCCGTCGGGCAGGGCCATGCGAAGGCCCGTCGGAACCAAGCGTCGCTCGCCCGGCTGCAGCAGCACCGACTCATTGAGGTGCGCCCTGAGGTCGAGCCCTGCCGAATGCGGCGTAGCGTATTCAGGCAGCGGGTACGGGGATTCGTTAATGACGCGGATCATAGATTCGTGAGCTTAGGATGTTCGGCGCTTCAAAAGTGCGCGTTCGCTGCGGAGCACCACCGCCAGCATGAGCACCACGGCGGCGGCGGCGGGCCAGCCGGGTTGGTGAAACGCGGTTCCGCCCAAGACCAGCGCGGCCAAGGTGTACAGCCCCAAGCGGCCCCAGTCGTACGGAACCGGGTGAAATTTTTGGCCCAAAACCAGCGAGAGCGCCAGCATGCCCCCGTAGCTGAGCAGGGTGGCGTAGGCGGCGCCCATGATTCCGAGCTGGGGAATCCACGCGATGTTGCCCGCAGCAGTGAGCGCAAAGCCGAACAGCGTGATCCACAGACCCATCATCGTGCGGTCGCTGAGTTTGTACCACATGGACACCTGGGTCGACAGCGACAACAGGTAGTTGGCAAAGAGCAGCACGGGCAAGAGCAAAAGGTCGTTCCAGTACTTGTCAGCGATGAAGTGCTTGAGCCAGGGCAAGCCCGCCATTACCGCGACGACGCCCAAGGCCAGCAGGGCCGCAAAGAGCCGCGTGGCCATCGCAAGCTGGCTGAGGTCGCGCTGCGCGTTTTTAAAGAAGTAGGGTTCTGCAGCGAAGCGAAAGGCCTGGTTGAACAAGATCAAGAAGATGCTGAGCTTGTAGACGGCCGAATAGGCTCCGACGCCCTCGATCGCCGTTTCGGCGGGCAGAAGCGCCTCGAGAAAGAAGCGGTCGGCCATCTCGTTGGCGACACCCGGCAAGCCCGCGAGCAGCAGCGGGAATCCGTAGAGCAAGAGGGTACGCGCCGTGCTGCGGTCAAAACGAGCCGGCCGGATTTCGAGCCACTGGGGCGTCAAGAGCAGCATCATGAGGCCACTCGCCGCCATGTTGGCGATGAGAACCCAGCCCACCTGAAGCTGCGGCCATCCCTCGACCGCGGCGGGAAGCACCGCAAAAAAGGCGTAGTTCAGAATGAGGTTGAGGGCAATCTGTGCCGTTTTAATCGTGACGAAGCGTTTGGCGCGCTGCTGGGCGCGAAGGCGGGCAAACGGAACCGCCGCGAGCACGTCCATCGCAATGATTAACCCCGTCCAAAGGACGTATTCGGGGTGGTCGGCGAGGTTGAAGAAGTCTGCTGCACCCGAGTAGGTCACGGCGAGCACGGCCACAAAGATTCCCGTGGTGGCGAGCAGCATGGTCATCGCCGTCGAATACACGCGGTCGGGATCCGCCCCGTCGCGCTGGCTTTGGCGAAAGAATGCAGTTTCCATTCCATACGTGAGGAGCACCATGGCAAAGGCCACCGACACGTACAGCAAACTGTTGACTCCATATTCTGCCTTGGTCAGAGCGACCGTAAGCAGCGGTGTGAGTAAAAAATTAAGTAAGCGCGCAAGAATGCTGCTCAAGCCGTACAAGGCCGCGTCCCCAAAGAGCTTTTTTACGCCCGACATGGGGCTAAAGGTAGGCCGTCTGCTGCGCTCGGATTGGCGAAGAAAAAAAATTTGTTATTGTGGTTTGTACACTAAGTCGTTTTATTACTATGTTTGCAAAGAATTCCCTCATATGGGGCGGATTCATCAAGGGTTGTGAAACGTCGCTGTAAAAAGCGGCGTTTTTCATTTATAATGGTTTGGTTTGGGCTTGGGGGTCTGACAGACCGAACTTTGGGTACGATGAAGGCCCCGATTGACCCCTACTTTTCTCCGTTTTTAAACCCAGCGGCGCTCGCGGAGCGCTACGCGCAACTCTCCCCCTCGCTGCACCGCACGCCCGTGCTGCATTCCGCGAGCCTGGACACTTGGGGCGGAGCCGAGCTCCATTTTAAGTGCGAAAACTTTCAAAAATCCGGAGCCTTTAAAATGCGCGGCGTGACCAACGCCCTGCGCGAGTTGGCTGGACAAGGGCTTCCCGAGGGCGGAGTCTGTACCCATTCCTCAGGCAACCACGGCCAAGCGCTAGCCTGGGCTTCGGCCGCACTCGGGATTCCCTGCACCGTCGTCATGCCGAGCAACGCGCCGCAGTTTAAAAAAGACGCCGTGCGCACCGCGGGCGGACGCATCGTCGAGTGCACGCCCACACTGGCGGCCCGCATTGAGGCCGTCGCCGAGGTGGTCGCGGCCACGGGAGCCGTCGAAATTCACCCCTCCAATCAGGCTCCCGTCATCTTGGGCCAGGGTTCGGCGGCCTGGGAACTGCTCGAAGACTGCGCCTCCCGCGGCATCGCGCTCGACTGGGTGGGGGTTCCGGTGGGCGGTGGCGGTCTTTTGGCCGGAACCGGCTTCGCCGTTGCCCGTTGGAACGAACTTCACAGAACCTCCGTGCGCGTATTCGCTGGCGAGCCCACCGGGGCCGACGACGCGGCCCGCAGCCTCGCGTCCGGCCAAATCGAGCACAACAGCAACCCCCAAACGGTCTGCGACGGGATGCGCACCGAGCTCGGCGACGTGAATTTTCCCGTCATTCAGTCGACGGTTGCCGCGATTCACACGGTCGAAGATTCCGAAATTTTAACCGCGCAGCGCCTCATCGCCGACCGCCTCAAAATCATCGTGGAGACCAACTGCGCTCCGCCGCTCGCCGCGGTGGTCAAGCACCCCGAGGCCTTTGCCGGCCAGCGCGTCGGAATCGTGCTCAGTGGCGGCAACTTGGACTTGAACGCGCATGAATGGGCCCATTAGCAAGGTTAGCTCGTTGGCAAGGATGGCTGAGATTGGCTCTTTGGCAAGATGAGCTGAGATTAGCCGATTGGCTAGGTTCGCTCATCGCTGCACGGCCTTAGTCCAGAACGCAGCGAGTAGCCAGTTACCAGCAGAGCCAAAAGCCAGCAGCCAAAAGCCAGTAGAAGGTTCCGCACCCGCAAAGTGCAGCGATTACCTTTGCAGCTATGTCTGCAGAATCCAATACGCCACAGCCCGTCGGAAGCTACCCCGCTACGCGGCGCGTGGGCAACTTGCTGTTTATTTCGGGAATGGGTCCGCGCCTGCCCAAGAGTCCGGCGGCGGCCAGCTCGGTGCCGGGTCTGAAGCTCGACGCCAACGGAAACTATTTGGAATTCAGCTTTGAAGACCAAGTCCACAGCGTAATGGCCAACGTCAAGTCCGCGCTCGAAGAGGCCGGCGGACGCTGGGACCAGCTGGTGGACATCACCGTGTTTTTGACCGACATGAAGCGCGATTTTGTGGCCTTCAATCGCATCTATGCCGAGTACTTTGCCGACATGGACCCCAAGCCCTGCCGTACCACGGTGCAGGTCACGGCCCTCCCGACGCCCATCGCGGTCGAACTCAAGTGCATCGCCGCGTTATGAGCCAACGTTTTACCGAGCGCGGGCCGCTGAACCTGCCCGAAATCCAGCGCGAAATCCTCGAATACTGGAAGGCCGAAGGCGTCTTTGAGAAGTCGCTGCGCGAAGGCGCTCCGTCGTTTGTGTTTTATGAGGGTCCGCCCTCGGCCAACGGGATGCCCGGAATTCACCACGTCATGGGCCGCGCCATCAAAGACCTTTTTTGCCGCTACAAAACCCAAAAGGGATTCCGCGTCGACCGCCGTGCGGGCTGGGACACCCATGGGCTGCCCGTCGAATTGGGCGTAGAGAAAGAGCTGGGAATCACCAAAGAAGCCATTGGCAAAACCATTAGTGTCGCCGACTACAACGCCGCCTGCCGCGAGGCCGTCATGCGCTACACCGACGTGTGGAACCGCCTGACCGAGCAAATGGGCTACTGGGTCGACCAAGAAAACCCCTACGTCACCTACACCACCAAGTACATCGAGTCGGTCTGGTGGCTGCTGGGCGAACTGCACCGCAAAAACCTGCTCTACAAGGGCTACACCATTCAGCCCTACTCGCCCAAGGCGGGGACCGGCCTGAGTTCGCACGAGCTCAACCAGCCGGGCTGCTACCGCGACGTGACCGATACCTCGGTGACGGCTCAATTCGAGTTGGTTCCGAGCGACCAAAGCCGCGCCCTGTTTGGAGACCGCCCCGTGCACCTGCTCGCGTGGACGACGACGCCATGGACGCTTCCGTCCAACACCGCGCTTACGGTGGGCCCGAACATCGAGTACAGCCTGATCGCGACGACCAACCCCTACACGGGCATCGAGGTCAACGTGATTTTGGCCAGCGCCTTGGTGGCCAACTACTTCAAAGCTGATGAAGAGGGCGGAACCTGGACCCGCCTTTCCACCGCGAAGGGCAGCGACCTCGTGGGACTCCGCTACACCCAGCTGCTTCCGGTGGCGCTTCCGTACCAGGACGCCGACCAGGCGTTCCGTGTGATTCCGGGCGACTTCGTGACGACCGAGGACGGAACCGGCATTGTGCACACCGCACCCACGTTTGGTGCGGACGACGCCCGAGTGGCTGCCGCCGCTGGGGTTCCGCCGATGTTGGTACTCGATTCCGAGGGCAACCCCGTGCCGCTCGTCGACCTTCAGGGTCGATTTGTGGCAGAAGCGGGTTCGCTCGCCGGTAAGTACGTGAAAAACAGCTACTACGACGCAGGCCAAGAGCCCAAGCTCAGCGTCGACGAAGAAATCGCCATTCAACTGAAGACCGAAAACAAGGCCTTCAAAGTGCAGAAGTACGTGCACAGCTACCCGCACTGCTGGCGCACCGACAAGCCCGTGCTCTACTACCCCCTCGACAGCTGGTTCATTCGCAGCACCGCGGCCAAGCAGCGCCTTCAGGAGCTCAACACGACCATCAACTGGAAGCCCGCGAGCACCGGAACCGGCCGCTTCGGCAACTGGCTCGAAAACCTCAACGACTGGAACCTCAGCCGCAGCCGCTACTGGGGCATTCCGCTGCCGATTTGGCGCAGCGAAGACGGCCGCGAAGAGATCTGCATCAGTTCACTCGAACAGCTCCGCGCCGAACTCGAGCGCAGCGTGGCGGCGGGCCACATGGCGAGCAATCCGCTCGCAGACTTTGCGCCCGGCGACATGTCCGATGCCAACTACGCCGGGGTCGACCTGCACCGCCCGTTTGTGGACGAATGGATTTTGACCGGCGCCAGCGGGCAGCCGCTCTACCGCGAAAAGGACCTCATCGACGTGTGGTTTGATTCCGGAGCCATGCCCTACGCCCAGGTGCACTACCCGTTTGAAAATAAGGAGGCGATTGACGGCCGCACCGCCTTCCCTGCGGACTTCATCGCCGAGGGCGTCGACCAAACCCGCGGATGGTTCTTTACCCTGCACGCGATCGCCGGGATGGTGTTTGACTCGGTGGCCTATAAAACGGTGGTTTCGAACGGATTGGTGCTCGACAAGAACGGCCAAAAGATGTCGAAGCGCTTGGGCAACTCGATCGACCCATTCGAGGCGATGGCGAAGTACGGCAGCGACGCGTTGCGCTGGTACATGCTAACCAACGCCCAGCCCTGGGACAACCTCAAGTTCGACCCCGACGGCGTCACCGAGGTGCAGCGCAAGTTCTTCGGAACCCTCCACAACACCTACGGATTTTTTGCGCTTTACGCCAACGTGGACGGATTCGACCCGAAGGCACCGCAGGTTCCGCACCGCGACCGCCCCGAGCTGGACCGCTGGATTTTGAGCCGACTGCACAGCGTGGTTGCCGAAGCGACCGAGGCCATGGAGGCCTACGAGCCGACGCGCGCATTCAGGCCCGTCGCCGACTTCGTCGTCGACGAGCTCAGCAACTGGTACGTGCGCCTCAGCCGGCGCCGATTCTGGAAGGGCGCGATGGGAGACGACAAGCTGTCTGCCTTCCAGACCCTGCACGAGTGCTTGGATACGGTGGCACGATTGATGGCTCCGCTGGCGCCGTTTTACGCCGAACAGCTCTACCGCGACCTCAACGGACCGAGCGCTTCAGTGCACTGGAGCCGCTTCCCCGAGGCCGACCCCGCACGCATCGACACCGATCTCGAGCGCCGTATGGACCTGGCCCAGCGCATGACGAGCTTGGTGCTCAGCGTCCGCAAAAAAGAGCGTGTTCGGGTGCGCCAACCGCTGCCGCGCATTGTGGTTCCGGTGCTCAACCCCACGCAGCACGCCGATTTGGACGCCATCGAAGAGTTACTGCTCAGCGAGGTGAATGTAAAAACGCTCGAGCGGGTCGAACCCAATTCGGGCCTTTTTGTACAGCGCGCCAAGCCCGACTTCAAGGCCCTCGGGCCGAAGGTGGGTCCGCGCATGAAGACCGTCTCGGCCGCCTTGGCCGCACTAACCGACGCCCAGCTTCGCAGTCTTGAACACGACGGCCAACTCCAGCTCGACCTGGTCGATGGTCCCTTCACTGTGGAACCAGAAGACGTGATGGTCGTGACCGACGACATTCCCGGTATGTCGGTGGCCAGCGAGCGCGGAACCCTTTTGGCCGTCGACCTTCAGCTCAGCCCCGAGCTGGTAACTGAAGGGTTGGCGCGCGAAGCCGTGAACCGCATCCAAAACCTTCGCAAAGACAGCGGCTTAGACATCACGGACCGCATTGAGCTCTGGATTTCGGGGGCTGCTGAAGCCTTAGAGGCCGTGGCGAAGCACCGCGACTACGTGGCCGCTGAAACGCTGGTAGCCCAGTGGGGGCAAGGTTCCGCGCCAAGAGACGCGCACGCGACCGAGACCGACCTCGAGGGCTTGACCGTAACGCTTTCGTTAAAAAAAGCGTAGATGTCTTGCATAGGAGTTCAGATTGACTAAATTCGGGCCTCTTATGGAACCCACTATTCGCTATTCCGACGCCGAACTCGACGAGTTTCGCCAGCTGATTCAGACCAAGATTGACAAGGCTGAAGAAGACCTGCGCATTCTTAAGGAGCAGTTTACCAATAACATGGACAACGGCACCGAGGATACCGCGCCGATGTTCAAAAGTTTTGAAGAGGGCTCTGAAACGATGAGCAAAGAAGCCAACGCCATGCTCGCGGCGCGCCAAGAGAAGTTCTTGCGCGACCTCAAGGCGGCGCTCGTGCGCATCAGCAACAAGACCTACGGAGTCTGCCGCGTAACCGGCAAGCTCATTGAAAAGGATCGGTTGAAGCTGGTTCCGCACGCGACCACCAGCATGGAAGGCAAGATGAGCAAGCGTTGAACCGCCTGCGCAACCCTCTCATTCTCGCACTGGTGCTGATTCTAGCGGATCAAGCACTCAAAATCGCCATTAAAACCCAGTTTGCACTGGGGGACGCGGTCGAACTGACGTCTTGGTTTCACTTGCACTTTACCGAAAACCCCGGAATGGCCTTTGGCCTGAATTGGGGGGGCGCAACTGGCAAGGTGATTCTCAGCCTCTTTCGCATCACCGCCATCGGGGGCATCGTGTGGTACGCCATTCGCTTGGCCCGTCGCGGAGCGCATCCGTTTGTGCTGACCACCCTCGCGCTCATTTTTGCCGGAGCCCTTGGCAACGTCATCGACAGCCTGTTCTACGGGGTTCTGTTTGACCGCGGCCTCACGTGGTCACCCGAATACGAATTCTGGATGGCCTACGAGGGCGTAGCGCAATGGGGCAGTGGCTACGCGGCTCCGCTGCTGGGCAACGTGGTCGACATGCTGTACTTCCCACTATGGACCGGCTACCTGCCCGACTGGTTGCCGATTTGGGGCGGAACCTATTTTCAATTTTTCAGACCCATCTTTAATTTGGCCGACGCCTACGTCACTGTGGGCGTAGTCTTTTGGTACTTTGCGAGCCGCCGCCCTGACTGGTGGCCCGCCTAAACAACCCTGCCATGCGCACCCTTTTTATTGCTTTTAGCATTGCGGCCCTTCCGGCGGCTGCCCAACTCGTCCGAGGGGAATACCCTGAAACCCGGCGTTCACTTGAGTTTCACCTCAACGAACTCGCCAGCGACGCCATGGGGGGGCGCCTTCCGGGAACCGAACAAGGCGACCGCGCCGCCAAGTACATCCAAACCCAGTTCGAAGAAGCAGGACTAGAGGGACTTTTTGATGGTGAATTCACCCAATTGGTGAACATTCCCGAAAAAGGCATCTTGCCCGAAGCCGGAAACTACGTGAACATAGGAGCGGTCGGGATCGCGCTCCGCACCGCATACTGGCCCCACATTCTTTCTGACAATCGCGAGGTTGAAGGACCGCTAACGTGGCTTGGATATGCAACTCCGAGCGAGGTCGCCAAAGCCAAAAAAGGCCGAATCGCTGTGATCGTCGCGGACATTCCTGCTAAAAAAGTCAAAAAATTGGGCAAGCTCGCGTCGTTGACTGAGCGAATCGAAGCCGCTCGTCGCCATGGAGCCCAAGCCATCATCCTGCTTCAACCCGTCAACGGAAGCCCCAAGCTGGATCTCTTGCGTCGTATGCGACCAATCGGTATGCCGGTAGTGACCGTACACGACCTCGATGCCTGCACAAACCTAAAGAAGAAGGCAAAAAAATCCGCCAAAGCTTCCATTGGCGTGCACGTGGTTCCACAAACGACCACCGCGCCGAATGTGGGTGCGTGGGTGAACCGTGGTGCACCTGAAACCATTGTAATCGGAGCCCACTACGACCACGTCGGTTGGGGAGCGTGGGGGTCACGCATGCCTGAGGCAGAGGGCCAAGTGCACAATGGCGCAGACGACAATGCCAGCGGAACCTCAGCCATGATGGAACTCGCCCGAAAAATTTCACATACGCCTGGATTCGAACATGTTAACTTCGCATTCTTAGCCTTTACTGGTGAAGAGAGTGGCCTTTTGGGTTCGCGTGAATTCGTCTCTCGAATGCCCAGCAAAATGGGAAAAGTCAAAGCCATGGTCAACCTAGACATGGTGGGGCGCCTCAACCGTTCCGACAGCTTGCGAGTGTACGGCGTCCACACCGCTTTGGAGTTTAGAGAAATGCTTGAGTCCATCCCTGCAGAGGGCTTCTACTGGGACCTTCGCAACGAAATTTTTGGCCGCTCCGATCACGCGCCGTTCATCAGTGCCGGAATCCCCGCTGTCTTCTTCTTCACTGGACTGCACGAAGACTACCATGCGCCAGGCGACGATATTGAGAAAATCGACATAGATGGCCTCGCTGAAGTCGTGGCTAAAGTGGATCATTTTATTTCACTCCTCGGTCAAGCTGGTCCCCTTTCAGTGCAAACTCCCAACGATGCGCGCTGATGGGTAAAAATCCAAAAATAGCGGTCCTAGGGGGCGGGTCGTGGGCCACTGCGATCGTCAAAATGCTGACGCAAAACGAAGAATATGTGGGCTGGTGGGTCCGCCGTGAAGAGGTGGCTGCACACATCCGCCAATTTCACCACAATCCAAACTATTTGTCGGACGTGGCCTTGGAGACCGACAAAATTTACGTCGACCACGACCTAATGAGCGTGGCTTCACAGGCTGAAATCCTCGTGCTCGCCGTGCCCTCTGCATTCTTGGCCGAAGCAATTGAGCCGCTTCGCGAACTGCTCCCCCAAAAGTGGGTGATATCGGCCGTCAAAGGCATTGAGCCCGGGTCCCACCAAATTATTGGGGAGTACCTGCACGACAACATTGGCTTAGAATACAGCCGATTTGGCGCCATTGTTGGGCCCTGCCACGCCGAAGAAATTGCCTTAGAGCGCCTTTCGTACCTGACCGTGGCCAGTGAAAACGAAAAGCTTTCGAACATCGTCGCAGACAAGCTCCGCGGCTCGTACGTCAAGGTTCGCTGCACCACCGACATTTACGGAACGGAGTACGCCGCCGTCCTCAAAAACATCTATGCAATCGCCGCAGGATTGGCCCAAGGGCTCGGATACGGGGACAACTTTCAAGCCGTTCTGGTCAGCAACGCGCTGCGCGAAATGAAGCGAGTAATTGGCGCCGTGCATCCCATCAAACGGCAAATTATTCAGACCGAATATTCGGGCGACCTCTTTGTCACCATGTATTCACCATTTAGCCGAAACCGAAGGCTGGGACTGCTTCTCGGCAAAGGCTACAGTCTGTCGGCTGCACGCGCTGAAATGAGTATGATCGCCGAAGGATACTACGCAGCAAAGCTCATTCGAGAGGTAAAGCGGGAGCGCGAAGTCAAAATGCCGATTGCACTAGCGGTGTACAAAGTCCTCTACGAGAACGCGTCCCCGAAAAAAACGCTGCGCGCCTTGGCCGAAAAGCTCAAGTAGGGCGCAGCCACGTTGTACCTTTACCCTTTATCTAGGTAAACTATGGCACTAAGCGTATTTCTGGGCATGGTAGGCCCCTGGCAAATCGTCTTGATTGTGGCTTTGGTTGTGCTCTTGTTTGGCGGCCGCAAAATTCCCGAGCTTATGAAGGGATTGGGCGGTGGCGTCAAGGAGTTCAAAAAGGCCATGCGCGACGACGAAGACGACAACTCAAAGGACGACAGCAAGAAACTGTCATGACCTTCGATCGGATCGAAGACCTGCACCGGGCATTAGATTCCGGCCAAGTGACCTGTGTGGCACTGGCTGAAGAATCGCTGCGCCGTGCCTCCGAAGAAAACCCCCGGCTTAACGCATTGGCTGAGGTCTTTCAGGACTCAGCCCTTGCCCGTGCGGCTGCCGTTGATGCACGCCGCGGTCAAGGCGACCGCCGAGCACTTGACGGGGTGACCATGGTGATTAAAGACAACATGGTGTATGCCGGGCACTCGGCCGGAGCAGGTTCCAAAATCCTATCGGGCTTCGTCAGCCCGTACACCGCGACGGCCGTACAGCGCTTGCTCGACGCCGGGGCGATCATCATTGGTCGCGCCAGCTGCGACGAATTCGCGATGGGCTCGTCCAACGAAACTTCGGTCTACGGGCCGGTCCGCAACCCGCTTGATGCTTCGCGAACTCCAGGCGGATCATCGGGAGGTTCCGCCGCCGCCGTGGCTGCAGGATGGGTGCACGCAGCCCTGGGCAGCGACACGGGGGGCTCCATTCGTCAACCCGCAGCATTTTGTGGCGTCTTTGGTGCGAAACCCACCTATGGCCGTGTTTCGCGCTACGGCCTTATTGCCTACGCTTCCTCGTTCGACCAAATAGGGCCATTCACACGAAGCGCTAGCGACTTAGCGCGCATCACTGAAGTCATTTCGGGCGCCGACGCCTATGACAGTACCTGCAGCGACCGGCCGGTTCCGCAGATGATGCAGTCCGAGCGCGACCCCAAAACGCTCAGTTTTGGCTACTACCAAGAGGTGCTCGACAACCCCGCGCTCGATCCCGAACTGCGCGCCGCATTTATGGCCCGCATGGACGCGCTCAAAGCCGCCGGACACCGCGTCGAGGCCCTTCGCTTTGACTACTTGGACGCGCTGGTTCCGATATACTACATCCTCACCACCGCCGAGGCGAGCGCCAACCTCGCACGCTTTGATGGAGTGCGCTACGGATTCCGCGCCGAAGGTGCGCAGTCGCTCGACGAACTCTACAAGCGCACGCGCTCTCAGGGCTTCGGAACCGAAGTTCAGCGCCGCATTTTACTCGGAACCTTTGTGCTTCGCAGTGGATACTTTGACGCCTACTACGGCCAAGCCCAAAAGGCGCGTCGTGCCGTTCAAGATGCCACCAACGCGGACCTGGGCAAGGTGGACCTGCTCATAAGCCCCACCACGCCCCACACCGCATTTGAACTGGGACGCGAAACCAGCGACCCCACCGTTATGTACCTCGAGGACATCTTTACGGTCCAGGCCCCAATTGCCGGATTGCCCGCACTGAGTTTGCCCATGGGCATGCACTCGAACGGGCTCCCCATGGGACTGCACTTGACCGCAAAGGCGTTCGACGAACCCACTTTATTTGCCGCAGCGGCCTACTTAAGCACATGATTTTTCGTCGATTCACATTATACACCCTTCTGGCGGCCTCCTTCATTGGTTCGGCCGTGTCGTTGGACACCGCTCGATTTGGCCTCGCCACTAAAGTGGATACGATGTACGCCAAGTGGGTACTCAGCAGTAGCCAGCGCAACTGGGTCAGCCAGTTCAAAGGGCCTGCGGACAGCTTAGCAGGTGCCTCATTGGCCGTGAGCGATGAGGTGCTCAAGCAGCGTTTGGCGGTTCTAGATAAGCGATCTCCGATGGACTTGCGCTACACTCCTGATGTGCGCAATGCAATCGGGATGTATGTACTTCGCAAGAAAGACCTTGTGGCTCGCGTAATGGGCCGAGGACGCTACTACTTTCCGATTTTTGAAGCTGGTCTTGACCGGTACGACCTTCCTCTCGAGCTGCGTGCGCTCCCAATGATTGAATCGGCTTTAAATCCGCTCGCAACGAGTCCCGCAGGAGCCAAGGGCCTCTGGCAGTTCATGTACGCCACGGGCAAACTTCAGGGCCTTGAAATTGGCAGTTATGTGGACGAACGCTCTGACCCCGTGAAGTCGACCGACGCGGCCTGTCGCTACCTCAAGCGCCTCTATGAAATGTTTGGAAACTGGGAACTCGCACTTGCAGCCTACAATGCCGGTCCTGGAAACGTATCTAAAGCCATTCGCGCTTCGGGAGGCAAGAATAACTACTGGGAAGTTCGGCCCTATCTGCCCCGCGAAACCCGCATGTACGTGCCCAACTTTATCGCCGCCAACTATGCCCTTGCATACGGTGGACTTCACGGAATCAAACCGGACTTACCCCCCGCGACCTTTTTTGACGTAGACACCGTCAACGTCACCGCCACATTGGATCTCAACGTGGCAGCGGCTGAATTCAGTGTAGATACCACGTTGATCAAGGTGCTGAACCCGATGTACAAATTGCAGATTATTCCGGCGCCAAGGGACGGAAAAATGTACCCCCTCGTACTACCTCGTGCCGCTGTTGCAAGCTTTCAAGAGTGCGCCGACTCAGCCTATGCCGCTACGAATAAGACTCGGGTTCGTGCCGAAGCTCCTGAAATTCAAACGACCACGGTATCAAGTGCCCCGGCAAGTAGTCCAAAGCGCCACACCGTGCGTTCGGGCGAGACGCTTAGCGCCATTGCCCGCAAGTACGGGGTTCGCGTGAGCGACATCCAAAAATGGAACGGGCTGCGCGGAACCACCATTCAAATTGGCCAACGCCTCATCGTGAAAAAATGAAGTGGCTGGCGGTCGCACTCCTTGGTATTGCCGTAGCGAGCTGTGGCCCTGAGGAAGCTGGCCAAAGCCAACGCGAACGCACGCTTCCGCCCAGCAATGGGTCGCACAATGACCTTACCGTAATCTGCCCTCAAGACCTCTGGGAGTCGTTTGCAGGATTAGCCGTAATCGCAGAGTTGGGCAAGCCGGCGCCCGCTCTTCCGCAGTCCGAACCGACGTTTTCACTCATCCACGTCGCTCCCCAAAAAGTCAACAGCTTGCTGCGCCGCGGTAAAAGTTTGCTGAGCCTCGAAGTAATTCCTGACTCCACCGCCATGCTCGTCGTGCGCGACGTCTACGCGCGGCCTCAAATTGCCATTCAAATCATTGCGCCCAGTGCCGAATCGCTGCGGGACTTGCTCCCCAAAGCGCTGGCTCAAGCCAGCGAAATCTACCGCGAACATGATGAGAACGTGCTCGCTTCGCGAATGCGTAGTTCCGCACAAAACCCCCTTCCAAAGGAAGTTAAAGCACTCGGAATCAAGTCTATGATCCTTCCTGAAGGTTTTGCGGTTACCTTGAGCAAGCCTGGGCTCGTAGTCCTTCACCTCGAAACCAAAAAGAGTACCCAATATCTTGTGCTCACTCGAACCCCAGACGGCGATTCACCGACCCCCGAGGCCGACGTGATCACAGACCGCGACGCCCTGCTCCGTCAGTACTTCGAAGGACCACAAGCCAAGAGCCATTTGGCAACCGAAATGCTGTTGCCCCCAGTTCAAGAGTTTGACGATGCCCATGGGGCGCGCCGCCTGTCCACTAAGGGCTTGTTCAAGACCGTGGGCGGGTTTGGTGGCGGCCCTTTTGTGAGCGTCCGCAGCTTTCTCAACGACGCGAGCATCGGAACCGCCGATGCGCTGTTGTTCGCCCCAGGAACCAGTAAAAACAGGCTCCGTATGGAGCTGGACCTTATCACCGCATCGGTGGTGTGGGAGTAGCAATTGGCTGCTGGCTTGTGGCTAGCGCCACGTTTCTGGCTTCTAGCTTCCGGTTACTGGTGGCAAGTGACTAGTAGCCAACGACTAGTAGCCAGTAGCTATTAGCCAATTACAAACTCCTAAGAATTTCTACGGATTTGAGGCGACCCCAGCCCGCGTGCTGGGATTCAAGGTATGCGAGTAGCGCATCCAGCGCGTCGTTGCGGTCGGCACGGTCGAGCGACGCTCCGGCCACGGCGCGGGCTAGGGACTGCGACGGCCCGGGAGAAAGCGCAGAACTGGCGAAGCTTCCGATCGGGGCCCACGCCCCCTCGGCAGGAAAAAACGGCCAAACTCCCTCGGTGGCCGGGGAATCGGGTACCTCCAATTCAAATCCGAGATGGCGACAGACCAATAGAGTCGCCTCGAGGGCACCATTGGACACTGATTCACCTCGATCCCAGCGGGCCAGAAGTGCATGAACATCGTCGAAGAAGGCCTCATTTGCACTTCCCTCATACAGGACGGCTCGAAGCAGCTCTGAGGTGAACATCACGAGCATCTGCAGATGTGGCTCATCGTGAAGGCGGCGCCATGGCGGATTGAGCCGCGCCTCTTGGATTCGCCCTAATGTGCCTCGTCCACGGGCCGGAACCAATTCCAAACTCGCCAGCGGCTGCGCCATAGCTGGTCGAAATCCGCCCGCTGCGGAACGCAAACTTGGAATGAACGCCGACCAGGTCCCTTCGGTGCGAAGCCACACACGCAGAACCGCGGCGCGTTCGCCCTGGGCAGTCCGACCGAGAACTAAGGCCTGGTGAGTATGGGGGGCGCTCGAAGCGGTCACGGCCGCACCAAAAGTCCCTGGACCACGGCGGTTTGGGTTCCGAAGGGATTGTTGATCCAGAACTGGTAGAGGCCACTCGGAACCAGGTTGCCCGCCGCATCCATCGTATCCCACACAAATTGGCCGCCCGAGGCATAACCCTCGGCCACACGGCGCCCGTCGGCCGTAGTCACCTTGACATAGGACTCGTCGACCAGCCCGGTAACCGTCCACATTCCGCGAAATTCAGGTCGGTAGGGGTTCGGAAAAAGGAGTGCGCCATCGAAACGCTCGCTGGGCTCTACCGAGGCCGATCGCAGCGAAAACAACCCATAATCGGTAGCGACGTAGGCATAGCCTTGATCTATATCGAGCGCCAGTCCGGTGATGCGGTTGCCGGGTAGCGGACTGGTTCCGACGCGATAGTGCGCCAGCTGAGTGAGTCCGTCGGGCGAAAGCACAAAGAGGCCGGCAGTTGCAGTCCCGACCCACTTGCGGTTGCCGCCGTCGACGGCAATGGCCGTGATGTCTTGGCCGGCGAGGACCGCCTGCACGCGTCCGTCGGCCTCGACGAGCAGCTGTTGGGCCTCAAAGTTGCCCCCGGTAAAGGCATTTTGGGGCGTGTAGAGTACGGCCAGGCCATTGGCAGTTCCGACCCAAAGCTCGCCGTCGCGGTCAAACACCGACGCGCCAATGTTCGCGCTGGGCAGATTGCCGTTGCCGATTCCGGCACTCAAACCGCGGGCGGAGGCTGCGCCACCCACGACCCGCACAGCCACCAAGCCAGCCGTCCGAGTCTGGATCCAAAAGTCGCCGTTGTCGGCCTTGGTAATCCGCCGAATGGCTTGCCCGTTTAAGGCGCCCACAGCAAAGCCTTGCCATGTTTCGGAACTCGAATCGTAGCGGTGCAGCGGCACGTCTGACAAGTTGTTCGTCACCCACAGCGCCCCGTCGTCGCCCCAGGCCAGTCCACCACAGCGTACATCGTTGGGGCCGGCTCCGTTGGCCGCGCGAAGTGACGAATTGCCGACCGTCCAGCGGCGGTACAAGGTGTTCGCCCGGAACTCGAGCACTCCTCCGCCCCAAGATGCCGCAAACCAGTGGGTCGAATCGGCCGGGTCCGTGAGAACTTCGAGAATGTCTTTGGCCCCCGCAAAGTCCGACACACTTCGCCAGGATGCGCCTGGGCTTGGCTGACGAAAGAGCCCCCCGTTGAGGTAGAGCGGAGTCCACGGACCTTCGACGGCGCCGGTCAGCACCGTTGTGCCGCGCAGGGCGTCCCAGCGGACGTCAAAGGCTTCGGGGCCGGCGGGGCCGCTCAGGCTGCGATGCTGCGCATAGTTTGTGTTGTCAAAAAAACTGATTCCGCGTGACGGATTGGCCACCCAACGCACGGGCTGGCCATCTTGGCCATCAAATCCGCACGCAAGGTCACGCGGAACAAACCCGGCGTTGCCCGAAACACCTGCCGAAAGCACGGACTGAATAAGCCCTACTGGGTTAAAAAGCTGCACGTCAAATGGGCGAACTACTCCCCAACGGCCCGCACAGGGGCATACGCGCTGGGCCTGCATGCCGTCTGAGGGAGTCGCCAAGGCCGACCAGCCGCCCGCGGCACGGCGGTAGGCCCTGCCCGCCGAAACCGCAGCTAATTCGCCATGCGAAGCAGCCAATGAGGTCAGCGCGGAGTCCTTGAAGCGCCCGCTGGCTTGCCAGGCCGAGGAAAGGTAGAGCGGGTCCTGCAACGAAGCTGCCCGAAGTCCAAGCTCGGTCGCTGCAAAAATGCTGTCACCCAAGACGGCCACCGAAGCCACGTAGGTGGGGTCGCTGTTGGTGCGCATCCGGTAGGTTCCGCGAACCGCATTGAGCTGAAGGTCGAGTTCAACCACACCGAAGGACGTCGCCGCAAACACGCGGTCGGCACTAGCAAACGCAAACTCAAGGACCTCGGTTCGGCCCTGAAATTGACCGCTGCGCGGAATGTCATCAAGCGTCCGCACGTCGTCGGGCGTCCAACGGTCAATGCGTCCGTCACGGTAACCTAGTAGGGCAAAACTGCCGTCGGGGCTCGCCGCCAGGCCAGTCAAACCCACTCCGCTTAATCCCTCCACGCTGCTGTGCACCGCGAGCACGCGGTCGGGCCACTCCAAACTTGTAATTCCGAATTCCGAAAGCGCCAGCACGCGATCGTGCATCACGGCCACGCGCTGGGTTGTGCGAAACGGAGCGTGGTACTGCCATTCGGCCACAGGAGTCTGCGCCAGCGCTCCCCACGAAGCGAGCCATGCGGCCGCCGCGATCTGTACGTACATTCCTCGTCCCACCTCACAAAGATGCATACCTTCGCAGTATTAAACGTATGAATCGCCAACTGCACCGTTTCGCATTGATTGCCCTACTCGCTATTGCGGGCTTCGGATGCAATCCCAGCCCCGAATTTGCGGTGGTGCGCGACATTCCGGGAGAGGCGTGGTATGCGGATTCCATGCTCGTATTTGACGTCGAGGTGAGCGACACCACCGTCACGTACCGCGTCGAAGTCGATGTCCGGCATGCCGGTACGTACGCCTACCGCAATCTTTATGTCGGCCGTGACGTGCTGAATAAGGGCGGAACCGTGTACCAAGACACCGCCGAGTTTCAGCTTGCCAGCCCCGAAGGTCAATGGATCGGCGACGGAATCACTGGACTCAAATCCGTCACGTTGCCCTACCGTAGCGAGGGCCTTCGCTTTCCTAAGCCTGATACCTACCGCTTTCGCCTGCAGCACTTGATGCGCGATGAACCCCTCAACGGCATTCATTCGGTCGCTCTAAAGTTGTACCGCGAAGCACCTTAAGCACTTGCGAAATGGCTAATAACTCCGATCCGGATTTTCGTCCTTTGGTACGTTGGTTCTGGTACGCCGTCGTAGGCGGACCGACCCTCCTTGTCCTTTTGCTCCTCCTTACGTGGGCGGGCCTCTTTGGTAGCCTTCCCTCTACCGAAGAAATCGCCAACCCGAAGAGCTACCTCGCGACCGAGATCATTACTTCAGATAACCGCCAGCTCGGAACCTTTTTTACCGAAAACCGAGTCCACGCGGACTTTGAAGAGCTTCCACCACACTTAGTTCAAGCACTCGTAGCCACTGAAGATGAGCGGTTTTTTGACCATGGAGGCATTGACTTTCGTTCGCTTGCTCGCGCTGTAGTCAAGCTGGGCAGCGATGGGGGTGGGTCCACTATTACCCAGCAATTGGCCAAGCAAATGTTCCACGAGCCTTCAGGAGGATTTGGGCGCATTTTTCAAAAGCTCAAAGAATGGATCATCGCCATGCAGCTCGAGTCTCGCTACTCAAAGAACGAGCTGATTGCCATGTACTTCAACCAGTTTGACTTTCTTTACCAGGGGGTCGGAATCCACAATGCGGCCAACGTGTACTTTGGCAAAACACCCGACGAACTCACGATCGAAGAATCCGCTATTCTCGTGGGAATGTGCAAAAATCCGTGGGTGTACAATCCAGCGCGCGAAGGGCGCGAAGAATCGGCCCTCAACCGAAGAAATACCGTGCTCGATCAAATGGAGCGCAGTGGCTACCTGACCGAAGAAGAGTCCGACTCGTTAAAGGCCATCCCCGTTAAAGTCAACTTCACTCCGGGCGGACACGACAAGGGCCTTGCACCCTACCTGCGCGAGCACATTCGCCAGTTCATGAAAGAATGGGTGACAACGCACCGCAAGCCCGACGGATCCGAGTACAACCTCTACACCGACGGCCTCAAAATCTACACTACCATCGACAGCCGAATGCAGCGCGCTGCCGAAGAAGCCATGGAACAGCACCTTACGCAGTTGCAGAAGTCGTTCTTTCGGCAAATCAAGGGGCGCGCCGCCGGACCTTTCTATTTTCAGGGGGTGAGCTCTGTCGCCGGAGCCAACCAAATCTTGACCAAAGCGATGAAGCAGACTCAGCGCTGGCAGAACCTGCGTTCTGAAGGCCTGAGTGAGGCTGAAGCCACCGCGGCGTTTAAAAAGCCCGTCGAAATGAAAATCTTCGCCTGGGGTGGAGACCGGGACACGGTGCTCAGCCCTTGGGACTCCATCAAGTACATGAAATCCATCTACCAAGCCGGCCTACTGAGCGTCGAGCCCCAGACGGGATTCATCAAGGCTTGGGTCGGCGGAGTCGACTTCCGCCACTTTAAGTACGATGCCGTCCGTCAGGGACGTCGCCAAGTGGGTTCGACGTTTAAACCGTTTGTGTACGCGGCCGCGATTGCCGACAAAAAGTACTCGCCGTGCATGCAGGTTCCCAACATCCAAACCTGCATCGAGGCGGGCCAGTACGGACTCGCCGAGACATGGTGCCCCAGCAATTCCGACGATAAGTACGGCGGTGTACTCACCCTCAAGCAGGCGCTGGCCGGCTCGGTCAACACCGTGACCACCTACCTGATGAAGCAAATCGGCCCGGCTCCGGTTGTGCAGCTCGCCCGCAACTTGGGCGTGACCTCTGACATTCCCGTCGTGCCCTCGATTGCGCTTGGCACGGTCGACATGAGTATTTATGAGCTCGTCGGAGCCTACACTGCCTTTGGCAACCAAGGTCTGTACACTGAGCCCATTGTCATCCTGCGCATTGAAGACGCCAACGGCGTCGTGCTCGACGAGTTTAGCCCCGCCTCACGCGAGGTCTTCAGCCCCGAGGTGGCCTACACCATGGTCAACCTTCTTCAGGGCGTTACCCAGGGCGGAACCGGCGCGCGCCTGCGCTATGGCGGGGGCGGATACCCTGATGGTGTAGCTACGGGCTTCCCGTATTCGTTTGACATGCCGATCGCGGGTAAAACGGGTACCACACAAAACAACTCCGACGGTTGGTTTGTCGGAATGGTTCCGAACCTCGTCACCGGCGTCTGGGCCGGTTGCCAAGACCGCTCTGCCCACTTTGGGTCCACCGCGTACGGCCAAGGTGCGAGCACCTCACTGCCCATCTGGGCACTGTACATGCGCCGCCTGTATGCAGATCCCAAAATAGGCATTCGCAGAGACGGCTTCGACGCCCCGTCCACCCCGATGACCATCCCCCTCAACTGCGGCGACTTTTTCAGCGACCAGGCTGAGGCGCGCGAGGAGGGGTCGGAATTCAATTAGCGAGATTGGCAAGGCTGGCTGAGATTGGCTCGTTGGCTCGTTGGCAAGGTTGGCAAGGTTGGCTGAGATTGGCTCGTTAGCTTTTACGCTTGGGGGCTAGGGCCCTTCGGGTCGTTTCTTGTTCCTTGCTTCTAGGGTGCGAGTGAAAAAGTAAAATCCGGTTAGTACCGAATGCTTTGCCGTGCTTCGCGGCTTCGCCGCAACAAGCAACTAGTTACCAGTAGCCAATAGCTAACGAGCCTACCTTGCCAATGAGCTAACCTTGCCAACGAGCTAACGAGCGGGCGCGAAGCGCCCTTAACTTTAAGGCATGATTCGCAAAGTTGTCGCCAACACCGACGTGGCCCTTGACGGGATCGCAGACGGTATGACCCTCATGGTGGGCGGGTTTGGCCTCTGTGGCATTCCCGAAAACCTCATTGCGGCGCTTCGCCAGCGCGGAACCCGCAACCTCACCTGCATCTCCAACAACGCGGGGGTCGATGGGTTTGGGTTGGGTTTGCTGCTCGAAACGCGTCAAATCCGCAAAATGATTAGCTCCTATGTGGGCGAAAACGACGAATTCGAACGCCAAATGCTGTCGGGCGAGCTTGAGGTTGAGCTGATTCCGCAGGGAACCCTTGCCGAGCGCTGCCGGGCGGCGGGCGCGGGGATTCCGGCATTTTACACGCCCGCGGGCTACGGAACCGAAGTGGCAGAGGGCAAAGAAATCCGCATGTTTGGCGGCAAGCCCCACCTGCTGGAGCACGCGTTTGACGCCGATTTTGCGCTAGTCAAGGCCTGGAAGGGCGACGAGGCCGGCAACCTCATTTTTAAGGGGACGGCGCGCAACTTCAACCCCATGATGGCCATGGCCGGACGCATCACGGTGGCCGAGGTCGAAGAGCTCGTGCCCGCGGGGACACTCGACCCCAATGCCATCCACGTTCCGGGCATTTTTGTGCACCGCATCGTGCACGGCACCCACTACGAGAAGCGCATTGAGCAGCGCACCGTCCGTCCCAAAAACCCCACGATCTAAGCCATGGCACTTGACAAAAACGGAATCGCACGCCGCATCGCCCAGGAGCTGCGCAACGGCTGGTACGTGAATTTGGGCATCGGAATTCCGACCCTCGTCGCCAACTACATTCCCGACGGAATCGACGTCGAATTCCAGTCCGAAAACGGAATCCTCGGCATGGGCCCCTTCCCGTTCGAGGGCGAAGAAGACGCCGACCTCATCAATGCCGGAAAGCAAACCATTACCGCACTCGCCGGAGCCTCGCTCTTTGACAGCGCCACCTCATTTGGCATGATCCGCGCCCGCAAGGTGCAGCTCACAGTCCTTGGAGCCATGGAAGTGTCCGACCGCGGCGACATCGCCAACTGGAAGATTCCGGGCCGAATGGTCAAAGGCATGGGCGGAGCCATGGACCTCGTCGCCAGCGCCGAACGCATCATCGTCGCGATGCAGCACAGCAACCGCGAGGGCGAATCCAAGCTCTTGAGCGCGTGCACCCTTCCCCTCACCGGGGTCGGATGCGTCAAAAAAGTCGTCACCGACCTCGCCGTCCTCGACATTGATCCTGAACGCGGATTCATCCTCCGCGAGCGCGCGCCCGGCGTCAGCGTCGACGAAATCGTCGCCAAGACCGCTGGCCGCCTCATCATTGAAGGCGAGGTTCCCGAAATGCGGCTATAACTAGTTGCTAGTGACCCCGGAGCCGCGAAGCATTCGGTACTAACCGGATTTTTCTTTTTCTCTCGCACCCTAGAAGCAAGGAACAAGAAACGGCCCGAAGGGCCCTAGCCCCGAAGGGGCCCCAGCGCGCAGGGTCGGAGGCCCGAAGCGCAAAAAGCCAACGAACCAACCTTGCTACCCTTGCTAAAGAACCATCGTCCGATCACTCATGTAGCGCACCACGCGTGCGTCGTGGCTGATGAACAGGTAGCTAAAGCGAAAGCGATCCTTGAGGTCGTTCAATAGGTTCAAGACTTGGGCCTGAACGCTGACGTCGAGGGCTGCGACGGACTCGTCGCAGATGAGGAGCTTGGGTTCGAGGGCAAGGGCGCGGGCGATTCCGATCCGTTGGCGCTGGCCACCCGAAAATTCGTGGGGGTACTTCAGAGCTGAATCTGGCGAGAGGCCCACGGCTGCGAGCAGTTCAGCCACCCGGGCTAGGCGACCGGCGGAGTCCCCTGCAAGGCCGTGCACGCGAAGCGGCTCTTCGAGTAAGTCGCCCACGCGCATTCGGGGCGGAAGGCTTGAAAACGGATCCTGAAAAATGTACTGGATCTCGCGGGCGTAGGCTCGGCGCTGCCCGCGTGAAAGCTGGTCGATCCGCGCCCCGCGGTAGGTAATTTCGCCTCCGTCGGGCTGCTCGAGGCCCACAAGACAACGGGCGATCGTTGACTTACCAGAGCCGGAGGCTCCGACCAACCCCAAGGTTTCGCCCTCGTGAACCACAAAATCGACATCGTGCAGAATGGCCGTGCCTTTGAACGACTTGCGCAGACCGCGGACCGACAAAATCTCGGTTCCGCCCTCAAAAACCGAGCGCTCGGTCGTCTCGGGCGCAACTCCGTCCAAAAAATCCTGAACCGTCGGCAAGCGCACTGGCTTGCCGTGCTCGGGCGGACGCGAAGCAAGCAACCCCTGAGTGTACGGCTGCTGGGGGTGATTCATCACCTCGGCGAGGGAGCCCGACTCAACCACTTCGCCCTGGCACAGCACGATCACGTGGTCGGCGACGTGGGCGACAGCGTCCCAGTCGTGGCTGATGAAGAGCATCGCCATTCCGCGCTCGCGCTGCAGGTCGCGCAGTAGATCGAGGATTTCGAACGCCACCGAATGGTCGAGGGCGGTCGTGGGCTCGTCGCAAATCAAGAGCTCGGGGTCCATGGCCATCGCCATGGCGATCATCACGCGCTGACGCTGCCCACCTGACATCTGGTGGGGGTATTTTTTCATCGCGGATTCGGGCTGCGGAACCTGCACCCGACGCAGCTCCTCGAGTGCGCGCTCACGTGCCTCCTCGGGCTTGAGCCCCAATGCGGATTCGGCGGCCTCCGCGACCTGGCGCCCGATGCGCATCGTCGGATTGAGGGCCGACATTGGCTCTTGAAAGACCATGGCTTTGCGGGGCATTCCGTCCGCAAGCGTCGCCCAAGTCGCAGTTAATCCCTTGGGCAGCAGGCCCATTAGGGTAAGTGCCGTCAACGACTTGCCCGAGCCGGACTCCCCCACGAGGGCCACGCACTGGCCGGGATAAAGGTCGAGATCGAGACCGTGAAGCAGGGCCCGATCCGCGGTGGCTACCTTGAGACCCGCCCCGTGCAATTCACTCATTTCCAAGCATATTCATCAGCAAGGGCGCGAAAAGGAACGGGTTCCCATGACCCTTTAGGACGTTCGCCTTCGGTGCGGCCGAGGCGCACCACGACGCGTCCCGTCTCCGGAAACGCAATGATCCACTGACCCAAGTGGCCGCGAAGCGCAACGTAGCGACGTGCAGGGGCCTGACCGGTAGGATCGGCAGACTCGCCGAGCCAAAAACTCTGGCCATAGAAGCTCGCGGTCTTTGGGGCCGTAGCCAACGAAACCCATGCGCTGTCGAGCAGCGGCTGACCGTTCCAGCGACCGTCGTGGACCAGCAAATGTCCGAGTCGTGCGTAGTCACGGGCCGTCGAATTAAAGCAGCAAAATGCTAAGGCTTCGCCTTGGCCGTCGACGTGCCATGAAGCGTCCGATTCCGCACCCAACGGAACCCACAGTTTGCGCGACGCGTAGGCCGGGAGCGACTCGCCCACCGCCTTCTCGAGGCAAACGCTCAAGAGCGTCGTCGCCGCCGACTGGTATTCGTAGCGCAGGCCAACGGAATCGCCCACTTCAGACTCGAGGATCAAGGCCATTTGGTCGTCGCCGTAGTACAGCTTCGCGGTCTGCCCGAACGGATCGTAGTAGTTCTCGGTCCAGTCCAAGTCAGCGTGCATCGCGCTCAAGTCGCGCAGGGTCAGCCGCTCGGCCCCGGGCCCGTGAAGTCCGGGTATGTAGGTCTTGGCCTTGGCCTCCCAGCTCGGAATCTTGCCCTCTTGAACGGCAAGCTGCACGAGCATCGTGACGATGGACTTGGCCATAGAGAACGAATTCACGCGAGAAGAATCCGTAAAGTCATTAAAATAGGCTTCGTGGCGAAGCGTGTCGGATTCGAAAACCAACAAAGCCCCTGTCTGGCTTGACGTGAGGAGTGCAGCCGTGGGCTCGCTAGGGGCCCATTTCTGATCTAAAGCAACCGCCCAAGCAACAGGACTGGATGCGGCGCGCACAGGCTCAACCTCAAATAGGCTCGCATCAAAGGGATCTGAGGTGGTCCGACCTTGAAGGTAGGTTGCATAGATCCCGTTGAACAGGTATCCGTACCACGAAAAGTACACGGCGGTCAGGACAAGACCAAGCCCGCCAAGGGCTACAAGGGTTTTCTTCATGTGCCGCAAGTTAGGAGAATCTATGCCCCAAGCAAACGGTCGGCGGGCGTTGCCACCAAGTCCACCTCAAAAAGTCGGGCAAAATGCCCCGCCACACGGGCCTTGACTTCGTCCTCGTCGACGGGGCGACCCAGTTCGCGCTGGAGCGAAGTCACGGCTTTGTCCTTGATTCCGCAGGGAATAATGTACTCGAAATAGCGCAAGTCGGTGTTGAGGTTGAAGGCCCAGCCGTGCATGGTCACCCAGCGCGAAGCGCGCACGCCCATCGCGCAGATTTTGCGGGCAAATGGGGTTCCGACGTCAAGCCACACGCCCGTTTCGCCCGGGCTGCGGTCGCCGCTCAAGCCATAGTCAGCGAGGGTGGCAATAATGACCTCTTCGAGGGTGCGCAGGTAGCGGTGAATGTCGGTGAAGTGCTCGTCCAGGTCGAGAATGGGGTAGCCCACGAGTTGGCCGGGACCGTGGTATGTGATGTCGCCGCCGCGGTTGGTGCGGTAGAACTCGGCTCCGATGGATTTGAGGCGCTCGTCGTCGGCCAGCAGGTTGCCGAAGTCGCCGCTTTTGCCCAACGTGTAGACATGCGGGTGCTCGACAAACAGCAGGGTGTCGTGGGTCGCAATACGCTCTTCTTCAGGGAGTTTGCGGTTTGCCGACTTGCGGTCGACAACTTCGGTAAAGATGGACTCCTGGAAGTCCCAGGCGCGCTGGTACGTCCAGTTGCCGAGCTCGGTAAAGCGAACGGAGCGGCGGCTCATGCCTTGCCCAATGCGTCTTTGAGGTCGTCGATGACCTTGATGTCCATAATGTCCACGGAGTTGCGCACGCTGAGCACGTAGCTGACCCAGTCGCCGAGGGCTACGAGGTCGAGGGCCTGCTCCAGAGGTGAGGCTCCGTAGGCGTGAAGCTCGGCCACATGGGTTGCGTGGGCGCGGATGGCGGGGGCATTGAGCTCCATGCGCATTCGGTTGCGTGGCGCATCAAAGGCGGAATGCAAGAAGACCGCACTGTAGCGCGATCCGCCGCCGGCCCAGCCGACCATTTCGTTGTGGTTCATCTCGGGAACCTCGGCGTCCCAACCCGGCATTTTGCTGTTTTCATTGAGCTGCTGGCGCCAGCGCGTGGCAACCCCGGCCATTCCGCTCGCCGCGTAGACGGCGACCGCCGTGCCCTCGAGCGTGTCGGCGATGGCCTCGGCTTCGCGAAGGTGCTCGCCGCGGCGGGCAATCAAGTCCTCAACCGCTTGGGCTGCCTGCTTCTGCCACTGGGCCGGAGCGCCGGCTCCCGCCAAATCCAAGTGAGCCAAAATCTGAATCAGCGCATAGCCGAACATTGAGCGCGGCGGGTTTCCGCCGGGAACCACGCTCGTATTCCAGCCGTGCTGCTCGGCGCGGCGCTTGAGTTCGCCTCCGCTAGTGATCGCCGAAACCATGCATCCGGCCGCCACCGCCTGGTCAAGGGCAGTAAGCGTCTCTTCGGTATTGCCGCTGTAGCTGCAGGCGACCACGAGGGTGTTCGGGCCTACCCAGTTCGGAAGCGAATAGCCCTTATTCACCACCACAGGGACCGTCGCCGTGCCCGCGCAGAGGTCTGCGGCTATGGTTCCACCAATGCCGCTTCCGCCAAGGCCCGTGATCACCACCTGGTACACAGGGCGTGGCAAAGGCTGCCAAACCTTGGCAACACCTTCAGCAATGTTCAGTGAATCAGCAATATGCTGTGGAAAGTCTTGAATGAGCTTGAGCATCATGGCGTGGGAATTATTGAGGTAAAAGTACGAACTTGAACCCACCATGTCCGCACGCTTTTCGTGGCAGTTTGCCCCCTTTTCAGAGCTCTCAGCCGACGCGCTGCACCGCATCCTCGCGCTGCGGGCCGACGTCTTTGTGGTCGAGCAGAACTGCGCGTACGCTGACCCCGACGCCAAGGACCGCGTGTCTCACCACCTCTGGGCCGAGGACGAGCAGGGTGAAGTGGTGGCGGTTGCTCGGGTGGTTCCGCCCGGAACCTCGTACGCCGAACCCAGCATCGGACGGGTGGCCACCGCGTCATCGGTGCGCGGAACCGGACTCGGCCGCGAACTCATGCACCGCGCCATTCACCAAGCCCAGCAGCTGTTCCCGGGCGACGACGTGGTCATCAGCGCCCAGCACTACCTACTTCGGTTTTACACTGAATTTGGGTTTCAGCCCGAGGGCGACGTCTACGACGAGGACGGAATTCCGCACATTCAAATGCGGAAAACCAGTAACTAGCAGCCAGAAGCGCGTTTACGCGTCGTAGCTCACGACCACCCGCTCGCTGCGCGGCATCGCCTGGCAGGTCAGAACGTAGCCGTCGGCCACCTCGTCGTCGGTCAGCGAGTAGTTCATCGCCATTTCGACCTTGCCCTCGAGGACCTTCGCGCGGCAAGTGCAGCATACCGCGCCTTTGCAGGCGTAGGGCACGTCGGCTCCGGCATCGAGTGCCGCGTCGAGCACAAATTCTTTGGACGACTGGGTGAAGTGCGTCTCTTCACCGTCGAGTACGACGGTAACATAGGCGTCACCTGTGGCGGAACCCTTGTCTGCAGTAGCCTTCGCGGCGGCGGCCGGCGCCGCTCCAGCCGTAAACAGCTCAAAGTGAATTTTTTCTGGAGCTACGCCCGCTGCCTTGAGCACGTCGCTGGCAGCGTGGATCATGGGCTCGGGTCCACACAGGTAGTATCCGTCCGCCTTGGTCACCGTGGGGATGTGCTCGGCGAAGTAGCGAATGCGGTCGGCGTCGAGGCGTCCAAAAAGGGCGTCGCTGCCTTGGTCTTCGCGGCTGAGCACGTGATGCACCTCGAGGCGTCCGAGGTAGCGGTCCTTGAGGTCTTCGAGTTCGTTTTTAAAGAGGATGCTCGCTGTTTTGCGGTTTCCGTAAAATAGCACAAATTCAGACTGCGGCTCCCGTTCAAGCGCGGTTTTGAGAATGGAAAGAACGGGGGTAATGCCAGATCCGGCCGCGAATCCGACGTAGCGGCGGCGTGCGCTCGGGTCGGTTTCAAGAATGAAGTTGCCCATCGGGGGCATGGCGTCCAATACGTCGCCCGACTTGAGCTCGGTGTTCGCCCAGGTCGAAAAAATTCCGCCCTCGACCTGCTTGATGGCCACGCGCAACTCGCCACTCAACGGGCTCGAGCACAGCGAATAGGATCGGCGAACTTCGGTTCCGCCAATTTTGGTGCGCAAGGTGAGGTACTGACCGGGGATGAAGCGAAAGCTTCCGCCCGAAGGCACGTCAAACGCGACCGACACGCTGTCGGACGTTTCACGGCGCACCTCGCGCACGGTTAGGGGTTGAAATTGCGCCTTGGCGCCTTTTTGATCAGCCTTAGTGGCCAACAGTCCCTCGGCCGAAGCGTTGGAAGGGGATTTTTTAAACCAGGAAAACATAGTTGTGTACAAATCTAGGCGTCCAATGCGAACCAGCGGCAGCTACTTTTTGTTCTACTGGCAGTAATTTGCAGCAGAATTAACCCCTTGATTCCGTACCATGGCCCCGAGTATTGACATGGAAGCCCGCTTCCTCGACTACGTTTCTGCCGAAAATAAGGTGGAGCCCAAGGATTGGATGCCCGACGCCTACCGCAAGACGCTTGTGCGACAGATCAGCCAACATGCTCACTCTGAGATTGTTGGAATGCTTCCTGAGGCGAACTGGATCACGCGAGCTCCCTCGCTCCGCGCCAAGCTCATTTTGCTTGCCAAGGTTCAAGATGAAGCCGGCCACGGCCTCTACCTCTACTCGTCTGCGGAGACGCTCGGAACGTCGCGCGACCAGATGATCGACGACCTCCACACGGGTAAGGCGAAGTATTCGAGCATTTTCAACTACCCGACCCTCACTTGGGCCGACATGGGCGCTGTGGGTTGGTTGGTTGACGGAGCCGCGATTCAAAACCAAGTGATGCTATGCCGGACTTCGTACGGCCCCTACAGCCGTGCCATGGTTCGCATCTGCAAAGAGGAGAGCTTTCACCAGCGCCAGGGCTACGAAATCATGATGCATTTGGCGCGCGGAACCAAGGAGCAAAAAGCCATGGCCCAAGACGCCCTCAACCGCTGGTGGTGGCCATCGCTAATGATGTTTGGACCAAGCGACGACCAGAGCCCCAATTCAGCCCAAAGCATGGCATGGCGCATCAAGCGCAAGTCGAACGACGAGCTGCGCCAAGAATTTGTAGATAAGACGGTTCCACAAGCCGAGTTTCTGGGCTTGACGCTGCCCGATCCCGACCTCAAATGGAACGAAGAGCGCGGCCACTACGATTTTGGCCCCATCGACTGGGCTGAGTTTTTTGCCGTAGTTGCGGGCAACGGCCCCTGCAACACCGAGCGCCTCGAGGCCCGGCGTTCAGCTCACGCAGAGGGCACGTGGGTTCGCGAGGCCGCGACTGCCTATGCCGCTAAACAAGCTGCCCGTCGTGCCGCAACCGCCCCTACTGCTAAAGCATCCGCAGCATGAGTACGCCCGACCAATGGCCCCTTTGGGAAGTTTTTGTTCGTTCCAAAAACGGGCTTTCGCACAAGCATTCAGGTAGCCTTCACGCGCCCGACGCCGAAATGGCGCTGAAAAACGCCCGCGACGTCTACACGCGCCGCAGCGAAGGAACCAGCATTTGGGTCGTGCCGTCAAGCGCGATTGTAGCATCTGCTCCCGATGAAAAAGAGGTGCTCTTCGCGCCTTCAGACGACAAAGTGTACCGCCACCCCACCTTCTACGAGATTCCGGATGAAGTGGGACACATGTGATGCGTCGGTGCAGTACCTGCTGCACCTCGGCGACGACGCCCTCATCTTGGGTCACCGCCTCAGTGAGTGGTGCGGCCACGGACCCATTCTCGAAGAAGACATCGCGCTGAGCAACTTGGCCCTTGACCTCGTGGGCCTGGCACGCCAGTACTACCAGCTCGCAGCCCAGCGCATTGGCAACGGCATGACCGAAGACCGCATCGCCTACTGGCGCAGCGACCGCGAATTCCGCAACCACGTGCTCGTCGAGCAGCCCAACGGCGACTTTGGTGACACCATGGCACGACAGTTTTACTTTGACGCCTTTCACTTTTTGCAGCTCGAAGCCCTGCAGCACTCAAGCGACATCGAACTCGCTGCCATTGCGCGCAAAGCAATCAAAGAGACGACCTACCATGCCCAGCACAGCTCCGAATGGGTCGTACGCCTCGGCGACGGAACTGACGAAAGCCGCGCACGCATTACCGCCTCATTGGCTAAATTCTGGCCGTTTACTTCGGAACTTTTTGAGCCTTCTTCGGTAGACCGCGCGGCCCATGCAGCCGGCTGGGGACCCGATGTGGCCAGTCTTCGCGGCCCTTGGCTCGACCTCGTTCAAGAGGTGCTTGAGCAAGCTGAGCTCCAACTTCCAGAAGGCCATGCCAAACTGTTGCGCGGCAAGTCCGGAATCCACAGCGAATCCCTCGGATTCCTTCTTGCTGAAATGCAGAGTTTGCCTCGGGCTTATCCCGACGCAACGTGGTAAGCGTTTCTGATCTCGAACACTGCCTGCACCAGGTGGCGGACCCTGAGGTGCCCGCTCTTTCGGTGATGGACCTCGGAATCGTGCGCTCCGTGCGCCTTGAGGACGGCTTGTGCCAGGTGGACCTAAGTCCCACCTACACGGGCTGCCCTGCCACCGAACGAATTGAGCGCGACGTGCGCGAAGCACTTGAAGCACTTGTCGGCGTCGGAAACGTCCGCATTCGTACCGTGCTGGACCCGCCATGGACCACCGACTGGATTAGTGATGAGGGATTGCGCAAGCTTGAAGACTACGGAATCGCCCCTCCTCCGCGACGGACCAGCGACAAGCGATCGTTGCTCAGCATCCACAAGCCGCTAGCCTGCCCCCGCTGCCGCAGCATACACACTGAGCGCATCTCTGCGTTTGGTTCAACGGCCTGCAAAGCGCTTCACCGCTGCTTGGACTGCCTCGAGCCATTTGAAGCGTTCAAATGCATCTAGAACGTCTTTAAATGAAAAAACCCCAAGCATTGACGCTCAGGGTTTTAGGTGGTTTGGTGTGAAGCCGTGCTTGGTTTCGGATACAAATGTGAGGCAAAGACTGATTTTGCATACAATTTATCGTGAGAAATTGTGAGAGACGATTGATTTCACGTAAATTCACACTATGAAATGTGCTCAGATCTCGGTCATCTTTTGCCTTTTAGGGTTGAGTGCCACTGCTCAAACTATTCAACAAAATAGTCCAGACTTAGGCATCGCTTACCTTGTTCACAATGATAGCATCAAGCAAATAGACTTCCACCGAGGTCAAATCGCTAGCCTCCACAATACGGGGTGGGTCGTGCGGGACACCTTTCCTTTGCTGCCAGATCCGATGCGGACACTCCTTCACCCCACGCCTACCGTTACTCAGACACCTGACACTACAATAATCCACTTTAGAGGATCTGGTCTCGTCTATGCCCTGCGCCGCAACGGCCAATTAGAACGACTTGATCGCACATTCTACTCGGGATACAACAATGGGGCGCAACGTTACTTTGATGGTACTCGACTATGGAGCCTAGGGGGGACTGGGTTTTGGAACACACAAGACCTTGCCCTGTACTATGACCCCGAGCTTAGAGAATGGGAACGCCGACTAATGTCGCCTTCCATTCCAGACGGATTTGCCGATGGCATGTTTAGCCCCAACGACAATGGGGTGATCACTAGTATCGTAAAAGATGGTGCGCCCAATTCACGACCAGAACCCACGTACACGGCGTACCTAATGGACCTGAACAACGGAGCCTACACCCGCTTAGGAGTGGCCGCAGAACGTAATCGAGGCCCCAAACTTTCAGACATCGGCCCATTCGCACAGTGGAACGCTACGAACATTTCCCTATTTGAAGGGCGATTGTACCTCGCCAATATGGTTACGAATGAACTTCAAGCATGCGAAGCCCTTCTGGATGTGTACTCCAATCCATTTAACGGAACACACGGAATTCTCATTAGCCCGCACAAAGTGGTCATGGTTCAGACGGCGAGTACGGTTACCAATATTCATGTCAAAATCGAAGAGCAGACCTTCGATGAATTTATGGCTCAGCTCAACCCAAGGGCTATTGGGCCCATTTATGAATCCGGACCCATGCATTCGGTCAAAGCCAATTGGAAGGCTTACGTACTGCTGTTCATCTCATTTCTTGCTCTTACTGGGCTGATTCTTCGCTATCAACGGTCGCGCCCATCCATTGAGCGCAACTTCGCTCAAGCTCTAAGTCCCTTAGCACGACTTGCCCTGCGTCACTTGCTTCTTCAATCCTCCGATAGCCTTGTTACCCCCGACGAATTGAATCAAATTCTAGCAATCGAAGACAAAACATGGGATAACCAACGAAAAATCCGAAGCAATATCCTTCAAGAAATTGAAGAAAAGGGCATGCAATTCTTAGGCGTACCTTCGTTTATCGAACGCGTAGCTAGCGAAGAAGACCGCAGAATTCGCCGCTACCGGATCAAACTCGAACTCCGCGAAGACCTACTTCCTATTTTAAAGTATGTATAAGTATTTAAGCGTCTCCACTCATGGGGCAACTCTGCGCCTCGCCCTCAACAGGCCCGACGTGTACAATGCGTTTCACCGCGGCATGGCACTCGAGCTACAGCAGGCCCTCGCTGAAGCCGACCGCGACCACGAGGTGCGTGCCGTGCTCCTAACTGGCGAAGGCAAAGCATTTTGCAGCGGTCAAGATCTGAGTGAAGCCATTGATCCTCAAGGCCCTGGCCTTAACCGCATTCTCAGCGAGCACTACAATCCGCTCGTGCTGAAACTTCGCGCGCTCCGCAAGCCAGTTGTGGTTGCCGTGAATGGCGTCGCTGCAGGGGCCGGCGCCAACCTCGCACTTGCGGGCGATGTTGTCCTGGCTGCACAGTCCGCCAAGTTCATTCAGGCCTTCAGCAAGATTGGCCTGATTCCCGATACGGGCGGAACCTTAACCCTTCCGCGCCTCGCCGGATTCGCCAAAGCCAGCGCGTGGATGATGCTTGCCGACAGTGTTTCGGCTGAAGAAGCAGAACGCCACGGGCTCATTTACCGCGTCGTGGCCGACGACGCCTTGGCTGACGAAGCCATGGCCGTGGCCCAAAAGCTCGCCGCAATGCCCACCGAGGCACTGGCCCTGACCAAAGAAGCCCTCAACGCCACCGCATTCCACGGATTTGCCGAACAACTGGAGCTTGAGCGCGCCCTGCAAAACCGCGCGGGAGCCACCGCCGACTTCGCTGAGGGCGTTGCGGCATTCCTCGAGAAACGCCAACCTCAATTCCGCGGCCAATGAGTCCCCGATTCTTCAACCAAAAAGCCATGGTCGTCGGCGCCGGCGCCATGGGCGGAGGCATCGCCCAAGTCCTGGTAGAGGCCGGCTGGGAAGTCCTTTTGTACGACACCCAAGACGCGTCCCTCGAGAACGGAATTGCCCGCGTGCGCGGCGTGTGGGACAAGCTCGTCGAAAAGGGCAAAATCAGCGACGCGCAGCGTTCCGCATACAACCAGCAACTTAGCGCAGCCTACGTGCTGCGTGAGGCAACCGACGTGAGCCTTGTGATTGAGGCCATCTATGAAAACCTCGACGCCAAGCGGTCAGTGTTCACTACCCTCGACGATGTGGTTCGCGAAGACTGCATATTGGCCACCAACACCTCGTCGCTCAGCGTATCGTCGATTGCCGCCGGCGTGAAGCGCCCCGAGCGCGTCGTGGGGCTGCACTTTTTTAACCCGGCTCCATTGATGCCGCTGGTTGAGATTGTTCCCGGAATCGCAACCGCCCCCGAGGTCGTCGAGGCCTGCATGGCCGCGGTCGCCGCATGGGGTAAAGTGGGCGTGGTGGCCAAGGACACCCCCGGGTTTCTCGTCAACCGCATCGCGCGCCCGTTCTACGGCGAGGCGCTGCACCTGTTCGAAGAGCAAATGGCCGACATGGCGACCATTGACTGGGCGCTCACTGAATTGGGCGGATTCCGCATGGGACCCTTTGCCCTCATGGACCTCATCGGGCACGACGTCAACTACGTCGTCACCGAAACGGTCTGGAAGCAGTTCTACTACGATCCCCGATTTCGCCCCAGCCTCAGCCAGAAGCGCCTGCTCGACGCCGGGTGGCTCGGCCGCAAGTCCGGCCGCGGATTCTACGACTACCGCAGCGGCGCCACGCTTCCCGAACCTACGCGCGACGAGGTCCTTGGTCGCGCCATTGTCGACCGGGTGGTGGCCATGCTGATCAATGAGGCCGCCGACGCCGTGTACCGCGGAATCGGTTCCGAGTCCGACGTCGAAACCGCCATGCTCAAAGGCGTCAACTACCCCAAAGGCCTGATCGCCTGGGGCCGCGAGTGGGGTTGGACCACGGTCCGCGATCGCATCGAGGCCCTTCACCGCCGCACCGGCGACGCCCGCTACCGCGTGTGCCCCTGGATTCACGACCAAATTTCTGCCCAATGAACTACCTAATGTCTGCGGTGGACCGCGTTCGCAGTTGGTCCGACGAAGAGTACGGCCAAAGCCTCAGCACCTTTCTCGACGAGCAGCCCATGCTCTTCTCGTGGCTCATTCGTCTCAGCGAGGAGTTTGACGACGACGTGCACGAGCAGCTCGTACGCAGCGCCATGGTACTTCGCGAGGGCTTTCGCGGCATGGGTCTTTCGGTCGGAACCATTTCGGACGTGTGCATAGTCGACGTCACCACCGAGGTCGTCGAAACGTTTGAAGCACTTGAAAATGAGGTCGAGGTCATCGACCTCGAAGGAATCGAAAAAGTCGCCCGCTCCCCCTTTGTGCACACTGAGGTGCGGAATTTCTTGCACCAAGAGCTCCGCGCCGGCCTTCCGCGCGGCGAAGCTGACCAGCACAACCTCATGCTCGTGGTAGACATCCTCATCGGATGCTTCGAAGAGTCCGTCGAACAACCTGGAGCCTCAGGCCAAGCATGACCGCCCCCGAGATTGTCGCCCAAATGATGCGCCGAGACGCCTTCAGCCAGTGGCTCGGCGTGACGGTGCTCGTGGCGGAACCGGGCCACTGCGTCCTCGAGGCCCGCGTGCGCGACGAAACCCTCAACGGGTTCAGCATCGCCCACGGAGGCCTCACCTACAGCCTAGCCGACAGCGCCTTGGCCTTCGCCAGCAACGGTCACGGCCAGCATGCCGTGTCCATCGAAACCAGCATCGCGCACCTCAAACCCGTAGCCGCTGGCGACCTCCTCACGGCCGAAGCCGTAGAGCGCCACCGCAGCAAAACCCTTGGGCGCTATGACGTCACTGTCCGTCGCGACGGCACCGACGTGGCCCACTTTCGCGGAACCGTATTTTTTAAAGACACCCCATGGCAACCCGAAGCGCATTCTTAGTTGACGGAGTACGAACCCCCATTGGCAGCCTCGGCGGAAGCCTGAGCGCCGTCCGCGCCGACGACCTTGCAGCCCACGCGCTGCGCGCCCTCGTCGCGCGCCACCCCAACCTCGACCTCGCCGCGATCGACGACGCCTTTTTGGGCTGCGCCAACCAGGCCGGCGAAGACAACCGCAACGTGGCCCGCATGGCCACCTTGCTCGCCGGCATTCCGCACACGGTGCCGGCCGAAACCGTGAACCGCCTCTGCGCCAGCGGCTTATCGGCCGTTCAGCACGCCGCCCGCGCCATCCTCTCGGGCGAAGGCGACCTCATCCTCGCCGGAGGCGTCGAGCACATGACCCGCGCCCCATACGCCATGTCAAAGCCCTCTAAAGCCTTTGGCAACGACAGCCAGATGTACGACACCACCTTCGGGTGGCGCTTCGTCAACCCCGAAATGAAGCGGCTCTTCGGCACCGACGCCATGGGCGAAACCGCCGAAAACCTCGCCGACCAGCATTCAATTTCGCGCGAAGACCAAGACGCCCTCGCCCTGCGCAGCCAGCAACGCGCCGCCGCGGCCGTCGCCCGCGGCTTCACCGCCGGTGAACTCGCCCCCGTGTCGATTCCGCAACGCAAAGGAGACCCCATCGTTTTCGCCCACGACGAATTCGCCAAACCCGCCACGACCCTAGAAGGCCTCGCGGGGCTGCGCCCCGCCTTCCGCCCCCACGGAAGCGTCACCGCCGGCAACGCCTCTGGCCTCAACGACGGCTCAGCCGCCCTCCTCATCGCCTCTGAAGACGCCCTGCGCACCCACGCACTCACGCCCTTGGCCCGAATCGTCGCAAGCGGAGTCTCTGGCGTCGAGCCCCGCATCATGGGGATTGGCCCCGTGCCCGCCACCCAGCTCGCCCTCAAGCGCGCCGGACTCACCTTGGCCGACATTGACCACATCGAACTCAACGAAGCCTTTGCCGCCCAAGCCCTCGCGGTCACGCGCAGCCTCGGCCTCGAAGACCTCGATCCGCGCATCAACCCCAACGGCGGAGCCATCGCCCTGGGCCACCCTCTCGGAATGTCTGGTGCCCGCCTCGTCCTCACCGCCGCCCGTGCCCTGCACGAAACCCAAGGCCGCTACGCCCTCGTCACCATGTGCATCGGGGTCGGCCAGGGTTATGCGGTGGTTTTGGAGCGAGTTTAAGTCGTGCACCACACATTTAAGTGGCTCAAGTACTTATTTACCCTTAGGTCGGATAAAGTTCTGAGGCACAATTATCGAATACCTTTCGAATGGATTTCGTTCTAGATTAGTATTCCAATATTGCACACAAAACAAGTTCATTTAATTCAGTTTAAAACACGCTAGTATGGCTGATTCTTTTAAAATTTTGTCCGCTTTAATCGTTTACATCTTCAGTGCATACTTCGGATTTGGACAGACTCAAATTGGACAAGATATTGACGGGGAGAACTCGTTTGACTTTTCCGGATTCGCATTGGACATGCCCGACCCAAATACCTTGGCCATTGGTGCTTATCACAATTCTGGAACCGCCAATGAAGCTGGACATGTGCGCATTTATATGCGCGTAGGAACAACCTGGGTTCAAAAAGGGCTTGATATCAATGGTGAAGCGGCGAATGATTGGTCTGGAAAGAGTTTGAGTATGCCCGACGCCAATACCATTGCCATTGGCGCAGAACAGAATATCGGAGGAGGAAGTACTGCCGGGCACGTTCGCATCTTTTATTGGAATGGAACGGCATGGACTCAAAAGGGGAGTGATATTAATGGTCTACCCCCGAATGAGAGTTGCGGGTATTCTGTCAGTATGCCCAATGCCAATACCGTCGCTATCGGCGCACCTCAAAACGACAATTCAGCAGATAATGCCGGTGCAGTTCGTGTTTATAATTGGTTAAACAATGGGTGGGTTCAAAAGGGGGGGACTATTTATGGTGAAGCTGAAGCTGATTTCTCAGGTGAATGCGTGGTAATGCCCGACCCAAATACCGTGGCAATTGGCGCTTCGAGCAACGATGCCTCTGGTAATAATGCCGGCCACGTCCGCGTATATCATTGGCTCAACAATTCGTGGGCTCAACTTGGATCGGACATAGATGCTGAA